>Ga0209034_10001223_pt1 | contig 12682 bp, 13 predicted proteins | sample MarorgKNORR_S2LV_2_FD_188219 | JGI IMG/M metagenome (GOLD analysis project Ga0209034, IMG submission 188219) | Marine microbial communities from the Southern Atlantic Ocean, analyzing organic carbon cycling - 250m_A/KNORR_S2/LV (SPAdes) (version 2) | ecosystem: Environmental > Aquatic > Marine...
TGCTTCATGAAAAAGATCGCAGCATAACTATCCATCTAGTGAGTACCGAAGAAAAAGTAGATTAAATTACAGATTTACATTTGCATATATTGATTTTCGTATGAGACCCAGGTTGCTGCGAATTTACTCACCTAGCTCCAAGCGGATTACACTGTATGCTACTTCCTCGTAAGGATGCATTTCCTTCATTGTACTTATCACTGTTTTGATCATATCCACCCTACAGACCATTTCTACTTTGTACTCAGAAACAGTTTCAACGCTACCCTGTTCTCCAAGGAATGGCTGGCTGTCTTTCAAAGGTCGATATTGCCCTTCGCCCTCTGTTTGCCAAGAACAACAATCGTAGTTTCCCAAGCGTCCTGCTCCAGCATCAAACATAGCAGCCTTAACTTTTTCGAGATGCGAGGCCGGAACGTAGAACTCTATCTTACACAAATCACTGATACTCATTAGTTAGCCTAACCACTTTCTGGCATTTCTAAACATTCGTACACTCGGTGCGTCCTCCTCCCATTCACTGGGATGCCAAGAATTCTGGCATGCTCGGAACACACGTTCCGGATGAGGCATCATGATCGTGACTCTGCCATCAGAATTCGTAATACCGGCAATACCATCCGGTGAACCGTTTGGATTAGCAGGATACAGCTCTGTACGATTGCCCTGATTGTCAACATATCTCAGAGCGATTCGGTCACTGTGGTCGATTGCCTGACTATCGGTAGTTTTGGCGAATTCAACTCGTCCTTCTCCATGAGCCACTGCCAACGGAAACCTAGAGCCGGCCATTTCGGACAGAAACATTGAGTTCGAGTTCTCTACCCTCACCAGGCTCAGCCTTCCCTCGAATTGTTCAGAGCGATTCCGTACAAACCGCGGCCACTGCTCAGTTCCGGGAATCAATTCCTGCAACAAAGACACCATCTGGCAACCATTGCAAACACCCAGAGTCAATGTATCAGATCGGTCAAAAAACTCAGAAAACTGCTGGCGTAGTTCCTCATTAAACAAAATAGATTTTGCCCAACCACCGCCAGCGCCCAATACATCTCCATAGGAGAAGCCACCACAGGCGACCATGGTCTTAAATTGATCTAGCCTTACCCGATCATCAATTAGGTCAGTCATATGTACATCGATGGCAGCAAATCCCGCCTGCTCGAAAGCAGCCGCCATTTCCGTTTGACCATTCACTCCTTGTTCCCGCAGTACGGCAACTCGTGGTCTCGAGTTCACGTTTACATAAGGAGCAGAGATATTCTCATTAACATCGAAACTAAGTTCCACATTCAGTCCTGGATCATTGTCCTGCAGAATTTTGTCGTACTCTTCTTGAGCACATTCGGAATTGTCTCGAATACTTTGCAATTGGTAACTGGTGGCGGACCAGATTCTTTGCAGATCAACTCGAGTACTAGAATAAACGATCTCCGTTTCACTGCTAACGGTAACAACTCCGGTGTCGTTGGGGTTACCAATAACTTGGAGACAACTATCCAGACCTTGCGCTGCTGCGAGTTTCCGAACTGTATCAAGACTATTATCGCGAACTTGGATAACCGCGCCTGGCTCCTCAGCAAATAGTGAAGCAATCAAATTATCTGACTTTACAGCTATATCTACGCCACAGTGTGCTGCGAAAGCCATCTCTATTACCGCAGCAAACAAGCCCCCATCAGAGCGGTCGTGATATGCCAGTAGCAACCCGCGTTCCCGGCATTCACGGACAAATTCAAACAGCCTGACTAAGTCAGCAGGTTCATCAAGGTCGGGAACAGCACCCTGCGTTTGATTGAAAACCTGTGCTAGCGCCGAGCCACCCAAACGATTCTTACCGCGGGCCAAATCGATCAACAATAGAGTCGACAACCCCTGGTCGAGGCAAAGCTGTGGAGTAAGCGTTCTTCGGATATCTGCCACAGGAGCGAAAGCGGAAACAATGAGAGAAAGTGGAGCCGTATTACTTTTTTGTTTGCCGTTATCCTGCCAAACCGTGCGCATAGACATGGAATCCTTGCCCACCGGAATACACATACCCAGTTTAGGGCAAAGCTCCATAGCTACAGCCTTTACCGTGTCATACAGCTTAGCATCCTCACAACCATGCCCTGCAGCCACCATCCAATTCGCTGACAACTTGATATCACCCAGATTACTAACATCAGTACTGACAATATTGGTAACAGCTTCAGCTATCGCCATGCGCCCCGACGCGGCCGCATTAAATAATGCAAGTGGTGCTCGCTCCCCCATGGCCATAGCCTCTCCACTATAAGCCTTGTAGGAGCTCAAAGTGACCGCCGCGTCTGCGACCGGCACTTGCCAGGGACCCACCATCTGATCACGGTGTACTAACCCTGTAATAGTTCGATCCCCAATAGTTATTAGAAAACTCTTACTGGCGACGGCGGGCAACGAGAGTACTCTTTTTACTGCTTCGTCGAGATCAATCTGGGCAGTTTCAAATATACCTACCGTAACCTGTCCTGATTTTACTTCTCGATACATCTTCGGAGGCTTGCCAAATAACAAGTCCATAGGAAGATCAATAGGACTGTTATCGAAGTGCCGATCATTCAAGCGAATGTATTTTTCTTCCGTCGTCACTCCAACTAAGGCATACGGACATCGCTCTCTGCGACATATAGCATCGAATCTTTCTATGTTGGCCGAATTAACTGCCATTACATAACGTTCCTGGGCTTCGTTACACCAGATTTCTAAAGGGGACATCTTTGACTCACTACTTGGAATATCACGCAGTTCAAATACGCCTCCACAACTGCCATCCTTTACCAGCTCGGGCAAAGCGTTTGACAATCCTCCGGCTCCAACATCATGAATAAAAGCAATAGGATTGGAATCACCCAACTGCCAGCATTGATCTATTACTTCCTGACACCGCCTTTCCATTTCGGCGTTATCTCTCTGCACAGACGCAAAATCGAGGTCTTCACTCCCAATACCCGACGCCATAGAGGATGCCGCTCCACCCCCCAACCCGATCAGCATTGCTGGTCCACCAAGCACTATTAGTTTCGCACCTACTTCGATCCGGTGCTTGCTTACATGTGACTCACGAATATTGCCGATACCGCCCGCAATCATGATAGGTTTATGATAACCACGTACCTCGGGATTGCCGGCTTCGTTGATGACAGTCTCCTCGTATGTCCGAAAGTAGCCACATAGGTTAGGCCTGCCATACTCATTGTTAAAAGCCGCTCCACCAATTGGCCCCTCCAGCATTATGTCTAGCGCCGAAGCAATATGACCCGGTTTTCCTTTGTTTTCTTCCCAAGGCTGAGGTAAATCGGGCAAATGGAGATTGGACACACTAAACCCAGTCAGGCCTGCCTTTGGTTTCGCTCCAAGGCCCGTTGCTCCCTCATCACGAATTTCTCCCCCTGAACCTGTGGAAGCACCTGGAAATGGAGCAATTGCGGTTGGGTGATTATGAGTTTCCACCTTCATCAGAATATGGATCGGTTCAGAGTTAAAGGTATATTGCTTCGACTCAGGGACCGGGAAAAACCTTTCTCCGTCATGCCCAGTCATGACTGCAGCATTGTCTGTATAGGCGGACAATACTCCGCCGGGAGACTCTTCAAAGGTATTGCGAATCATGGCAAAAAGGGATTTGTCCATTTGTATGCCATCGATGTTCCAGGAAGCGTTGAATATCTTATGACGACAGTGCTCCGAATTGGCCTGTGCAAACATCATCAATTCAATATCAGTCGGATTTCTTCCCAAATCGCTGAATTTGTCAAACAAGTAATCTATTTCATCTTCAGCTAGGGCCAACCCCATGGAACCATTAGCTTCAAACAAAGCAGCCTTCCCGTGCTCCAGAACGTCAACTGATTGCATTGGGACAGGATCAGCAGAATCGAACAATACACGCGCACTCTCAATGTCATTCAGAACAATTTGGGTCATGCGATCGTGCAGAAGCAAGTCAAGCTCTCTAAGTTGACCGTCTTTAACGATGGAATCTGTCTTTATACTGAAGAGGGTTCCCCGTTCAATGCGACGAACTTTCGTTAACCCGCAATTATGGAGAATATCTGTCGCCTTACTTGACCAGGGCGAAATAGTTCCAGGACGCGGAGTCACCAGCCTAATTAAATTGTCTGAAGAGCCCTCCCTAGGATGGTCATAAATGTTCGGTCCGTATTCGAGAAGCGAAACCACTTCTGCCGATTCAGCAGCCACAAAATCCGCTTCACAATCTACAAAATGGATGAACCGTGCCGAAAGAGATTCTACTGAGGGAAGAGAGGTTTGCAGGGAACGGAGTAATTTCGTGGATTTGAATGCAGGTAGAGCTGCCGCTCCAAACATCGCTTGCATTGAGACTGGTTCCCGGTCGCCAGATCGTTAAGACTTACTAAGCGTAATGCGCTAACAGAGTAATATCATAATCGATTTGCATCAGGAATTCAGGAAAAACTGTAAAGCCAATACTCCAATTTAACAGCCACTTCATCAACCGTTTTCCCAGAAGCTGTACGAAATTAATTTCTATTTCGTTTTTTTTCAAAAAAGTCAGTCAGCAGAGCTCCGCACTCTTCCGCCATTATACCCTCGAGATAGTTCAACCGGTGATTGTAAAAAGATTCCTCTAGCAATTGTTTTTGACTAACAACTACCCCTGCCTTTGGTTCCCTGGCTCCGAATACGAGTAAAGATATTCTGGCGTGCATCAAGGCTCCAACGCACATAGTGCAGGGTTCGACCGTAACATATAATGCAGTAGCAGCTAGCCGGTAGTTCTTCCGCCGGTTTGAAGCCTGACGCAAGACCACGATTTCCGCGTGCGCGGTTGGGTCACTACTGCTGATAGGTTGGTTATAACCCTCACTCAAGAGTTCCCCACTTTCAAGATCCACCAACACTGCGCCTATGGGTATCTCGTTCTGGTTCGCGGCCTGTTTAGCTTGCTCGATTGCCTGCCTCATCCAGAATGCATGATTTTCTTTTATCGGATCATCGGTTGATAGATTCATGATTGAATATAAAGCTGTTAGTCTTTCTGGCTTGAAAAGCGAGACACTGTGTACAAGCCGAAAGAAACTGCAGGACCAATTCCGAATGCAAACATTAAAGTACCTAGCCCTACTGTGCCGCCCAATAACCAGCCGAGTATAACAACCGTTACCTCAAGAGAAGTTCTGACCCAAGCGATGGGGAATTGGGTAACGTGCTGCAATCCCGTCATTAATCCGTCACGCGGCCCAGGCCCAAGATGTGCTATTAGGTAAATCCCACTACCCATTCCTACCAGAAAGATGCCCACGGCCGATTGGACTATTTGCAAAAGCAATATATCCGGTGTAGGTAGGAGAGGCAAAGATAGCCCTAGTGCTGCTGATACCAGGATCGCATTGAGTATGGTACCGAGGCCCGGAATCTGACGCAAAGGTATCCACAACAATAACACTCCAATACTAACTAAGAAATTTGCCCACCCTATATATAAACCAGTGACAAGGCCTATACCTTCCGCCAACACCACCCAAGGACTCACACCGACAGCCGCCGCTATCAACAGCGCCTCCCCTACTCCAAAAATTATCAGCCCTAAACAAAGCAGGAAAACTGTCTTGGCTTTGGGCCGAAAATTGAGCGGGTGCTTGGAGCTCCAGGATACAGACGGCACCGCTTTTACGGACAAGAATTTCATGTATGTATTTTCATTACCTCGTGGTTCAACACCTATCATCACTGTTTGGCAAAAATCAAACAGTAATTTCGCCTGTAAGGTAGCGAACAGTAGCACCTCCAATTAGCACTCTGTCTTTCTTCAACTGGCAAGTTAATGAACCCCCACGCGATGAACACTGTATTGCCCGCAATTGAGATTTGCGAAGTCGCTGGGACCAATATGGTACCATCACAGTGTGAGCGGACCCGGTGACTGGGTCTTCATCGATACCCATTTGTGGAAAAAAACAGCGGGAGACAAAATCTACTTGTCTTGCAGGAGCAGTGACAATCAAGCCCCGTGAGTCGAGGTTTGACAACATTTTAAAATCCGGTCGCAGAGAACGTATGGCCTGCTCGTTTTCAAATATAACCAAATAGTCATCCTTCCCTCGCAACAACTCCACAGACTGTATTTGCAAGCCTTCATTTATGATTGAAAGTTCCTCGACCGCAACCGGCTTGTCTGCGGGGAAATCCAAGTAAATCAATTCGTCTTTGAGGTAAGTTTTTAATAACCCACGACGGGAATTGAAACTTACTTCTCTGCTTTCCTTGGGAAGATACTCATCGAAAAGAATTCTGGCGGCCGCAAGTGTTGCATGGCCACATAGATCAACTTCAGTTGTAGGTGTAAACCACCGAATGGTAAATGGCGAAGTTCGACGGTTTATGAACGCTGTTTCAGAAAGATTATTTTCAGCGGCGATGGCCTGCATAACACTGTCTGGCAACCATTCGTTAAGCGGGCAAACTGCAGCAGGGTTTCCGGAAAAAAGCTTATCTGTGAATGCGTCAACCTGGTATATAGGTATGCTAGCCAAGGTTCTCATTCCAACAAAATTTTATCAATTTCAGATATCCTATGTTTGAAACCTGTCCTAAAGAGTCCTAATTAATTTTCGACGGTGTAACCTCGACCAACATAATCAAAATCATGTAGTTGGCGGTTTTTTCGGTCATTTAAAAAGAAATTGCAATGGTAGGACCGGATTTCAGCTATCTTTTCATTACGAAAAAAGAACCACTCAGTACCACGCAACACCTCATGTTTTTCTGCTGATAAGGGTTTCCAAAGCATACTCCATTCAATTACTGCCTCAGGTTCTTCCACTATGGCATGATCTACGGTCCACTTGGCCTGGGTCCGCGGAGCCACCTTACACCAGTAGTTAGCAAGGCCATTTGCGGTCGAAACAGAGGAATGATCAACAAAATAGTGAATTACATCGTCGGTAAAGGTCGAAATCATTAGTGCAGAATTTTGCGTGTTGCAACCTTCATAGTATTGTTTGATGGTACTTATAAATCGATGTTTATTCATAATTCTCCTTTAAAAAAAAACGCTGTTGCCTGAGACACCAGCGCTTTCTTTCAACCTACAAGTGCGAATCAAGGACCACAACTATTCCTTCTCAGTCAACTCGGTAAAATACAGTACGAATAAATGCTGTAGTGCTGTGTAGTAGCAAAAGCATTAGCGAACCCGTGTAAACGTTAGCTTTTTGATCTACAAATCCAAGCATTATGGAAACAGAAAAAATTAATACCAGAAAGATAATTCCCGTCTGAAAGACTACAAGCTTCAGTGGAAACAAACTCGGATACTCATAATGGAGAGCTATCATCCGCAGGGGAAATATTATAAGGCCAGTTAAGGCATACAAAGATAGCAATCCACTTGTCCAAATCCAGCTAATCTCAACATTGCCCGGCTCATTAAAAAGAGCAAATGGAAGAAGTGCCGCAAACATCGCGCCAAACCCCGAAAAAGTAAGCATCTGAATACGGAACATGTCGGGTGGCTTAAACCCAGCGGAAGACCTACTTAATCCGATTAAAATTGCTGAGAAACCAACTATACCAAGAGCGATTTCCCCTATGAGCTGCAGTACTTGGAAATTAGGCATTATCCTCAACTAATACAGCAGTGCCGTATGCCATAAGCTCAGCCGCGCCCCCTTGTATGATGGACGTTGTGAAGTCTACACTGATTATCGCATTAGCACCCAGCTCCTCAGCTGTTTCTATCATACGATCTATTGCCTGCTCCCTACTTTCAGCCATAAGTTTTGTATATTCGAGAATCTCACCTCCAACAATATTTTTAAACACTGCCAAAATATCCTTCCCTATATGTCTTGCCCTAATGGTATTACCCTTAACTAGACCAAACGTCTTAACTATTTTCTTTTCTGGTATATTAGGACTTGAAACAACAATCATGATTATTTCTCCAGGTCTTTGTAAGGGTCAGTCTTTGATTCTTCTCTTCTTTGAATCAGAGCCCGAATTAGTAAAATCAAAATTCCCAACCAAACTGCAGCTAGAGAGATGGTTAGAACAGGTGAATCTGATTCTATAACTCCCTGAAATATTCCCCAGGAAGTCAAAGAAATCCAACCACCTATCAAAAGAAATATTCCTGTATTATTCATAACCCAATTTTCCTGTCACATCTTCATTTCGAAAAAGCAGAGCTTGTTCCCATCCAAATCTCGAACATATGCTCCGTAGAATATAGGTAGTCGTTCGCCTGGCTCACCTTCATCAGTCGCGCCGAGTTCCATTGCTTTAGCATACAACTTATCAACTCCGTCTCTGGAACCACCCGGTATAGCGACCATACACCCATTACCAGGCTGAGCCTCCTCATCATCATAGGGTATACACACAGCGAGCATACTGCCCTCAGGTCGAGTACCGTAGAATTTGATCCTGTCTTGACCAAAAAGTTGTTTGGCGCCTATTTCAGCAAGCAATGCGTTATAAAACCCCTCCGCACGACCCATATCCTTCACACCAATTGTGACGTAACCCAACATTGCCTTCTCCTCAGATTGTTTTTTCTATATAGCTATTAAAAATTTACTAATAAAGTCTATTACTCTAAAAGGAAATTAACGCCCCCAATAAAAATATCTCCGTTCTCTAACAAATTCAAACTTTTAGCTTTTTCTAAAGTTTTTTGTTTGTTTTTAACTGAAATTTTGAAAGCGTTTATGCCTTCCCCTCTTCCATCAAGTTCTTCGGTGAATTTAATATAAGAATCGTTAAGATTGATTTTTAAACTCTCTGGTTCCCCTTTTTTGCCGAGTGCTTCTTCCCATCTAGACATTAAAGCCTTAGGTAGTGAAGACTGAATATGAACTCCTACAAGGCAATTACTAGATGTGTTATTTATGTGACTTTCCCATTCATGTCCGGCCCAAAGCCAAGCAGACTTTGGTTCCATTTGATCCAGAGACAAAATAGCGCCACCCACTTGTTTGGGGTGTAAATGAATAGCTTGAGCGTGAACGCCATTTTCATTTCTATCCGCTTCCCAAACTATTTTTATATTATTTCCTAAAATTCTATTTTTTTCCTTAACAAAATCATCAACCTCAATAATTACCATATACCCGCCGTCGCCAGAACGTTTATTGAGAAATCTTTCTGCAGTTGTATTTTCTTCAATGGGACAGACTATTTCTATAAACGTGTTTCCTACAGGGATTAAGACATTCTCGAGACCAAAATGGATAATCCCAGGATCATAAAAAGCTATTTCTAGGTCAAATACTTCACAAATTTGTGAAGCTAATTGATTTCTCTCTTTAGCAGCTATTACTAATTGTCTAATTCTCAAATCTGAGCCTATAAAGAATTTGAAACTTCTGATTTTCTATAAAAATACAAAATCCAGCATCCATACACGTCTTTTTCGTGCTATATAACAATTGTACTTATCCATGAATTATCCGTTTGCTAGCTTTTCATTCTATGTGAAAGATTCATTCTTGATAAGGTTCAATCCATCGAAACTAACAGGGAAAAAATAATGGAAGCAATAATTGTTCAAAAATCACCATATGCTATAGAAGTCGAAAGTGGCTCATCCTACTATTGGTGCTCTTGTGGCAAAAGCGCCAATCAACCCTTCTGCGATGGTTCGCATAAAGATTCAACATTTGTTCCAGTTAAATTTGAAGCAGAAGATACTAAAACGGTTTACTTCTGTGGATGCAAGCACTCATCGACAAAGCCATTTTGTGATGGAAGTCATTCAAAGCTATAAATAAAAAGTATTGGCTTGGAGATTCAAGATCATCCAAGCCAATACCCACATACGCATTTATAAGAGTCAATCAATAAGAAGACTAAGAAATGTCAAACCGGTCCAGGTTCATTACCTTATTCCAGGCTGCAATAAAATCTTTCTCAAACTTCTCTTTTGAATCATCAGCCCCATAAACTTCACAGATAGCTCGAAGCTGCGAATTAGATCCAAATGCAAGATCTACTCTTGAAGCTGTTCTAACTTTTTCGCCTGTAGAACGATTGGTTGCCTCGTAGGTATTACTACCTATAGCTTCCCACGTTACGCTCATATCGAGCAGATTAACAAAAAAGTCGTTGGTTAATTTCCCTTGAGTATCCGTGAAGACACCATGGCCATTGGAACTGATGCCTAATCCTCTAATGCCACCGACCAGCACTGTCATTTCTGATGCTGTTAGCCCCAGCAATTGGGCTTTATCGAGCATCATCTCTTCTGGGCTAACTGAAAATTCTGCCTTTTGATAATTACGGAAACCATCAGCAACTGGTTCAAGAACATCAAATGACTCTACATCTGTTTGCTCTTGTGATGCATCACCTCGGCCGGCTGTAAATGGAACATTTGCTCCTGATGCTTGCTCAATACCAACATTACCGGCAAGAACAATTACATCGGCAACGGATGCTCCTGAGTCAGCAGCTATTCCTTCTAGAACGCCCAAAACACGGCTAAGTTGCTCTGGATTGTTGGCTTCCCAATCTTTCTGTGGTGCTAGACGAATTCGAGCTCCATTGGCACCGCCGCGCATATCTGAGCCGCGGAATGTTGAAGCACTAGCCCAAGCCGTTTCAACCATTTCTTGAACAGTAAAACCACTTTCTGAGATTCGCGATTTAACAGCAGCTACATCATAGCTGGTATTACCTGCTGGAATGGGATCCTGCCAAATAAGCTCTTCTTTAGGAACTTCAGGGCCCATATAACGGCTAATCGGTCCCATATCACGATGAAGGAGTTTAAACCACGCTCGAGCAAAAGCATCAGCAAACTCGTCTGGATTCTCATGAAAATGTTTAGAAATTTCTTTATAGATTGGATCTTCACGAAGAGCCATATCCGCTGTTGTCATAAAGGTTGGGACTCGTTTTGATGCATCTTCTGCGTCCGGAGCAAGATCTTCATCCTTTGGGTTAATAGCATGCCATTGGTTAGCACCTGCGGGACTTTTAACCAGCTCCCATTCGTAGCCAAATAATAGATCAAAATATCCATTATCCCATTGAGTAGGATTAGCAGTCCAAGCACCGTCTAAACCACTTGTGATGGCATCTCTTCCAAGGCCTGACGCATGTGCACTCTTCCAACCAAATCCCATTTGTTCAATAGGAGCTCCTTCTGGTTCAACGCCAACGAGATCTGCATCGCCAGCACCATGAGCTTTACCAAAGGTATGACCTCCGGCAACTAGCGCAACTGTTTCCTCATCATTCATCGCCATACGTCCAAATGTTTCACGAATATCCTTTCCGCTTGCAAGGGGATCTGGAACTCCATCTGGGCCTTCTGGATTAACATAAATTAATCCCATCTGCACTGCCCCAAGCGGGTTTTCAAGGTCCCGCTCACCTGTATAGCGTTTATTATCTAACCACTCGTCTTCAGCGCCCCAATAAATGTCTTCTTCTGGAGCCCAAATATCTGGACGTCCTCCACCAAAGCCAAAGGTTTTACCGCCCATTGATTCGATAGCAACATTACCCGCTAGAATTATTAAGTCAGCCCAACTAATTTTATTGCCATACTTTTGTTTAACTGGCCAAAGAAGTCTTCGAGCCTTATCTAAGTTGCCGTTATCTGGCCAACTATTTAGTGGAGCAAAACGCTGAGCACCGGTGCCTCCGCCGCCTCTTCCATCGCCTGTTCTATATGTTCCTGCTGCATGCCAGGTCATACGAATAAAAAACGGACCATAATGTCCATAGTCAGCAGGCCACCAATCTTGTGAATCTGTCATTAGATCGTTTAGATCCTTTTTTAAAGCTTGATAATCAAGATTTTTAAACTCTTCCCGATAATCAAAATCTTCATCCATTGGGTTAGACTTTTGATCATGCTGATGAAGAATGTTTAAATTTAATTGATTTGGCCACCAATCTCGGTTTGAGGTGCCACTAGCACTATTGCTAGTCAAACCACCATGCATCACTGGGCATTTACCCTCTGTATCGTCACTCATATAATTTACCTCCTACGAGTACCTCAATTTAGATTTAATCTTTAAAATTTGCAACCGGGCTGATTGAAAGATTAATTCGCTCGGACATGCCTGAGCAAATTATTGCTATCCTCACCTTATTTTCGCGCTTTCAAGCATGGCTCCCATTTTCTGATGTAAAGCATTCACGGCCTGTAGAGGTCTTATAAATACCTTGAACTCGGTTATTTTTTTTTCATGATTCCATGTTATCAAATCCACTCCATTAACTTTTATTCCATCCAGTTCTAATTCAAACTCTAGTGTAGCTTGGTTTTCTTTGATGAGCTCCCTGACATAAGAAAAAGAATTACCTTCAAAAACTTCTGCCGCTGCTGATAAATAAATTTTGGTAACCTCTTTCCCTTTTTGAGGAGTAAACACCACAGGTGAATAAAAAATCACATTGTCATCCAGTATTTCTTCTAATAGTTGATAATTCTTAGTGCTTACTACTTCATGCCATTTAGTAATTGGCCCCACCTCATTTCTCCTTATTTCTGCTACAAGTTTTCTGGTAAAACGAAACTACTATGAAACCCTGGGGGAATTTGTTGAGGAACTATCACGCGACAAATGGGTCCTTGGGTAAGGTCATCAGCAGGAAATATTTGAATCTCCCCTTTACCCGTTTTCATATTGGTAACCAAAGTAATTAAATATCCATCATC
>Ga0209034_10001224_pt1 | contig 12678 bp, 7 predicted proteins | sample MarorgKNORR_S2LV_2_FD_188219 | JGI IMG/M metagenome (GOLD analysis project Ga0209034, IMG submission 188219) | Marine microbial communities from the Southern Atlantic Ocean, analyzing organic carbon cycling - 250m_A/KNORR_S2/LV (SPAdes) (version 2) | ecosystem: Environmental > Aquatic > Marine >...
CGGTGACGCGGCCAAGTTCACCGAGTCGATCTCGTTCGACCGCCGGTTGTGGCGGCATGACCTCATGGGCTCCATTGCCCACGCCACCATGCTGGGCGGCATCGGTGTGCTCACCAAGGCCGAGGCCAAACGCATCGTCCGTGCGCTGGAGGATATTGGTGATGATATCGAGGCCGGCCGGTTCGATTGGGACGAGTCGCTCGAGGACGTTCACATGAACCTCGAGGCCGAGTTGACCCGGCGCGAGCCGGCTGGGGCCAAGCTGCATACCGGCCGGTCACGCAACGACCAGGTCGCGCTCGACACACGGATGTGGCTACGCGACGAGATTGTCGATCTGGAGGAGGAACTACGTTCGCTGCAACAAGCGCTCGTTGCGCTTGCGCAGGCGAACAACGATGTCATCATCCCCGGTTACACACATCTGCAACGAGCACAGCCGGTTTACTTTGCGCACCACTTGCTGGCGTATGTCGAGATGGTTGAGCGGGATCGGGAACGGTTGCTTGACGCTTTTTCACGCGTGAATGTCTGTCCGCTGGGGAGCGGTGCGTTGGCCGGCTCCACGTTGCCGCTCGACCGCAAGCAGGTCGCCGTAATACTTGGCTTCGAGGATCGGCAGGGCAGGCCGGTGGTTTCACAAAACTCGATGGACGCCGTGAGCGACCGCGACTTCGCGGTGGAGTTTTGTTTTGTTGCGTCGTTGCTGGGCGTCCACTTGTCGCGCCTGGCCGAGGATGTCATCCTGTGGTCTAGCAGCGAGTTTGATTTCATTCGCATCGCCGATGCGTATACCACCGGCTCATCGCTCATGCCGCAGAAGAAAAACCCGGACATCGCCGAGCTTGCCCGGGGCAAGAGCGCTCGACTCGTCGGCAACCTTGTCTCGCTGCTGACGCTGCTGAAAGGATTGCCGATGACGTACAACCGCGATTTGCAGGAGGACAAGGAACCGTTGTTCGGTAGTGCCGACACCATCCGTGCCATCGTGCGGTTGACCGATGCGATGCTGCGGCACACGAGCGTGAATGCTGCGGCGTGCACCGCTGCTGCTGCTGACTCCGCGTTGCTGGCGACCGATCTGGCCGACTATCTCGTCGGGCGAAAAGTGCCGTTCCGAGAGGCTCATCATCTCGTTGGCGAAGTTGTCGCCTTGGCTGAAAAAATGACCAAGCCGCTGGATCAATTGACGCTCAAGGAGTTGCAGGGCGTCAGCCGGAAATTCAGGGCCGACGCACTGGAGGTTTTTAACCTGAAACAGGCATTGGCCAAGCGCACCGCGATCGGTTCGCCCGGCACGAAAGAGGTCAAAAAACAGCTTCGACGCTGGGCCAAGAGATTGGACTGATAATCACAAAGTGGAGGGTTGCAGAGCTTTTTCATAAAGCGTAGTTTCCTGCCTCGACACTAATCGGATTTATTCATGAAAATAAGCCTATTGCCAATGGTCAAACGGTCAGTATGTCGTCACGGTTTTACGCTGATTGAGCTCTTGGTGGTCATTGCGATCATTGCCATCCTGGCGGCGCTGCTGCTGCCGGCACTCGCCAAGGCCAAGAGCCAGGCCCATCGCACCAACTGCCTAAACAACCAAAAACAGCTGCTACTCGCCGTCCACATGTATTCTGACGACCACGACGACTACATGACGTATCCAAACTGGGGCGTGCAGACCTACGGCTGGGCTTACAACTATTCCACGCGTTCTGTACCAAAGGGCGAGTCGCGCTTTCGCCCAGAGCTAGGGCAACTGTGGAAATATGTCAGCAATAAGGGATCTTTCATCTGTGTTGCTGAAAAAATGAAGGATCTCAAGCAACGCCGGCAGAGTGGTTACCAGGACTGCAGCAGTTATGTCATGAACGGTGTCGTGACCAGATTTACGACTTATGGGGCGATTAGGACCGGTAACAAAACGGTCTCTTTCAAGCGCAATCAGTTTAGGTCTGACGATATTTTGTTCTGGGAGCCGGATGAAAGGCGGATTGGTAATTTCAATGATGCCTCAAGCACACCCGGGGTAATTTTCATGCAGGGTGGCATGGAAATTTATTCCGAGGGAATCAGCAAACGCCACAGCGAGGGAGCGATCACCGGCATGTTTGGTGGCAGTGCAGAATTCATGACTTTTGAGTGGTACAAAAGAGAGAATAAGAAACCTGGACGCAACCGTTTGTGGTGCGTGCCCAACCCGCCATCGAAGAACGGTCACTGATTCTTTGGTTCTAATTATAAAAGGGTTAAATTTATGAAAATAATTACAAAAAAACATAATGGCTTTACGTTGATTGAGTTACTGGTGGTGATTGCCATCATCGCCATTTTGGCCGGCATGTTGTTGCCGGCCCTTGCCAAGGCCAAGACCAAGGCACACGGCATCTCCTGCATGAACAACAACAAGCAGCTCATGATGGCCTGGTCATTTTACGCTGATGACAGCGATGACAGTGTCACCTGGGCGTACGGTGATGGTTGCCGGAAGTGCAGCCCGACTGCGGGCAAACCCATGTTCAGGCACGGCTGGATGGGCAACACGAGCGTGAATTACAGTAGTCCTAGTAGCTGGGACTATACGAAGGATATCGTACGAAGTCCGCTCTGGGAGCATGTCGGAAAAAGCCCTCAGGTTTTTCGATGCCCAGCCGACACGAGTACCGTCAAGGCCGGGAAACTCGGCATTAAACCTCGGGTCCGTAGTATGTCCATGAATAGTTGGGTCGGAGGAGATGGCCAGAACGGTGCAAGCAACGGTCATCACACATGGTTTGGTGGTCGCAATGACGGAACCATTTACCTAAAGCGCGGTGACATGGTGGCGCCTGGTCCATCCGAGACTTGGGTGCTAATTGACGAACGAATGGACAGTATTAATGACGGTTTTTTTGTGGTTTGGATGCCCGGTTACCCTAACCTGTCTTCCACCAGGATGGTCGACTATCCTGCCAGCTATCACAATAATGCCGCTGGCTTCTCCTTCGCCGATGGGCACGCTGAAATCCACAAGTGGCTCGACAAACGAACCACTCCTCCGGTACGTCATAATGGCAACATCGCACTGAATGTTCCTCAACCCAATAATTTGGACGTCAAGTGGATGCAGGATAAAACCACTCGCCCCAGACGCCGGTAGAACGTGCTGAATGGCGGATTTGAACTGGTATTGGCGGCGTCTCCGGGCGATGGGACCGGTAGAGGTTGCACTGAGACTCCGCAAAAAGTGGTTCGAATTCCAAGATAGCGGGCGTGACCACTGGCCAGCGGCCGACCTGTCGTCGAGCTCGGCATTTCCAAAACTCCCTGACCCTGCCGCCGCGCCTGAGTTGCTTCGCGAGTCGCTGAAGTGTGACGCCGAGCGATTGGCTGCCGGCCGCCTGCGGTTCTTCGGCCACCTTGATGTGCAGGCTGACACGCCGCCCAACTGGCAGTGTGACTACATTGCGGGTGTGGATGTTTCCACCGACCAGTCTGCGTTCAAGCTAAACCACCGCGAGTTGACTGACGGCGCGGCGATCAAGTCGGTCTGGGAACCTAGTCGCTGGTATGGGCCGGTGCGCATGGCGCAGGCTTGCTGGTTGCTCGGCAGCCGTCGGAGCGGTGAACGTTGTCTCGACTGGCTTGAAGACTGGGTCGCGAACAATCCGCCGTACACTGGCTGGCACTGGACGAGTGCGCTTGAGAGCGGCATGCGCCTGGTTGCCTTCACGTGGATTGACGCATTTTTGATGGCGTTCGAGGGACGGGAACCGGGCGACTTGGCCAAGCGCCTGGCCACGCTGCGCGCGGACATTCTGCCATCGCACGTTTGGTTCACCTGGCGGCACCGCACCTTTGGTTCGTCGGCGAATAACCATCTGCTGGGCGAATTGTGTGGTTTGGCCTTGGCCACCGCGCGTTGGCCTGGCTTGGCCAAGCTCGGCACCGATTTGCCCAGGCTCGGCAGGCTGCTCGAGCGAGAGACATTGCGGCAGTTTCACAGTGACGGCGGCAACTTCGAGCAGGCGCTCAACTACCATTTTTTTGCATGGGAATTCTGCTGGGAAGCCCGGCAGGCACTCGTCGCCGTCGGTGCGATGCCCCCGGTCCGTCGCGATCGCATCGATACGCGGCTCGGCCAGGCAGCCCGCTTCCACCGCGAAGTGCAGGTACCGTCCGACCCGTGGGATTATGGTGACTCGGACGATGCCTACGTCCTACCGTGGTTCGCGGACGAGTCGCGGGCCACCGACGAGTGGTGGCAGTGGATCACCGGCAATGCCGCGCAGTCACCGTTTCTGCACCTCATGCGCGGCTCATTTGATACGCATCTGAAGAGTGACGAGCCGAAAACAGAGCAGGGCGGCTGGCGGGTTTTCCCGGATACCGGTATCGCCGTGAATGCGCTGGGCCATTGGAATGCGCGGCTCGATTTCTCGCCGCTCGGCTCCGGCTCAATGGCGCCTCATGGCCATCTCGATGCGCATCAACTATCGCTCTGGCTGAAGGGCCGCGCGATGGTGATCGATCCAGGTACCGGCGACTACCACGGCACGCCCGAGCTTCGAAACTGGCTTGCCTCGCGCGAGGCGCACAATGGCCCGTGCTCGGGCAAAGCGCCCTTGGCCAGGCGCGAGGGCCCTTTTCTTTGGGGGGCAATTCATCCGAAACCATTGTGGAGTCTCGACGGGGACATTTTTGAGACTGAGTTGCGCTTGGCCGGCGGTTCTTTGGCACGGACGATCAAGCCGCTGGCCGGAGAGAAGCAGGAGTGGCTTGTTACCGACACGTTCGAGCCGCAGCTTGGTAAGGCGGGTGAGTTCACGGTTCGCTGGCAGTTTGCTCCCGGTTGCGAAGTGGAGCAAATCCGCGAGCGGGTTTTCAGGGTGACAAGTGAGTCCGCGATGATGGAAATTAACCTGGGTGAAGGCTGGTCGCTGGCCGAGCTATGGCTGCCAAGCGGCGACGAGGCAGCGGGGCAACTCGACGGCATTGTCTCACCGCTCTTCATGAAAACCAGGCATGCGCCGTATCTAAAACTGACCGCCAAGCCGGGCGGCAACACCGAATTCACGACGAAGTTCACTGCGGGGTGATTTTCTTTAGACTATGTCTCTTGGGGCCAAGGAAAATTATTCTTAATTCGATAGTCCCACTTGCCGTTGGCTAAGCGTTGCGGCTAAGTTGAGCCCGTGCCGAAACCGGAATTCGTTCACCTGCATTGCCACACCGAGTTCTCCATGCTCGACGGAGCATGCCGTGTGGACCGCCTGATCGACAAGACGAGCGAACTGGGCTTCAAGTCACTTGCGATCACCGACCACGGGGCGATGTTCGGCGCGATCAATTTTTACCGGGCTGCCCTCGCCAAGGATATCAAGCCGATCATCGGTTGCGAGGTGTACGTCGCGCCTGGCAGCCGGCACGAGAAAAAATCTGGCGCACGCGGCAAGCAGGCGTACTACCACCTCGTGCTACTGGCCAAGGACGAGGCCGGCTACCAAAATCTCGTGCGCCTGGCCACCGCCGCGCAGTTGGAGGGCTACTACTACAAGCCGCGCATCGATAAGGAACTGCTTGTGCAGCACAGCGAGGGGTTGATCTGCCTGAGCGGTTGCTTGGCCAGCGAGATTCCCCGGCTGATCCTGGCCGAGGAATTCGACAAGGCGCGCGACCAGATAGACTGGTTTAAGCAAACTTTCGGGCCGGAGAACTATTACCTCGAGCTGCACAATCATGGCATCGCTGAGCAGGCCAAGGTCAATCGCCAGCTCATTCCGTGGGCCGCCGACATGGGGCTCAAGCTGGTGGCGACCAACGATGTCCACTACGTGGAGAAAAGTGACTCGCACGCGCACGACTCACTGATCTGCATCGGCACGCAGGCGTTGCTCTCGGACACGAATCGAATGCGCTACGTGCAGGAGCAGTTTTACTTGCGATCAGCGGACGAGATGGCGGCGCTGTTCACCGAGGTACCGGACGCGGTCCGTAACTCGATGGAAATTGCTGCGAAGTGCAACGTCGAGATTGAGTTTGGTAAACTGAACTATCCGGTCTTTAACCCACCACAAGGACACACTCGCGAGGGTTATTTGCGGCAGTTTCTGGCGAAGGGCTTTTTGGAGCGTTACGGCATGCAGGTTCGTGTAGATGGCGACGCATTCGTGGTGGAGTCGCTCGACGATGTCGGCCAATTGCCCAACTACTCTCCGCCTGAGGATGCTGATCCGGAGGCCAGGCCGGGGCTGGGCGATCCAGCCGTGGCCAAGGCGGTTGGTGAACTCATTGAGCGGGTCGATTACGAGTTGCGGATCATGCAGCAGATGGACTACATCAGCTACTTCCTCATCGTCGGTGACTTCGTGCGTTATGGCCGCGAGCAGGGCATCGCCTGCGTGGCGCGCGGTTCGGCGGCGGGATCGATGGTGGCCTATCTGCTGGAAATCTCCAACGTCGATCCATTGCGTTACGGGCTGATCTTCGAGCGGTTCCTGAACCCGGAACGGGTCAGTCCGCCGGACATCGACATTGACTTTGCCGACGACCGCCGTGAGGAGGTGATCCAGTATGTGCGCGAAAAATACGGGGACGACTCGGTGGCACAGATCATCACCTTCGGCACGATGGGGGCCAAGTCGGTGATCCGCGACGTGGCCCGGGTGATGGGGTTGAGCTTCGGCGAGGGGGATCGTCTGGCCAAGATGGTGCCCACCGAGCTAAAAATCACGCTCAAGAATGCGCTGCGAAAATCGCCTGACCTAAAGGCAGCCTATGACAACGAGGAGGTCACGCGCGAGTTGATCGACACTGCGTTCGTGCTGGAGGATCTCACCCGAAACTCCTCCGTACACGCCGCGGGCGTGGTCATCGGGGCCGAGCCGCTGGTCAATATTTTGCCGCTTAAGAAGGACGAGGACGGTGTTATCACGACCCAGTACCCGATGGGCCCGGTGGAGGATCTTGGCCTTTTAAAAATGGATTTTCTGGGGCTCAAAACGCTGACGGTCATTCGTAATACATGCGAGATGGTGAAACAATGGCGGGATGTTGAGGTCGATGTGGACCGTGTGCCGATCGATGATGCAAAAGTCTACGACCAGCTGAACAGCGGTCACACCGTCGGTGTGTTTCAGCTGGAGTCAGGTGGCATGCGCGACCTGTGCCGTAAGTTCGAGCTTGGATCGATCGAGCACATCACGGCGCTCGTGGCGCTCTACCGTCCAGGACCGATGGACCTGATCCCGGACTTCATACGCCGCAGACATGGCGAGGTGGAGATCAATTACCCGCACCCGCTGCTCGAGCCGATCGCCAAGGAGACCTACGGCATTCTGATTTATCAGGAGCAGGTCATGCAGGCCGCGCAGGTGCTCGCCGGTTACACGCTTGGTGCCGCCGATGTGCTGCGCCGTGCGATGGGCAAAAAGAAGGTCGAGGAAATGAAGGAACAGCGTGTCCAGTTCGTGCAGGGATGCGTCGAGCACAACAACATTTCCAAACGCAAGGCCAATGAGATTTTCGACCTGCTCGAGAAGTTCGCCGGCTACGGCTTCAACAAGTCGCACGCGGCGGCCTATGCCGTGGTGGCCTACCAGACCGCCTACCTGAAGGCGCACTTTCCGGTCGAGTTCCTTGCGGCCAACATGACCAACGACATGGCCGACACGGCCAAGCTGGGCGTGTTGACCGACGAGGCCCGGTCGCTCGGCACCGAGGTTCTGCCGCCGGATGTCAACGAAAGCCAGGTGCTGTTCGCCCCGGCTCGGGACGGCTCGGTCATCCGCTTTGGCATGGCTGCGATCAAGGGTGTCGGCAGCATTGCGGTGGAGGAGATCATCCAGGCCCGGGAGACCGGCGATCCGTTTGCCGACCTGTTCGACCTTTGCGACCGCTGTGACACGCGGACAGTGAACCGCAAGGTGCTCGAGGCGCTCATCAAGAGCGGCGCCTGCGATGGCCTTGACGGCACGCGCGCGGGGCAGTTCTCGGTGATCGACCGTGCCTTGGCAAAGGCGTCCAGCCAGGCGCGCGACCGTGAGTCCGGCCAGACATCACTTTTTAGCGTGTTCGAGGAGAGCAGTAAATCGATGCAGGACAAGGTGCCCGACCTCGTTGAGTGGGAGCGCGGCGACATCCTCGCCGCCGAGAAGGAACTGCTCGGCTTTTACGTCAGCGGCCACCCGCTCGATCCGTACCGCGAACTGCTCGGGCAGTACTGCCTGCACGACAGCGAGTCGGTCAAGGCGCTCGAGAGCCGCAAGGTGACTCGCGTTGGCGGGCTGATCGCCGCCGTGCAGCGCGGCATCTCCCGACGTACCAACAAGCCGTACGCCATTGCTACCATCGAGGACCTAAAGGACTCGTTTCAAGTCCTTTGCATGAACGAGAATTACGACAAGTACCAGGAACTACTCCTGGAAAACAAGACCGTGCTCGTCATCGGCGAAGCGAACAACAGCGAAAACACGCCCAAGATTTTTCCGCAGGAAATCATCCCGCTCGACGACGCCCCGGCCAAGTTCACCCAGCAGGTGCAGTTCCGGCTCAATGGCAGCGAGCTTGGCCCGGAAAAGATGGATGAAATTCTCGGCCTCGCCACGGGTCATCCCGGCCGGTGCCCGTTGTACCTGTGCATTCGGCAGCAGGACGGTCGGCTGGTGTTCATTGACACGAGTGACAAACATTTCGTACGCCCCTCGGAACAGTTGCGTGTCGAGGTTAACGAGATGCTCGGTCCGGACAGCTATTACGCCAAGGTGGACACCGCGCTGCCGGAGCCGGCCAAACGACAGTGGCAACGAAAAGAAAAAAACGGCAACGGCAGCGAAAAGTAAGCAGTCGGCCAAGCTACCTGTGAGAGTCACGGCTTCCCGTGAAATTTACTCGATGATCCAGCGCTTCGCCTTCAGATCGAAGCGGGGGAGGGCACCGGTCTCGGTAATCTTCACCGGCACGCGCAGCGCGAGCGTTTCCTGAAAGGCCTTGGCTAGGCGCTTGACCAAGGCATTGTCGCCGACGGTTTCCGGTTCCACCTCGACGCTCATTTCAACGAGGGCATCGTTGCGGTTGATGCGTACTCGATACTCGGCGACACCGCCGGCACCGCGGAGGATTTCCTCGACGGCGCTGGGGTACACGTTCACGCCGCGCACGACCACCATGTCATCGGTGCGGCCAAGGATGCCGCCCTGCAGCGCCAAGTCGTGGCTGCCACAGCGGCACGGCGACTCGACGGCCGCGGTGACGAGGTCGCCGGTGCGGTAGCGGATGAGTGGCGAGCCGTGGCGACCAAGCGTGGTCAGCAGCAGTTCGCCGGTCTCGCCAGCGGCAACCGCTTTAGTGGTTTTTTGGTCGATGATTTCCGGCAGGTACGCCTCCTCAAGCACGTGCAGCACGCCGGTTTGGGCGGGGCATTGATAGGTCACCGGGCCGACCTCGGTCATGCCGTGATGGTCGAAAACCGTTGCGCCGGGCCATGCTTCCTCGAGCCGCGCACGAGTGGCCGGGATGCTGCCGCCCGGCTCGCCGGCGACGACGATCGTGCGCACCGGCGACTTGGCCAGGTCGATGCCTTCCTCCTTGGCCACCTCGGCCAGGCGTAAGGCGTAAGTCGGGGTACAGCAGAGCACGTTGGTGTCGTGGGTGAATATGGCTTGCAACCGCGCCGCGCTGCTCAAGCCGCCACCAGGAATGCTCAATGCGCCGAGCGCCTCGCCGGCCTCGAACGCTAGCCAAAAGCCGATGAATGGCCCGAACGAAAACGCAAAAAAAATCCGGTCGGCGGCACTCACGCCGGCGGCGCGAAAAATGTCGCACCAATTGTCGATCATCCACTGCCAGCTTTCCGGCGTATCGAGCCAGCGCAACGGTGCGCCGCTGGTGCCGCTGGTTTGGTGGGAGCGCGTGTAGCGCTCTAGCGGATATGTCAGGTTACTTCCGTAGGGCGGGTTAGCCTGATGATCGGCGGCGAGTTCCGACTTGGTCGTGAACGGGCAGTTCGAGCGAAATGCATCGAGCGATGCAATGGTGTCGTCGATGCCAGCCTGCCCAAGCTTGGTTTCGTAGAAGGCGTTCGACGGCCGGACAGCCCCGAGCAACTCCTGCAGTCTGGCCAGTTGGATGCGCTCGGGTTCCTCTCGGCTACTGGCTGGCGTGCCCGGCATCACGGAGTCGGGGACGCCTTGGCCTCGGCAGGCGGGCCCGACTTGGGGGCGTGCTTGGTGACGAGATAGCCGCCGAGTGCCGCCAGCAGGATGCCGAGTACAAACGGCCACTGTACGTTGGCCCAGCCGTTGTTTTTCGTGGTGTTGACAACGGCGTTCACGATCGGTGCGCCGGCGAAAATGATCGACATGACCACCGGCACGTACACTGGCGGATTTGGCGATGCGCCAAAGGCGAGCAGCACACCCAGCGCACCGATGGCTCCCAGCGTCCCGGCGATGAGCGACCACTGCCAGCCTTTGGTAGGGAAGGCCCAAAAATCAACCGGGCCGCCCTTGAGCTTGAGAATAATGAGCGGCGCGATGACGGCGGTGAGAAAGTAGGCCAGGCCAACCCAGAGGAAGGCCATGATGCGTCCGTGCTCGGGATTTTTCATGCTCGCGGAGCCAGTGTGCATGCACACGCCGTACGTGCCCCAGCAGATAACCGTCATCAATGCCCAGACATACCAAGGGATTCCTGTCGTACTCATAAGTCGCGGGCAACCTAATGGGACTGCGGCGGCATTTCAATTGCTATCGCACTTGGTCAAGTGCGGCGAAGTACTCGCGTGCCTTGGCCATCACCCTCGGCGAGAGGAGCAGGGTGGAGAGAATTGTCGGTACAGCCATCATACCGAACATGATGTCGAGGAAGTTGATTAAGTCATCTAGTTTCACAATCGCTGACACAACAATTCCGGCGAGGTAAAATAAGATCATTGGGATGCGAGCTCCCGGGCCGAACAGAAATATACCGCACTTGGTCACGTAATATGAAAAGCCGATCATCGATGAAAAACTAAAGCATAGTACGCATACCAATAGCAGATACGGACCCGCGATCGGGATGCCCTTTGTGAAAGCCTCGGCGGTGAGAAGCACGCCGTCCGGGTTGTCGCCGGTTTCCTGCCAAACACCGGTGCTGAGGATAATCAAGCCGGTGATGGTGCAGACGATCAAGGTGTCGATCATCGGGCCGAGCATGGCGACAAGTCCCTCGCGAATCGGCTCCTTGGTTTTGGCCGCGCCGTGGGCCATCGCCTCGGTGCCCATGCCGGCCTCGTTTGAGAATGCTGCCCGCCGCACGCCGGTCGAGATCACCGCGCCAAGTACGCCTCCGGCAACAGCCTCGCCGGTGAAGGCATCGCTGAAAATCAGCGCGATCGCTTCTGGCACCTGGGCGGCATGCGTGAAAAGGATCACCAGTGCGCAGCTACCGTAGAGCAGCACCATGAACGGAATCAAACGGGCGGCGACTTTGCCGATGCGCTTTATGCCGCCAAGGATCACCACGCTGATACAAATCGCCATTAAAACACCGAACAGCCCTTGGCCAAGCGTGGTGACATTTTTGTCCGAGTCAATAAACCACTCGTTTGGCTTGAGGAACATCTCACTGACAATGGAGGTGAGTTGGTTGGATTGAAACATTGGCAGGCAGCCGAACAATCCGAAGAAACAAAACGCCATCGCAAGCGGCTTCCATTTGGTACCGAGCCCCTCAACGATAAAGTACATCGGGCCGCCCTGAACCTGGCCGGTGTGGTCTTTGCCGCGGTACATGATGGCGAGGCTGCAGGTGAAAAACTTGGTTGCCATGCCGACCAGCGCGCAGACCCACATCCAAAATAACGCGCCCGGGCCGCCCTCAGTCACTGCCACAGCCACTCCGGCGATATTGCCCATGCCGACCGTTGCGGATAGGGCGCTGCAGAGTGCCTGGAAGTGGTTGATTTCACCGGGATCGTTGGGATCGCTAAATTTGCCGCGCAGGATCTGGATGCTATGGCGTAGATACAGAAAAGGGACGAACCGCGAGTAGATGGTGAAGTAAAGCCCGCCGCCGATCAGTAGAACCAGTAGTGGCATCCCCCAGAGCCAATCAGACGTCAATTTGAGTATCTTGGCAAATGTCAGTGGCTCGGTGGTGGTATTCATCGATTATTGCCGGTGAGAATTTTGCGGCAGGCCGATTTGAGTTTTTTCAAGTGCGCCGCACTCTTGGCCTCAAGGTAACAGCGGATCACTGGTTCGGTGCCGCTCGCGCGGAAAGCCACCCACTCGCCCTCCAGCAGCAGGAACTTGAAACCGTCAGTAGTAATAAACCGCTGCACGAAAAACCGGCCTATTTTATCGAGGCCACCGGCAAGTTTGCGCAGGATGGCTGCCTTCTCATCGGGCGGCACGGCGATGTTGATTCGGTCGGTGTGAAATTCGCCGGTTTGCTTTTCGAGATCGCGCAGGATACGGCCCAGCGGCTTGCCCTCCATCGCGACCAGCTCGGCCATCAGCAGGCAGGCGAGTACACCGTCCTTTTCCGGGATATGACCGCGAATGCTCAGGCCGCCGGATTCCTCGCCGCCGACGATGATCGGCTCGCTCTCCATCAATGCGCCGATGTGCTTAAAGCCGACCGGCGTCTCGTGAACCTTCACGCCGAGCAACTCCGCCACGGCATCGACCTGGTGACTCGTCGGCACGGTACGGACGACCGCGC
>Ga0209034_10001230_pt1 | contig 12642 bp, 10 predicted proteins | sample MarorgKNORR_S2LV_2_FD_188219 | JGI IMG/M metagenome (GOLD analysis project Ga0209034, IMG submission 188219) | Marine microbial communities from the Southern Atlantic Ocean, analyzing organic carbon cycling - 250m_A/KNORR_S2/LV (SPAdes) (version 2) | ecosystem: Environmental > Aquatic > Marine...
CATGATCTTCCTGTAATTAGACAAATGTGTAATAGAATTGTAGTACTTAAAAATGGTAGTGTTTGTGAAACAAAAGAAACTGAGGAATTATTTAACAATTCAGAACACCCATATACTCAGGAACTCATTAGGCTAATGCCTAAAATTGAATCTATAATTTAATTAATTTATAAGGTGTCTTGTTTAGCGGTCGCGCAACAACGTATTGGGCAGCTTAAGGCTTCATAGAGGTTGATAATCAATATCATATTTAAAATAACGTGGCCCTATAATATCTAAAGCCTTTTCGTTTCGCCAAATTGGATCACAAGGTAACCCCAACACATTAACGGCTAAACCATATTTTATAGTTTCAGCTGTTACTGGGGCACCTGTATTGGCATCAAACACGCAAATTAAGTCCGGGGTTGTAGCAAGAATAGCATCTCCTTCCATGGCAACTAAAAATTCATTTTGAAAATCAATTTTTGCATCACGATTAACAAACTCCCCGGTACCTTCAAGCTTAACAATACCTCTATTCCAGCCGCCTTCTGAACGACGTTCAACATCTCTAACTCTGCCTTGAAAAAGATGCTTTCCATTTAACTCCTTCACAAGTATTTGATATGCATTAAAGCTATGTTTCTCTATGATATTTCCAATATGGTGAATTAAAGACAGACTCCCCCTGATTATATAATCTTTACATTGTTTAGCTGTAACTGGGTAAAGGCTGCACATAGCTGAGCCTCCCATTTGAATAGTTATTGCACGAGCAAGCTTTTCGGTCCACACATTACTAATAGTATCAAAAGTACAGCCGTTTCCTTTCTCATCTACCATTGCCATTGGCGTTGCACTGATACCACCCAAAGTAAAAGTTACCATTTGTAGTTCAGGAAAGGCTCGCCCCATTGCATCTCCATCAATTATTGGCAAACCTAATTTTGATGCAGCTACAAAGGGTATTGTTGAATTTAAACCTCCAGCTTCAGCACATAAAATAGCTGAAACGGGCTTAGTAAGTAACTTTTCAATCAATGGTATTAATTGAGCAAATTCATTTCCAGAAGGAAATTTTTCTACCATAACTGTTGGAGCACCCATCATAGCAATTGGTAAAATTAATGCTTCATCAGGTAAAGATTCAATATCTATTACCTTAACACCTCCTGATTCTCCAATACTTTGGCTCGTCATCAAACGTCCAACATAAGGGTCTCCACCTCCACCCGAACCAAGAACAGCTCCTCCTAATGCGATTGCATTAAGAGATTTTTTATCAACGAAAGTTAGTTTTTTTACGCTCATTAATTAGTCTCCATTAAAAGGTCTCCAACAACAGTAACATTAATCAATAAATTGTTGCCTGGCAAATATGACAATGGTATATCCGATACCGTTAAAACAGAAATAGTTTTGGGATCTGCATGTCTTGCAACTGCAAGCTTTTTAGCCTCCTCAGTTACCTCCTTTATCGCACTATCACGATCAATATTATCATCCACCAATACTACACGCGACACCTGTCCACTAACTTGAGCAATAGCTGCGCCCACTGCATTGGCAAGATCATTATGTGGTGGACAAATAACTTCTAAGCCATCAACTTTTGATGGCATCATTACGCTTCCTCCTCCAACGCCTATAACAGGAATAACTGTATTACTAGTTCGTGCACGTGCCACTTTATCGGAAATCATTTTATCCATCATTTCAATTAACTTGTCCAGCGAACTTAATGATGGAGGCTTTTTATCGCCAATCTTACAACGCCCTGCAGCCACTGCTATGTCAGTTGCAGTTAAAGTATCTCCATTAAAAACTTTTGCCCGTTGAGGCAACTCATGACCAACAGAAACTGGTCCAATCGAAAGTGGATCTTCGGAGCTTACTATAGAGCCACCTCCCAGACCAATACTTATAACATCTGGCATTGAGAAATTGGTACGCACATCTGCAACCATCACTGAAGTACCTGCAAGCCTAGGAAAGCCATCTTTAACTTCACCAACATCCGTTGTAGTGCCACCAACATCAACCACTAAGGCATTGTTCAATCCAGAAAGAAAAGCAGCTCCACGCATCGAGTTAGTAGGCCCACACGCAAAAGTTAAAACAGGTAATTCAATTACTTCTGCAGCTTCAATCAATGTCCCATCATTACGAGTAAAAAACATAGGGCACGATAATTTGAGGTTGTTTTGAAGCAACTTAAACGAATCTACCACTTCACTTGCTAAAGGTTTTAGCGACGCATTAATAATAGCGGCATTTTCTCTTTCTAGTAGACCCATTCCACCAATACTCTTACTTAAAGTAATACTTAGATTGGGGAGAGCTTTAGTGAGTATCTCAAGAGCTTCTTGTTCCATATCACCTCGCACTGTTGCAAAAACAGAGCTTATTGCAATTTGTTTGCATCCTAAATTACTTAATTCTTTTGCTGCATTAATTAGCTCCTCTGGGTCAAGCTGGGAAATTTCACTTCCATCCATTTCATATCCACCCTTTACTAACCTAGATAAACCACCCATTCCATCAATGAGTGATTTTGGCCAGTCTGCGAAAGGCAGAATAGAGCTTCCAGATGGCAAGCAAAGTCGAATTAACCCTGTTTTAGCAAGATTTGTACGCTGCACAAGTGCATTGACAAAGTGTGTTGTGCCAACAATTAAAACGTCTACTTTTGAAGGGTTTGTCTTAGCTTCAGTTAAAGCGCCTCTGATTGAGTTCTCAACACCAGTTAAGATGTCAGGTGTGGTAGGACACTTGATACCTCCTAAGTATTTTTTTCCTTCCATAATGACAGCATCAGTATTAGTGCCGCCTACATCAACTCCAACTCTAATCATATTGCTACTCCAACTCTAATTAAATATAGCCTTAAACATTTTATATAATTGGTTTTATTCATCATTAAACATTTCTCCGTTGAGACCATGAGTCTATCGCCACTGCAATAACTATAACAAGCCCTAAAATAATTCTTTGCCAAAGAGGATCAACTTGATTCAAATTAAATCCGTTACTCATGAAGGCTAGAAAGAATGCTGCAGCAACCGTTCTCCATATTGCACCTTTACCTCCAGCGATTGAAGTACCACCAACAATGACCGCTGTTAGTACAGCAAAAACAAAGCTAAAGTCATCAGATGGTTGAGCTGAAATAGATCTTGAAGAGCTAACAATGCCAGCAAGAGCTGCTGCTGCCCCGAGAAGAATAAACGTTGTCGCTTGGACTCTAGCTACATTTATGCCCGCCAAGCGAGCTGCCTCTTGGTTACCACCAGTTGCAAATACATTACGACCAAAACGAGTACGCGTAAGCAAAATACTTGCAATAATTACAACAATTAATGACAACCATGTTGCTGATGTAATATCAAAAATCTTAGTGCGGGCAATTTGCTGATACGCCTCTCCCGCAGGTCTCATCAACGATCTGTCACTAATAAGATAGCCTAACCCAAAAAACATAAATGAGGTTGCAAGTGTAGCAATAAATGAGTTCACCTTAAAATAAGTTACAACTATGGCGTTAAAGGCCCCCATACATAATCCAACACTAATACCTGCCAATACACCCAAAAACAGATTTCCAGTTGCGTTCTCAACAAATAGCGTAAATAAAGGAGAAACAACAAAAATCGCAGAGACTGAAATATCAAAATTACCAGAGATAATTACGATTGTCATAAATGAAGCTGCAATCAAAATTGTAGACTGTTGATCTAAAATGTTTCTTAAATTGCGTTCAGTAAAAAAACCTTCAGTTGTTAAAGCCAAAAGAATAAAAATTACTATTGTTATTATAGCAATACCATGTTTTTTTGAAAATTCTAACGCTTTATCCATAAGATTATCATTGTTTAAATGCTGCTTCCATAATGGCTGATTTTTTTAGCTCCGAACCACTAAGCTCTGCCACAACCTTTCCCTGGGACATTACAAGAGTTCGATGCGCAATGCCTATAATTTCCTCAACCTCTGAAGAGATAAGAAGAACCGCTTCTCCAACCTTTGACAATTGTGATATTAACTCATAAATTACCTGCTTAGCACCAATATCTACACCACGAGTAGGCTCGTCTGCTATCAGCAATTTTGGCTTGCCCATAGCGGCACGAGCAAACAACACTTTTTGTTGGTTTCCACCTGATAAAAACTGAACCTCTTTTTCAATGCCACCATGCTTGACCATTGTTTCGACACAACTATCTATAACCTCTTTCCGTTCTTGAGATTTGTTAATACCATAAAACCATGAAGCAAATTTTTTTAAGTATGGTAATGACGTATTTTCTAAAAGTGAACGTTCTAGCATTAAACCCTGATCCCTTCTAGACTCTGGAACTATCGCCATACCTAACTTAACCGAATCTGAAATGCCTTTTAAGCCAAGCTTGTTTCCACAAAACTCAATGGAGCCACTGTCAGGAAGCCGATCACCATAAATAGTGAGTGCTAATTCACTACGCCCCGAACCTACTAAACCAGCTATTCCAAGAATCTCTCCTTTTTTTATTTCAAATGAAATATCTTGAAACTCGTTATTTCGACAAAGCTTATTTACCTTTAAAAGAACATCCTTATTTGGATCAATTTTTGATATTTCTGGAAATAAACTCCCAACATCACGACCAGTCATTCCCTCAATTAGACTGTCTCGAGTCTCATTGGAAGCTGACTCTGTTCTAACCTTATGACCATTTCTTAATAATGTGATAGTGTCAGAAATAGCTAGGATTTCTTCGAGATAATGAGATATATAAATTACAGCTTTTCCAGACTTGGCCAAAGAACGCACTAGGCTATGGAGTTGTTCTACTTGATGGCCAGCTAATCGGGCAGTGGGCTCATCAAAAACAATCAAACGCGCGTTAGTATTCAGGGCTCGAAGAATCTCAACTTTTTGCTGATCAGCTACAGACAACATGCCAACTATTTTTTCTGTATCTACATGAAGATCGTATTTGTCCATAACTTTAAGAACTTGTTCTTTAGTTTTATTACTTGAAACAAAGGGGCCGAAAGTTGTCTCTCTGCCCATAGCAATATTATCAATTACTGTACGATCAGGCAATAACGATAATTCTTGTGATATTCCTACCAAACCAAGCTTTACGGCTTCTGTTGGAGATGAGAATGAAGCTGGAATTCCATCAATAGAAACAGCGCCACTGTCTAACTTATAAACACCTAGAATAAGTTTGCCTAAAGTGGACTTACCTGCTCCATTCTCACCAACTAAAGAGTGAACTTTTCCTAACTCGAAATCAACTGAACAATTGATTAATGCATTGGTTGCACCAAAGCTCTTACTAACTTTATCAAAACTAATAAAAGCCTTGGCATTATTGTTATGTTTTTCCACTGGATTTAATACTTATTAAACAATTATACGATTTCCAAAATGATAGTCTTCTTTGAACAAACCAAAGCGATTAATATCATTTTCAGGTGGGGCTTCAGTGCTCCATTGCCTTGAAGGCTTCCAGCCAAATTGATTCTTTAAAATAGCGGCCTGCTCTGCTTGTTTTAATGCGGCTATTGAAGGATCTATGACTGGAATATTAAATTTATTTTGAATTTTTTCAAAAAAACCAAATTCCAATGTACAGCCTAATATTATAGATTCTGCTCCATCTTCTTCTATTGCTAGACGAGCTGCCTCTATTAAGTTTTTTTCTGTTAGCTTATGGTCTTTTTGAAACTCTGGAACAGTCATACCAACGTCTCTAAATGAGGCCAGATGATCTCCATAACCATATTCTATGACTGTCGATTGCATTTCATGTTGCCATTTTTTTTGTCCTATAATAACAGAGAAAGAGTTGGATAACTTTAATGCGATTTCGATCGAAGATTGGCATGGTCCAACAACAACCATATCGCCAGAAATTTCTCTAGCATCTAATAAGAATGGGTCGTAAAAACATCCAATAATTAGTGCATCAAATCCTTCGACTGATGCTTGTCTTGTTGCCTTAATAAGATCTGTAGCTATAAGTGCATTATAAGTTCGATACTCTAGATTATCCATTTGCCCCACTGATGGAGAAAGTGATGTTACTTGAACTTCTGAAGTTGGAAACTTGTTCTTTCTTATCATTTCTGCAAAAAACGCATCATAAGCATCAAACCCTACTGGGTTTAAATACATGATTTTGTGTGCTGAATTATTACTTTTCATAGTTAAAAATTTAACAAGCCATCTGGTTTTTCTAAGAATTACTAACCTACTATAGTTTCCTATAATACAAAATTAAGACTAGTATTTATTGCTCTTTAAGAAGCCAAAAGCCCTTACTAACCATATCCTCGGTAGTAAGGGCTTTGGTATTATTTGTTAGCCATCCCACTCAGCTGAAAATTTAGAAACATTTCCAGAGGTAATTAAACCGCCATCGGGTGCTGTAGCAAGTGGATCAATACCGCCTTGATCAACGCCATTTTTCAAAGCATCGACCATTGCTTCCATTGCATAGCGTCCTTCGGTACCAGGTGCTCCAAAAACACCACCAAACCAAGAACCATCTGAGATACCCTTAAGCGCTGGTGCGGATCCACCTAGACCTATGAGTTTGACTTGACCAGTCATTCCCTCGTCTGCTAAAACAATTGCAGCTCCCTGTATTGATTGATCAGCACCAACCATAACATCGAACGAACTGTTCATACTAAGAATATCCTGTGTAGCAGCTATACCACCGTCAGGACCAAGATATTTTCCTTCACCCTCAGCAACAACTTTAATTGAAGGATGTTGTGAGATTACATCATCAAACCCTTGTCTGATTGCATCATCAAGTGGTATACCTTTAATACCATAAATAAAGACAACCTCACAGTTATCGTCACCCTCACAAGCTTGAACAGTTAGTTCACCATGACGCTGTCCTGATCGATAAGGCGAAGCCAAAACAGATGCAGCAATGCCATCTACTTGAGGATCTGATGTAGTTAAGTCAGGACCAACAATTTGGTTAAGTACCACAATTTCAATACCTGCAGCTATTGCATCTTCAATATCTGGAATTAGTCCAACACCATAAATTGCACAGACGACAATACCTTGATACTTGCCTGAAGCAATTGCGTCTTGAAGCTGTGATGTTTGTTTTGCAGGATCAAACTGTGCGTCAAACTCTGTGATGTTTATATCATTATTGTCAGCGACTGCTTGCATCTCTTTAACAGAAGCTCCAAGCCAAGTATTGGCAGAACTTGCTGATAGATAAGCCACTTCATAGCTCTTTGCAAAAACTGCATTAGAACTAAATGTAAATAAAATTGCCAAGAACATCGAAGCAATTAAACCTACAGGCTTTTTGCTATATTTAACATTCATATTATTACTCTCCTATAAAAAAATAACCCTAGTTAACTTGGTAACTGGAAATTAATATTAACACACTTTTATAAGTTTGACTAATATATTTTACTTATACTAAATTTTTATGAATTTTTTTATTCATATGTAATAATTTCAATAAAATTATGTTAATATATTTTACCTATACTAAAATTAACTTACTAAACCTTCATGGAAAAAAACTCTACAGTAATTCAAGAAGATCCTGAAAATACGCTAGGGGAAAGATTAAGGTTGCGCCGAAAGGAACTAAAACTTTCAATGAAAGAAGTTGCCGTATCGTCAGGGCTCTCTATAGGCTTTATTTCTCAGGTTGAGCGAGGACTAACTTCGCCATCCTTAACCTCATTGACTGCTATTGCTAATTTTCTTAGATCTGATGTTACTAATTTTCTTAGTCAGCCAAAAAGTAAATCATCAATTACTCGAAATGAAGAACGTGATGTTTATACAATTAATAAAAATGGTTTGCAATATGAGCGCCTATCAGACTCGTTCCCTGGGCATACACTTAATAGCGTAATCATTCACGAGATGCCTGGCCATAAAACAGAATCAATAAGTCATGAAGGAGAAGAGTTTTTTTTCATCCTAGAAGGGGCTATTACAATATACATTGATGGTGTGGTTAATATTCTTGAAGCTGGAGACTCTCTTCACTTTGACTCATCTCGTAGCCACTCTGCCTGGAACCACACAAACAAAGTCACATCAGTCCTTCACGTATGCACAATGAATGTTTTTGGAGATCAGGATACAGTTAAGGACATACCTGGTATTTTTGATTGTCGTGGAAATTTAATTTTTTCAAAAGACCATAGTATGGACTTAAACATACATGCTGTTAACAAATAATACAAAGCGTGTAATTTATGATTGATTATTCAGAATTTTTAAAATCTTTATCCAGTAAAAGAAATCATCCTGATGACGCTTTTAATGCGTTATATCAATTAGTAAAAAATTTCATAGAGATAAAACTTTTTACTCTGACAACATTCGATATTCCTAAAGCAGAAGCTCGAAGAGTCTACTCAAATATGCCAAAAGAATATCCTGTCTCAGGAACTAAGCCAATAGAAAGATCAACCTGGACTGAAATTGTTCTAGACAGGCATGAATCTTTTGTAGCTAATAATATCAATGATATTGCAAAAGTTTTTTCAGATTATAAATTAATAGATAGTCTAGGCTGTCAATCTGTTTGTAATCTTCCTATTGTTCTAGATGGCAACTTACTGGGAACAGTAAACTGCCTTGACGAAGAAAATTACTTTACTTCAAAAAAAGTTAAAGAACTCGAGCAAATCAAGCTTCCAGCTCTTGCATGCTTTTTACTTAACCTATTTAAAAAAATATAAGAGATTAACTATGAAAAAAGCTAATATACGTGTTGCGACAGATGTTGGTGGAACCTTTACTGACTTAGTTTGTTTTGAAACTGATTCAGAGACAGGCAAACATTCCGTGGTTACTGCAAAATCTGATACAACACCGCCTGATTTTGAGACAGGCGTTTTAAATGTTCTTGCTAAAGGCAATGTTGATCCCTCCGAAGTCAGTTTTCTAGCTCATGGAACAACAGTAATTATTAATTCGATCACAGAAAGAAAGGGGGTAAAGGTTGGTTTAATTACTACCAAAGGATTTCGAGATAGTCTTGAAATTGCAAGAGGAAATAGGCCTGATTTTTTTAACTTACATTATCAAAAGCCCATCCCTTTTGTTCCTAGATATCTTCGACGAGAATTGCCTGGAAGAATGAGTTACCGTGGCGAAGAAAGTGAGCCTTTAGATATGGCTTTATTGCCAAATATTTTGAGTGACTTTAAATCAGAAGGAGTAGAGGCAGTTGCCATTTGTTTTTTACATAGCTATGCTAACTTTGCACACGAAAGAACTGCAATGTCTGAAGTACAAAAATTATGGCCCGAAGTTGCTGTAGTTGCCTCTCATCAAATTACTAGAGAGTGGCGAGAATACGAAAGAACTAGCACAGCAGTCCTTTCTGCCTATGTTCAACCAGCTGCAGAAAAATACTTGCAGCAACTTGCAAATGGATTAAAGAAAAAAGGGTTCAAAGGGAGTCCTTATATTATGCAATCAAATTGTGGTGTAGACTCTTTGGAGGCAGTATCACGTATCCCTATTACAATGGTTGAGTCTGGTCCAGCATCAGGATTTTGGGGTGCTGCAGAGCTTGGAAAACTAATCAATGAGCCAAATGTGCTTGCTTTAGATATTGGAGGGACAACAGCAAAATGCTCCCTTATAGAAAATGGCCAAGTGCGAATTATGACTAACTACTGGATTGAAAAAGATGGGAAAAGTGCAGGCTATCCCATTATGGTTCCTGTAGTTGACTTGGTTGAAATTGGCAACGGTGGTGGTTCCATTGCTTGGGTAGATGAATATAGCAAACTTCATGTAGGACCACAATCTGCTGGTGCAATTCCCGGCCCAGCTGCCTACGGAAAGGGAGGTAGTGAAGCCACAACTACTGATGCCAACTTAAAACTTGGTCGCATAAATCATGACTACTTTTGTGGTGGATCAATTAAGGCAGACATGAAGGCTGCCAACTCAGCACTAAACAATGTTGGAAAAAAATTAGGAACTACATCTACAGAAGCTGCAAGAGGAATTATTAGAATTGCAAATAATAATATGATTAATGCTCTCAAGCTAGTGTCTCTTAATAGAGGCTTTGATCCTCGTGACTTTGTATTAATTGCTTTTGGTGGCGGAGGTGGGATGCATGCTGTTGACTTAGCACAAGAGCTAGGAGTTAAAAAAGTTGTCGTTCCTGCAGCTGCATCTGTGTTCTCTGCATGGGGCATGATGATGTCAGACTTGAGGCGTGACTACTTTGTAACTCATCTTGCTGACCTAATTGATGGTGCAGCGTCAAATATTGAGAAAGCTTTTTCAGATGTTGAGTCACAAGCAATATCACAATTTAAATCTGAAGGCATAGAAAAGAAAAATATAAAATTTACCCGCTATGGAAATTTTAGATACAAAAATCAAGAACATACGACTGAGGTTAAATTATCCGATGGAAAAGTTTCAGATAAGCAGATTAGTTTAATTGAAGATAAATTTCATAAAACCTATGAGCATGAATACACTTATCGACTTGAAATGCCCGTTGAACTTGTTGGAATACATGTTGTCGCAACAACTGAAGTAGGAAAACTAACAATGAAGGAGATGCCTAATCAAACAACTGATGAATCAGAAGCTAGAAAAGGAAAGCGTGAAGTAGATTATGCTCTTGATGGAATTCATCAGGCAATACTCTATGATGGTGAAAAACTTATGCCAGGTATGAAACTTATCGGGCCTGCAATAATAGAAGATTCTGGGGCCACTACAGTAATTCACCCTGGAAATAAAGTGTATATTGATGGTTATACAAATATTCATATTGAAATATAATTATGGTAGCTTTTGTTTTGCTATCTTAAGGAGAAGAAAATGAAAAAAGAAAAATACGACCCTATTACTCTTGAGATTATTCAAAGCTCACTTCAGGCAACTGCCGATGAAATGTTTGCTTCAATCAGAAAAACAGCTATGAGCTCAATTATCTATGAGGTTTTAGATATGGGCACTGGAATAATGGATGCCGAAGGTGAAATTGCATCATCTGGAGCAGGAATACCCGCTTTTATTGGTGTGCTTGATAAAGCAGTTAAAGTTATATTGAAGAAATTTAATCAGCCTGGTGATATTCAAGAAGGTGATGTGTTCATGACAAACGACCCATATTATGGAGGCGTAACACATCTAAATGACATAGTTTTTGCAATGCCAGTTTTCTCTGATGGAAAGCTTATAGCTTGGACAGCAGATATTGCACATAATTCTGATGTAGGAGGAATGGCGCCTGGCTCATTAACTGGAGAAGCTACAGAAATCTTTCAAGAAGGAATTAGACTTCCAGCTATTAAAGTAATAAGCCAAGGCCAAACTATTCAGTCGGTTATGGATATTCTTATAGTTAATTCAAGAATGCCTGACACTATATATGGTGATGTTTGGGCACAAATAGCAGCGGTTAGAATTGGCGCAAAAAGACTTCAAGAGCTCGCTAAAAAATATGGCGCTGATGTGTTTGAGAAGGCTATGGTAGAGTTTATGGATTTTGGTGAAAAAGCTTCTCGTATCGAGTTGGCAAAACTGCCTAAAGGAGTTTTTGAGCTTTCTGAAGAACAAGATGACGGCAGTGTTTATAACGTAAAAATAACAATTAGTGATGATCGATTTACTGTTGATTTAACAGACAACCCTGAACAACTATCATCCCCAGTCAATACTACACGTGATGGTGTAATGGTTGCTGCACAAATGATTTTTAAATCTATGACAGACCCATACTCTCCTTGTAATGGTGGATCCTTTAGGCCTATAGAACTTATTACAAAGCCTGGAACGGTATTTGAAGCACAAGAGCCGGCTCCACTTGGCTTCTATTATGAAGTAGAGCTTAGGGTTTACGACATAATGTGGCGTTGTCTAGCTAAGTATATGCCTGAAAGGCTATCAGCAGGTCATTTTGCTTCTGTGTGTGGTACATTTATTGGAGGAACCCATCCAGACACTGGACGGCAGTATACTATAATTGAAGCACAAGTTGGTGGCTGGGGTGGTCGAGCAGGTGCAGATGGTAATAATGCAATGTTTAGTGGCTTCCATGGAGAAACATACAACTGCCCCGCTGAAATCAACGAGGCAAGAAATGGTCTCTGGGTTGATCAAATGTCCCTCAATACTGAGCCTGGTGGCGAAGGTGAATTTACAGGAGGGCGTGGAATCGTTATGGATTACCGAATTCGCGCAGAAGATGGCTATCTAACTGCTGGCTATACTAGGTCAAAATTTCCGGCCTGGTCACTTGACGGAGGCAATGAGGGCTCATCAAACTATGTAGAATATTTACCCTCAAAAGGAAAAAGTGAAAGGTTTGCTTTTGTATCTGGCTTAAGCTTAAATAAAGATGATGTAATTAGGGTTGTTACAGGAAATGGTGGTGGCTTAGGAAACCCCAAGTCGCGCAATAAAACCCTAATTAAAGAAGACCTTAAAAATGAACTCATAACTCCCGAAGTTGCAAAAACAGTTTATGGAATTTCAGAAGCATAAATAGTAAAAAATTTATGCAAAATAAAATAAACTCAGTGCGTGCTAGGATGAAAGACAACAATGTTGATTTAGTTGCTCTTGGTCCAGGAACACACATGAACTGGCTATTAGGCTTCAACCCCTATCCTGATGAA
>Ga0209034_10001231_pt1 | contig 12629 bp, 11 predicted proteins | sample MarorgKNORR_S2LV_2_FD_188219 | JGI IMG/M metagenome (GOLD analysis project Ga0209034, IMG submission 188219) | Marine microbial communities from the Southern Atlantic Ocean, analyzing organic carbon cycling - 250m_A/KNORR_S2/LV (SPAdes) (version 2) | ecosystem: Environmental > Aquatic > Marine...
TTTCTTTGTAGCTTTTTTCTTTGTAGCTTTTTTCTTTGTAGCTTTTTTCTTTGTAGCTTTTTTCTTTGTAGCTTTTTTCTTTGTAGCTTTTTTCTTTGTTACTTTTTTCTTAGCAGCTTTTTTCTTGGCTGCTTTTTTCTTGGTTGCCATCAAGATCTCCTTTCATACATCTTTTGGTATTCGTTTCAGCGCCCAAATACCGCTTATCATTTTATGATATAAGCGTTTGTTGTCAAGCGAATATTAGTAATTTTTAATGACTCAAAGGTAACTTCTTCTTGTGTAAAATATCTTTTAATATTTTTTAAACCCCGGTTAATCTTTTGGATACGAAAAAACCCCGTAATTTAAGGCTAAAAAGCTGTATGATCAGTTTGAAAAAAAAATTTATGTGACCCAATCTAATTTAAGGGGTTATTTTTTAATTGTAATTTTTTTTGTTTTTTTTTATGAGACTTTCATGTGATGCGGTGAAAATTAATCGTTTTGATAAGTTTTTGAATTTTATCCATGCGAGTAGTCCGAGGTATTTTGAAAATGAAAAAGGCGTATTGGAACAATATAACTTTACAGTCAAGAATGATTTAGGAAAAAATTCAAACCATATAAAACGATTTATGAAAACGGTTCAAACAAAAAACAGGGTCCCTTATTTACTGAATCAAGTACATAGTGATCATATTTTTTTATTAAAGGATGTTGTTCAAACGCAAGATCAAGTTTCTAAAATTAATGCGGACGCCTTAATCACTCATTTGGATGAAACGCCTATCGGTATTTTTACCGCTGACTGTATTCCCGTTCTTTTGTATGACACCCGACTCCATGTTGTGTCTGCAATACACGCGGGGCGAATGGGAACTCAAAAAAACATTGTAAAAAAAACAATTGTAGCTATGAAACGTGAGTATGGTTGTGTACCCAAAGATCTGGTTGCGGGAATGGGTCCTGGCATAGGTGGTTGTTGCTATGAAGTGGATCAAGACTGCTTAAGTGCATTTGAAGCAAAAATCCCCTATGCTTCCTCTTTTGTGAAAGTAAATAAAAATGGAAAATTTTTATTAGATTTGTTTGCAGTAAATATTCAGCAAGCCCTTGATGCAGGTTTATTGTTTGAAAATATATTTCCAAGTGATGAATGCACCTTTTGTTCACCCAGGAATTATTTCTCCTATCGTCGAGAAGGTCAAACAGGAAGGATATTAACCTTTATTATGTTACAAAAATCTGGTTTGACATAAAAAAACAGGTATATCTTCATTGATATATTATCTAACTGAGTTTTATACTTATCTAGTTTTCCTTTTTATCTATAAATTGTTTTAAATGACTGAAAAAAAAATACCCAGTGCAAAGGATTTGACTGCCAAACAGGAATTTCCCATTTCTTGGATAAAGAAAGAACCGCGCAAGGTAGAAGAAATATTATCTGCATTATCTCTTCAAGAACAGACAAAACTTGTTTTAAACTTGCCTCCACACCTCCAAAGGGAACTGCTGGTATTATGTGAAGATGCGGTTGCGGTTACACAATCTCTCCCCTCGGAAGAAATTTATAATTTGATCAAGGAATTGGGTAATGAGGAGTCTATTCTTATCCTGTCTATGGTATCGGAGGAACAATTACAGTTTATATTTGACCTTGAATGGTGGCAGGGAGACAAGTTTCAACCTGAGGAAGCTATGGGTTGGTTGGAGTTATTAGATAAATGCGAGGGTCCACAAACCTTAGAATGGTTTTTTAATGAAGATTTTGACCAGAAGGTTGTTCTGCTCCAGTCTCTGATTAAAGTTTTTAAGCAGGATGAGATGACAGATTCTTATGAGGGGGTTGAAGGATTGGAGCACTTTTCTCCAGACGGTGTTTATGATGTATTTTTTAAAGGAAAAGAATCGACAGTCTTAAGGAAATTACTTTTATTGTTAGTTGAGAAAGATATTAACTTTCTCCATACACTATTAGAAGGAGTTATCTGGTATCCCCTTACTATAACCGTGGAAAAAGCTTACCAGTGGCGATTGACCCGCACGGCTGAAAGGGGCATTCCTGATTTTGAAGAGGCCATGGATGTTTATAGTAGTTTGAACCCTGAAGATCTGAAACAGGAAGTACCTTCAGCTGAAAACTTCCCTGGAGGAAGATTTCGATTTGCTCCACAATACCCTTTGACCCAGGCCCCTCTTTCCCATTTTTTCGGACAATGTGTTATTAACTTGGGTTCTGAAGAAAGGTTGGATGCCATTCGTTGGGAATTGGTCTGTTTGGCAAATAAAGTTATGGTGGCCGATAAATGTGATCCTTCCGACTTAAAGACTCGCCAAAATACCATGCGAAAGGTTTTGGGCTATATCAATATCGGTCTAGAACTAGGTGCATTGGGAGATTTAAAAAAAGGCCAATCCCTTTTGCATCAGCTTTGGATGCAGTCGTTATTTCAAGTGGGATTTGAACAACTCAAGCAGATTCGGTCGAAAGCAGGTTTATTTCTTCAACAACAAGGCACTTATATAGAAAATTTTATTCCAGAAAGTGACAAGGAAAAATTAGGAGGACTTGTATTATCTTTCCCCAAAATCGCTGAAAAAGGGGAAAAGGAGGGTACTATCCTTTGGCGTGATCCAGAGGAGTTGGATGATCTTCGAGAGATCAATAAGTTTCTTGATCGTTGGGATTTTTATACGCGCTTTGCAAAAAAAAGCCTGGAATTAGATTCCAAAAAGTTAGACGTCATATGGGAGAGATTCGATTTTCCAGAAAATAGAAAGCTGGAGCTTTTGGCACTGATTACGACATCATTTGCTCGATACACTTTGTTTAAAACCTTGTCGTGTGAACCTTTATCTCCAACAGCAGCAAAAAGTTTTTTGGAGGTTGTTTTTCTCGCCCGTATATTTCAGGATGAAGGAAAGATAGTTGATGCGGACAAGTTGGCGTCGTTTGAAGGGGTCTTGTTGGAAACTCCGATGGCGTGGACTAATTCGGATAGAGAACTACTGAGAGAATTGCTATTGCAATGCGTAGCGAACCTGGAAGACCAGTTTGGTGGACTCGCTTTCTCCCGTTCTATTCAATGGCAATATACGCAAGGTTTACTGATTTCCTTAGGCCCTTAGTGGAGAACAAGGTTCAATTATTAAAATGGGCCTTTTAAAAAGAAGTTTTTTTGCTTGCTGCTTTAATCAGTTTTGTTGTGTTTAATTGCCACTGAGTGGTCCACAAAAAAGAAAAGGGACCTATGGTTTCCCATAGTCCCTTGATATTATTGGTGCCGAGGGCCGGACTCGAACCGGCACGAGGTTACCCTCGAGGGATTTTAAGTCCCTTGCGTCTACCAATTCCGCCACCCCGGCTTGGCTGTATCTTTAAACAGTTCCAGTTTAAAATGGAGGCCACCAGAACCGGGAGGATGTTAACAGTTTCCACCTTAAATTCCAAGTCATGCTTGTATGTCTTTGTTATAGTATTCCAAAAATGAGAAATCCAAAACGTATCTTAAAAAAGCTTGTTGGACCCAATATTGACATAAAACGTTTTGAGGTTACTGATGAGCCTTTAGAGCAGGCTGTGGAAACGTTTCGTGATGTGATCCAATGTCGTAAGATACGTGATTTTTTAAAAACCAATTCGGGTATTGATCTTGCTATTTCACCCAATACTTTTTATAAACTTCTGGAAATTGGGTCTATTAATTATATCGAAACCACGCAAAGAGATTTGGAGGTAGAGATCCTATCTCTTAAAGACACGCGCAATTTGAATGACCCGGTTAGCGTTGGTAACTTGAATTCGGTTTTAAGCGAGTTTTATAAAGATCTGAAATTGTTGCATGAGAGGATCAGCAATGATTTTTGCGATCCTTTATTAATCCAAGATATGAGGCCGGAATTGGTCGACCGTTGTTTTGATTTTGTAGATAAATTGGAAAGCATGCACGGCAAATGGTCGCTATTTAAAGGAGGAAAGATACGCGATATCGAAAACGAGTTTATTTCACTCTTTCCCAACTCCCATAATGCGCTATCCTTAGAAAGCAAATTTCCCTTGATCCGACACGAGATGGAACTGTATCAAAGTGTTTTGCGTACAGAAAAAAAGTGGGGCGCTTTAAATCCTGACCTCTTTGCTATTCTCAGGAGAAATGATTCTCAAGCTCTTAGTTTAATATTGCAAAACACACAGGAGATAGGCAACCGACTTTGGCAAATAATCTACCAAAGTCCTAAAATAAAAAAATGTGTGGAGTTACTGGGAATCGACTTTGGTAATATCCAAACCCTTTTCGATGATCAGACCGTTTACTTAGATATAAATGCCATCTAAAATAAAAAAAAGAAATTTTATGGAATTGATTTTAAAGACTTGAAAATTTTATTTGTATATTTTTGAAGCAATCTATTGCCTTCCACTCACTTAGGCTAGCTTTTAACCTGGAAGCCCTCTACCTTATCCAATAGTAGATGTTTTACGGAGGCTATTTTTTGTGCTTCCTTCAGGGCATTTTTACCATCATCTTTAATTCGATTAAGACGTAGATCCAGCCGAACAAGATTGGTGAAAAGTGGCAAAAATTTAGCCAGAGTGATAGCTCCTTCATCGGTTATTTCGTTATCTGTAAGCACTAGGTTCTGCAAACTAAGAAGATTATCTGAAACAGCGATATATTTGACCCCTTCATTACCCATTTTATTATAAAACATGTTGAGGGAGGTCAGATTGACGAGTACTTTAGACTGCGCCAGCCATTTAACTCCTTTTGGGCCGCAAAGGTTGGTGCCAAAGGCCAAATTTGTTAAAGGACGCAGTGACTCCATCTGAGAAATATCTTTTGCCCCGTATTCCTTTAAATAAGTGGCTGTAAGATCAAGGGTTTTTCCGTCCTTGCTCAAATTCATTTTGACCATGGATTCTGTTTCCGAAATTGGACGGTCTTGCCCCATGGCTGCTTTATTACCGCTATAATCCATTATTCTTTATCTCCAAGTATTCAAACTTGTCTATTATCCAAGTAACTTGATTTGTTATACAGTATTTTCCGAGTGGCATTGATTATACACTTCTTACCCTTGATCTCTCAAGAACTACTTGTCCACTAACTGAGAAACCTATGCTGCAAATAGCATCCTCCAGGCGATGCTTGGGGTTTGTTTTTTTTGTAAAAGTATTCTAATATACATTATCAATTATTTTTACGGAGCAGTTTCATGGCTGGATTATATAGAACAGAAACGGAGATGAGTCTGGGTAATAACGTTATCGTTACTCAGATGACGCAGGCCATCAACTGGGCGCGTAAATATTCCTTTTTCATCTACCCCTTTATCACTGCGTGCTGTGGTATGGAGTTTATGTCTGTAGCTGGTCCTAGGTACGACCTAGATCGAATGGGAGCAGCGTTTCCTAGATTTTCACCTCGGCAAGCCGATCTCCTAATGGTTGTGGGAACTATAAGTCACAAGCAGGCTCCCATTTTGGTTAAAGTTTTTAACCAGATGACAGAGCCTAAATGGGTCGTGGCATATGGAGTGTGCACCGTATCGGGTGGATTCTATGACAATTACTCAACAGTTATGGGTATTGATACGTTGATCCCAGTAGATGTTTACATCCCAGGTTGCCCGCCTCGACCGGAAATGGTTATTGACGCGTTGATGAAATTACAAGATAAGGTCCAAGCAGAAACTCTCGAAGACCATGTAAAAGGTCCGGCATTAGTGACACCAGCAAGCAAACTCTAGCCTGGCTAAAGATTAGAAAAGTACTCCTAAAGGGCTTAGGCCTATTGTCTTGTTGCTTCTTTAAGCATTTTGTCTGCCCCTTGGCGTTCTATATCAGTGAAATTTTTTGATTTCTTCATTCGCTGGACTTGATGGCGCTTTTCCTCGATAAAATTTCTTAGATCTTCTTCATCGGTTATTTTTAAGTGGACTTCTCCATTCGGCCCAATATATCGATTTTTTAAAAAATGAAAATAAAGCGTCAGTCGTAGTTTTGGGTCTTTGATATTCATTTTATAAGTCAGCATCATCAAAGCCTCCCTTTTGCGATCTATCTTATAGCCCAATCGGGTATTATCTAGTTTATTGAACTGTTGTTCCAGAATAGAGAATGCTTCTTCGCGTTCACTTTCCATCTCTTTCAAATCTGGTAAAGGCAATAATTTTGCAGCTGCAATATCGAGTAGTAAGGACATATCCCGGGTCTGCTCACCCAGGTAAGCGGCTTCAATAGGAAACTGGTGATTTAATCGTTCCTCCTCCTTTAAAATTGGTTCCATATTTTTTATTTGCTCTTTAATTTTTTCCAGGCTTTCATCATCAAAAGGCATTAAAAACCACTGTACTTCTTTTGGGATATTTAAATCGTCCCGGGTGGGCCTTGCAAAAAATCGGTCTAGAATATTTGGAAACTCAGGAAGAAAAAATTCTGTGACCGTATCAGCAAAATAAGGAAAATTTAGAATTAAAAACCTCGGGTCGGAGCGTATGTTCAGCCCATAAGCTTCCAACTCATTGGCAGAGCCGAGAAAAGGTTGTGTTAAGTGAATTGACTCATGTAGATGTGTTGCGTTTCCATAGACTCTGCTATCTATAAGAATGGCTGCTGGAGAAATTCTTATAGAATCAAAGGTTGTGTGTGCAAATTGCCAGGGTTGCAATAATTCGCCAGACCAGGATTGGATAATAAACTGTTTAAGGGGAACTGGAGTAAGATCTGGGAAAATGGAATTTAAACGCTTCAGCGTTTGCCGCATCCGATTTTCTGAACGATCCAATAAGTCTTCCGGTTTGTGGCATTCGCCGCAACCGTAGATCTTAAAGCCCGGAATCGAAAAAACAGTCAGATCACCTTTATCAAGAAGTTGAACAGTTCTTGTGGGACCAATATTCGGATCAAAATCTTTTACGGCTTTTTGTGGCTTGTGAATTTTTACAAGCCTGTCCAATTCCCCGATGCCTATTTTTTGTTCAGCCAAAAGATAGGGGATTGAACAAAAGAAACAGATTAGGGAAAAAGCCCCAATCTTTAACAAACGAATTTGATTTAGCAAAGGCCCCTGCCAATTTAAATTAGAGAGTTAGTAAGTTATCAACCCATTCTAAATAATGACGGCTAATTTTTAAGAGAAGGGTAAAGTAGCAAACTATTTAGGTTTCTTGATATTGAAACGCTGCCAAACGCTAATAACTTTCCGACCGTTTCTATCTTCTTTCACACCGTCCCATACAGCAAAAGCTACTAGGGCTGGATCGATTCGCTCGGCAAAGTCAACATCCCATTTCCCTGTTTTTGGCATATCTCGAATAAAGACAACAGACCAAGTGCCGTCTTTCCATTCTCCTTGACCTTCAACGTTTTGGTTTTCAGGAGGTTGGGGAGTAATGGTGCCAAACCCTTCCGCATTTAATTCTTCAACAGGATTTTCTCCCGTTGGGTTCAATTTAGAGACAGGATTGGACATGATGCCACCATAGATCAGTGCATCCATATCGACACCACCACCGGCATATTCAAGATCATCTTCCGCCTCAAGAGCTTCATCGAGTCCGGCTTTCCAATGCCAAATATTCACGGGTTTGTTACGGTTTCCCATTCCAAAAAATGGTTCGTTATGCCCATGGGTGTGAAGCGTAACCGCACCCAATGCGAACTGAACGGCAACACCATCGCGGAAAATATCTGAATGCAATTCAGAGAACGCATCGTGGGTAGGATCATTCCACTTAATCCGAATCGCCAACTGCTCCCCATTATTTACAGAAGCCACGTTAACAATTTCAACGGCATTACGCCTTGCTGAAAGGGGACGTAACACCAAATTTGTTGTTTTTACGCCATCCCAAACAGGGCTAAAAGGATCGGTGTTCAACTCTACTCCTACAGGATATGAGTGAATATCAGTTTCAAATTCTGCCCTTTTAAATTCTTTAACAAACTTCGAGCGTATGAAATGAACTAAAGCCCAGCGATCTTCTTCAGGGATATCAATATAAGATCGCATTGGAGTTCCATCCAGACCGGCAGCAATTGTTCGGAAAATATCATCCGGTTTATGGCCGCCTTTAAGTGCTTGCGGATTAGTAATATCGTGAACAAACACAGCATGCTTCCATGCATCCATCAAAGACTCAGAAAGTTCACCATCTCCTTTAAGTGAATCGCCATGGCATCGATTGCACTTCTGCTCTTTATAAACTATTTTTCCTCTGGAAATTAACTCCGGAGATGACTCGGGATGCGCTTCGGGAATTATTTTCTCTCCTTGTTTTTCTTTTTGAAATCGCTCGGAAAAATTTTTAATATGATAGATTAAAGCCCATGTGTCTTCCGGGCTCAAAGCGTCTTGCCATGCCGGCATCGAAGTGCCAGGTACTCCTTTTACGATAGTGCGATACAAATCTTCATCCCGTGGCAGAGTGCCGGTGGGAGTAGTGCGAAACTTAAAAATACCGGCACGAAAGTCTCTTGGCCAGGGGTAAAGATATTCCGTTGCATTACCACCCCCATTGCCATCTTTTCCGTGACAGAACACACACATATGCAAATAAATATTACGTCCCCTGGCCATAAGAGCCTTCTTGCTAAGATTTTCAGGCTTTGACATTCCGAGGTCATCATGTGCACCCAGGTTTCGGAAAATGCTGCCATCGCTTTTGCCGTGATCCATTTCTCCATGATCCATATCTTGGCCAGGATCCGTTCGGTATTCGTCTCCGGAACTTGCAGATTGACCAGAATGGTCCATCTCACTATGCCCCATTTCTCCATGGTCCATAGAGCCATGATCTATATGATTGTCTTCAGAAAAAGCGGTAGGCGTGACCCAGCATAACCCCAGCCATAAAGCTAATACCAAACTATAATATTTTTTGTTCGGTTTCATGCGTTACTCCTTCGATACCCCGGGCCATCCCCGGCGGGAAAAGATGATGGCTGCCAACCAAACCAATACTATAAAACCCCTTACTTATTTCACCTGCATTGACCCCTTTAGGGGGTGTTACTCGAACGAACCATTTTTACACCTTGTTCCAAATCTGCTAAATCTTTTAAATTAAAATAATTTTCTTTTTGTCCTAGGCCAAAATACCAAGCGTGGTCTAGGCCTCGTTCTTCATCAGTCCAGATATAGTAACTTCCTCCTCCTTGAAACTCGTTAGGTAAACCCAGAGTTTCCTCATCTTTACTTTTAACAGTTCCGGAGGCCTGCCACAGATTATTTAATTCAGCCAGAGAGGGCAAACGCCAATTATCAAACCCTGCGAACTTTTCGGAATTTTTTAAAGTGATGTATTCAATAGCATCGTACCAGTTCAATCCATTTTTAACATCTTGATAGGAATCGCCTTTTTGCCAGACCAAACCGGTATTTTTATCTGTAACAGTGCCATTATTGTTATCAATAAACGTGCCAGCCCAAATGGGATTGGCAAAATAAAACAATACAAAAAATACGGAATAGAAAAAATAAGCTAAAGCTTTCGCCAAGATAAAAACCTCCCCGTTTATTTGTTTTTATTAACTAAGTATACCATTATTCTTGTTTTTGGGAAAAATGCAAAACCTACCAATTTTTCAATATTTTCCTCTTTATGGAGGAGTTTTCCGGTTTGGTAAAGGTGGGATTTTAATTCTTAAGTAGGCATTGCGAATAAGTTGATGCTTGGGTATGCTGACCCAAAAACAAACAACCTTTTAGGAAATTATTTTGGAATCCATTTTTATAGCGATAGAACGTTTTCTTATTAGCATACCTCCTTTACTACAGCTACTTCTTGGTATTTTTTTGATGATAGGGTTGATCAAGCTTTTCATGTTCACGGTGGATTTTATTGAAGATCGCCGCGAAGGAAAAAAATAACTTCCAATTTCCCTTATAGATGAAATTGCATTAGGTCGCGTGCCAATAACAATTCGCCCTTATATCTTTGCTCGATGATTTGACGGATATTTTGTAAATCACAAGGTGGATAAAAGTGAGTTAGGCATAGTTTTTTGCAATTCGCTTCTGCAGCCAATTTTCCTGCTAGAGTGGGTCCTAAATGGCCATCCGTTTTTTCTTTGTCAGGCCAGGCACATTCCAAAATCATCAAATCTGCTTCTCGCCCTAATTCAATCATGCCTTGGCAATAATCGGTATCGCCTGAAAATGCAACTGATTTACCCTTTTCGTTGGTAAAGCGAAATCCCCTACTCATTGCAATATGTTTAACTTTTCCTGCTTTAACTTTCATTGTGCCGAATTCTTTAGTTTCTTCATCAATTTCTATGATTTTCAATTTGTATTCTGTGGGCTTTAACCAGTGCTTGAAAGCCAGCATAAGTTTGCCAAAAAAATCCTTGAATCCTGGACCAGCAATGATTTCTAGGTCTTTTTGCCGAGCATCTAGTTGATAACGCGAACCGAACAAAAAAGGAATGAGATCGCACATATGGTCAGGATGATTATGCGTAAAGAAAATGCGATCAATATCGTGATAGGTGATTCCTAGGTTTAGAAGTTGCTTCAGGTTTCCATAACCGAAATCAAGGAGGGTATTAACCTTTTCGTGTTGAATAAGGAAACCAGAGGAGTTTCGCTGTAAAGAGGGCACTGCTGTGCCCGAGCCCAGTATTGTAATTTTCACTCGATTTATTCAGTAAGCAGATTTTATTGCATCCATAATTGGTGCTTCTAGACTACTCCACTTAGCTTCAGGTTTTTTTGTGACAGAAATAAAATCTGCCATTAAAAATACCTGAGTTACTCCATCAATAGCAAATAACGCTTTTGCAACGGGAGATTCTTCAGCCGCTTCGGCACTGGCATACGTTTTATGTCCAGATTCAATTGCATTACAAGTCAGCGTGTACTTCATTGCATTTTCGTTAGGGGTTGTTGAGACACTTACTTCGACGGTCATATTTTTTCCTTTCTATATGCTAGGTTCGATTTGATTTCCTAAAGATACCAAAAGAACTAGTGTAGCCATGCAAGAACGTGGTACTTCCTACAGGACCTATTTCGCCATTACAGAAAAATCCTCCTAAAGGAATTTCCCCAAGTTTGTTGCGAAACATGTTTGTATCGTGGTTTGCTTCTCCGTAAAGGTATTTCCCTCTTCCAAGGCAGGAAAATAATAATGCACCTCTGGCATTTTCAGTCTGGCCTAAAGACTGGTATCTGGTGAGCATGACATCTAAATCTTCAGCTGACATTTTTTTGTCGCGAAGATGAAATTGGACGAGTTGTCCCGTCCTTAGAAGTGCGCCGATAGCAAGTGCTCCCGATTCCCGGTCGACCCCCATCAGATTTCGAATGAGAAAATCTCCTTGTTTTGGATCATCTTTCATGGGGTTCATTTCGATTCCCAGAAACAGGGAAGTTTGCAAAAGCTTTTTGTCGGAATCAGAGAGGGTTTCATTGAGGGCCTGTAATACCTCTAATGTAGGTTTTCCGTCAATTTCCTTTAGCAACGTGTCCTGACATTCTGTTATTTTCATGGGTTTGCCAATAGGGCGGCACCCCTGTGCCACGATAGTATCTAATTCTATATCGCCGCTCAGGGCAATACCGATCAAACCGTTGTCGTAGATTTTGTCTGCCAGGTAAAGAGCGTTTCCACCTAATGCCTGAGCACCGCTAGCCAGTCCTCCCACCTTTTTGCTATTTGGATATGCAAAGTCAACCCCGGCAAGAAACTCTTCACCTCGAAAAGAAAAAGGGTCTGCGAGGAAAATAAAATGCGGCTGGTCTTCAATCTTTACATTTAACCAATCACGCCAAACAGAGGGAGAAGTATCTTGATCAGGCAGTTTTTTTGTCTCAGAATAAAAGGGTTGGATTTTTACACCCGGCATTTTGGCACAGGTTATACTGAATGCAGCCTGTTGTTCGACCTCCTCTCCATTACCAATAATACCACCTCCCGAACACCCAAATAGCAACCCCGGCTTGAGGTATCGGTTAATTAACTCAGGTACCTTGTCATAAAAATCTTTGTATTGAGGAGCAATGAATATTATTGTCAAATCAGCCTCTTCGCCTTCTAATTGTCGAATAATTTCTTCGGTAGCCTCTTGGACTGCTGTATCAATATCTGCTTGTTTTGATAGCGCAGAAACCCATTTCATAATTTGCTCCTTTTATTATTTTTAAAATGATCGAGATATTAGATGCTAAACCGATTATGGGGATTTCCCGTTAACAAATTTTAGTGCAGACTCTGCTGCCAGGTTGCCATTTTGAATGCAGTCCGGGATACCAATTCCTCTATAAGCACTACCTGCCAGAAATAATCCTGGATAATTTTTCAAATCCTCCATTATTGAGTCAATTTTCTGGGAGTGGTTTACATGATATTGAACATTTGATTTGTTATTTTTAAATACCTTGCAGAAAATCGGGATTTCTGTAATACCCATTATTTGCTGTAAATCTTTTCGTACCAGGGTCTCCAAAGTTTCAGTATCTTTTTCTGCGATCTCTTCCTGAAGTGCCCCCCCCACATAACAGCGCAGCATTACATAGTCTTTAGGAGCACGATGGGGAAATTTAGAAGAAGTCCAAGTACAGGCTAGAATACTGCATCCCTCAGCCTTTGGCACGACAAATCCAAATCCATCCAAAGAGTGAGAAAATCCTTCCCTT
>Ga0209034_10001235_pt1 | contig 12603 bp, 6 predicted proteins | sample MarorgKNORR_S2LV_2_FD_188219 | JGI IMG/M metagenome (GOLD analysis project Ga0209034, IMG submission 188219) | Marine microbial communities from the Southern Atlantic Ocean, analyzing organic carbon cycling - 250m_A/KNORR_S2/LV (SPAdes) (version 2) | ecosystem: Environmental > Aquatic > Marine >...
GTCTTTCTCCGTCAAAAAGGTCTCCTGCTGTGCGGAGTAAAATCCACGATACTCGGCCTGGTAGAAGTGGCCGGTGTCATACAGTTTCTGCAGTGCTGCCCTGACAAACACTTTGTGGCGTTGCGATGATGTGCGGACGAAGTCGGCATTTGTAAGGTTCAGCTGGTCGGCAAACCTCTCCCAGACTACCGCAAAATCATCGCAGTACGCCTGCGGATCTTTGCCATCGGCCTTGGCTGCTGTTTGGACCTTTTGGCCATGCTCATCGAGGCCGGTCAGATAAAACACCTCCTGACCCAGGCTGCGGTGCGTCCGGGCGATGATATCGGTGATGACTTTCTCGTAGGCGTGTCCGAGGTGGGGTTCCCCGTTGACATAGTCGATGGCGGTGGTCAGGTAAAACCGTTTACTCATCCGAGGCGCAGTATGGGCCCTTGGCCAAGCGCTTGGCAATCACAGGGTGCCCGCTTGGCCAAGCGAGATCAATTTTCTTTCGGCTTGGAGTTGAAGTTGAGTTTGCCGAACGGATTGCAGGACGCCTCAAAATATCCAGCAACCGTCTCTCCCTCATTGCGACTCGCCGCAGTCAATTTGAGTTCACCCTTGGCCCAGCCGATTCGTTTTAATTTGGCCGATCCCTGTTTGCCCATCCGGACAAAACCCCAAATGGTAAAGCCGTCGATCGGGATACTGTCGGACACCTTGTAAAAGCCGGGGTCGACCATCAGGTTGACCATCACTTCCTGCTGGGAGTCATTGAGTCTACCGACTGCGGAAATCACGGGGAACCCATATCGCGATGTGCCCTGGGTTAACGCAGCATGCGCTCGCATGTCGGTGATCTCAATCGGCTCATCACCATGGATCAATTCAATGATGCATTCTCCGATCTTGTTTTCAAAAGAGAGATCGCCCGCCCCTGCCCACTTGGTGTTGAACGTGCACTTCATTGTCAGCGACTTCGACTTCGCGGAGGTCGGACCACTGCGCATCTTTTTAGGCCAAAGCGGAATGGGCCCGGTTAACTCCATACCCAGCATGTTTCGTCTCTTGGAAATAAAACGACGCACCGAATCAACGGCTGGATCGTACAGTCTCGGCGGCAAATGGGTGTGGGACCGCAGCATTCTTGTAAGTTTGTCTAGTTTCACCTGCAGAGCCTGCTCCTCCCAAACCTCGTCTAGCACTTTGAGTAACTCGGATCGGTAACGCTCTCGACCTTCCTCGGTTTTGTAGAGTCGATGCGCGACAGCCCCCTCTGCCATGACGGACATTGGTGTGCCGGCCTGGCTGGCTTTGCCACTGCGCGCCCGAAACACACCGTCGGCGCCCCATGGAATGAATTTGAACCGGCCGGACTGTGGGTCGTTGTAGATGAAAAAATTATTCTGGTTGCCAGAGTACCCGTCGTTGAAGCCAATCAGGCCTTCCATCGCCCAGTAGCGGTAAAAATCATTCAGATCGACCACTTTGCCGACGGCGTCAAAAAGTTGTTCATCCGGTACTGCCAGCGCCTTGGTCGCCTTGAGCAAGTCGTTGCGATCGTTTTTCTTTGCGTTTACCTTGGCGTCAAACGTGCCGGCTGTCTTCTCAGTGAAGTCGCTAATCTGCCCCTCATAAAGGTTTCCACTTGCCTTGGTAAAATGACGCTTGAGAAAATCTTTTCGCACCGATTCAACGTGACTGTAAACCCCCAGATATTCGCCATTGACCGTGACACGCGCGAAGTTACAGCGCGGTGCCGGTATGCCCGCTTTGCGGAACAACTCGTACGCCATATGCTGTTTCACCAGCGATGCGTCGGTGTCGTTGTTGTTCAATGTCATCAATGAGACACCCTCGAATTCCTGCTCTGTCCCAAACTTGTCAAAGTTGATTTTGATTGATGGACGTTGAGCATTCACGGAACCGAGTAATCCCTTCTTGCGCAGTCCTACATTCTTGAACAGCTTGCCCCCTATGGTGACATTGCCTTTGAAATAGTGGTACGGATTGGGTCGCGGCTTGCCTGGTTTGCGGGGAGTGATCAACCCGAAAAGATCGTGATGCTCATACCTCATCTTTTTCCAGTCCGCAGCCGGCATCGCAACCTTCACATCAAGCAGCCGGTTAACCTCAAACGGATCCGCCTGAACCAGGATATTGGCACAAGGCAGCAGGAGGAAAGGCACAATCGCAATCTGAACGAAACTCAAGCGTGACATTTATCGGCTGCAGCTAAGGTGAGGAAACATGGTAACTCTACAAGTACATTTCAGAGGGAATCAGCCTTAATTCCGGATCGGCTGGCCAATGCGCAGGTAGGCGAAGAAGTCACGAAGTTGCTGGTCGCTAAACCCCGAAAGTAATCCCTCCGGCATCAGGCTACGCGAGCTGCCTTTGATCGACTTGACCTGCGACTGCTCAATCACCACATCCCTGCCATCGATGCCGCGCAGGATCAGCAGCCTGGCGGTGCGGTCGGTCAGAAAGCCGCTGAGCAATCGACCGTCACGGGTGCGCACCTGCATGTGCTCGAAGCCCTCGCGGATTTCGCGGCTTGGATCGAGGATGCCCGGCAGAAGTGTGTCGAGATCGTTCCGCTGATAATGGGTAAGGTTCGGTCCAATCTGGCCGCCCTTGTGGAACAGTTTGTGACAGGCAGAGCAGCGCTGCATGAACAATTCTCGCCCGCGATACGGGCTGCCGGGCCGCCGCTCGACCACCGAGCGAACCCGGGCGATCTCCGGCGCCTGTGTGGTTGGTCCGGCCTGTCCTGCGTCAGGCCATAGTTCGCCCGCTTGGGCAGCGACGCTACCGCCATGAGCCAACAACACATCCACCGTTGACGCCGCAATGTCGAGCTTGGCCAGGCGCCCCGACTCCACGGCATGCAACAGTTGGCGACTCCACCTAGGGCGGTTGGCCAAAAACAAAATAGCCGACGGCTTGGCCGCTGCGGGGAAACTTGGATACCGGTCAACCACCGCTTGGCCAAGCGCTGGATCGCCGAATCGTTGTAGCGCCAACAACCCGGCCACAACCACATCGGCATTGGATTCCGTCTGCACAAGGCTCAAGAGTGATGGCTTTAAACCGTCAGCCTTAATGTCGCTCGCGGCCCTGATGAGCTCGACCCGATCCTTGGCCGGCTTGGTGGCATCGGCAATGTCTGCCAGCGCCTGGCCTAGAGCGGCGGCGTTACCTAGGCGAACCCGCAACACCAGCGGCGGGTTGTCGAGTTGGCGCAATTGCTCGATCAATTCGTCCGGCAACCGCGGCAGTGCCTGCCCCTCGAGCGCCTTGCTGAAGCCGGTCATCAATTTGTCGCGGTGCGTTTGAGTCGGCGCGTTTTTCAGCAACGTCGCACAGCCAATGAAATCATCCTGCCGACCCCGAGATGCCAGACGGCGCATGAGCCGCTCGAGGATGTGCCGCTCAACCATCGGTTGCTGAAAAAATGATCCGTCGCGGAACAGATCAAGCACCGCACCACGGTCATTCTCACAGTGCCGCTCGAGCACCCACCAGCATTGCAGCGGGATAAACGGATCGTCGATGTCGTCGGTGCGGCTGAGCAGGCTGCTCGCCAAGCCAAGCGCCTGATCGCGCGGGAGCCGGATGGCGGTTCCGGCGATCTGCGAGCGAACCTCGGGATGACCCTCCCGCACGGCTAGGCGTTGAACGGCATTGAACAATCCAGCGGATAATTCGCGATGGTCGCCGCGAAGCCGCACCGCCCAAGAGCGGACGTGCGGATGGGGATGCCCAAGCAACTCGGCGGCCAACACATCATCGAGTCCGCCTGCCTGATGCAGTGCCCACAGTCCCTGCAAGGCAGCCCGACCGGTTTCGGCTTTGACCGATTTTCGGAGCTTGTCCTTTGTCGCCTCATTTGCACGCTGGCCCAGCAGGCGTACGGCGGTTTGCCGATGCCACTTATTTGGGTGCGCCAAAAGCCCGATGAGTTGCCCGTTGGTTTTTGCGCGGAGGTTTGTATCGGCGACGAGTGTTTTCGTCTTGGCGCGAAGCCGGTAAATACGGCCGGAGGTGGGATCAATCTGACTTTGATAATGCTGGCCGTGCGCAATGTAACGCTCATAAAAATCAGCGATAAGCACTGAGCCGTCCGTGGCGTTGGCCATGTAAACCGGGCGAAAGGCCACATCGGAATTCTTTACCGGGAAATCGATATCACGCGTGGTGAAAGACGCCCCGCGCACGCTGCGTTCGCTTAACACAAGGTGATGATGCAGCGGATCGGCACCAAGCAGCTTGCCCTGCCATACGTCCGGCATGGCGGTGCCGTTGATAGCGATGACATTGTGAGAGAAGCGCGGGATGTTGCCGCCGGACATCATTGGGAGTTCGCCGAAAGCAAACGGATTGTCCGGCGGCCCGAACTTGCCCGGACTTTTACCTTGCTTGAGGTAAAGGCCACTTTGCACGTAGTGAAAGCCGCGCGTGCCGCCGCCGTTGTGGCCGGAGAACAACCGGCCCGCGGCGTCAAACTCCAGCCCGAAAACATTCCCGCCGCCCTCGGCAAAAATCTCAAACTGACGCGAGTAGGGGTGGTAACGCCAAACCATGCAGCCCTCGTAGTAACGGCCCGGCGCGTTCGGAGGATCGATGCCGGGCCGGGTGACACGGCAACTTACCGTGCTGCCCTGCGCACCGTACAGCCAGCCATCCGGCCCCCATGTGATGCCGTTGGCAACCGAGTGCGTGTCCTCAAAACCAAACCCGGCCAGGTGCACCACCGGGTCGCCATCCGGGATGTCGTCGGCATTGCGGTCGGGATAAAACAGCAGATGCGGGGTGTGCATCACCCAGACCCCGTCGCGGCCGGGCAGTGCCGCATTGGCCAAGCTGAGTTTATCGGCGAACACCTTGTGCGTGTCGTAACTGCCGTCGCCATTCGTGTCTTCGTGGACGGTAACACGGCTGCGGCCAGGCGTGTGGTGGGGCGGAGGCTTGGGCTCGCGGTCATACTTGGCCCGATAATACTTGTCGCGGCTGATCTGCCGCAGCCCGGCCGGATACGGGTACTGCACATAATGCGAAACCCACAGCCGACCACGCGCATCGAAACTAAGATGTGTCGGCTGCGCCACCAACGGCTCGTGCAAAACCGTCTCAATGGCCAAGCCGTCGGCCAACTCAAATCGCGCTAGGCTGTCGACGGGGCTGAGCCGCTCGCCGTGCACCAGCGTCTGGGCCTCGAACAGCACGCGGCTGGCCTCGTGAAATTGATCGTAGACCGCACGAGTCGGCTTGGCATTGAGCGCTTGGCCTAGCGGCGCAGGCCTATCATCGGCTCGGAACTCCCACTCGCCGCTGAAGAGGCATTCGAGAAAGTAACCCTGAATTGACGGGCCGCTGCCCCGGAATTGGCCAAGGCCATCACGGTTGAAAACCTTGATGGCAAGTTCGTTCCACTTGCCCTTGACCAAGCCTCCAGGCGGCACCTTATAGCGCTTGGGCTTAGCGTCGCTTGGCTTGGGGTCCGGCGGAAACGAGCCTGCTCCACCGAGGCGATGGCCATTGATGAACGCCTCGTGCGCGGTATGGCTGGAATCAATCGTCAACGTGACCGATTCAACCCAAAGATCGCGGCCACCGAGCGTCGTCCAGTTGTCCGGCACCTTCACCCAGCATCGATACCAGCCGGTGCCAACCGGGCGCTTGGCCTCAGCATCCCCCGGCACGATGATCGGCCGCCAATCCTGCGCACAAGCGCTTGACCAAGTGACAAGAAAACCCAGCAACCATGCTGACCGGAAAATATTCATGGAGAAATTGACCTACGGAGCGGCCAGACGTGGCCAAGCGGCGTGGAAGATCGCTCCCAATTGCCGTTGGCGGGTGGCTTGGCGCCGTAGTCGTATATCGTTTGGCCTTGGTCGACACGTGTCCATTCGTGGAGCGGTAGGAGATAATTTTGGCCGAGTGCAACAGGGTCAAAGGCAACGTGGAAGAGGGCATCTGTGCCCTTGACCAAGCGCACGAGCCGTCTGGTTTTTTCCTCCAGACCGATCGCGACCATACCGTTAGCCGACTTGGGTAGGGCGAAAAACCGGGGGAGAGCATTTCCGTATCGTTCTGTCGACCAGGTATCGTCCGATCGCCCGTAAACCGGAACCGGAAGGTTCAGCCGGGGGTCGTTGAGTTGTAGGCGGTACATCACTTGGTTGTAGTCATAGAGCGGCGTTGGATGCTTGTTGCCCGAGAAGGTGGATGTGTAGGTGGCCTCAAAAAAGAGGGTACGGCCTCCGTCCTTGGCAAAGTAGGGATGCTGCTTGGGATTGTAGAAGCTGTAGTCGTCGTGGGTAACGATCTTCCGGGCGTAGGCCCACGGACCTTCGGGACGGGCAGCCTCGGCAAACCAGATCTCGCCGAGCATCGACGAGCCGAACGACTGCGAGATTACCATGACCCAGCGTTGCCGATAATCGTTCCAATAAACCGAGCCGTGCTGGGTCAGCACCGGTTTGCCAGTTTCAATGTCGATCAAGTGGACGGGCGACTCGCCGGCTGTGATTTTCTTATCGGCGATCAGTTTGTTCACCTGCTTGTGATCCAGCTTGGGCTGCCCTTCGCGCCATTCGAATTTCAGGCTGCCGTCCGGGTTTCGCTGCACACCGGAGCCTGTGCCGGGCTGGAGAAAGGTATAGGTCTCGTACCGGGAGGAATCGAGGTAGCCTGCGACGTTTGCACGCACACGCACCAACGGCATTCCGCCGGCGAAGTAAACGTACTCGTGCCTGTCATCGGCACGGTACAGAAACGGATGACCGTGGGGATAGAGCGGCGCATCTTTCGGGAACATGGCGCGGTGCCCGAACTGTTGCCGCTCATCGTCGAACTGCACCACTCCACGCTCGTAAACCGTCAGGGGCGCCTTGATTTTTACGTACTGTGCCAGCAACCGGGACTGCCTGTTTTCGTCCGGTAACACCACCAGACCATCAATCCAGGTCGGCCCTTTGCCGGCCATTTTGGCGGCTTCTTTGGCAAAGCCGTTTTTGCCGACAGCATAGTTGAGATTCACTCCTAGCTCGGGATCGAGTCCACCGACATCAGGAAGCAGCGACGTGGCGAATGGCACATGGAAATTGCCCAGCGGATACGAAGGCCGGTTGGTGTCTCCCCAAAACCAATGGAGTTTCCCCTGGTAAACCGCAGTCACCACACTGTCGGAACCAAACACCATACCGTTGAGCAGAGGCTGCTTTATCGGCGAGCTCCTGCCCAGCAACCGGCTGTCGCGGTAAATGCCAGCGCCGGTCACGCGGTACAGCCGCTCGGCGATATTGAGGCGCTTGAGCTTCAGCACCGCCTCGGAGCCTCGCGTGGTTTTCAACCTTACGCCGCGATAGCCGAAACCGTCCTTGGGATACTCATAGCCATGACTATTGACGTGAAAAAAGATTTGCCGGTCCATCAACCCTGGCTCGTGAAACGCCACCGTGCCATTGCTGTCGGTGTAAAAACGCAGATGGTTGACGGTCTCAAGTTCCACCAGTGGAACACCACGACCGGTCTCTTCGTCCACCACGCGGATGGCAAACCAGGCGGACGACGGCGGCTCTGCCTGGCCAAGCGCTCCCAGTCGCAGGCCGATCAGCAGCGCGGGAAAAATGGAGTGTCTGGAGAGCATCACGGCCGGGTTGAGATCCAAGCCTAGCCGCCACCTTCCAACGAGTCCAATTCCTAAATGAAGATCCGCTTGGCCAAGCGGGTTAGTTTTGCTCGGGGGCCGGTTCCGGGGCGGGGCCTTCGACCGGCCTCTGGGGATCGGGAAACGGTTCGAGATTCTTTCCGTACTCTTCCGGCAACTTAAGCACAAGTCGCAACTGCTCCAGTAACACCGGTCGCATGTAGGGACTGTTGGGCCGGAACAGATCCTCGAGAACCAGACGTTCAAGCTCCTTAAAAGGTGGCAAGCCGACGCGTTCGGTGCTGATGCCTATCTTTTTCTGGAACCGATTGAACAACTGGGTGGCTAGCGACTTGTAACCGACGAACTGATCGTCCTCGCCGACCGCGGCGTACTGGAAGGCCTGCAGGAGCAGTCCCCCGATGACAGCCTTGGTTTGATTATGGTCGGTCTCCCCTGCGTCTTCCTGCACGCGCGAAACGCAATACTCGTCAAGGCTCAAACCTTCGGCCGGAATGGACTGGGGATATAGGTCAACCATGTATTTGTACCACTTGGCCGCATCGTCCTTGCGGTTGTAGACATAGAGGAAATAGACGGCGCTGCGCAGGAAGTTCTTGTGGCCGGTGCTCATGTGCTCGGCCAGGCCGGTATCGGTATCGGAAGCAGCGTCCTCCTTGCGCTTGGCTTCCATTTGTTTCTTATAGGAGTCGTTTGCTTTTCCGATCAAGTCAACATTCCAGCCGTAATTAAAATTGGGCGGCTGAGAAATCAACCTCCCCTGCATGCAGGCCTGCTGTAGTGCCTGGTATATGATCCGGCGCAGCTTAAGGAAATCACCTCCGGCAGCCTCTTCCTCCTCGGTATCTAGAACACCATCGGGGACGCCTTCGGGGCCAGTCACATCAAATCGCTCGGTGACATCTTCGATGCCCTGCTGAGCCCAGTAGATGGCGTGAGCATCGGGCAACCGCCACTCGAGCGGTCCCCACAAGTCGTCAACGGCCTTCATTTTTTCAGGATCCATCTTGAACACCTCCTCAAGGCGCTTGAGACGGCGGATGGCTTCGTCACTCTGCGGTTCGATCAAATCAAGATATCCGTCGCGCCGCTTGCCGATGACGCCGCCGTCACGTATATCGTCCTCTGTGTTGCGGCGTCCGTCGGGGCCGGGGTCGTGCATCATATCGGCGCACCACGCCATTTTGTAGAATCCGTGAGCGTCGTCGAGATTGTGACCGACCTTATGCTGAAAATGCCACGCCAGCTCGTGGTACAGATGGGCACTGTGCGGGTTATACTTTAATCCCCCGTCCCGAATCAGTTCGATACCGCGTCTGACCCAGTGCCAACGCACGTGCGGTGCTTCCACGCCGTCGAACTTCACCGAGATGTTGTACGACATATTCCACGCAGTGACTCGCCAGACATGATCGGCACGCGGTTGCAGCTTGGTGATCCAGTCTCCCAACTGCGCCATCTCGAAAAACTTGCCGTCCTCCTGCATCTGCATGGCACGTACCCAGAGGATGTTGGCTATCAATCCACGAAAGCCGCCCAGCACCACAGTGGTAAACGCGAGGGACGGCGGCAAATTTTCGATTTGCTCGGTATGAGTCAGCTTTTTCTCCGCGCGGAATTGGTTCATCCCGCGCTGGCTGAAGTTGACAGCGAACAGAAAAGCCAAGGCCAGAAGAGCCATGACAAATTTGTACGATTTCCCGTGGAGTCTCATGTCACGTTAATTCATCGAAGCCGTCGGGTTCGGGAGCGCCAGTTCCTTGCGATGGAACATGTACACCCCGACCGCCATCACCAGTCCGCTCATGATCAGGACGATCCAAACGAAGGCGGAAAGCAGCGTGGTCCATTTGATCGTGCGCCCATCGCTGAGACTGTTCACAGGCGAGTAGCCCCAAATCGATGTAGTGATTTTCACTGCTCCCTTGGCAAAAAAGATGGCTGCGCCGTCGAGCATCGACGATTCGTCCTTCTTGCCGGTCTCGTGGTTAATCCCGGTGATACCACCTTCTTCAATGATTTGCTCTAGTGTCCCGGTCGAGGCCGAGATCAGCAAGATGCCAAGTGACATGAAAGTCGCCACCGGAAAGGAAAGAAAACTCGACGCCATCAGGCCGATTGCCGAGATCAGCCCCAGCCAGAAATATATGATCAACAGACCACGGAACAGGTTCATGCCGAAACCGCCGTCGTGATAGAGGATCATCGGGCCGTCCTCCATGAGAAAAATTATCGGCCTCTCCGAGTTCCGGTTCATAAAATGAACGCGCACCAAACCATTCTGCGGGCCCTTGTCAGGCACGATTCCGATGGGCAGTTGCTCTTCATGAAACGCGCTTGAACCACGATTCATCTCCTTGAAGGCGCCTTCGGGGGGCCAGCGCTTGTTGGTGCCTTCACCAACAGCAAACCAAAGCGTGTGAGACTTGGGATCGTACTCGTCGTCTGCGTTGAACTTGAACCGTAAATAGATCGGCTTCTTGTTAATTTCCTCAACGATGTTGGTTTGGATTTGAAACTCCCAGATTTGACTCTGGCCGGGCAGAATAATTTCGTGACTGGCCTTCGATATCCGAACCGCGTCTTTTTCCAGTTCCTCCAGCTTGGACAATACTTCGTCGCTTGGCTTGCCCTGCGCCTGATCGACCAGTCGTGGGTAATCCGGCCGAAAAGAGAGAATGTGCTCCGGACCTGTCACCGACATGCGAAGCGCCTGCTCTGCTTCCGTGTAGTCGGTTTTCCCCTCGGCGACCAAGAGCGAGTAGCGATAAGCCCTCTGGCGAGAAATCGAAAAATCTCGTTCCGGCTCGCGGACGGTGCTGCGCGATACCAGCACCTCGTTTTGCAGCTTGGCCTTTTCGAACTCGTTCAGTTCCTGCGAGTTGGCCCGTGCGTTGATTAAGAAGAAAATGGCCAGACCAGTTGGCACCATCAGCGCGGCGTTGAGCAGCATGATGCCCAGCCACTTGCCGAGCCACACCTGCCAACGGGCGATCGGCTTGACGGCGACCATCTGCATTACGTTGTCCTCAATCTCGCGGGCCAGCGTGCCGCACCCCATCCAAAGCGAGGCGATGCCCAGCAGTGCCGTGGTCGAGCCAAGCGTGTAGGTCAGCACGAGCTGCACTGTGCCCTTGGCCGTGCCGTCACTCTTCACCAGCAGTGGAATGCCAAAAACGATAACCAGCAACGCGACAACCATCGCCACGACAAATCGGTACCGAATGGCGGCTTTCAAAGTTTGCTTGGCAATGGGCCACATATCGCTTGATTCGCGGCGGAAAATCAGTCGCCTAGCAATCCGCCCAGTTTATCGTTGGCCTTGTCGAGATTCTCCTCCTTCTTCGCGGCGACATCGGCTTGCGGGGCGGGCTCGGCCTTTGCCAAGCCGGCCAGCTTATCGATGTCCACTGTCTCCGCCGGCTTGGTAACATCCGGCGCTTGGCCAGGCGTTGCCTCATCCACGGCGCGGGTGAGATGATCAAGCACGCGGTCGGCCCGATTGCCCGACGCGTCGCCGCGCAAATACTCTGCCACACGGTTGCCGGAAGTCGCCCCGGATGTTTCGGATTCCTTCTCGCGCGCCTGCTCAACGATGTTGAGAAACAGGCTCTCGAGATTCTGCGTGGGATTGTCCACCCGAACCTCATCCGAGCCGGTATCCTCGCGGATCAACGTCAGTACCTTGTCCATCGTCTCGCGCGAGAGTGTTGGCGCGGTGATACGTGTGGCGTCGCGGTTGGCTAACAGCTCGCTCATGGTGCCCATCGCCTGCACGCGGCCACCGTACAAAATCATTGCCCGGTCGCATACATCCTCCACGTCGGCCAGCAGGTGGCTCGACAGGATGACCGTCTTGCCGCGCTCAGCGAGCGTGAGGATCAGGTCCTTGATTTCGCGGCAGCCGATTGGGTCGAGCCCGGAGGTCGGCTCGTCGAGGACAATCAGGTCGGGGTCGTTGATGAGCGCCTGCGCCAAACCGATGCGGCGCTGCATGCCCTTTGAGAATTCGCCAACATGACGGCGGCGGGCGTTGTGCAGCCCGACCATCTCGATCAACTGCTCGGCGCGCTCGCGGCGCTCCTTTGAGTCGACATGAAAGAGGCTACCGAAAAAGTCGATCGTCTCGTCAGAGTTAAGGTAACGGTAAAGGTACGATTCCTCCGGCAGATAGCCGATGCGCGCCTTGGTCTGCACGTGCCGCGGCGAGTGGTCAAACACGCTGATGCGGCCGCGTGTCGGGTAGAGTAGGCCGAGCAGCATCTTCACCGTGGTGGATTTGCCGGAGCCGTTCGGACCAAGTAGGCCGAACACCTCACCGCGCTTGACCTCGAAGTCGATGCCCTCGACGGCGCGCGCCTTGGGCCGACCCCAAAAATCCTTGAACACCTTGGTCAAGCCCTGCGCGAAAATGACCGTTTCGTTTGAACTCATAGTTGTGTTGTCCCTTCGCTTGGCCAAGCGCTAACTCATGAAAAAGACCGTCAAGCAGGCTGAGGCGCCATGCCGGCCGGATCATCTGTACTCGACGGTGTTGACTCCGGCTCGAACGACCCCAGTTCCTCGCCCTGGCGAACCAAGCGCGCGCTGTTGAACACCACGATCAACGACCCGGCGTTGTGCAGCACCGCCGCAACGATCGGGTTGATCACCCCATAGCTGGCAAGGATCATGCCGACTATGATGAACAGGATGCCAAACAGGAAATTCTGATTTATCACCGCGCGGGTCTGCCGCGAAAGACGCACGAGAAACGGCAGCCGGCGCAGGTCATTATTCATCAGTGCGATGGTGGCACTCTGGATGGCCACCTCACTACCAGCCGCGCCCATGGCCACTCCCATGTCGCCCGCCGCAAGTGCCGGGGCATCATTCACACCGTCGCCAATCACGGCCACGCGATAGCCACGCTTTTTCAAATCACTCACAAAGTCCACCTTGTT
>Ga0209034_10001236_pt1 | contig 12599 bp, 7 predicted proteins | sample MarorgKNORR_S2LV_2_FD_188219 | JGI IMG/M metagenome (GOLD analysis project Ga0209034, IMG submission 188219) | Marine microbial communities from the Southern Atlantic Ocean, analyzing organic carbon cycling - 250m_A/KNORR_S2/LV (SPAdes) (version 2) | ecosystem: Environmental > Aquatic > Marine >...
AGAGGCAGTCAGACCAGAATTGTGGACAGACCCGGTGACTCAAGCCGCTGCCGCTGCACGCCAACTCCGCGGTAGTGAAGACGATGAGAGAACAGGCGCAATCACTCTACTCGTCGCCATCCCAAGCGTCGATGAAGATCTCGCGACACGTCTGCTCAACCGATTCGGGACCATCGCAGGTCTAGTCTGGGCAGACGAAGACGACCTGCGTCAAGTCGAAGGCATAACGGAGACCCAAGTCCGTGAAATCTGGCGAACATTTCGCTCTGGCGAACGTCTTCGTAATCGCTGAGAGAGTCAGTCACCGATAACAGCGATACGAGTTCGGAGTAGAGCCAATCGGTTATTGTGTGTACCAAGAGCGAAAGCAAGCATCTCGCACAGATGAATCACCGGGATATTAGTAGCAAGTCCGGCATTACGGCCAGCCTTGCCTTGATACACATCAAGAACATAATGAGAAAGATTGCAAGCGCTGACAATCAACTCAGCGCCCTCTGACTTAGCCTCGGACAGAGCCTCAGCAGCCTGCTTCATCACAGTCGAATCCTCACTGAATAGTCCAGGAACACCGACACTCTGAGTTCGAGCTTCCCAGTTAACTGGGGTTCCACCAAGAGCCGAAATCAACTGCTCCAGATAATTTGGATCATACACATCATCTCCGCCGCAAGCACCTTCTTGCTGGATGTTTGGTCCGTAATACCCAGCAACCACGAAATCAATCGGGTTGCGGACCTTATCCGCCAACTTGTCCAGACCAATCTCATCGACAACCGCGTGTAGTAAGTGGTGAACTGCAACATCTCCTGTCATCGTCAGACCACAGGTGCGCTGCAGAGTCTCGTTGACTTCTTGCAGCAGAATTTGGTCTGACTTCAAAGTCATCAGATCTTCATGCAAATTGCCGGCCGTCGCCGCGCATGGAGTCATGATGTCCAGACCCTTTGCCTCAGCCATAGCAAAAGTGCGTGCATTGAGAGTCAACTGTAGGCGACGGTTAGCCTGTCTTACAATCCCAGCGCCGCAGCTGGTGGCTCCAGGTAAAGGAACCAAAGTGATACCCAAGGCGCGAGCCAAGGAGTCCATCGTATCAGCAACCTCGGGGGCGCTGCTGTGGGCGACGTTTCCAGGGTGGTAAGCGTATTTTACAGGCATTTACTCACCTCAGAATCTCCCGTCGAGCTCATTGAAAATCGCCACGACCTCATGATGATTCTCGACTGATGAATTGAATTGCCGCGGCATCTTTCCAAATCCTGCGGGCGGGGCGACCATCGCCAACATATCGTAGAACATATCTCCACCTGTGCGTGTGAATCCTGTCATCATCCGCGCAGTGACTCCAGAAGTCAGGTTTCCAATAAGTCCGATAGGGCCGAGAACTTGTCGATAGAGGACTGTATCGTTGACTTTTCCACTCGATTTCAGCGTCCAAGCGTACCACCAAACATGCTTGCCGTGACGCCCTGTGAACGCGTCCTGTTCGAGAACGTGCGTCCTTGCGTCGAGCAAAGCCTCTGAGATGACTACACCGGATCCATTCTGCCGGCGAATACTGGCTAGATCGGTCTCAGCCTTGATTCCGTTCGGACTTCCAAGAATCGAATCAAGGCTGGCAACCGATGAATGAGATGAACGTGGATCGTTGCGGCGGGCCCAAGCAGAAGCGAGGACTGAGGGGCCGAGGTAGCCGTTCGCGTGCGGAACGGCGTCGGATGATGCTTGGAGAAGAGCGGCGCTGCTGAAATCGGTAATCGAGTGCAACGCCGAGGCAACATTAGGATCCATGACTCCGATGGGGCCTTGCATGGTCGTGGCTCCTTCTCTGGTTGCGGCGACCATCCATGGTTCGGTCGATTCACGTCGGCGCTCCATCGGCCAATGATCGACGACTAGGTCACGGATGACTTCGAAGCCAGGTAGTGGATCCACTCGAAGGCTGAGAACTCCATCGCGATTCGGAGCCACAGCATCGAGGCGAATCATGCCTGGGAGAACTAATCGGCCGTTGACACAGATTGCTGTCGATGGGTCATCGGCAGCCCCGTCACGGAAGGACAGGCTGCCATCGTGTGTGCTCTTGATGGTTCGAAGAGCCTCAAGCAGACTCAGGTTGCCCGGCATCGCACAGACCCAAGTGTCGGAGCCAGTCGATGCCTGCTCTGGGTCATAGCGGAAGATACTGAGTTCTGCCTGAACGGCAGCGGCTGTGAGGACAGGTACTGAGAATCCGTCCTCTCCATCGGCTCCGCCAACATCGCCAGCGGCGTGAGCCTTGATCGCCTCGACCATGTCTTCGTGATAGACACCGGCGCCATCGACGGCGGCTAAAGCAGCCAGTGCTTCGAGAGCCCACGCGGCAGCTGGCGCATCGTAATCGACATCACAATCCACACGGTCTACGAGTCTTGTAGCACCGAGCTTCTCGAATTGCTCATCCCATTCCTTTCCAGACTCACAGAATAATTCGTAGCTCGTATCACCGAGAGCGCAGACCGAGTAGTGGACTCCGGACAGACTGCCGGCTGGAGACTTGGTTGAAATCTGCCAGAGATCCTCGGCATTGTCGGGCATTTCGCCCTCTCCCCAAGTTGAACAGACGATGAGGACTCGCTTCATGCCCGAAAGTGAACTGAAATCGAAGCCGTCCATGTCATAGACGGTTCCTTCGAGGCCGTAATCTGCAGCCTGCTTAGCTAACTTCGCAGCGAGTTCTTCGGAGTTTCCGGATTGTGAGCCAAAGAGAATTGCTAGGCTGCGGTCGCCAACACTAAGCAACTCGTCGATATCATCGCCAGCCACTTCGATAGGCTCGGAGACCATCGGTTCTGCAGCGGCCTCAACGGCTGGTGCAGCAGCCTCCTCAGGCTCAGCTGCGGCCGCCTCGCCACTTTCGACGATGATGATCACATCGACTGGACAGCCATCAGCAGCGTCGAGAAGATCATCTTCGAATGAAGCTAGAGTCTCAGGCTTCAACCCAGCCTTTCCTTCGTTCCTATCGTATCCACCATCAAGCCTCACTTCGGCATGGATGAAGCAGGTATCATCGGTAACGTGGAAGACTTCTGGAAGAATCTCTTCACAAGCATCGCAGGTGATACAACCTTCCTCGATATAGACACTGACGATGGCCATTTTTCCAACTCAGCCCCGACGGGTAGTTGCCCCACTGGAAATCGATTCTTGAACTTGATGTAAACCAGTGATACGACCTACGGTCGTAATCGACCTCACATATCGAAGCCATCGAAGTCGGCGCCATCCATGCCGCCGCCGCCCTTGCTGGAGATAACATCGTCAATCCTGAGGATCATCACTGCAGTCTCCGAAGCGCTCTGCACGGCCTGTTCAACAACACGGCTGGGCTCGTACACTTTGCTCTCTACCATGTCTACAACTCCGCCATCATAGACGTTCACTCCGTGGGTAGAGAGACCTTCCGAATGTGCCTTTCTGAGATCGATTATTGTGTTGACCGGATCGAGGCCAGCGTTCTCAGCGAGGGTTCGAGGAATGACTTCAAGAGCGCCTGCGAAGGCTTCAATCGCCATCTGTTCTCTTCCACCGATTCCTTCGGCATATGATCGCAAGTCACGGCTGATAGCTGCTAGAACTGAGCCGCCGCCGGTGAGAACTGCTCCATCTTCGTGGGCGACTGCGACGACGCCCACAGCGTCGTCGAAGGCGCGGCGGATCTCATCAACCACATGCTCGGTTCCGCCGCGCAGCAAGACGCTGACGCTCTTGGCTTGCGGGCAGCCGGTGATGAAGACCATGTCAGCATCTCCGATCTTACGCTCATCGACCTTTGCGGCTTGACCGAGGTCGTCTCCGCTGAGGTCATCGATATTGGTGACGATGCTGCCGCCAGTCGCCTTTGAGAGCGCTTCCATGTCACTCTTCTTAGCGCGGCGGATAGCGAATAACCCGGCCTTAGCCATGTAGTGCTGAGCCAGGTCGTCTATGCCCTTTTGGCAGATGACAACATTGGCTCCGCTGGCGATTATAGTGTCGACGAGTCCTTTGAGGAATGATTCCTCCTCGTCGAGGAACTGTGCTAGCATATTTGGATCTGTAATCTGAATCTTAGCGTCGACTTCGGTCTTCTTGACCTCGATAGCCGAGTTGATGAGAGCAATCTTTGCGTCAGCTATCGAGCGAGGCATTCCTGAGTGGACGCGCTCTTTGTCGAGGATTATTCCGTCGACGAGGGAACTGTCCTTGATTGACCCACCCTGCTTCTTCTCAATTTTGATATCATCGAGGTCGACGACAACGCCGTCATCGGTTTCTTGACCGACTGCAAGGACTGCACGGACTGAAATGTCTGCGAGGAATTCCTTGACTGCCCCCGCACTCTTGCCAGTAAGGGCCGTCACAGCGACCTCGTGAAGTCGCTCCTCATTGACGTCGAGAGCATGAGAATCGATGAGTTCGGCTGCCTTATCTGAAGCGAGCCTGAAGCCCTCGCAGATTACAGTTGGATGAACGTTCTGCTCAACGAGATCCTCACTGCGCTTGAGTAATTCTCCTGCGATGACGACTGCACTGGTGGTGCCGTCGAAGCAGTGCTGCTCCTGAGTTTTGGCAATCTCGATAATCATCTTTGCAGCAGGGTGCTCGATGTCCATCTCCTTGAGGATTGTAGCACCATCGTTAGTGATGACTACATCGCCCATTGCATCGACTAGCATCTTGTCCATTCCTTTCGGTCCAAGGGTACTGCGAACCGCGTCAGAAACTGCCTTGGCAGCAGCGATATTATTGCTCTGAGCAGTCTTACCGCTGGTTCGAGTAGTTCCTTCCTTGAGGATAAATATTGGCTGTTGACCGTTGTACATCGGAAATCACACTCCGGAATCCGGCGACCAGAGAGGGGGTCATAAGGCCTCGCACACGCAGGCGCGAGCGCACTCGTGCTACCAAAACTGCGAATCCTGCTCAATCGCCCTTCTGTTGATCTAGCCATTTTTGGCCATAGAAGGCCCACTGCTCCATTGTCCAACCATCAGGGAGACCTTCTTCTGGAATCGGTGGAACACCAGGAGGTAGGACAGACTGAGGCTCAACAGCCGGCTCCTCCACCGGCTCTGGCTCAGGAATCACTTCCTCCACGGGCTCTGGCTCAGGCATAGGCTCAGGTTCGGGCATCGGAGGAGGAGGCATTTCTGGCGCGGGAGCTTCTGCTGGCTCATCCTCTGGTAGAGGTGGTGGCGGCATCTCTGCTGCAGGGTTCTCAAAGATGTCAGCTGATCCTCCGTACATCGAATTAGCAACCTCGTCGGCTGCTGGCAACTCAGGTGCGGCCGGGACTTCGCCATCCCCACCAAGGTTGACGAAACTCGACGTGTAATCCTCGATACTCGAGTATTCCTCGAGTGGTGCTTGTGCTTCCTTGACGATTCGTAATGTGATTATGCCGACGACAACCATCGCAACCAATCCGGCGATGACGAAGACGATGTTGGCTGCCAACTTGGCGATAAATCCGACATCGGGTCCATCAGTGACTTGGATAGTCTTCACCATTTGAATTGGAGTTCCGACAGATACCTTGTCTATGTCGGAATCTACCGCAAGAATCACATTGAACGTGAGTGTGTTCTCGCCAAGATTGTCGAGATGTTCCTGCTTGACATCGATACGAATTGTAACAACCTTGGTCGATTGTGGAGTCAGGACGAAATCTCGGTCCTCACTGTCAACACGGACATCGAAGACATTGAAGAAGAGTTCAGGCTCTGTGGTACGATCGATATCCGCTCTCATCAACTGTTCAGATGTAGTATGCAGATTCTGAACAGTAAATTCGAGGACATATTCTCCCTTCTCATCAATTACAACGGTTTGTCCTCCGGCTGGAGGCAAAACTAGCATCCATCCAACCTTTCCAACCTTGAATTCAGCCTCACCTTGAGATGAGACACTTTGGCCTATTGTCTCGGACTCCTGACTGGTAGCAATCAAGGTGACTGTGCGGTCGCCATCCGCACCATGTGCGAAGGCGTAACTTACTGTCAGATTGAGAGATGACCCAGCCTCGACCCAAGGGGTCTTACCATTGGTTAATCCCTGCGCGTTGACAGAGATGTCAGAATGGCTCGTCTCGAAGTCAATATGGAACCGATCGGGCATGTTTCCATGATTCCAGACTTCCCAACGCAAAGTCCGAGAGTCATCACCTGCGCGATAAACCTCCTCGGTAAGATCCATGTCTGGAACCTCGATGAGATAGGTTTCGGGAACAGTTAGCAACAATTGGACACTGCGCTGGTATTGAGGGTCGATTTGACTGGTCGCTCTGACCCATATTTGGTAGGTCTCATTCTCAATCCCGTAAGGCATAGGGAACATCAGCAGAATACTCGAGTCTCCACCGAACGGATCGATGCCGAGAGTCTGTTCAGCGTTCAATTCGAGACCCAGTTTCCAATCAGCAGAAATCGATAGATCAAAGGCCTCCTCAGAGTTACCATCGTTGACCATCTGAATTTCGATCCATCTCAGAGCGCCATCAGCTGGTGCCAACATCTCTCGAATCTCAGGCACCAACTTCAGGTCGTGATCTATCGGCACCTCGACATGGACTGTCCATTCCGTCTGGAAATTAGCCGGAGCGCGCCCATTAGCGAGCAGGGTAATCGCGTAAGAACCTGGAGTGATTTGATCAGGAGTTGTGAGTTGGGCATTGAGTTCGAATTCATCACCAATCTGCATCTCGACACTAGTCATTTCGACTCCGGTCTCGTTAGTCCAAACAAGGTTTGATGCTCCCCAACGATTGTCTGCGAAAGTTGCACCAAGATTCCACGTAGCAACTTGATTTCCGGTATTCTTCAGAGACATCAAAACATCGCCGGTTTCACCAGGTAACAGAGTCAGAGCAGGATTCTGCAATGTTTTCTGCGTCAGATAGGACGAATATGATGCAGTTACATCGACGGGTAAGTCGATGGCCCACTTTGAGAAATTTGTCAAACCATCACCGATGTGAACATACCAATCGACTTCCTGAACAGTCGCACCATCGGGAATAGTCAGATTGATCCAGAGATCCATCGTCTCTAGGGCTTTGATCGTCTTCGTCACAACGCTATTGTCGTGATCTGAAGGGTGGTTGGAATCAATTCGTAGTGGTTGCTCCCACATCCATGACTTGTTCGATACCTCGGTGTAAACTCTGAGAGTGATGTCAACATATCCGTTATTTATCACTGCACACGAGAGAGAGGGTGGTCGTGGATCAGCTGGAACGACGATGTATGCATTAGGAAGAGGATCGTCGCATTCAAGATCAAGGGTATATTCAGGAATACGCTCTATGCCGAACATGATGAATCCATCAAGGTGGATTCCTTGTGTTGCAAAGGAAGAATCGGAATCGAATCTGAATGCCAGTGTGTAGTCACCAGTTGGATGGACGTCGGACATATCCCAGACCAGTTGAGTCCAGTCACCATAAGTTTCGGATAGCTCTTGAGCAGTGTAATTGTAGAATTCTTCGTTACCGGCATCGGCTTCCATTCGGACCATATCACCAGTTCCCATACTGCCCCAAGCGTGCGTTACCATCTGCAAAGAGATGAACTCAAATCCACGGATGCGAGCACGACAGAAGTTGTTGGCGTATACAGCAGACACACTCTGGTCGAGTGTCCCATAACCCAGACCGTGTCCGGGGTCCTCACAGGAATCGAAAGGTGACAACCAACCCCACCATAGACGGTCAATTCGGTTGCTTGCGTAATCAGCGCCCGGTCGGGAGACTCGCCAGTGACGCTCGTCGATGGCACTCGATGTATTGTCCATCCTCCAATGTCCGTAGTAATCAGGGTAGTCAGAAAGAGAGCCGTCTGAGTCATATCCAGCTCCAACCCAGGTTGGGTTGCCGTAGCTTAGTTGGTTCGGGCAATCTACAGTATTGTCTTGATCGACATCTCCGCAAATTCCGTTCTCCATCGGGTCGTCCCATACAGCGACTGGCATCTCGCGATCGAGCTGATTATTCTCTTCATTATCGTCTGCGAGGCCACCATCGATGATACCTCGGAGGATGATTCCGCCGACGAGGTAACCATTCTCATCGAGTTGGCTGTGAGCGGAATTAGGAGTCCAGTAAAATTCTGCTCGGTAGGATTGGAATCCAGAGAGTGTCATATTCACTTGCCACTGTGTAATCATGAATCCCACAGGGTGCCATATCTGCATGATTCCATTAGCACTCGCCGGCTGACCTGAAGTTCCAGCCTGGGTGAATGTGACATTAATTTGAATCAATTCATCTCGGAGAACGTACTCAACAATACTGTCATCTGGATTGGTCCACTCCCTCGCGTCGAGAGAACCGTTTCCGATCTCGATAGCTGTCACTTCGAAATCGATGAGGGCGCGAGGTGCGACCTCGCGCGCAGGATTGTGGTCTAGTGCCGGGCCAAACGCAAGGGGCGAGAGGCTCGTCACCATCAGAATGGCGAATAACGTGAGAGGAGTCAGGCTACGCATGGACAACGAGTTCATGCGATATCGATTCGGGTATGAAGGTTCGGTCACTGCGTGCGCCGCCCTACGGGCGGCTACATGAATGGCTCCGGCAGGCACAATCACCGCCCGAGAACCGACACTGTGCAGTTCACCTCCAATGAAGGGCTTATGTTCGCTTGTAGTCGCCACGAGGCAATGTCGCGGCAGAGAACCCCTCTCTTGCCGCGCTTCGTACTGGCTACAATCGTTCTCGGACAAGTCACCGTCGCCCCTATCGTGGGTTTCTCTCTGACCTATCTGCTATCGATTAACAACGATGGAAACCAACTATCCTTCGATATAGATCTGGGTGCCTTAGATTGGATTATTATCGCTGGACTGTCATACGGTATGCTGTCCTTGGTCCTCGCTCTGATCGCCGGAGCTTACTCACCAGCCAGTGTTGCGGACAGAGGAGGATGGCTGACAGTTCTTGGACTGCGAAGAAGAGTGAATCAACCAGAATTGATCGATCGAGCAAGGCTCAATTTGCAACGCAGTCCTTACGGCCAAATGGCGCGATTAGTCAGTAGCCAGACGGGGCGATATGACCTTCTTTCAATTCATGGAGGGCTACAGATTCTAGCAGTGCCAATCCAAGTTGCTCTGATCGCTATTCCACTCATGATAATGGAAGGGATTCCCGAGCGATTCGTCGAGCCCGAGCAAGCCTTTGAATTGGGGATGGTTGGATATTTCATCGCTCTCTGGTTCTGCCTTAGAATACAGCCAGTTTACTCAAGGCACCTGATAGGAATCGCGGCTTGGTTCCGCAAAATTCTATCTAGAATCTCAAAATTCTCCTGGATTCTCCCCATTATCATATTCTGGTTCGTAGCCCGTATAATGCTCAAACTCGCCCTCGATTGGCTTGACGTGGACTATTCGGTATGGCATAATGTCCAATTGGAGGCGGTGCTGTTGAAATCGATAATGCCCGCCGACCAAATTCCGGATGTCGCGATAATTGATTTCCTCGTCGCAATATCCGTACTTCCTGTCGCGGTCTTCACTACAATCTCTGTCCTTGGAGGGGCGCACGATATGCCCGATTGGATGCACGACCCTGAGGAGAAGATTGAGAATTTGAATCAAAATTTATTGGAAGAAGATGCAACTCCTGAGGTTGATGATGATGATGGAAAAGATACGGACCCTCTCGCAGAATTCGGCACCTGGAGGCGCACCACTGGTGCCGAAGCAGAGGAAGAGATCGACTCTTCTTCGGAAGATGAAGAGGAATCCTCCCGAATGATCGATTTACCATTCGGTCTCTTTGATGACTGAGAAATGGGAAATCGAGAAGTATCACCTTACAGGAAATATCTGCTCGACACCGTGATTCAATACAGCCCAACCGGTCGCAAGAAACATTCCGAAGAGGAATGGGTTTGGTCCGACCATGAAAAGTCCGACCGCGGCGAGGATGAGGAATATTCCAGAGATTCTAGCTTCAATTCGCCGAGCACCGACGGTGAACAGTGCTAATCCGAGTACGAAAGCACCCAATGTGGCTGCACCTGACACACCGCCACCCCCTCAATCGCCACGCAATTCAGCGAGAACCTGCTCGACGCGGTCCATGCCGCGCGAGATATCTTCGCGACCGATGGTGTAAGCGAATCTGAGGTGACCCTCCCCGGCCCCGCCAAAGGCGGAACCCGGACTACAAAGGACTCCTCCCTCAAGCAAAGCCATTGCAATCTCTTCACTATTCATGCCTGGCACATCGATCTTCGGAAAGACGTAGAACGCTCCTGTTGGAACGTGACAAGATACTCCTGGCATAGCGTTCAATCGAGCACAAATCAAATCCCGTCGCTGCTTGAATTCATCACGCATCTGCTCCGGATAGTCCGAGGCCTTTTCCAAGGCCTCGAGCACAGCGTATTGCATCGCATCATTGCTACACGCTGTAACATAATACTGCATCTTAGTGATATGACCCATCGCTTCGAGGTCTGGTGAGAGAATGTAACCAATCCTCCAGCCGGTCATGGCGAAAGTCTTGGAAAATGAATTGATCATGATGACCTTGTCATAGCCCGCACCCAAGAATGAGACATGTTCGGAATCGTATACGATGCGATCGTAGACTTCGTCGGTGATAACCCACAAATCATTCGCGCGTGCGAACTCAATCAATTCATCGCGCTGTTCAGGAGTCACATTTCCTCCAGTTGGATTACTTGGGAAATTGTACAGAACTGCAACCGTTTTCTCAGTTAGACTAGATTCAAGGTCAGCAATGGTCGGAACAAATCCATTGTCGAAGAGACAGGGATAGAGAACAGGATTCCCTCCACATATCACCACATCAGTCGGATAGAGAGGGAAATACGGCTCTGGCAGTAGAACCTCGTCACCGGGGTCGACGAGCGCGAGGAAAATATCGAGCAACGCATTCGTGCCGCTCATGGTCATACAGACATTGTTTTCATCGAGAGTCGGGATTCTGTTATGCCATGTCTCTGCAATCTTTTGACGCAGCGGAGGAAGGCCGGCTGTGGTAGTGTACTTGTTGCGGCCATCCTTCATCGCTTGAGAGAAAGCTTCGATGGCGAGGGCCGGTGGTTGGAAATCCGGCTCGCCTAAACCGAACTGCACAGCGTCATCGCCAGCCATGTCGAACATCCGCCTAACTCCCGTAGGACGGATGCTGTTCGCTCGTTCCGAAAACCGCACCACGACCTACGGACGACCGAATGAGCATTTGAAGGCACACCCTCGAATCCTTCGGATTCGCTACCTAGAGGTCTTTTCTTAGGCAAAAATCACTGAAGTTGTGATTATGGAAAATCGTCGGATTTTCTAATCGAGAAGTTCTGCCTCGACCACTTCATCGATTTCATCGCGGGTACGAACATTATCGATCATCGCCTCTATCTCATCGTCTGAACGGTAGCGGATGAGGACGAGAGAAGAGAGCCAGAAGAGACCAACGAGAGCCACCGCGCCAATTGCTATCGGCGTGATACCCATTGCTGAGTCCTCAGAGCCACTTCCTGTTACCTCGAAGAAGACTGGAAGTGAGTGCATCGCTCCTGCGACCGCATGAACCTCTACCGTGTGTTCGCCTGATGCAAGTTTTGCAGGATTCAGAAGAACGTGCCAAAGGAATGGAGTTAGGGCGCCAATCTCACTGGGAGTAGCAGAATAGGTCGCTTCCATCCACTCACCTCCATCGATGCGGTACTCGACCCGATCTATGCTTCCTGCTTGGCCCCATGCGTGGCCGGTGATATTGATCGCTTCACCAATGGTCAGGTTGAGACTGTGACTCTGTAGGCTTGGGTCGATGAGTGGAGACTGGTCCGAATCGCGCAGGAATATCGCGAGGTCAACTGCTGCGCGCGCATCGACCATTCCATAACCGAACTCGCGATTCCAATAGGGATCGACTTCCGGGGCACTCGGCTCACCACGAAGTTCGGAAGTATGCTTGAGAATCTCTTTGATTTGGAGAGGAGTGAGGTTCTCATTGGCTTCGATGACCAACGCAATCACTCCGCTCACCGCGGGTGTGGCGTAGGAAGTACCACTACCACGCCCCGTGTAGGTATTGTCGGAGGCATCGGCTCCGAGGAAATTATTGCAACCACCACTACTCACACATCCTTCGGCTTGAATGATATTTGAGCCGGGCGCGCTAATCTCAGGAACCAGTTCGTTGACTGGATTACCATCGCCGTTATCTTTGCGTGGCCCACGTGAGGAGTATCCTGCGATTGTATCGTCTGAGCGGTTTACCGTGTTCTGGTCATCTGTGGCTGCAACAGTAATCGAAAGCGAAGATGCGCTCATCCCCGAAAGCCCATCGTTATCTTCACCATCATTACCAGCAGCATTCGATACCACCACACCCAATTCCATTGCCTCATCGAGAACCCTACTGTGCATGTCGTTGCCATCAGAACCTCCGTTCTCGTGGCTGGTTATTCCCCATGAAAGAGAGATGATATCGATGCCGTAGCTAGCTTCGTCTACACCCGCCCAGGCATCGTCACGATGGTCGATAATCCACTGGAGACCGTTCATGGCGGATTCGTAGAATTCCTGTTCGAGGAGGTAAT
>Ga0209034_10001237_pt1 | contig 12586 bp, 5 predicted proteins | sample MarorgKNORR_S2LV_2_FD_188219 | JGI IMG/M metagenome (GOLD analysis project Ga0209034, IMG submission 188219) | Marine microbial communities from the Southern Atlantic Ocean, analyzing organic carbon cycling - 250m_A/KNORR_S2/LV (SPAdes) (version 2) | ecosystem: Environmental > Aquatic > Marine >...
TATCATCAGTAGAAGAGCCATTTTCACTTTTTCCTCTACCAGAGCCATAACCTATTCGAACAAGAATATTATCACTTAACAAACGTTCATAGTTTAATGTCGTACTGTAGCCAGCTCCACCAAGTTCAGCATAAACATTATTTCTCTGACTATAGCCAATAGCCGTAAAGGTTATTACAGAAATTCCAATTAGGGCTAGTTTTTTTAACATTCAAAGGCCTTTCATACAGCAAATTAGAAACAATCAACAAACAATGTGAGTGAGGGTTTTATAATAGCTTGGCTAAACTGGTTTTTTAATGCAGTTTAGGTTTTGTTAGAAATATTTTTAATGTACTCATTATTCCAATAAGGATTATCAAATAAGTAAGAATTGATAATGACCATTTAAACGAATTGATTCCAGATCCTAATGAAACTAATATTTCGGATATTGGACTTGAATTTAAATAGCCTTCTAGCATCAAAACTTCAACGTAATTCTCTCCCCAATCGGCAATCATAGCAAGGATAGGAATTATCAAAAATAGACGCTTGTTTTTAAAGAAGTACATAATCCAAGATGCATACATAAAAGTATAAACAAATGCAAAAATTGTGTCCCAAATTTGAAGGAATTGGCTATAACAAAGAAGTTGCCCCCGAGTCCTTGATTCAAAGAAATTTTGAACCATATCCATAGTGTAATAAAAAGAAAGACCTAATGAATTTTCTCCAACATCTAGAGTGTAACATCTACTGAAATAAACTAAAATAAATTTTACGTATAAGAACATTGCTAAAGTAGATCCTATAGCAAAATATAGAGTTCTGTGATTATTGAAATATTTAATTGTTCTGATCATGTTTTTATATCAATTGTTTCTAACATCTTACTAAATAGTACAAAACACATGCTTGTTTGTGGAGGGGGATTGTGCGGAGAGAGTGGGATTCGAACCCACGGTACGCTATTAACGTACACACGCTTTCCAAGCGTGCGCCTTAAGCCGCTCGGCCACCTCTCCAGAAACTAGTTCACAAGGTATAAATACCCGGATTAACTAGGTTAGATTATTCTTCTTTTTCTTCCGTGGATTCGTCTTTTAAAGTTTCTTTAGAGGGCTCATCATCTACTACTTCTTCCTGTACTTCTTCCACTGATTGATTAGATGTATCAACTTCCTGAATTTCCTCATCAGGAACTGATTCTTCAGAAACGGTATCATCTTGGGTTTCTGCAGCGGGCGTATCTTCAGAAGTTGTTTCATCTACTTCAGGTTCTGGTTCTGCAGCAGTTTCTTCTTCTATAATTTCAGCTTCAGGCTCATCCTTTGATTCAGCAACTGCATCATCTTGGGTTTCTGCAGCGGGTGTATCTTCTGAAGTTGTTTCATCTACTTCAGGTTCTGGTTCAACCACTGATTCAACAATTTCCTCATTATTGACATCTTGTGGAACATCTTCAACTGCGATATCTAAAGATGGCATTTCAATATCAGCCAAATTAGCTTCATCATCCATCTTTTTTAAGGTAGCATCAAGAGTCTCACCTTTCTCCATGGAAATCATGGATTCATTAAACCGCCAAAATCCATCACGTTCGGATGGCACGCTTTTAACAAATTTAACGTGAACTAAATCTTTACCTTTTGGACTAGATGATGCTTTTTCTGCAAAGCTCTTTTGCTTCTTAGCCATAAAATTTTTCTCCTAATAAAAAAACATGTAAAACAGCCGGCGAATTTAATCCATATTTATAATTTTTCATTAAACTATTGATTAAAAGACTAATCTGGTCTCCATTCATATTCCATGATTTCACCATCGTTCATATCGCGAGGCTTCTTTTCTCCAGTTACAACACGAATACGATTATTGTTCAAGAATTTAAATAAGCTTATTCTATTTTTATCAGGATTCTCCATCTCTAAATTAATAACCCAAGGCTTTGAACTGAAATCAAGAGTGAATTGACCTTGTTCTTGATCACTGATCTTTGTTCCTAATGATAGTCCCTGCATAAAATTACCCTTTAAGCCTGTTTCATCTGGTTCAAATTCCCACACCACTTCAATGATTTGACCTTTATAGTACCATTTTCCTGCCATATTACGGATATATTCTATGAACTCAACCAATACAGGCTCAGCTTGGTTTCCAGCAAAATCCTGTGCTTCCACACCCAAAGAATAGATCACACTGGAGCTGAGTGATTTTTCCATAGGTAATTTGGCTTTTTCATGTCTACCCTGAGCTAAATATTGATCAAACAAAGGAATTTTATGTTTGGTAACGCGATCTTTTAATCCACCTGTTCGGCTCCATATCATTGTACCATCTTTTAAATCTTCACTAATCTCAATATCAATTTCTGTCCCCATGAAGTTTGATTTTTTTGCTGGATAGTATATCGTAATCACTGGCCGTGTAATATCATATTTTACATTTTCAATAATATTCGATTCTGATGCATTTCTTGCGAGATCTTCACCTTTGAATTGAATATTATAGATTGATCCGTCATTTAAAACCGGTGGATTTTTTGGAGTTTTAGGTGATTCAAAAATGGATTCTAATTCAACTCCAGTCAAATCAAATGTTACTGGTGAATTAGGGTCGGGCAATCCATCCACCTGTGTATAGATGAATTGGCCACTTCTCAAACCTTCATCAATGAAATAGGCTACTTCCAGATTATTAACAGCCATATTTGATTCAGGATATTTGATCTCCAATGTTGGTGGTTTATCATCATAAACTACACTCATAATGAACTTTTTCCCTGTATTACCTGCCTTATCCGTCCCTTCAAGTGTGATGCGGTACATTGCATCAGCAACAAGATTAAGATCACCCAGAGAAGTATTATCAAAGGAACCCACATTAAATAGTTCTGGAGTTAGATCAAACGTATGAGGTGCTGAAGGATCTTGAGCTCCACCCATATGAATCCACGTATATTTACCAGATATAAGTTCTTCATTAATAGTCCACTTTATTAACTGTGAATTAATACGAGAGCTGGTTGTAGGCTCAACATCTGTAAACTTAGGTTTGGTCTTATCATACATGACATTATCAGCCAACGTTACATTTGACACATTTCCTGCCCTATCGTAAGCAGATATATTCAAATTGTAATTGAGTCCATCTATCAAATCTTTTTGATTATTAAGTTTACCCTGGTTGAAAATACCTGGCTTTAGTTCATCTCCAATCAAATCTACCGTTACTACCGATGAACCATCTGTGGATTCCCATGTTAGAATTGCGTTAAGTAATGGTTCATTAAGATCATAGGCTACTTCATTAAGGTTTGTGAATCCATTGCTAATAGGAAAGCTACCATTTAGAACTGGCGGTATGTTATCAAAGTAGACCGCACCCAATTCAAATTTTGATGCATTCCCTGCTCTATCAATACCAAAAAATTCTACTGTATATCGAGCATCACTTACTAAGGATGGTGCTGGATCAAAATTTACTCTAGGATATTGGCCATCCATAAGTTGATCACCCACAAGTTTTGATTCATGAGTTCCTGTAGCATCAGTATTTCCATCCACCCAGGTCCATACCACTTTTGCCTCTGAAAGAATTTCATTCGTTTTTAGACCAATTGTAGTGGAATTAATAAATGCATCAGGGTTAGGTGAAGTAATAGAAATATCAGGAGGGACATCATCAAATGTGACATTTGAAATCTCTTCAGAATTACCTTTATTGCCCGCAAGATCTGTAGCTTCAATTCGAACACTGTAAGTTGTATTAGCTGTCAATGAAGTTAAAGTGCTGATATTTATTCCTGTTTTAAGTCCCTTTATTAATTGATCTGCAGTCAACTCGATATCATGAGGACTCATGGGGTCATCGATTCCGCCCTGACGTTCAAATATAATTCTTCCTTCTTCTAGTGTTTCTTTTAGCTCAAATGCCAAATTTATTTTGGAATAAAAACCACCGGATTCAGGGGAAGTAATAGTTATTTCTGGTGGTAATATATCATAGGTAATATCTTTTTGAGATATATTTACCGCCACATTACCCGCAAGGTCTTCACCTGAGAATTCTATAGAATAAACACTACCATCTATTAATTTGGTATCGCCATCAAAAGGTTCAGAAATATGATCGCCAAACTTGAGGCGATCTCCAGTCAATTCTACCACATGCGGGCTTAGAGGATCTTCTGTACCACCAGTTCGTGTAAATACTATATTCGCCTTACCCATTTCCTCTGAAGTTCCATAAGAAATACTAGCCGAATTTATTCGAGAACCAGATGCGGGATCCGATAAAGTAAGGTTAGGCGGTAAAACATCAAAGAAGACGTCATTAATTGGAGTAACGTTGGCACTATTACCTGCTTTATCAAAAGCTTCGATAGTGACCTGATATCTCCCTCCATCAGCTAATTTAGATGTAAATCCAAGATCTATATCACTATGTACTCCTTTAGAAAGGTTTTCACTTGGAATAGGTATTCGGTGAGGAGAATTAATATCTGCTGTACCACTAGTCTGATTAAATATCACATAACCTGTTTCTAAATTTTCATCTGACATAAATGATATTAGAGTGCTTTTGATCTGTTCGGAGTCTAATGGTCGACTGATAGAAATTTTTGGCTCCTGATTATCAAAAGTGATATTAGAAATGGACACATTTAATGCATCATTTCCAGCTGGATCTGATCCTATAAATACAATATCATAGATTGCACCATTTATTAAATTGGGACCATTCTGTAGTTTTTTATCAATAAATATTTCTCCATTTAACTCCTTGCCGATTAATTCAATTGATTGTGGTGAAGCCGGATCTTCTTCTCCACCAATCTGAGTAAAAATAATGGAAGAATTTGACAGAATTTCACTTAATGTATAACTTAATGTATTATATCTTATATGTTTATTATTATTAATGTTATCTATGCTAATTATTGGAGGGGTAACATCATATTTTATTTGACTGATTTTTACAGGTTTAGCAGCATTACCAGCCCTATCATTAGCAGATAAGAAGGCTAATGAATAGGTTGTACCATCAACCCATTTTATACTAGAGATTATATGATCCCCTTCTATCATATCATTATCAGTTAATGTGATACTATGAGGAGAATTATTATCAGCCTTTCCGGATTCGCGAGTTAAAACAATTTTTCCACTAATTACATTTTCAGAAAGATTATAAATAATTGATGGATCATTAATATAGGATTCACTCAAAGGTGTGGATATGGTGACCACAGGCACTTCATTGTCAAATGTTATATTTTTAACTAGAGTTTCAGGAGCTGAATTTCCTGCAGCATCCTGCCCTTCAAACCGCATATTGTAGATGGCTCCATTAACTAATTGAACAAAGGAAGATGGCAGCTTACCCCCTTGTGTGCCTTGTTCTTTTTTGCTTCCTGCAAGTGTAATCATATGAGTTGTTTTGGCATCTACTTCACCACCCACATAATCGAAATAGATTTTACCATTAGCTACATTTTCAGTGAGAGTATAAGTAATATCAGCTTCTCGAATAAATTCTCCATCATTAGGTTTTATATCTACAAATTTTGGTGGTGTTGTATCATAGAGCACTAAATCGACAGACATAGGTTGTGATTTATTTCCTGCTAGATCCTCACCTTCAATGACAATATTATAGGAAACTCCATTAACCAACTCAGGTGGCGACATGAATACAAAGTCTTGGTACGATCCACTTTCTAACTGATCAGATGGAATAGACCGTAAATGAGGTGATTTAGGATCATTCCCTTCCAGGGCTTCCCATCGAATGGTTCCCATTTCAATTTTTTCACTAATATTAAAAGACAACTTGGTATGATTCACAGGTTCATTTGATATCGGCGATTGAATAACTAATTGTGGTGGAGTAATATCAAAAAGGACATTTTTTATTGTATCTGATGTGGCAACATTATTTGCTCTATCTGTCCCCTTTATAAGAATCTGATATGCTACACCTTCCTTAGGTTTTATACCATAATTTCTTAAAGTACGCTTACCTTGTGATAGATCTTCTAAACGAAGATCAAATGACTGTGTTTCACCTGCAGTTTCAATCCAAATCATTTGACCGGCGATTAATGGTTCATTACTACCATAAACAACCTCAACTAGATTCACAAAACTGTCAGATTTTGGTAGTGCTGTGATCATCTCTGGAGGTGATATATCGTAAGAAACCTGGTTTACAGTTAATGGCTCTGATATATTTCCTGCAAAATCGCTCCCTTGAATTGAGATGGTATATTGGAAACCGTCTACTAATGTTGCCACATTTTCTAAAATGGAAGGAATACGTTCACCCATATTTTTTTCTTCACCTGATAGATCCACTACTTGAGTACCTCCAGACGAAATAAACTCTACAGAACCAGCTTCAATATCCTCTGATAGAGTCCACCCGAAATTCATGTGGTTAATAAAGGTACCGGATAATGGAGAAAAAGATGTGAATTCGGGTGGCGTGAGGTCAATTTTCACATCATTTAATTCAGCTGTAGTAGATAGATTACCTGCTCTGTCTACACCACTAAGTGTAATCGTGTACCTATATCCATCCTTTAATTCCGGAATAAAAAGATCATCTGAGTTAATTGATCCCGCGGTCAGCACATTGGGGTTTTCATATAATATTAAATTGTCAGTTTCACCAATTCTGATGCCATTCCACTTGATTATAAAATCGTAAATATCTTCAGATGAATCGAACAATAGTTTGGTTTCTGTTGTAAATATATTTGAAGAAGGATAGGTAATTGTAATTTTAGGAGGCGTAACATCAAAAAGGATATCAACCTTTCTAGTGGTATCGCTTTGATTACCCGCAGGATCCAAAGCAACATATAGCAATGAATATATTGCACCATCAACTAGGTCAGGAGAATTGGATAATACAATTGGACCAATTTCATCTCCTTGAAGTTCGTCCATAACAAGATTAACAAAATGGGGTGAATTATTATCTGGTTCACCACCAGTCCATTGCCATATCATTTGGGCCGTTTCTAATAATTCACTATTTACATAATGAACATTTTTCTGATTGATAGCTATACTATCTTTTGGGCTGATGATAGTTAATTCAGGAGGAGTGAAATCATATTGAAGTCCTTGTACAAAAGCGGGTTCAGTTTTGTTACCTGCGCGGTCTCGTCCAAGAATCGTCATCATATAAAGGGCATTTTCAACTACTGAAGGATTATTCTCCAGAAGTATTTCTACATGTTCTCCAGCGGTCCGTTCTTCTTCTGATAAAATGGAGATATAAGGTGCCAATGTGTCTTCAATCCCACCGAGCCATCTCCATTTGAATTGGCCTTCAAACAGTTCCTCTGAAAGGGTATAAGTCACGGCACTTGTGCGAGAAATAGAACGCGGCAATGGATAAATAATTGCAACCTCTGGTTTCGTAATATCATAAAGAATATTTTCAACCAAAATATGGTTTGATTCATTTCCTGCTGGATCAAAAGCAATGTAGCTAATATTATACGTAGAGCCATCTATTAGCATCGGTGCATTTGTGATCACTCCCTCAGGAAATTCTTCACCCCTTAATTCGTCTCCTGTTAAAATCATGGCGTGAGATGAATCAGGATCAACTACACCACCAACCCAAATCCATGACATCGTGCCACGATCAAGCATTTCACTATTTTCAAAATGAATTTTCTTATGGTTTACGGCATCTCCACTCTTTGGACTGTACCACGTCAATTCAGGAGGCGTAAAATCATATTGAAGCCCTGGAACAAAAACTTTTAGTGTTTGATTACCTGCGCGATCCTGTCCAGAAAATGATAAGGTATAAAGAGCATTCTCCACAACATTAGGTATATTTTTTAACTCTATTTCAGTATGAGCACCTTCTTTCAGTTCATCATCTATTAATTCAGCTATATAGGGCGCCAATGTATCTTCAACACCTCCAAGCCATATCCATTTGAATTCACCTTGGTGTAAGTCTTCTGATAAAGTAAAGGAAATTTCAGTTGTGCTAGAAATAGAACGCGGTAATGGATAGTCAATGATCATTTCAGGAGGTGTATAATCATAAAGCACATTCGTGACTGTAATTGTATCTGCCATATTACCCGCACGATCCAAACCAGTAAAATGAATTGTGTATATACCGCCATCTTGTAAAGTTGACATGTTTTTCAAAGTAATCCTCTCATGGACTCCTTTTGACATTTCATCTTCTACAAACGGAATAACATGTGGACTGTTTTCATCCAAAATACCTGACATTTGAATCCATGTGATAGAACCTTTCTGGATACTCTCTGATATAGTATAGGAAACTGATTGGTGGTTCAAAGCACCTCCAGTTTCAGGAAATGTGTTTGTAAAGTTTGGTGGTGTAATATCAAAGAGCACATTAGTTATTACTACAGGGTCACTTTCATTGCCTGCTAGATCACGCCCCGTCAACAATATTGTATAAGTACTTCCATCAGTAAGTATTGGTTCATTGGTCAAATTGATATGAATTTTTTCTTCTGCAGATAATTCATCATCAATTAATTCTACTCTATGCGACGAAACACTATCCTCAGAACCGTTTATCTCAGTCCAAAGGAATTCCCCAGCCAACAATAGTTCACTTGAAGCATAGCTAACGGTTGGATTATTTATGGCTGCATCATTAAAAGGAAATATCATAGTTAATACAGGTGGTGTAGTATCATAATGAATTGAGTCTATCTGCGTTGTATCTGATACATTACCAGCCAAGTCATTACCAATAATTGAGAACGCATATGTGCTTCCATCATTAAGTTGAAAATAATCCGCAAGATTTACATTGGCCGTATCTAGAACCGTATCAGTAAAAGTATGAGTGTAGGGTGCGTTTTCATCAAAACTTCCACCCTGCCACTTTGCTATAAATGTCCACGACTGGATGGGCTCATTAGTACTCATATAAAATAGTTGGTGATTTAGCCATTCACCAGCATTTGGCTCATTAATTGACAGGGCAGGTTGAGTAATATCGTAGATCACATTCTCTTTCAAACCTGGAGGGTCTGCTAAGTTGCCGGCTCTATCAATTGCATAGATCTCCGGATTATACATCACTCCATCAATAAGTGGACTTTGGTTATACGGTTTGAATCGATCAGATTTATCAATTTCTTCTTTAGTTAAAATAACAGTGTCCAATGGCACATGGGAAAAATTTGAATTCGGTACCCAAACAATATAGGCAGAATCAATGGGCTCTGAATGAGTGAACGATATTGATACATCCTTCATATAAGTATCCATATCCAAAGTCATTATTGGCGGACTAATATCATATGTTATGTGATTAATTGTCCGCTTGGTAGCCATGTATCCTTTCACTCCCTTTCCATTAAAATGAATATCATAAATGGAACTGTCTTGAAGCATACTGTCATTTACCAAAGAAACTGTATAATCACCCGCATAGATATCTGATAAATCAACACTGGAACTATCCAATTCACCAGGAATGGCCCAAATCACTTTCCCCCAAGTTAAGTCCCCGTCTAAATTATAGGTAATTTCACTGTGGTTTTGAAAACTTGAATCAGCTGGTCCCGTGAACCAAAAAAGAGCTTCCGTTCCATCTCCACTTAGTTTTACATCCATAATGAGGACACCATTAGAATCGTATTCAAACATATGAGTAATGCCCAGATCATCATAGTATTTATAAAGGAATTTGTGCATAGATTTTCCATCTGGCCTCCGGAACCATTCGTCACGGGTGGTTCGTCCTAAAGAATCATATTCTAACTCTTTTCCACCATATTCATATGCATCCACATCAAAAAATCGATAATCATTTGGTTTATCTAATTCATTCAAATTGGAAGTGGTAAAACGATCATTCCATTTTTTGACTGAATCCACGCCAAATACCCATTCGATATAAGATAATGATTGAGGTTCTCGACCAAAAATTGTTTGGTGAAAGATGTGACCCTTATTATCTACCAAGTCTTTTTGGCGGATAATCATATTGGTACCTGTATATGAATATTGCTCCTGGGCAATGACTTTACCTTGAGCATTCACTTTTGACTTAAGTATAAGGCGATCTAGCTCGTCATATTCTGCCTTGATATGATCTTTTCGAAGGATTTCTGACTTGGGTACATTATTCCCCGTAATGAATCCATGTTCATTACGAAAGTATTTGACATCTCGCTCGCCCGCAGTCAAGAACATTAAGATCAGCGTCAGGAGTGTGAGTTTGGTGGTTTTCACAAGCCCTTAATTTATGAGTGAATTTTCCCTATCGAAATGGGTGAATTCGCAAAACAATTCCAAATAGACAATAATTTTTCACCCTCATCTTAGATTTTCTTAATCATAAAAGCATGATTAAAGATATAAAACAAAAATAATCTTTAAGTTAATAAAAAAATGAGGTCAGTTAAGATCAGCTTCTAATCTATTCCTTATTCCGTTTTTGACGCAATTTATCTTTTGCTAATTCACGCATATCAGCAACTTGATCAGATTCATCCATGATCTCTACACCAAGCAAAGTTTCTATACAATCTTCTAATGTAACAATTCCGGTAGTTCCACCAAATTCATCCTTTACAATAAACATATGAGAACGATTTTTAGTAAACTTATTCAAAACCGTTTCAACTGATTGTTTTTCAAAAACTGAGTCTACTGGCTCAAGAATATCACCCATAGTTTTTTCGAAATAATCATCAGCCATCGTTTCCAATAATTTATCTTTATAAACAATGCCTAGAATATTATCAATATTTTCATGAAAAATAGGGATTCTAGAAAAATGTATATCTTTATCCGCATCCATGAGTTGCCCCACAGTCTGAGTATCTTCTAATGCATAGATTACAGACCTCGGTGTCAATATCTCTTCCACATCTATCTCCTTTAAACGAAATAGATTCTCAATAATATCCGATTCCTGCTCATCGATTGAACCTTCATCTTCACCCATTTCGGCCATAACAGTAATCTCTTCTCTACTAATCTTCTTAACTTCATCTTCATCATATGACAATTTTGATGAAAGCACTTCACTTAGCCAAACAAACGGAAATGTGATAATCATCAAAAAACGAATTACATAGGCTGATGGGGATGCCAATCTTCGCCAATATGTTGCGCCAATAGTCTTTGGTATAATTTCAGAAAAAATTAAAATGCAGAAAGTTAATATTCCTGAAACAACTGCAACAGATCCTGAGCCATAAATATAAAGTGCTTGCGCTCCAACACCTGCTGCTCCAACCGTATTTGCTACTGTATTTAAAGTCAGGATTGCTGCCAAAGGACGATTAATATCATCCTTAAGATGTTGTAGGAGTTTTCCGCTACGATGATTTGTTTTAACCAGAGTTCCTATATGTGAATGAGTTACAGAAAGAATTACTGATTCTAGAGTGGAGCAAATAAAGGAAATGCTAAGGGCGAGAAAGAAATAGCCTAATAATATGTACATTTTTACAACAAACTTACACAGTTTTGACTGTAGTTCATTCTCCTTTTACTCCTCTATTGACAACAAACCACATGGGAAAATAGACAATTGCCATCATGAGAAAGCCAACCAATTGAAATGCTATCAAATAATATGGCCAATCACCAATAAGAAATGGACTATCTCCACTGGGTTTATTACATAGAAACCAATAATTTGCACCTTCGCCTAGAAATTTATTGATATAACCTATAACAAAAGCTGTTCCGCCAGTGATCAATAATGTATTCAAGAGAGAACCTTTTCGGCATCGCATTCCATCCACCCATATAAGCCATATAACATTTAAAATTATAACACCATGAGTCAAAAAACTCCAGAAGATTGAAATATCACCATATGGCCAGCGTGTTGGATCAGGCGTAATTATAGCCTGAAAGGCACCTGCCAATCCCCAGAAAAAAGATAATTCAAAGGCCGTTTGACTTTTTTTCCATAAGGCATAACTAGATAAAAATAAGCTCAATCCACACATATGAAGTGAGAGGTCTTCTTTTATTGAAAAATCATCAATATAGAGTTGAAAAAAATCAAAAAGAAATTCTTGAAAAATGGTAAAAACAGCAAGATAAAGAGCAAAACTATTTCGCTGAGATCGATTAAAATAATTTCGCCCAACGTAAGGAAGGGTAATCCAAACTGCAATACAAACAAATAGATATGTATTGTGCTCGAATCCAAAAGTAGGGAAATCAGTTGGGAACATCTTTTAATTATTTAATTTTTATTAATAAATATTCGCTAAAATTTTTGAAATACCTTAGCTAGATAGACGGCACTCCCATCTTTAAATCCGTTATAAATTTTCGAACCTTTCACACCTGAAAAATCTCGAAAAGCAGGTTGTATCCATCTTGGGACGTGTTGTTTAATTACTTCCATTTTCCGTTCATGGATATCATCCAAGGCCTCAATCACTTCTGTTGTAATTGTAGCTTCTTTGGTTTGGCGTAATTCTTGAATGGAAAATGCTTCTTCTAGTCCAGAAATCATCTCTTTTCCTCGTAAGTCAACCCATGAAAAATACCCGTTTGGTTTTAATACGCGGGCCACTTCATTAACAAATTTGGCCATATTC
>Ga0209034_10001239_pt1 | contig 12580 bp, 10 predicted proteins | sample MarorgKNORR_S2LV_2_FD_188219 | JGI IMG/M metagenome (GOLD analysis project Ga0209034, IMG submission 188219) | Marine microbial communities from the Southern Atlantic Ocean, analyzing organic carbon cycling - 250m_A/KNORR_S2/LV (SPAdes) (version 2) | ecosystem: Environmental > Aquatic > Marine...
TATCCAAAAGTGCAGCTGTTATTGCAGCTTTACTGTTTGCACTTGGGGGTCATATGACTGCGAAGGTCGAGCAAGTGAATCAATTACAAGCCTTAGCTTGGCTTCCTTGGATATTGCTAGCTGCAAATAGAATGATCCAGGACATCAAAACACAAAACAAGCTAATACGTCGTGGACTAATATTGTCTATGTTGATCGGATTACAGTTGTTATCAGGTCATACACAATCTAGTTTCATATCTATACTATCTGTAATAATTTGGTGTTGTACCTCGATTTCTTGCACAATTACACATTCGTCATCTCGGAAGACTGATTTATGGTTGATACTAGCAAGAAGTAATGCACGTATTCTAATACCAATTTTTGGTTGTCTAATAGCAGCATTTCTCTTGGCAGCAGCTCAAATTATTCCCGCTTTCGAGCTATCACAACTATCTCTCCGTAGTGATGGCCTCTCAATGCGTGAAGCACTATCCTTTTCGGTGCATCCCAAAATGCTTGGACACGCACTGTTACCAGCATTTGGACGTCCAGTATTCACTGAGCTCATAGGATATTTAGGTATTCCAGCGCTGATGTTAGGAATACTAGGCTGCTATCAAATATCACACAAGCCTAACCAAAGATTAATTCTACCTGCACTTGCACTAGCTCTTATCGGTATTACACTCGCAATGGGATCACACAATCCAATATATTGGATATTGGCCAAATTTGCGCCTGGATTCAATCTGTTCAGGGTTCCAGCTAGATGGCTAGTACTTTGGGCATTAGGGGCCGCTCTATTAGCTGGCTATGGGTACGACTCACTAAGAACCCGTGCCCAGAAATCATATACGCCTCAAATCATACTAACTTCTCTATTTGTTTCAGTTCTCATTACGCTAAACTACCTAACTACCAACTACACACCTCCAGGAGAAACTGGTCCTTTGCCCTCTCCAGATTCATCTGACCTATATTTTTGGACAATCATACTTATAATCTCAATCCTTGTGGTAAAACAAACATCTAACAAACTGCGCACCACACTACTATCGTTACTGATATTTATAGAATTGGGCCTTGCATCATTAAATCTACCATTAAATAAACTCACCACTCCAGATGCGTACTACGACATTCGCCCACCAATGACGCCACTACTCGTACACCACGATAATAACAGTAATCAGGGACGGGTATTATCCTACTCCAGTCTACTATTTGACCCTGGCGATCTTGTCATGTTACGTCAACGCCTAAACAAGACTCTATCAAGTGAAGCAACTGAGATAGCTATTAATGCTGCAAAAGCCAAATCAGTACTATCTCCCAACCTTTCTCAAGTTTGGCAAATATCATCTCTAGATGGTTATGACGGCGGCATCCTACCGACACGTGCCTATGCGCAATTCTTTTCTAAGTTACTGCCTAATATGAATGTTTCTGAAGACGGTCGCTTGCGTGAGAATATTAAAATCACCCCACCCAACTGGATACTGAACATAACTAATACACGCTGGCTGATAACCGACAAACTGAATGATATCTGGCTTGATAACGTTTTTTATGATTTACAAATGCAGATTGAGCTAAAGCCATTGGAATCCATCACAATCCCTGCAGTATCTGACTTTCAAGCTACCAGCATAGGACTTATTATAGAACCGTCACAATCTGGAAATGCATCCTTAGGAGATGTAAATCTTACTCAACAAAACGGTCAGATACATTCACTAACTATTCCATCAAAAGCTACATCAAACGCAATCCGCTTACAAATGATCGAACCAATGCACATTAAATCAATTGAAATCATAAGCGCAAATGAACCTATAAAGATTAAGGGGGCAGCTCTAATAGATGAGCGTACCAACACATTCAATACACTCACTCTAGGACCTTATCGACTCGTACACTCGGGAGACGTAAAGGTTTATGAGAACTTGAATGTGTTCCCACCAGCATACATGGTAAACAGACTACCAATTGACGAGGATACGCAACTCACTGGTAGTACTAATATACGAAAATATAGCGCACATGAGATAGAAATTGATACAAACAGTTCGGAACCATCTATACTCATATTAGCTCAAACTGCATACCCTGGCTGGCAGGCTACGATTAATGGAGAACCAATAAATATCTTCAGCACAAATGGATTGTTTTCTGCAATAGAACTTGAACCAGGCAATAACCGAGTCGTGTTTCAGTATAAACCACTAAGCTGGCAGGTGGGACTTTGGACAAGTATAACTATGTTGATATTATGGATACTAGCATTCCGCTTTACTCAGAAGGCCTTATATCCTTGACATTCAATTGTTTATTAGTTTGACCATTCCATTCATTGATCTCCAAAGCAAATACTAAATCCGCTTCATCGGTCAAATCATCATACCTATCACCCAGACCAAACGCTATAGCATCTAAGCTGCCATTTTGTCCACTTTCAAACTTCAGCTTTAGATGTTTGTCATCTCGACCAACATGCCGCTTGCTTTGTATCCGCGCACCACGCCATATAAAAAGGGGTTGAGGATTTGCCATTCCAGATGGCTCGAAAAAAGATTGTTGGTTTGCAAGTCTCTGAGTGATATCTGAACCTTTAACCTCGGCATCAATATGCAAAACAGGTCTCAAATCCACATCTTTCAGGCCATCTTTAGCAATATTCTCCAAATGTTCAACAAATTCAGCCCAGTTCTCTTCCTTAATTGTGAATCCAGCTGCAGCTGCATGCCCACCATATCTATCAAGCAAATGTGAGCACTCCTTAAATGCATTAGAAATATGGAATTCAGCAATACTCCGCGCAGATCCAGTAATATAACCTTCCTTCCTCTGACCGACAACTGCAGGCAGATTGTAGGTTTGACACAGTCGTGAAGCTACCAGACCTACAAGACCATTATGAAAATCTTCATGCTCAGCAAAGAGTATATGAGTATCGCCTGCAATATATGTTTGACTAGACAACTCCATTGCTGCGGATGTCATATCGCGTGTCATCCGCTGACGTTCACGATTGTATTTTTCTAACTCTTGCGCGATCTCAATCGCCTCTTGATCATTCTCAGTAGCAAGCAAGCTTAGAGCTCGTGATGCATCTCCAATCCTTCCAACAGCGTTAATACGCGGGCCTAATTGGAATCCTATAGTTTGAGCAGATACGGAACCGTTACTCCGTGACACTCCTAGCAAGGCTTTAATACCTATCCTAGGATTAGAATTGATAATATCTAGACCAACTTGGACCATATATCGATTCTCACCAATAAGAGGAGCAAGATCTGCAACAGTACCCAAAGCTACAAGGTCAAGAAAATCAGAGACGGACTTACTATTGTTTTTGGGAAGTCTCTTACTCCAAAGAGCATCAACCATCTTGTATGAAATTCCTACTGCAGACAATATGTTTTCTGGATATGCGCAGTCTGGACGATTAGGATTTATGACAGCCAAAGCGTCAGGTAACTTAGATCCAATTTGGTGATGGTCAGTAACAATGAAATCCATACCTAATTCACTTGCTTTTTCAACTTCCGTGAAAGCTGATATACCGCAATCTACAGAAATTACAAGAGTAACTCCTTGTTCGGCAAACTTTTCCAATACAGCACTATGTATTCCGTATCCTTCAAGATGCCTATCGGGTATATAGGTAACCATCTGAGCACCATAGGCCTCTAGGCCTTGTTTCAACACTAACGTTGCGGTCACACCATCTACATCATAATCACCATAAACAGCTATAAGTTCACCAGCATCAACTGCGGTCAAAATTCGTTCCACGGCACTAGTCATATCAGCAAGGATGTAAGGATCAGTATCTTGCGGTATTTGATGACGCACAAACTCCATTGCGTCTTCCTCACTAGTAAGATTGCGATTCCAAAACAACTGCTGGAGCACAGGTTCGGCTTCCCACCGCTGCAATTTAGCGCGACAATCTTCGGGTATAGGATCAGACAATATCCATTTCTTTTCCATAGTATTTGCACCTAATATGAGCATTGTAGTTTATTACTGTGGACGTTACAATAATATTATGGTACGTGTTGTGTTTATGGGAACACCCAAATTTGCATCAACTTGTCTACATACACTGCAGAAAAAGCATGATGTAGTGGGTGTGGTCACGCAACCCGATAGACCATCTGGTCGTGGCCGCAGACTAAGTCCTAGCGAAGTTAACATCACAGCTCAGGAACTTCAACTCCCAGTTATAACACCTAACAACATAAATGCCATTGAGGCCGTTGACACACTGAACCGATGGAAGCCAGATGTGATTGTTGTCGCTGCCTATGGACAGATACTATCTGATACGATAATCAACCTTCCTACATACGGCTGTATAAATGTCCATGCCTCTCTTTTACCTAGGCACCGTGGAGCTTCTCCTATTGCTGCTGCCATAATGGCTAACGATGTTCATACTGGCATTACAATAATGCAAATGGATGCAGGTATGGATACTGGACCATTGCTAGCCCAACAAGAAATATCAATTCGTTCAGATCATACCACCGGGACACTCACAACTTCTCTAGAGATTTTAGGTGCAAATCTGCTACAACGAACACTGCCTGGTTATATTACAGGCAAAATACATCCAATACTCCAAAACCCAACCCTGGTCACCTACGCACCAATGATGCGTAAAGCATTCGGGCATTTATCTTTTGATAAAACGGCAGCTGAGCTCGAAAGAAAAATACGAGCAATGACACCCTGGCCTGGAGCATTTGTAATGCTTGGCGAGAAACGAATCAAGATATTACAAGCACAAGCCATCTCAGGCTCAGGACAACCTGGCAAAACAATGTTGCTAAACAAAAATATAGTAGTAGGAACTGGAGATGGTTTGCTTCAACTACAGCAGATACAAGCACCAGGTAAACGCCCAATGCAAACAACTGATTATGTGCGAGGTTTTAAAGCTTTTGTCGGAAGTGTACTTGAGTAAACGCCCCAACATCATAGTAATAGTACAATTATCAGTAACAAACATGAGATATATCTAAAACAATCACTTACACTATTCATCGGATAGATAAATAACACTCACTAGGAGAAATAACAGCATGAACCTTAAGGCATCAATTTCGGAACTGATCGGCACATTCGCATTAATATTCATAGGTGCAGGAGCAGCGGCAATAGGTGGAGAATTAATAGTTGTTGCGTTAGCACACGGCATGGTTATTATTGGTTTAGCATATGCATATGGACATCATAGTGGTACTCATATCAACCCCGCCGTCACATTCGGGCTGCTTATAGCTGGAGAAATAAAAACCAAAACAGCGATAAACTATTGGATTATGCAATTTGCGGGGGGAATATTGGGCGCAGCAGCATTGTCATTCGTGCTTGGTGGCAGTACAAGCGGATTAGGAGCAACACAATTTGACCCAACTGCAATCAGCGTATTACAAGCACTAGTACTAGAAATGATACTTACCTTCTTTCTCGTCAATACAATCATGAATACGGCGATAAGCGGCAAAGCGGGCAACCTAGCAGGACTAGCCATAGGTTCGACACTAACATTCTGTATATTGATGGGCGGACCTATTACGGGTGCCTCACTCAATCCAGCTAGGACTCTAGGCCCTGCCCTACTAACTGGCAATCTGGGTCAACTATGGGTTTACATTGTCGGTCCGCTCGCAGGTGCAGCAATCGCATCTATCTTGTATGTAAACGTACTAAAAGACAAATCCTAAGGAGGACAAACTCCTGGCATTTTCATACCTAATTCTTGGATCCGGTGCAATCGGAAGACTAGTTGGTGTACGACTCTCTGCAGCTGGCGAAGATATAACATTTCTTGTAAGAGATAAAGCAGCTGAACAAATCAAAGCCAATGGAATACAGCTAACTGGCTCGATGGGAAACACCTCATTGGCCAGACCAACCATAACAACCAGTCTGAGTGATGTTTTGGCTAGCAAAAAAATAGATGTCGTTATATTAGCAGTAAAATCATTTCACACTCCAACAATAATCAAACTGCTACAATCAGCTTCGAAAACATCCCCGACTATACTCTGCCTACAAAATGGGGTTGATAACGAAGATTTGTTGTCAGATGCATTCGGAATCGAAAATGTTATACCAGGCACAGTCACTTCTGCAGTCTCAATATCAAAGATTGGTGCTGTAAATGTAGATCGTGAGAGAGGAATAGGAATAGCAGCTGGCCACCCCTACTCTCTAGAAATATGGAAAGCACTAAATGCAGCTGGATTTCACACACTACTACATCCCAATGCGAAAGCAATGAAATGGTCAAAGCTCATAACAAACATTCTTGCCAATGCTACTGCAGCTATATGCGATATTAAACCAAACGAGATCTTTGAGCACGATCGTCTATTCAGACTAGAAATAACTGCTATAGAAGAAACACTTGCTGTAATGAAAGGAATGCAATTGCCAATTGTCCGCCTACCTAGGACGCCTTCTCATTGGTTAGCATTTGCCATAAAACGGCTGCCTCCCTGGAGTTATCGCTCAATACTAACAAATAGAGTGTCTAAAGGCAGAGGTGCCAAATACCCATCACTCCATGCCGATTTACTAGCCAATAGAGAACACTCCGAGATTTCCTACCTTAATGGGACGGTACATCGACACGCTAAAGCACTCGGCTTAGCAGCTCCAGTAAACAATGGCTTGGCCAATATACTGAGCGAAATTGTAACGGGAAAAATACCCTGGGACGAGTATCGTCACAAGCCAGATAGGCTAGCAGACAGTCTACTAAGTGGCGATTTCTAACATTACTTTACTCCCCCTATTGCCACTGGTATAATCGCACAAACGTCGGGGCGTAGCGCAGTCCGGTAGCGCACTGCAATGGGGTTGCAGGGGTCGGCGGTTCAAATCCGCCCGCCCCGACTCACTACTAACACCGAAATACTCCGAACAACTTAGAACAATCACTTTGCTGGTAAAACCAGCGTCATCATTTGTGTATTGCACACATAAATATCCAACGCATCTATCTTAGCAATTTTGTGTTTTATATATTGGTGTTATATATAAAACACAAATATAGAAACACCAATATATAGTCGACATCACACTCAAAGCACAGGAGGATGTGTCAAAATGTTCACATCAGCAGAAGCCCGATTAGGCAGAAACATGAGTATTATCGCAGCACTAGGCATAGTACTTACTATTGTCATCAATGTTGCTACAGGTGCAGCTAGTGGAGCTGCTAATTCATATGATTCCACTTGGGGTCCGGTGGATAACCTAATTAACTTTGCTCAGGACGTCGCGAGCGTGTTTGTCGTTGTATTAGCCATGAAACTGTTCGTAGCAGATGACAAACCTGTATTTAGGGTTATGAGCTACATGATGATTGCAATTAACACTATGTGGGCAGTCAGAGATTTGGCACCCACTGCAGTTGCACAAAGTGTATGGGATCAAGGTGTAACACCAACCCAAGTGGAAGATATGCTGGGGACATTTACGTTTGGAAGCTTCTTATTATTGTCAATATGGGTATGGACTGCAATAAATGCAGATGGTGGCGAACTGATACCACGATATGGTGTCTTAGCTGGAAAAGGTGCTTCCATATTGTTTATAGTCCTGCAATCACTTAGCTTCTTCGGTCAATCACTTGGGCTCACCCCAACTCTTATAGCCCCGATCTTCTTGTTAGGTGGAGTAATACTGTGGCCGATCTCTCTATTTGGACTTAGTCGAGCTTTTGCCACAAAAATATAACGGGAGAACTTAAGGAAACAATTGAAGGCAATTTATTAACTAATCAACATTTATTATATATAAAGGAGATAACTAACATGATTAGCACAGCAGAAGCAAGATTAGGGAGAACCATGTCTCTATGGGTCGCAATCACAGCCGTACTTGGTCTAGTTGTAGGATTTGTTCTCATTGGTCCTGATTCCGACGGATACAGTGAACAATGGGGTTTGTTGAATGGTGTAGTGAACTTCGCCTCAAACTTTGCCCAAGTAGCAATGGTGATCTTCGCGATAAAGTTATTTAACATTGACGACAATCCATTACTAAAACTTCTTAGTTATATTACTATTGTGGGCGTAAGCATTTCAGTCATAATGTCAATATCTCCAGCAGCACATGCTGCCGGCGGCTTTACAGGCAGCTCATTCTCGCCAACTCAAATCGGGGATATTGAGGGCGCAGTTACGTATGGAACCTGGTTTGTGTTTCCTGTTTGGGTGTTATTAGTATCCCTAAAGGAAAGAGGAGGAAACCTCTTACCATCATGGGGAAGCATGGCAGGAATCGGTGCTTCAGTACTCATCCTAGTAGTAAACTTTGGCTTTTTACTAAGCTTGTTACCTGACACTATCGTTCCATTTATATGGATAGTTGGAGGAGTGATTCTTTATCCAACCTTTGCCATTGGAGTTAGTAGAGCATTTGCATCTAAAGTCTAAGTAACGAACAAACAACATTTGCCAAGGAGCAAAACACAAATGATTAGCTCAGCAGAAGCAAAGTTAGGTAAGAATATGGCAGTGCTAGGTGCAATAACGATTCTCATAACAATGGCTATAGGTTTTCTAGGTGGTTCTCGAGCTGAGAATCCCCAATTGGCTACCTTAAGTGACTTCGTTGACTTTGTTAACAGTTTTACTTTGATTGTCGTCATTATGTATTCCCTAAAACTATTCAATCTAGACGAAGCACCATTGATCAAAGTAATTGGGAACGTAGCGATAATTGGTGTGACAGTTGCCATGATAACCGATCTTTCTCCGGCATTTTCTGCTATTGAAGGTACAGGTGACGGATTCACAGTTGCTCAAGTCTCAGAGATAACAGACACTGTAACCACTGGTACATGGATAGTTATGCCACTATTTGTACTGTTGGTATCAGCAAGATTTCGTGGTGACCCAATACCTTCATGGGGTGCTTGGGGAGGCATTGGCGCTGGGTCTCTTATACTTCTGATGCATGTGATTGCACTATCTGGTCTTTTTCCGGATACGGATGTTTTTTGGCCGATCTGGATAGTAGCAGGAGCCATAGGATTCCCTCTGTTTGCCTTTGGTATGAGTAGAGCCTTTGCAACAAAGATATAACATCTATTCATCTTAAAGCAAAAAATATAACGGGCTTGAGTATTTCTACTCAAGCCCGTTTGTTCTTTTAAACATAATAGAAAACCTATAGATTTAACTAGGAACAAGATTTAAATACCGCGCCAGAATTTTAATGCTCACAATTTTGTGCTATTAGTCCTGCCATCATATAATATTTGAATATAAACCGTGTCCTACAAACCCTGTACTACAAATTCTAGGAGGAGACTTGCAAATGATAACTTCAGCAGAAGCTCAATTAGGCAAAAACATGGCCATATTAGCTGCGATAACAACTGTGGTCAGCTTCATTATTGGAGCCGTCCTTATTGGTCCCGGATTCTCCGGATTTCATCCTCAATGGGGCCCTATCAACAATATAGTAGGGTTTTTCCAGGGAATTGGTCACGTTTTTACAATCGGTCTGTGTATGAAGCTTTTTGGCGCTGATGACAAACCCAACCTACGAATAATTAGTTCAATAGTATTTATTGGCGCAACCATGCAATTAGTCTATTCGCTAGCTCCAACAGCAAATTCCAATTCAGTCTTTGACCCAACACTTAGCGCATCTCAGGTTTCCGCAATTGCTGGAACAGGCAACTTTGTCATTTTCATACTTTATGCATTGTGGGCTCTCACAGTCGTAAGTTCTGATGGGGAGAGTTTGTTGCCTTCTTGGGCCTCTATATCAGCCAGAGGCGCTGCCTTTCTCATAATTGTGGCTCAAGCCCTATCATTGTTCGGCTTGATACCTGCCACTTTATGGGCCCCAATATTCATTTTAGGCGGAGTTGTTCTGTGGCCAATATTCGTTTTTGGACTCAGCAATGCATTTGGACAGAAGGTCTAGAGACTTATTACAACCTAATTTGTCTAAACCTATATAAGTGTAGCAAGACGCTTTACCCGTAGCGAGCGTTGCTCGCTACGGGTTTTTGATAACCCTTTATACTTCAGATTTGTCAATGACTGGATTGTATAAGCTTCCAACACCTTCAACAGTACACCCAATTTGGTCTCCATCACTGAGCTTTAACGCTCCTGGTGTACCTGTAGAAATAATATCCCCCGGTTCGAGTGTCATCACATGACTATGGAATGAAACCAGCTCCAGTGGACCAAAGGTCATGTTTGCTACTATGTTCTCCGCACCTACTTCACCATTTAAGATTGTTCTCACTGTAACTGCTGATATATCATCTATTTCGTCAGCAGTTACGACTACGGGACCAAAACTAAAGAATGTATCAAAACTCTTGGATCGCGTCAGGAACCTTGGGTTGCGCCGAAGAATATCTTCAGCAGTCATATCAATAATTGTTGTATAGCCAAAAATTACTTCCGAAGCCTGTGCCAATGACACGTCCTTACAGCGTTTGCCTATAATCACCCCCAATTCAGCCTCACCTGTCACACGATCGCTTTGAACAGGTAACATAATTGGACTACCAGGCGCAACAATAGTTGTAGTAGGCTTCATGAAGCTAGCAGGCTCTTCATCAGGTGAATTCTCATCTAGATCCTTTGCATGTTCACGATAATTCAATCCTATTCCCCATATCTTTGGCGGATCAAGATAAGGGTTGGTAAGTTCAACATCCTTCAAATCAATTAGTTCTTCGTTATCATGAGATACTATACGATTCAAATCCGCAACATCATATTTTAGTATCAAATCTTTTATGCTAGCTTCACCCAACGGATACACTCTATCACCAAGAATGACCCCTGATTGGGTTGAGATTCCATCCAAATATGTACATAACCTCATACTAACCTCCTCAACATACCAATACCATACGATAAAAACCAAGCCAAATATACCAAAACACCAACATTCTCCAACCTGTTAATCAAAATTATATTTATGAAATGAAATAGATCGAGGCACTACTAAGATTTATCTATAATTCAGCTCCAGCTTCTACTCCCGGAACCATATGACATGCAGCCCGTTGTCCTGTCATTCCATCTATGGTGATCAATTTAGGAGTAACTTGCTCACATATCTCTTCCGCAATCGGACACCTAGGATGAAAGCTGCATCCACTAGGAGGATCAATCGGGCTGGGAACGTCCCCTTCTAATAATATTGCTTCACGCTTCTTGCGAGGATCTGCTATAGGAGCTGCAGATATCAATGCTTGAGTATATGGATGCCGAGGATTCTCAAAAATATCCTTACGATCCCCAATTTCAACTATTTTACCCAAATACATAACAGCAACACGATCAGAAATATGTTCAACCACACTTAAGTCATGTGAAATGAACAGATAGGTAAGGTTAAACTCTTCTTTCAATTCAGTTAGCAAATTGAGTATTTGAGACTGTATTGAAACATCAAGAGCAGATACTGGCTCATCGCACACTAAAAATGATGGGTCAGTAACCAATGCTCGAGCTATACCTATTCTCTGACGTTGACCTCCTGAAAACTCATGAGGGTATCTTATAATATGATTCTCATGCAAACCCACTTTCTCAAGCATATCCATAACCAGTCCTTTACGGTCCTTAACGCCAGCAATCTTATGCACGATCAACCCCTCAGATATGGTTTCGCCTATTGGCATTCTCGGATTAAGTGATGAAAAAGGATCTTGGAACATTATCTGTATTTTTCTGCGTAATATTTTACGCTCTTCCTTATTCATGTCTGCAATGGGATCACCATCGTAATCTATAGATCCACTCGTTGGTGGATCGAGATACATCATGGCTCGACCCAAGGTCGATTTACCACATCCAGACTCCCCCACTAAACCTAGCGTTTCACCATAAAAGACATCTAGATCCACGCCATCAACAGCTTTTACAAAACCTACCGTTTGCCGGAACACACCAGCCCGTACCGGAAAATACTTAGTAACATTTCTGACCTTTACTAAAGACTTGGTCATCTGAGAGTTTTCTGTATTCATAAAATTACCTAATTGATCCTACTATATGTAAAGTTTAATTCAATAAGGTGCTTCATGACCATCGTAATCATGATATAACCAACAACGCACTAGATGTCCACCTTCATTTGGAACCGTTTTCAATTCCGGGTCAACCTTAGTACATATACTCATATCATGTTCAACACGCTGCCTACATCGCGGCGCAAACTTGCATCCTGGTGGCAAATCTATCAAACTTGGAACTACACCAGGAATCACATCCAATCTGTCCGTACGCTCGCCAATGACCGGAATAGATTTGAGTAAACCCATGGTATAAGGATGCTTCGCATTGTGAAATATATCGTCTGTATTCGACTGCTCAACTACCTTTCCCGCATACATCACCGCAACCCTGTCACAACTGTCAGCAACTATGCCCAAATCATGAGTAATTAACAAAACTGCCGTCTGGCTTCTATCTCTTAAATCACTCACGAGAGCAAGGATTTGCGCCTGAATAGTCACATCCAATGCAGTTGTTGGTTCATCAGCAATTAATAGTACGGGATCACATGCTAATGCCATCGCAAT
>Ga0209034_10001241_pt1 | contig 12569 bp, 10 predicted proteins | sample MarorgKNORR_S2LV_2_FD_188219 | JGI IMG/M metagenome (GOLD analysis project Ga0209034, IMG submission 188219) | Marine microbial communities from the Southern Atlantic Ocean, analyzing organic carbon cycling - 250m_A/KNORR_S2/LV (SPAdes) (version 2) | ecosystem: Environmental > Aquatic > Marine...
TGAGCATGCGTCTGCGGATTTACGGTATAATTGTTACTAGAAGTAGTCCACAGAGACTGCTTTTTTAGTGTAAATCCGATATTAAGGGCTTTCCTAGCAATGGCACTCTTAGAAATTCTGGAATTTCCGGATCCCAGACTGCGCAAAATAGCAGCTCCCGTAGCTCTTTTCGACGACAAGCTGGAAGCCTTGATCGACGATATGCTTGAAACCATGTACGAAGCAAAGGGTATCGGCCTAGCGGCCACTCAAGTAAATGTTCACAAGCGCTTATTGGTAATCGATTTATCGGAAGAAAAAGATAGTCCTCAAGTCTTCATTAATCCAAGTTTTGAAGTAACTGAAGACGAGCTTTGTGAATACGATGAGGGCTGTCTATCAGTGCCGGGCTTCTACGAAACAGTCTCTCGCCCCAAAGGCATAAAGGTGTTAGCTCAGGATAAGCAAGGTGAGAAGTTTGAGCTCGAAGCGGAAGGAATATTGTCCACCTGCATTCAACATGAGATTGATCACTTGGATGGCAAGCTTTATGTTGACTACCTGAGCCCGCTCAAACGCAATCGTATACGCGGCAAGCTCGAAAAAGAACATAAGAAGTCTGCGTAGCAAACATCATGTCAGAATTACGAATCGTATTTGCGGGGACACCGGAATTCGCTGCCGCACATCTAAATTCAATTCTTAATTCTTCACACGAAGTGATAGCGGTTTATACACAACCAGATCGACCCTCCGGCAGGGGCATAAAACTTTTACCTAGCCCGGTGAAGGAATTAGCTCTTGCTAACAATCTCCCAGTTAATCAACCTGCCTCACTGCGAAATGAAGATGAACACCGACTGCTCGAAAGCTATTCTGCCGACGCCTTGATTGTTGTTGCCTATGGATTAATCTTGCCTAGAGAAATATTAGCCGTTCCAAGGTTTGGTTGTATTAATGTGCATGCTTCGTTGCTGCCACGTTGGCGCGGTGCTGCTCCCATCGAGAGAGCCTTGCTTGCTGGCGACAAAGTGTCAGGTATCACAATTATGCAAATGGATGAAGGGCTCGATACCGGAGATATGTTACTCAAATCTGAAGTAAGTATTGATGACTCTAATACGCGCAACGACCTCGAAAGCAAACTTACCGAAGTCGGTTGTGAAGCTTTAATCAAGGCTCTTAATAATCTCGAAGAGCTTCTAAAAACGCCAGAAAAACAGGACGATGCACAATCTTGCTACGCTGGCAAATTGGATAAAGCTGAGGCTCTGATAAATTGGTTGCAATCGGCAGAATTAATTGAAAGACAGATAAGAGTAGGCATTGGCCGGTTTCCAGCTTATTCATTCTTTAACAGCGAGCGTATCAGAATTCTTAAAGCCCAAGTTAGTAATGCCGCCTCCGACTTAAGTCCCGGCACAATTATCGAGTCGAACAAGGACTCGCTTACAGTACAATGTGGAACTGGTTCCATAGCTATTACTCAAATCCAATTGCCCGGTAAAAATGTTGTGGCAGTTCGTGATATCACAAATTCGAAACCAAGCTTTTTTACAGCGAGCAAAAAATTCACTGCAAGTGATGAAACGACTTGATGCAACAGGAAAATGTAAGAGCGCTTGCAGCCACCATTCTTAAGCGATTGCTGGATGGCAGTGGATCATTATCTTTTCATTTGGCCAGACACAAAGAACACAAGGACTATTCCTTGTTGCAAGAAATATGTTTCGGGTCTTGTCGGAGCTATTATGCCTTAGAGTTTTTAGTCGATGAGTTATTAGACAAACCAGTAAAGAAAAAAGACGGTGACATAAAGTGCCTACTTATTGTTGGCATTTATCAATTAAAAGAACTCTCGATAACTGATCATGCGGTATTGAACGAAACTGTTTCTGCCACTCAAGAGCTTAATAAGACATGGGCGAAAGCTTTAGTTAATGCCATTTTGAGAAATTACTTGCGGCAAAAAGAATCCTTAGGTAAATCAATCGAGAGTGCACCCGATAATATTCAACACTCTTTTCCCGATTGGTTGTTACAGAGACTAAACTCTGTCTGGCCAGGACAACTAAAAGATATCTTGGCTGGCAGCAATCAGCGCCCACCGATGACACTTAGAGTAAACCAGGACAAGACTTCCAGGGCCGATCTGATCGAGTCGCTTGCTGAAAACCACATTAAGGCTAATGCCGGCGAGTTAGCAAAAACTGCGATTTATTTGGATAAGCCCAAAACAGTAACAGAGATCCCCGGGTTCCAGCAGGGATTGCTCAGCGTCCAAGATGAGGCCTCTCAACTAGCAGTTGAATTGCTGCGGCTGGAGTCAGGACATAGGGTATTAGACGCCTGTGCAGCTCCAGGCGGAAAGACCTGTCATATGCTTGAAAGTGAGTGTTCACTTACGCGGTTAGTTGCAGTAGATCTGGTGCCCGACCGAGTTGAGCGAATTCGGGAGAATCTGTCCCGGCTCTCATTGCAAGCAGTACTGCATTGTGCGGACATCTTGGACCGAGATAGCTGGTGGGATAGTGAGCTCTTTGATCGAATTCTCGTCGATGCCCCCTGTTCGGCGACAGGTGTAATAAGGCGCCACCCAGATATCAAGCTGCTGCGAAGTAAGCAAGAAATTCAAAAGCTAGTGTTATTGCAGGGTCAGATTCTTGAGACGCTTTGGCCTTGCTTGGAAAAAAATGGGCTTCTTTTATATGCCACTTGTTCTTTACTTCCAGAGGAAAACGATCAACAAATCGAACGCTTTTTACAATCGACGGATAGCGCTAAATATGAAGGCATCGCGGCCGATTGGGGAGTAGAATGCCGCTATGGAAGACAGCTCCTCACCGGCGCATGTGAAGGCCCTGATGGATTCTTTTATTCGTTACTTAGAAAAAGCTAAGCGATCTAAGCGCAACCATTCGCAAGTAGTCTTGTCATGAAAATAATTATTCTCGGTGCCAATCAAGTTGGTCGCACCCTGGCTGAAACTTTGGCCAATGAAGCTAATGACATAACTGTTGTTGATAACGACAGTGAGCGCTTGCGCGAATTAAAAGACCAAATCGATATCGGTACGATTCCGGGCCAGGCTTGCCATCCTAATGTGCTAACTCGCGCTGGTGGAGAAGATGCTGACATGATTATCGCCGTTACCGAAAACGATGAGATCAACATGGTGGCTTGCCGCGTTGCGTATTCCTTATTCCAAACTCCTAAGAAAATTTGTCGACTGCGCTCTGCTGCCTATTTAGTAAGCGACAAATTGTTTGGCAAGCATGGCATCGCAGTTGACGTAGTGATAAGTCCAGAGTTAATTGTTTCTTCTTATATCGCACGGCTAATTGATCTGCCTGGATCTTTACAAGTTTTGGATTTCGCGGAAGGAAAAGTTCAGCTCGTTGCGGTAAAAGCTTTTTATGGCGGGCCATTAGTGGGACAAGAGATTAGATTACTGCGACAGCATATGCCGAACGTAGAAACTCGAGTCGCGGCAATTTTTCGCAAAGACCGCCCAATAATTCCTGAAGGCTCAACAGTAATCGAAGCGGACGATGAAGTTTTCTTTGTCGCTGCACAGGAAAATATTCGAGCCTGTATGGGCGAGCTACGACGCTTAGATAAACCTTATAAAAGGATAATCATTGCAGGTGGCGGCAACATTGGCATGCGCTTAGCGGAAACCATTGAAGGAAGATGCCAAGTAAAAATAATCGACCACAATCCAGAGCGCTGTGCTTATCTCTCTGAACATTTAGACAACGCAATCGTGCTTAACGGCGAGGCATCTCATCAAGAGCTATTGTTAGATGAAAGCATCGAAGATACCGATGTATTCATTGCGCTCACAAACGATGATGAAGCAAACATTATGTCTTCACTGTTAGCGAAACGCCTCGGTGCAAAAAAGGTTATGGCGATCATAAACAATCCTGCCTACGTTGATTTGGTACAAGGTGGTGATATTGATATCGCAATCTCTCCACAACAAGCAACCATAGGGAGCCTGCTAACCCATGTTCGTCGTGGCGATGTGGTTAATGTTCATTCCTTACGTCGCGGCGCCGCTGAAGCAATGGAAGCGATAGCCCATGGCGATCAAGCTTCTTCAAAAGTAGTTGGTAAGGCCATCGAAGATATTGATCTGCCCGAAGGAACAACAATTGGTGCCATCGTTAGAAATAATGAAGTGCTGATTGCCCATGACGATACTGTGGTTGAATCGGACGATCATGTAATCCTCTTCTTAGTGGATCGCAAAACTATTCCAGAAGTAGAGCGCTTGTTCCAAGTTGGTTTTAGTTTTTTCTAGGCGCAATTCAAAACACGAATGCACGCTTCAATCATTATTAAAATTCTAGGCAGCTTACTAATGCTGTTTAGTTTGCTAGCAAACATCCCACCGATGTTTGTGTCGCTGTTTTATGCCGATGGCATGTTTCCAGCCTTCTTTAACTCTTTGCTTATTATTCTCGGTTTAGGCGCCATTCTATTTTTATCCACCGCTAGGACTAAAAAAGATTTGGGAACCCGAGACGGTTTCCTTGTAGTTACTCTCTTCTGGGCAGTGTTAGGTACAGCAGGTTGTTTGCCCTTTTTGTTCTCTCCGGCATTGGAATTATCTATTACAGACGCTGTGTTCGAATCCCTTTCAGGCTTGACCACAACAGGAGCAACTGTCATTTCCGGGCTAGATTCCTTGCCTAAATCAATACTGTTTTATCGCCAGCAGTTACAGTGGCTTGGTGGTATGGGGATCATCGTATTGGCCATCTCTTTATTGCCAATGCTCGGCATCGGTGGCATGCAGCTTTATCGGGCAGAAAGCCCGGGCCCAGTCAAAGACAACAAGTTATTACCACGCTTAGCAGAAACTGCCAAAGCTCTCTGGTTCATTTACTTGTCTTTGACAGCGGTCTGTGCAGTTGCTTACTGGATGGTTGGGATGGACTTATTCGATGCCATTGGCCATAGTTTCACCACGATTGCCATTGGAGGGTTCTCAACTCACGATGCCAGCTTGGGTTATTTCGCAAATCCTGGAGTAGATCTGGTAGCGATCGTGTTTATGTTTATTGCAGGGATAAACTTCGCGCTACACTTTGTAGCCTGGCAGCGAAAAAGTATTCGCCATTACTTAACAGATCCAGAATTTCTTTTTTACGCGTTCATACTGTTATTAGTTTCATTGATAACCATCAGCGTGCTTTATTTCTCGAATGTGTACTCCGGAATATTCGAATCATTTGTAAAAGGATTGTTTCAGGTTGTATCAATAGCTACCACAACGGGATTTACCACTGCGGATTACAGTTCATGGCCGCTCTTTCTTCCTTACATGCTTATGTATGCTGCAATAATCGGTGCCTGTGCTGGTTCAACTGGCGGCGGCATGAAAGTGATTCGTATTTTGTTAATTTTTAAACAAGGCTTTAGGGAAGTACAAAGACTAATCCATCCGAAAGCGGTTATCCCGGTGAAGTTAGGTAGTAATCCGGTCCCTGATAGAGTAATTGAGTCGGTCTGGGGATTTTTCGCGGTATATGTAATGGCATTTATGCTGATGCTGTTAGCATTGTTGGCAACTGGCCTGGATATTATCACCGCCTTCAGCGCCGTAGGCGCCTGCATTAATAATTTAGGCCCTGGCTTAGCCAGCGTTGCTGAAACTTATGGGGATTTGCCTGGCACTGCGAAATGGATTTTATGTGCAGCCATGTTGTTAGGCCGACTAGAAGTTTTTACTTTATTGGTGCTATTCACTCCAATGTTTTGGAAGCGCTAGTAAAATTTACTACCGTCAGCTTGTTTCCTAAACCGCTTGTACTCCCATTGATATTGCTCAATCGCGCTGAGTGCAGTTTTTTCGACGGTACTGTTAAGTGCCGCTAGGGAAATACTTGCATCTTCGCTATAGATTCCTTCGTCAGCTTCTTGGACTATCACTTTAAAACCTTTGGCATTAGGTAATCTTTTTGCAAAACCACAAAAAACTTTTGCATCAGTTTTTTGTAAGAGTTTGCTAATTAAGGTCATGGTCAATGCAGGCACTCCAAAGAAATTTGCATATCCTCCTCCTTCTTGCGACGGCACTTGATCCGGTAATACACCAACTACCTGCCCTTGCTTTAGTGTTTTGAAGATTTGAGCTACGCCGGTTTGATTAGTTGGGGCCATATTCAAGCCACCACGAGAACGCGAGCGAGTAATTAGTCGATCGAGAGCTAAATATTTGGGTGGCTGGTAAAGAAAGGTCGTGCTTGCTGAATCACTTAGATAAAAACCAAAAATTTCCCAGTTTCCGAGGTGGGGGGCAAGCAGAATAATTCCATTGCCAGATTCATAGGCCGCATTAAATTTGTCCTGGCCCTCACAATCGACAACTAGGGCTAGAGTTTTTTCCATAGGTAGCAACCACGACTTCCCCATTTCGATGGCTGTTGACGCAGTGTGGATTAAACTAGACTTTGCAAGCTCGGCAATTTCAGCTTCTGATTTATCAGGAAAGCAGGCAGTGAGATTTCTCTCTGTCGTGGTTTTGGCTCGAGTTGGAAATCTATAGAGTAGAGTACCCCATGCTTTAGCAATTGCCTGCAGAATGGAAAGAGGCAACAAAGCGCCCAATGCTAAGAAGCACCTAAATGAAAAATAGCCGAGTAATTGAATCGTGGGTCTCCCGTTTCTTATCGCGACAGCTTATTGTAGAGCGACAAAAAGGAAAGGCAATTTCCCTCTTGCTGAAGAATCTTAACAAACAGAGTCTAAAGTTGGCGGCTATAGATTACTTCCAGAATATCAAGGATAATTGCAGCCCTTTGATTTGCAGGCATTTTCGGCAAAATCGTGAGCCAGAATAACGACCTCAAAACTTTCCAAGGACTTGTTCTTGCTCTGCAACAATTTTGGGCCGAGAAGGGCTGTGTCGTATTGCAACCTTTGGATATAGAAGTTGGCGCCGGGACTTTCCACCCCGCCACTTTTTTGCGAGCCATTGGTCCGGAAAGTTGGAACACAGCCTATGTGCAACCCTGCCGCCGGCCCACTGATGGTCGCTATGGTGAAAATCCTAATCGCCTACAGCACTACTATCAGTTTCAAGTAATTCTGAAGCCATCGCCACAAGACATCCAAACTATATATTTGGAATCTTTGGAAAACCTCGGCATCGATATGGCGATTCACGACATTCGCTTCGTTGAAGACAACTGGGAATCGCCGACTCTAGGTGCCTGGGGCCTTGGCTGGGAAGTCTGGCTTAACGGTATGGAAGTCACTCAGTTTACTTATTTTCAACAGGTTGGAGGACTTGAGTGTCATCCAGTCAGTGGAGAAATAACCTATGGCATTGAAAGAATCGCCATGTATATACAAGGAGTAGATAGTATTTATGACATCGTTTGGACCGATGGCCCCAATGGTGTTGTTACTTATGGCGATGTGTTTAAACAAAACGAAGTTGAAATGTCTGTTTTTAATTTTGAGCAGGCTGACACTGACTTATTATTCAAATATTTCGATGATTATGAAAGCCAATGTAACAAACTAATTGCGGAAAGCTTACCGCTGCCTGCTTATGAGCAAGTATTGAAAGCATCCCACAATTTCAATTTACTAGACGCCCGAAACGCAATTTCGGTCACAGAGCGACAACGATTTATTTTGCGAGTACGTACCCTCGCCCGTTTGGTTGCTGAAGCTTATTTCGAAAGCCGCAAACAGCTTGGCTTCCCCCTTGCCAGTGAAAAATTACGCAAAGAATATTTAGAAACCTAAGCCATGCCTGCTCAAGATCTACTAATAGAAATCGGAGCCGAGGAGTTACCACCCAAGGCACTAAGCTCTCTGTCTAAAGCTTTTGAGGAGCTAGTAACCGCTGCTTTAAAAAAAGAATCGCTATCTTTCGATTCAGCAAAGCGTTTCGCTACTCCCAGGCGCCTGGCATTGCTCATTTATGCGCTACAGGAAGCTCAGGAAGATAAGCAGATTGAAAGGCTCGGCCCGGCGGTAAGCGCTGCCTTTGACAGCGACGGCAACCCCACTCCTGCCGCTTCCGGTTTTGCCAAATCCTGTGGGGTAGATGTCCATGAGTTGGCCAGGACAGAAAAAGATGGTGTGGAAAAACTTTCCTTCTCTTCTTTGCAGCAAGGCCAACAAACCATTGCACTAGTACCGGAGATCATAAGGCAGGCACTTAATCAATTACCAGTACCCAAGCGCATGCGTTGGGGAAGCTCCCGAGAAGAATTCGTTCGCCCTGTGCATTGGTTAATGTTGCTGTTTGGGCAGCAAGTCATTGATTTGGAAATCTATGGAGTTAGTAGCGGCAATAATTCCTATGGACATCGCTTTCTTCACAATAAAGCAATTTCACTGGATGCAGCCGAAGACTATGAAGAGTGCTTGAAAGAAAGAGGCAGAGTAATTCCAGATTTCGAAGGACGAAAAGCATTAATACGCGAACTAATTATTGAGGAAGGGGAAAAATCCGGAGCACAAACTGTAGTTGATGAAGCCTTGCTTGATGAAGTAACGGCGCTGGTTGAGTACCCTGTGGCATTGACCGGGGACTTTGATGAAGAGTTTTTGGAAGTGCCTGCGGAAGCTCTCATCCTCGCCATGAAATCGCATCAAAAATGCTTTTATCTTGTGGATGAGAAAGAAACGTTGCTGCCTAAGTTTGTAACCGTCAGCAATATTGTTTCTAAAGATCCGATGCAGGTAATTGAAGGGAACGAAAGAGTGATTCGCCCACGACTGGCGGACGCGCGATTTTTCTTTGAGAGTGACAAAAAAACTCCATTAGCATCAAGAATGGGGTTACTTAGGAAGATTGTATTCCAAGAGAAGCTTGGAACTGTTTACGACAAGTCTGTTCGGGTTGCCAAGCTTGCCGTGGCCATTGCTGCCGATCTGGGAGCTGATACTGATCAATGCGAACGCGCTGCGATGTTGTCCAAGTGCGATTTGCTCACCAGCATGGTGGGTGAATTTGCTGACTTGCAAGGGCTGATGGGTTCTTATTACGCGCAGCATGATGGGGAAGCGGAAGAAGTCTGTAGTGCTCTCAACGAACAGTATTTACCAAGGTATGCCGGCGATTCATTGCCCGAATCCACAACCGGCGCAGTATTGGCGATGGCCGATAAATTGGACGCTATGGTGGGTTTATTCGGGATTGGCCAGCCCCCCACTGGTTCCAAAGATCCGTTCGCGTTGCGTCGCTCTGCCATTGGAATTCTGCGCATACTGGTAGAAAAAGAACTCGATCTGGATATTGTGAAAGCCATCGAAGCATCTCTTGCCAGCTATTCCGATATCGAACTCCAAGCTAACACTACCAATCAAGTGTTTGAGTTTTTACTCGAACGTTTTAGAGCCTGGTACCTGGAAACTGGCATCAGTAGTGAAGTCTTTCAATCGGTCTTTGCAATGCGGCCTACACGCCCGTTGGATTTTCACCATCGTATTCAGGCGGTTCACAACTTCGACAAGTTGCCAGAAGCTGTTACTTTGGCCGCCGCAAATAAACGAGTATCCAATTTGCTTTCGAAACAGAAAGAAGTTACTGAAGGGTCAGAGTGCTCCAGTAATCTTCTAACCGAAGCCGCAGAACAGTCATTACATAAAGAAATACAGAGTAAAATGTTAGAGGTGGCGCCTTTGTTCGAACAAGGTGATTATACTAAGGGGTTACAGTCACTTTCCACACTGAAAAACTCGGTTGATGATTTTTTTGACAATGTCTTGGTTATGCATCAAGACGATCAGGTTAGGCAAAACCGATTGGCATTACTGAAACAACTCAGAAATCTGTTTTTGCAAACAGCAGATATTTCCTACTTGCATTCTAGTTAGCTATGAGCCAGACACAGGAATCTACAAAAACAATTGTTCTTGATAGAGACGGTGTCATTAATAAAGATTCACCTAACTATATAAAGTCGCACGAGGAATGGATTCCAATACCCGGTAGCCTCGAGGCAATATCCTCATTACATCAAGCAGGGTTCTACGTCCTTATAGCCACAAATCAATCTGGTCTTGCTCGCGGTTTGTTTGATGAATTTGAACTAGCCAAGATGCATCATAAACTTTGTTCTATGGTCGAAGAAGAAGGTGGATTTGTTTCTGGTATTTTTTATTGCCCTCATTCCGCAGATGATGAATGTGAATGCAGAAAACCGAATACGGGAATGCTAATACAAGCTGAAAACGAACTAGGCGTTTCCTTGGACGGAAGTCCATTTGTTGGTGATAGCCTTAAGGACTTACAAGCAGCAACGGCGCACGGTATGCGCCCGATACTAGTTCGCACGGGTAATGGTAGCGCAACAGAACAACAAATTGACGGTACCAACTTATCGCATGTTTCTATATATGATGATTTACAGCAGGCAGTTGTAGATATATTGACCGAGGAATCTTAGATCTTGTTATTGATCTTCTGCTCTTTTCTTTTTTACCTCGGCTTAGTCCTAATGACGTTTGTTATGTCAGCTTTGTTCATCGCTATTTTTCCTATAACTACAACATCATTTAGACATAAGTTTGCTTCGCTTTGGTGTAACAGTGTTCTTAATTGGCTCCGATTTACTTGTGGCGTACGTTACGAAGTGGTCGGGTCTGAGAATTTGCCTGAAGAGACCGCGGTGTTTCTCGCCAACCATCAAAGCAGTTGGGAAACTATACTTTTCTATGGATTGATCTTTCCAAATTCGCCTATTTTAAAAAAAGAACTATTACGGATTCCATTTTGGGGTTGGTCGATGTGGTTGCAGGATCCGATTGCAATCGATCGGAGTAAACCGAGAGAGGCGGTTAAGTCTCTATTAACTCAGGGTGTCGATCGAATCAAAAACGGAAAATCAGTAATTGTTTTTCCTGAGGGGTCACGATCTCCAGCAGGGTTGATTAAGCGATTTTCACGGGGCGGCGCAAAGTTAGCTATCGCTGCCGGAGTCCCTATCGTTCCTATCTCTCACAATGCAGGCGATTGTTGGCCACCACGGGAATTCATTAAGCGGCCGGGATTTATTCGGGTAACAATTGGAGAGGCGATCGGCACTATGGGCCGCAGTGCCAGTGACTTAACCGATGAAGCAGAAAATTGGATTCGAAATAGTTACCAGGAAAGTCGAACTTAGATATCCAAGTTTTCTGCTGCCAGCGCATTGTCTTCAATAAATTCTCTACGGGGATCTACCTGGTCTCCCATCAGAGTATTAAAAACTTGATCGGCACCGATGGAGTCTTCGATAGTCACTTGCAACATGCGTCTAGTTTCTGGGTTCATTGTAGTTTCCCAGAGTTGATCAGGATTCATTTCTCCCAATCCCTTATAGCGCTGCAAGTAATGGCCTTTCATTGCATCGTTCATTAGCCATTCAATGGCTTCTGCGAAACTGAAAATTTCGTGGCTGCGATCTCCGCGTTTCACATAGGCGCCTTCTTCAACTAAGCCATCCAAGGTATCGCCTAATTCTGCTAGCGCCTTGTATTCCCCTGAATGAAAGAAATCCGCGCTAAAGGAATACACTTTTTCCAGCCCGTGGAGATTCAAGGTTGCTTCCGGTAAAAATGTATGTCGTTCTGGGTCTTCGGATGCCTGTAAAGTGTAGTTCGCACTTACTCCTGGATGTTGAGTTTGAAGACTCGTGGTAAGTTCGCTCAACCAGGCTTCCACTTTTTCTTTGGATTTCAAATCTGTCTCGGCGAGAGACTTAGTAAAAATCATAGCCTCTAACACCTCAGTTGGATAAAGGCGCGCCAATCGGCTGATGATTGCGTAGGATTCATTAAATTGTTTTACCAGTGACTCTAAAGAGTCGTCCGCAATTCCAGGCGCCTCTTTATTTACATGCAAACTTGCTCCTTCCAATGCAATTTGCGTTTGATAATTGGCGAGCTCGGTATCATCTTTTAGATATTGTTCCTGCTTACCTTTGCGAATCTTGTAGAGAGGAGGCTGTGCAATATAAATATGGCCACGCTCTACCAATTCGCGCATTTGCCGGAAGAAAAAGGTTAGCAATAAAGTACGAATGTGAGAGCCGTCAACGTCGGCATCAGTCATGATTATAATACTGTGGTAACGCAGCTTTTCTGGCTCGAAATCTTCATTGCCAATGCCACAACCCAACGCCTTAATTAAGGTTCCCACCTCAACAGAACTTAACATCTTGTCAAATCTTGCTTTCTCTACGTTTAAAATTTTACCTTTAAGAGGTAAAACTGCTTGGTTTTTGCGGTTTCGGCCTTGTTTGGCAGATCCGCCTGCCGAATCACCCTCCACGATGTAAATTTCAGAGAGTGCTGGGTCTTTTTCCTGGCAATCCGCCAGCTTTCCAGGTAGACCTGCAACATCCAGAGCCCCCTTACGGCGTGTCATTTCACGTGCTTTGCGCGCAGCTTCCCGTGCTCGAGCAGCATCAATCATCTTATTTACAATAAGTTTCGCATCTTGTGGGTTTTCCATCAGAAAATCATTGAAATGGCCACCCATTTCTTGCTCGACCACCCCTTTTACTTCTGATGAAACTAGTTTTGCCTTAGTTTGAGATGAGAATTTAGGGTCTGGAACCTTCACAGAGATG
>Ga0209034_10001243_pt1 | contig 12565 bp, 11 predicted proteins | sample MarorgKNORR_S2LV_2_FD_188219 | JGI IMG/M metagenome (GOLD analysis project Ga0209034, IMG submission 188219) | Marine microbial communities from the Southern Atlantic Ocean, analyzing organic carbon cycling - 250m_A/KNORR_S2/LV (SPAdes) (version 2) | ecosystem: Environmental > Aquatic > Marine...
ACGCCAAAAGGGTTGGTTGAACTCCTAAATGCAAAGAGAAAAATCTCTCATTAGGTCAGCAGGTTTCGGACTAGCTATATTATTGGGAATGATAGTCTATGCATATGGATTTAATGTAACAAAAGTAAATTTTGAGACCACGCGTTCAGAAAAACGATTAACACAACTTAGCCGCATCATGCGTGCCTTAGCACATCCTACATTGTTTGTTTATGAAAAAGAGGAACTAGAGGTAACAGCACCAATCTATCTACCATGCCCTAAGAATCAAGTATCAGCCCATAAACCGAATATGAGTGAAGCTTACCTAGTACTCACTCCCAATTGCGCAGGTCCAGGCGAAACAATCACTGTTGAAGGTCATAATATGTGGCCTAATACTAAAGGTCCAATAAACTTTCTCGCTCTTAGTGGTGTAAATCTGACGATAGGCAATCTACATACTGATGAAAATGGTTACTTTAAGGCCAAAGTTAATCTTCCTAAACGCAAGCCACTGGATGTATCTCAAATGATACGAGCATTAGCGCGTCGTAACATAGGAAACCCAGAGTTTTCAGACGTAGCAAAAAGTACCTGGGACAAAATTATAGAAACTGTTTTCCTAGCTCTACTAGCTACTACATTTGGTACTCTTCTAGCAATTCCAGTAAGCTTTTTCGCCGCTCGCAACCTAATGAGTAGCCAAAAAAGTTCACTTACAAATGTTGCATTCTCAACAATTGGATGGCCACTAGGAATTCTAATTGGAATACAGACAGCGCTAACATTTAAGTCGTTTGTAGCGCAAACATTAGTAGAAGATGTTCTGATTAGAAGTAGTATTGGTTCAGTCTTAGGAATTGGATTGACTTGGACTGTTATACACTGGTTATTTCCCAGAAAAGGAAGTCACTCAAACGTCAATATAAATAAGCCTGTCCAGACTATCACAATAATACTGTCAATACTAATGTCAATTCTGACAATTTACATGATAGCTAATTTAGCGTTTGTTTTAGGTCAGGTACTTATCGAACCTCTAGGACCTGTTGGATTTATAGGTAATTTCATTAGCCAACTTGGTGATGTGCTCATTATGGTGTTACCTGTAGCTACAGCATTGTTAGGCGGTGGCACTCTCGGTATTGCCGGCAACAAACTAGGGCAATATGTTTCAGATCATATGTCACCACACCTCATACAAATAACTAATATTTGCGCATCTGCGCTTGCAGGGGCATTGATTGGAGCTATTTTAGGTAACACTGTTGATTGGTTTTACCAGTTAGACAATCCACAACAGACACTTTACTGGCCCATGTCAATTGGTGCAACATTAGGAGTATTAGCATCTTTAAGAATATCTCACAGACATACTATACCAATCGGATACGTAACTTATTACGTCACTAGAACTATCCTCAATGCAACACGATCAATCGAACCATTAGTCATGGTAATAGTATTCGTGGTCTGGGTTGGAATAGGACCTTTTGCTGGCTCACTTGCCCTAGCGCTACATACAGTTGCAGCACTTGCTAAATTGTATTCTGAGCAAGTGGAAAGTATTGCCCCCGGCCCATTAGAAGCCGTGAGAGCAACGGGAGCCAATCGCCTACAGACTATTGTATATGCGGTGATACCCCAAATCATACCTCCTTATATTTCTTTTACTATGTATAGGTGGGACATAAATGTACGTATGTCCACTATCATAGGCTTTGCAGGAGGAGGAGGTATAGGTTTCTTGCTTCAACAGAATATCAATCTACTTGATTACCGTGCAGCCAGTGTACAAATGTTAGCTATAGCTATAGTGGTAGCAACAATGGATTATATAAGTGCTGTGATACGCGAACGGTTTGTTTAGAAGCAAATTTGACACGTAAATTTTGATGCACATTTTTCCTCCCAAGGCAAAACAAAGTGGTATCATCTAACTAAATTATTATCCTTGGATAACTTACTTACGTTGTTACCCAAACCCTGAATTACATGTAAGGACTTTATATTTGAACAACACTAATCGCAAAAGACGGATCGGCATATTGACAGGTGGAGGAGATGCCCCAGGATTAAATGCTGTGATCAGAGCAGTAGTGCACACCGCCATGAAGGATTTTAATACGGAAGTCCTCGGATTAAGAAATGGCTTTGATGGTTTGGTGGAACCTGAAGATGTAATTGTTCTGAGCCACAAAGAAGTGCGCGGAATTTTATCTCATGGCGGCACAATATTAGGCGCAGCCAATCGTGGCAATCCATTTTCACGCAAGACAATAATCAACAACAAAGAAGTAATTAGTGACATGTCAGAACAAGCTTTAGCTAACATCGAAAGATTAAAACTCGATAGCCTAATTGTAGTCGGAGGCGACGGAACCTTGACTATTAGTAAAGCGCTGTATGATAAAGGAGCTCCAATCGTTGGAGTCCCTAAAACAATAGATAATGACATGGGAGGCACAGATGTAACTTTCGGTTTCGATACTGCAATGCGTACAGCCACAGAAGCACTAGACAAACTACACACGACTGCCGAAAGCCATAGTAGGGCTATGATTCTAGAATTGATGGGTAGAAACGCAGGATGGATTGCTCTTGGAGCTGGAATCGCTAGTGGAGCAGACTCAATATTAATCCCTGAAATACCTTTCGACTTGCTTCCTGTAATTAATAGATTTGAGGAACGCGCAGAGACCGGCAGTAATTTTAACATTATGTCTGTTGCAGAAGGATCCCATCCAAAAGGCGGCAAACAACAATACAAAGATGATGCTGGACTGTATAGGGGTCGCTTGGGCGGAATTGGACAAACGATAGCTGAAGAACTCCGGATCGGCTCAGGAATTGACTCCAGATGCACAGTATTGGGCCATTTGCAACGCGGAGGCACTCCTACTCCTTATGATAGATGGCTAGCCACTCTCTATGGTGCTGGTGCAACTCGACTTGCTATGTCTGGCAGTTACGGCATGATGGTAAATTTACGTGGGCGCGAAATAGGTTCGATTTCTCTTGGAGATGCTGTTGCACAAACGCCTAAATTAGTAAATCCTAGCGGAGATTTAGTTACTGCTGCTCGTGGTTTAGGAATTGTATTTGGTGATGAATGATTTTAAAGAAATAGAGCATCCCTATTGCTAGGAATGCTCTACCTCACGCCAGGGCATCTCTCTTATATAATCAGGAGGGATGCCCCGGCGTAAATAGTACTGTCATTTTTCATGAGCATCACCTCCCGTTCCTCAAAAATAGCTGTGTGAAAATAAATATATTAGCGACTACATAAACAACCAATTATGTCTTAATTATGCCAAATCTAAATTTATATGTCAACTTCAAGTATGTCAAAGCATACATGTGATAGGTATAATGTATAAGCTTCAAAAGATCACTCATATAATATTGCTTCTCAGTTGTATGTCTTTAACATTAATCGGATGTGATCAGGACGCTGACAGTATCCGCTCATCACAACCAGACAATACAACCAAGACTGTTATACCTAACACAGTAGTACCCCCTACTACAAGTCCAACTGCTACAATTTCTTCTCCGCAGAAGCCTTGCAAAAATGATGCGATGTTTGTCACCGACCTAACAATACCTGATTTCACCAAGATAGAACCCAATAAACCGATAAGTAAATTGTGGCAAATTCGTAATACAGGAACTTGTCCATGGGGTCCTGGATATTCTGTAGTTTTCAAAGAGGGTCATGCGATGACGCCCAAGTTACAGCATGCACTTTATCCAGCGAAACCAGATGCAAATGCCATAATCCAAATAGATATGACAACACCATCATCTACTGGTGATTACCAAGGATACTGGCTCCTATATGACCCTGATGGAATCGTATTTGGGGACAGATTATTTATCAAAATTACTATTGAATCATCTAGTTCTGAGTGAACAATTGAGTGCCAACATTGCTCAAATCTTCACTCTAGAACTTGACATTTTACATACGCTGTGGCGAACTATTATGTACCTTCTTCCCAAGAATTGAGATACTTTTCTTGTTCATCAGTGAGTTTATCTATATTTATTCCAATCGCCTCTAGTTTGATGGCAGCTATTTGTCTGTCAATCTCTTCCGGCACAGAATAAACCTGATTGTCCAATTCCTTACTGTTCTTAAGCATATATTCAGCACTTAATGCTTGGTTAGCAAAGCTCATATCCATAACACTAGCAGGATGACCTTCAGCAGCAGCAAGATTAATCAATCTACCTTCACCTAGCAGATTAATCCTCCTACCATCAGACATTGTAAATTCCTCCACAAATTCTCTCACCTGCCGAACTTTGTTACCTGCCAATTCATGAAGAGCAGGTATGTTGATTTCTACATTGAAATGGCCGGAATTACTTATTATTGCACCATCCTTCATAACCTCAAAATGATGTCTGTCTATTACATGTTTGTCTCCAGTAACAGTACAAATAAAATCTCCCAATGCTGCGGCCTGATTTAATGGCATGACACGATAACCATCCATTACCGCCTCAAGTGCAGCCAGTGGATCCACTTCGGTCACAATTACATTAGCTCCCATACCACCTGCTCTACTTGCCAAGCCCTTTCCACACCAACCATATCCGCAAACCACAAAAGTCTTACCCGCTAACAGAACATTTGTAGCTCTAACTATTCCATCTAATGTGCTCTGACCTGTCCCATAGCGATTATCAAAAAAATGTTTGGTCATGGCATCATTCACAGCTACAACTGGAAACTTAAGTGCGCCATCACCTGCCATAGCTTTCAAACGTATCACACCTGTTGTAGTTTCCTCGGTCCCACCCACTACTTCACTGATTTGACCAACACGCTCTTTATGTAATATGCTCACCAAATCAGCACCATCATCCATAGTGATTGCAGGCCTGTGATCAAGCGCAGCGTTAATATGGTTATAGTAAGTTTCGTTATCTTCACCTTTGATTGCATACACTGGTATTTCATCATGTACTACTAAAGATGCAGCAACATCATCTTGGGTGGATAATGGATTAGATGCACATATCACCACATCTGCCCCACCTATTTGTAATGTCCGCATCAAATTTGCAGTCTCTGTAGTTACATGAAGACATGCTGACATTTTAACCCCTTGCAGCGGTCGTTCTTTTGCAAAACGCTCACGTATTTGCCTTAGCACTGGCATTTCCTGTTCAGCCCACTCAATGCGATGTCTACCGCCAGGAGCGAGATCAGCATTCTTAACACTAAATTCCATATTATGTGACTCCTTTTGTCCGGTTATATTCTATATCAAGAAATTATTTCTATTACATTATATCAATCATTGCTACTATAGTTTCAGTTTTTCAATCTAATACATCTAGTACACCTTCATCATCATAATGGGTTCGAAATCTTTCAACAAACTGCGATACTGTATAACTATGATTTTGAGTACCGACATGCTCCAAACAATATGTGGCTGACAAAGTTCCCACCCTTACACACAAATCCAACGGCAGATCTGCGGCATACGCGCGGAGAAAGCCACCTCTCAATGCATCTCCGACTCCGGTAGGATCACATACCTCGTTCTCAGGAAAAATTGGTATTTCGAAATAGTCATCCCCTGACCATATCCGTGATCCATGTCTTCCATTTGTAATCACAAGTACAGTTTCTTTATCTACAATTGCAGTCTCATCTATGTTAATTTTATCCTTTAACAGTGTAAATTCATAATTATTAAGTACAACCATATGAGCACCAATTACACCTTCATACAAATCATCACCTTCCAACCTAACAATCTGCTGACTGGGATCATACAAGTAGGGAATTTTCATAGACTGACACTCCCGTACGCGATACCTCATTGCAGTAGGATCATCCGGAGATATCACCACTAAATCAGGATCAAAACCCAAATCGGAGATTTTAAGTTTAGATGCATGACTCATTGCACCAGAGTAAAAAGAGGCAATTTGCGAGTTATTACGATCTGTAGTTGCGTAAAAAGATGCAGTAAACTCATTTTTAATTTCGACAATACCCGTTGTATCTACACCAACACTATCTAGCCATGTTCTATACTCAGTAAAATCCTGCCCAACTGTACCTAGGACAGCTGCTTTGCCACCTAACAGCACATGATTATAGGCAATATTAGGTGCATTACCACCCCTATGTACTGTCTTACTGTCAGTCAGAAAGCTTAAACTCAACGATTCCAAATTATCCGACATTATGTAATCACTAAAATGACCTGGGAAAGTCATAAGATGATCAAACGCTATTGATCCGGAAAATACTATATTCATAATAATTTAGACAACCTTATACACAGACGACAAACCCAGTCTATCTCGCACTATAACTCGCAAAGCACGCAAACCATCAATTGCACGTATTTTCTTGCCTTGAGCATATGTGCGTGGACTATAACTTAATGCGACTTCATGAATATTATGTCCAGCTAGTAATAGTTTGTCCACAAGTTCAAAATCAAGTTCAAAACCCTCGCCAACCAAATTGAGTGATTTAAGCACATCACTACGTACCAATTTTATAGCTGTGGCAACATCAGTCAACTTACTTCCGTACAATATATTAGTTACAGCAGTTAGCAAACGCACACCTAAAAAAGCGTGATAGTAAATATAATTTGGTTTACCACCAAGGATTCTTGATCCCAAAACAGCCACAGCATTATCAGTCTGCGTTTTAACTAAGAGGTTGGGCAAATAACTCGGATCGTATTCTAAATCCGCATCCTGGATTACTGCATAATCACCACTTAACGCATCAATTGCTAAACGAATAGAGGCACTTTTACCTAGATTGCTACTATTAAATATAATCTTTGTATTCGGCCACAGACCATCTTTCAGTATCTCCCGAGTGCCATCAGTGGAGCAGTTGTCAACCACAATGATTTCCTTGGACCAATCAGATCCAAAGTCTATATCCTGAATACCTTGGAGAACATCCAAAATAGTGTCGCGTTCATTGAAAGCACATACAATAATAGATATAATCATACTACAACGCTAAAAAATGGAATTCACACGATCTCGCACAATAACCCATAAGGCAAGGAGCCCATCAATTAGTCCTATTTTTTTGCCTTCTGCATAAGTACGAGGTTCATAGTCAATTGAAACTTCATCAATCTTGTCAGTCATTAGAGCGATCTTATTACTAATTTCAAAATCCAAATCAAAACCGGAACACTGAAGTTCAAGAGACTTCAGTAATTCTGTCCGCATCAGTTTATAATTGGTAGCTACATCCGTAAACCTTGCACCAAAAAACCAATTAGTAAGATGAGTCAACCCACGAACAACCCAATAATTCAATCTATAATTGTGATAATATTTTCCTCCTAGTACGCGTGATCCATAAACGACGTCTAGTTTGTTGCTAAGTGCATGTTGTAACAATTTCGCATACTGTCTGGGATCATATTCGAGGTCTGCATCCTGTGTGATGGTGTAATCGCCATTACACAAAGGAATAGCTGTACGAACTGAATGACCTTTACCTCGATTCTCAGGTTGCATAATGATTTGAACATTATCTGCGCAATAATCGAGCAACAAATCTTTAGTACCATCTGTAGAACAATTGTCAACAACTATAATCTGTTTCTGCCAGTCCGGACCAATATCAGCCTGCTGCACTCGCTTCAAAATCTCCACTATAGTCGCACATTCGTTATACACTGGAACTATGATTGAGAGTTTCAACGTAAAGACGCCTGCATGAAACTGGTAAATATATCCAGCATGTAATCAATCTGCTTGTCATTCAAACCCGGATAAACTCCAATAAAGAATGTAGATTGCATCACATGGTCAGAAACCGGTAATTCACCTATGATCCTACAGTCAATTTCTGAGAAACCTGGTTGACGTAACACATTTCCAGCAAACAACATTCTAGTTTCGATATTATTATCTTCTAAGTAACGAATGATCTCCTTGCGACCAAATGGAGCATCGTGTCGCACTGTAATCGGAAATGCAAACCAAGAAGGATCTGATTTTTTGTGCCATCTAGGTAAAGTGAGATAATCTTGCCATTGCTCCAAACCAGAATATAGGCGCCTAAAGTTTCTTTTCCGGATATCTATAAAATCAGGTAATTTTTCCAACTGAGCTAAACCAAGGGCGGCCTGAGGATCAGTTAATTTTAGATTATATCCAATCTCTGTAAAATAATATCTATGATCATAGTGCCCTGCTATGCCAGGTATCTCTCGTTCGAACCTTCGACCACACTTACCGTCAGTCGGATTCTCATATTCGCACCAACAATCCCGTCCCCAGTCACGAACACTTCGAGCTATTCTAGCTAGACTATGACTCCTGGTAAAAACAGCACCTCCCTCCCCCAAAGTAATATGATGTGCGGGGTAAAAACTAAGCGTAGCAATATCACCGAAGGTACCCAACATACGACCATCATACGTAGAACCTAAAGCATCACACACATCTTCAATCAATATCAGATTGTGTTCATTAACAATTTGCATAATAGCATCCATGTCAGCTGGATTGCCAAGCGTATGCGCAAACATAATAGCGCGGGTACGTGAAGAAATTGCAGCCTGCACTTGATTGATATCCAAGTTGTAGTCAGCTATTCCACAATCCACAAAAACAGGAGTAAGTCTGTTTTGTACAAGAGGCGCCACAGTAGTAGGAAATGATGTTGCTGGCACTATTACTTCATCACCAGGTACGAGGCGTTGTTCTCCACGCTTACGACTGCATAAGGCTGTAACAGCTACCAGATTAGCTGATGAACCTGAGTTTACTGGAATAATTTCACTTACCCCAAGAAATTTACCTAGTTTTAGCTCAAACTGTTTCGCGTACGGACCTGCTGTAAGCCAAAAGTCAAGCACTGAAGCAACCATCATATTCATATCCCGCTCATCAAATACTCGTCCTGCATATTGGACTCGGCTTTTACCTGGAACAAACTCTTGGTCCGAATGCTCAATCGCATAGTATTCTGCAACCTTCTGCATTATTTCTGATTTTAATCGGTCTTTACTCGTCATGAATTACCTGTCTCAGAATCAATTAAAATACTAAGACCTTCTTCCAGTACAGTTGTTGCTCTCCAACCAATTAATGTATCGGTACGTTCTGCATTTCCCATTACGCTCATATTTTCTCCATTCCTATAGGGAAGTTCTCCAAAACTGGGAGGCACATTACATCCTGTCAGATGATAAAGTGTCTCCACCACCTCCCGCAATTGAGTCCCTATGCCAGTACCAATATCAACAGTGATTGCAGGTTCAAGTTCAGATTGAGCCACAGAAATTAATCCAGACACTACATCGTCTACAAACACCCAATCACGAACTTGCTCACCAGGAGATAGAGGAAATTTGACACCTCTGATCAAAGCATTTAAAGCTGCTGGAAGTACGTTTCTAGAGGATTGTCCTGGACCATAACATTGATATATCATTGCCCCTGCCACTGGCCAACCATTGGTCTGTCCATACATGGAACAAAATCCCCACCCTGCTGCTTTACTCACTGCATAGGGACTGTTCAGATCTAATTCGGTTGGACTGCGAGCAACTACTACCTTGACATTACCTTGGATAGCCTTAAGCAAGTTGACTGTTCCAATAGTGTTTACCTCGACAGCTCTTTCTTCAGAAAGAAACGGGTCACTCGCTCCTGCTGCTGCTAAATGAAAAACAATTTCAGGAGAATAAATGTCTAGTACTTTTGAAATCGCATCTGGATCAGTAATATCACCATCTGAGAACCCAAACAAATCCGATTGTCCGAGATTTTGTCTATCCAATCCTACAACCTTTGCGCCCACCTCAACTAAGCGTCTGCATAGATGACTGCCGACAAAACCTTCTGAGCCAGTAATCAAAACAGACTTGTTTGCCCAAGACTCGTTCACGTCTGCAATAGGAAGGTGCGATACCACTCAAAAGTCTCTAACAGACCATCATGCAAAGAATATTCGGCCTTCCACCCGAGTCGCTCTTCAGCGAGTTTGCTGGAAAGATATTGATCTTGAATCTCATTCGACGCATCATTTTGAATAATAGGCTTAACATTGTCGACGCCAGAAATATCTAATATGCTTTCCACCATTTCCAATGCTGTAACAGGATCATCAGTACCAAAATTGTAGGCCATACCAGAATGTGCATCTCTATCTTCGGCAAGATTTTCTATCAGCATAATACATGCCCTGACAATATCTTGCACATACACATAATCGCGTTTTGGTTTACCATCAGATCGGATAACTGGCGACTCGCGATTGATGACACTACGCATTGTGCCAGGTACTATACGATTCCAATTTAAATCTCCGCCACCATACATATTAGCACATCTCGTTATTGCCACTGGCAAGCCATAAGTATTGGCATAAGTGCGTGCAATCATATCAGTGCATAATTTTGAGACGTCATATGGATGATCCCCCTGCAATGCCACTGATTCAGAGTAAGGCAGATCTTTGTGAGCCCCATATGCTTTGTCACTAGATGCAACTAACATCTGCTCAAGTCCTGGCCATTGTCGAGCAGCATCCAAAACTAGCCAACTCCCTCTTATATTAGTTTCAAAAGTAGGCACAGGTGCTCTATTTGCAATCCCCACTGCAGTCTGCGCAGCAAGATGAATACAAGTCTGTATCTCATAATCAGAAAATACGCGCAATACTAAATCACTGTCTGTGATACTGCCACGTACGATATTTAATCGTTTGATAGTGCCAGCACGGACTAATTCACTGTGAGGAATATTGTCTCTTACAATGCCAACAACATCAGCACCTAGTTGAAGTAGTCTTAAAGACATCCATGATCCCAGCATACCCGTACAACCAGTTATAAGCACTCTGCGATCACGCCAGAAATGAGCATTAGTCATTCTAGTCTCCCCACACTTTCCAAGGCGCACTATTGTTCCACATATTGTTAAGATTTTGCGCATCCTTAAGAGTGTCCATAGAAGCCCAAAATCCTTCATGTTTGTACATCATCAACTCTCCATCAGAAGCCAGTTTTGGCATTACATCTGTTTCTAAGTCTACTTTACCGTCACCATCTAAGTACTCTAATACACTACGGTCGAAAACAAAGAAACCTGCATTAATCCAATGATCCAATCTAGGTTTCTCATGCATGCTATACACACGCCCTTGATCATCAATGTCCAAAACGCCATACTGAGACAATGGTCGATATCCGGTCACAGTGGCAATACAATCATGACTGCTATGAAATTCGATTGCACTATTGACATCTATATCGCCAATACCATCACCATAGGTAACACATATTGTCTTTGCGTCTATACGGTTTATTGCCATACGAATGCGATCAGATTTCGAAGTTTGTATACCTGCGTCAAAAAGAGTAACATGCCAATCTTTCTCCACTCCGCTCGAAGGTATTCTAGAGTCTTCTGTACCTAATCTAAACTCAAGATCCTGGGTCAACGAGCTAAAATCGAGAAAGTATTTGCGAAAAACCTCTCCATGATGGCCTAAAGGTAAAATAAAATTAGTATGGCCAAAATGTGAGTACAAGCGCATAACGTGCCACAATATAGGCCGGCTACCCACCTCAACTAGGTGCTTAGGCCTATTACCCAAATCCGCTCTCATGCGCGAACCGGAGCCACCTACTAGTAAAACCACTGGCAAGCTAGTCATTGACATATATAGTCACTGATTCATAAAAAACGCTCTCGAATACCGAGAGCGCTAAATCAGCGACATTGAAATCATATCAGAGGCACATGTTAATGTCAACGAAGCATGGTACACTCAGCGCGATGAAAATTCGCTATTATATTTGGGTATATGTTGTCCTAATCATCGCAACTGTATCCTGCTCTCAAGCACCAACTGTGGAGATAGATAAATCTGAACCATCAACCACAGTAGACGTAAAAGCCACTGAAACTCCTCCCAGTACTAACATCACTGAACAAAATACCATTAGTAGCTTGAATAACTCCAATGCGAGTGCTGATACTTCAACCACACTAGAAACGCTTACTCCCGCACATAAGAGTATTAATGCAGGCCAACTTGCCTTACGCAACAGTAACTGGCAAGCAGCAATAGACTCATATATTCTGGCCCTTGACCAAACAGATGAAGATGATGCACTACACTTAGATGCGCACCTTGGTCTAGCCCATAGTTATCTGAGGAGCAAAGCTATGTGGACCGCACTAGAAACACTAGAAACATTCGAAGCAAATCATCCAACTGCATACAATATAGCTGATGCAATATTTCTTTTAGGTTTAACAAATCATCAATTAGGCAACCATACAATAGCTATACAATATTTTGATCAATACCTAGAGCAATACCCAAATATTATCGATTCTTACGTACTTGAACTTATTGGAGATGCCCATAGATCATTAGCAAAATATAGTAACTCGGCAGACTACTACGAGTCGGCAATCCTTAAGCCACGTGGCACAAACATCAATTTTCTTCTACTCGACAAAGCAGAAGTGTTACAAGCAGCTGGCCAAACCACTGAATCTATAGCACTTTTTGACCTTGTTGCCAATAATACAAAGT
>Ga0209034_10001249_pt1 | contig 12500 bp, 13 predicted proteins | sample MarorgKNORR_S2LV_2_FD_188219 | JGI IMG/M metagenome (GOLD analysis project Ga0209034, IMG submission 188219) | Marine microbial communities from the Southern Atlantic Ocean, analyzing organic carbon cycling - 250m_A/KNORR_S2/LV (SPAdes) (version 2) | ecosystem: Environmental > Aquatic > Marine...
CTAACAAACCTTTTGAGATTCACAATGGTTCAGTTTTAAGCACCCACCTTAGTGATCCTTTGATATGATTATTGAGTTATGAAAAGAATATTCATAATTCTAATAGTAATGTTATCTGCTCAGTACTCCTTAAATCTACACGCGGATTGCATTAAAGGTAATTGTGTTAATGGACAAGGCACTTTGACATCTCCCGATGGATTCAAGTATGTCGGTGATTGGAAGAATGGCAAACCGCATGGGGAAGGTATTATGACATTTCCCGAAGGCGAACAATATGCCGGTGAATTTAAGGAAGGCGAGCCACATGGGCAAGGCACTTTTACTTCTCCGAATGAGGAACAATATGCAGGTGAGTCGAAGAACCGTGGCGAGCATAAAGGTGCTATATCTACTATGACTTATACTGTTGCTGGACTTAAATATGTCGGTGAGTGGGAAAATGGCAAACCACATGGACAAGGGACTTTAACATCGCCTGAGGGGACTCCTAAGAAAGGCATATGGAGAAACGGTGAACCAATCAGTGATGTCTGCAAAGACACGGGATTGGGTCCTAAAGCCTATAGACGGTGTGTTCTCAAGTTGATAGATTAAAAAATTATAGGGTCCAAACTTTTATAAAGGTTATTATAAATATCCTGCTGCTGTAAGTCTTTTCATAATCATTTGATCGACATCTTTATTTGTGCACCATTCTTTAAGGTCAGCTTGATCTAACTTAAAAGTTATAAAATATTTTAAATTACCTGCATCTGGAGCTGCAGAATTTATACTTCCACACGAAAAACAAAAAAAAGCATAAATATTTAAACCTGTGTGGTCAGTATGACTCGGCCATACAAAGAATTTTTTCGAAGTATCATGATTGGCATCATCGCTCACTTGATCTGCCTCTCCGCAAGCTTGGCAAGTTACATTTAGTATTGACATAATTTTCTCTAATATATTTGGTAAAGATCCTTAACGAACTCTTAAGTAAAATTTCTTGTGCTACTCCATTGTTGGTTTTCTACTTTATCCCTCAAAAAACTTAACTCTCTTTTTAAAGTATTAATTTCTGAATGGAGTTTTTCTTCTGTTTTTATTTTCTTCTCTATGATCTCCAATAATTCAGAGGCAATATCTTTTGCATCATTATTTTTTGCATCAGCTCTAGTGAGAGTAGGTTCTGTTTGTTGGCCAGCTAGAGGGTATTTTATATCTTGTGAATCTAAGCCATAAGATGCAGCTAGTTCTCTCAACTCAAACACTATTGATGATAAACCCGTAATAATATTATTTTGTTCATAAGAATAGTTGTTTCTATTAGATAACTTAGAAAGAGACCTGATAGTTAAATTAACTTTCTCAAGCCTCTTAGGAAACAGCGTATTAAACCTAGATTCTTTATGTTTAAGCCACTTAGAATGGCCTACTTTATCCTTCTGAATCTTGCTTTTAGTTATTGTTATTTTTTCTTCCATTAACTTTATTATTACTTATATAGTTTTTTATTACTATATTTATTTATATATAGTTAATAAATTGATAAGTTTTCTTTTTCCCTAAGGTTTTTTACTGGTTTTTAGCTTTTCATATAGGCTAACTATTCCATAGATGAACCACACCACTACTAACCCCCACCATAAGGCGAAAAACCAATCATTTTTTTTGGTTCCATTCCAGTCTAACCATTCAAAGACAAAGCCTTCCATAAACAAGTCAAAAGAAACCAAAACAAAAAATCCAAAAACCCAGATTAGAAAAAGATAAAGTGTTTTTATCTGTTTAATTATCATGTATTAAATCTTTTGTATTATTCAACTGTTAGCAAGAAGCGGCCATCGGTTGCTGAACTAAGAATGTTTGGCTTAAGAAATGCCCAAGCAGATTTAGCGTCACGAGTGTACGCGTCCATGAAAGCTAGAGATGTAGCATTAAAGATTGCTAGTCCGTCATAATCTGGAACCTTATCTACCTCACGGTGGATCAGACCACCAAAATAGTGATCACCGTCTTCAATCAATAATAGATATTTATCTGCCGTCGAGTTTTTAGGAAGTGTTAGAATCTCGTTCTGATATTCAGCTACTCGTCGACCATCGCCCATTAAACCGTAATCCTCTGGACCGGTTGATAGAAAAGTTGGAGCCGTGGCACCCTTCCAAGCATTATCAGGCATCATAGCCATTTTGCCTGGATCACTTAACATCACTGCAGCCATGAAACGATCTTCACTGCTTTCGGTGACGTAATTATTTGTTGGGTTTCGAACTCTCTGGCCAGTATTGACCAGCACCACTTGGGTGCCGATGGAGTGGCCAGCAGCAATGATCATATCTTGATTTAACTTACCTTCTAAACCTGGATTCTGCTGCTCGATAACGTCTAAGTTATCAAGGATAAGTGACATATCAGAGATTCGGGTATCAATGATACGAATCATGTCTTCAGTCTTTCTCGGAACAATACCATAGTTGGCATCGAGATGATTCGGCAGAATTACTATATAACCGCGTTCAGCCCAAAATTCGACAACCAAGTTGTATTTTTCACTTGAAGAAAATGTACCATGCGAAAAAACAATAATAGGGTATGGCCCACCCCGATCTGGGTAAATAATCCGTAATGACATTTCTCTGCTTTCTAATGGAACAGATAATGTTGCTATACCATCCTTGGTAATACTCAGAGGTCCAACTACACCATCATAAAAAGTTTTAGCAATTCCATCCGCCCAACCATTAAAGCTGAATAATAGTGCTGATATGAGGATGAGTTTTTTCATAGAATAAGCCTAGCAGTTGACATGTGTTAGGTTGCGTCAGCAATAGTCGGATATCTATTTCTAAGATACCTGTAGAGTATCCAGTAAATTAGCATGGCCAACATGGCGGCACTCCAACACATAACAAAAACACTTGAATACCCAAAATTAATCGCTAATAAGGATGCAGCAATATTTGGCCCCACAATTTGACCAAGTCCTTGTGCTGCCGGTAAATAGGCTGCATAGTTCCCTCCGTGATCAAAGTTAGCAAGCGAGCCCATCTGGTAGACATCGGTAAAAATCCAAAGCAGATTAAAAGTAAACACACTCATTAGAAACTTAGGCTCATTGATACCAAATGCCAGCATGCCAACACCTGTTGCCATGGTAAATAGAGCAATGAGAAGAGGACGCAATAATCCGAAACGATTGCTTAACAATGTGGCAATCAGGCAACCAAGAAGCGAACACAATGATGCCCAGACAAGGACCTCACTGACTAACTCTGGATTGGTATTGCTATCTAAAGCCGCAAGCTCTATATATGTCCAGTAGGCTCCTATATTGATGTATGTGAGAAAGATTGCAAAGAGGCAAACCCATGCCAAAAGTGGCTTTGATGAATTGCTTTTATTTGTGCTTTCTACTGTTGCATCAACAGACCTTGGCTTTGGATGACTCTTAATCCATCCAAGAAAAGGTAGGGTGAGAAGAAAGCAGACAATAAAGACCCAATAAATACCATTCATTGATAACTGAGGCAAAATCCTCATCTCTAAAGCTTGAGAAAATGCAAAGCTGAAAAGCATCAAATTATAGGCAAGTGCAGGTCGAATTGACATGCCAAAAACAGCCATTGCGACTGCCGTGTACATACCACTGCCAAAACCAGCAAGAAAGCGAAGCCATAAGACCGTCTCATAATCGATATATTTGAGACACAGGCCGTTTGCAAGTGCAGCTAAAAAAATGCCCATAAGAACAATCAGTCTTCGGTTCATATGGTTTATGGTCCATGCTGCGACTATCGCTCCTGCAGATAAGCCGCCCAGGTCCATGCCAGCAACTCTACCAACCTCAACTTCAGTAAATCCTAGCTTTGTGACCCATGCCGTACTAATCACTGGGATACCAACAAGCACTCCGTACCCTACAAGTACCATATAAAGAGCAATGGTAAGGGAACGCCAATCATCATTAATTAATACACGCCAATCATCAATGGCTAATGCGAGTCCTGACTTAGTTACGTCTGTCATCAAAATGTCTCCATTTATCAAAGAATATTTATTTTAAGGAAAAAATCAGTATATAAGTTATTGTCTCTTATTCCATTCTTGTCGTTTTAATTTAATCTTAAGAGAAGTTAACTCTTCTTTAATTTCTTTGATTTCTGAATATAAACTGTCAGTAGGATCTATTTCCGAAGAGTCAAGACCAAAAGCATTAGCTAAATCATTGATCTCAATGATTAAGGATGACAAACCGTTATATATTTCAACTTGATCGTAAACATAGTTTGTTTTGTTGGATAATTTTTTTAGTGATCTGATAGTTGAAGAAACTTTATCCAGTCTTTTTGGAAACAGTGCTTTAAATCTTGATTCTCTATGTCGATAAGCCTTTGACAGTCTTTTTTCTATATTCATATTATTATATATTCTTATTGTATATATATACTAATATAGATTTTATTGAATACACAAGTAAGATTTGGTTTATCTTGTGCTTGGGTCAGTCGGTTCAAATGATTTAGGATCTCGACGAAATGGAAAGATGAATTGCTGAAAATAACCTTTGGGAAATTTTTCATTCTGCAGTCCCATCTCCTCTGGCCACCTTTTATCAGGAAAGTAATAGGTACCAAATATTTTATCTATGAACGGGAAATGCACAGCGAAATTTTTATTGTGAGTTTCAGGATCTTTACTGTGATGCCAATGATGATACTGTGGAGTCACAAATAAGTATTTCAAGAATCCAAATTCAAAGCGAATATTTGCATGCACAGTTATTGCTTGGATTGAAACAATAACTAGATACACATAAAACACATCAGTAGCAAAGCCTAATATGTAAAGTGGTATATAAGAAAATGATCTTGTTATAAAGATATCAACTAAATGTAATCTCGAACCTGAAATCCAATCAACATATTTGATTGAATGATGCACAGCATGAAAACGCCAAAAATATCTATTCTTATGGAACAAACGATGAATTGTGTATTGGAATAAATCTGCAGTGAACATTGCTAAGAACAATTGAAGAATGAAAGGCAGATTTGAGATAACACTCTGAACTTCCTGCATGCCTATGTCACTAAAAAAGAGTTCTGCAGGTAATTTAACAGCAGCTGCAGTGTATTGAACTAAAAGCTGAGCTTTAAACAAATAAATTAAATCAGTTTTCCACTCATTGTGAAACTTAGTCTGTTCTGGACGTTTTGGAAAAAATATTTCAATAGGTATGAAAATCAATGATAAGACTAATATTTCTAGCAGCATCCAATCCAGACTGATAGAAAATATACTTTGTTCAAATTCTTTAACCTCAATGCCACTGCCGCCTAACAAGATAGCTACAGTTGAAATAGTCATGCCTGCAAAGGCATGTTTTGCCTTTTTGCTAAGCAATAAACTAAGAAAAGCAAATAAAAAAGAAGCCACCAAGGTAGAAAACAACATCCATCTAATGACTTCAATGGGATATTTAGTCCTAAATTCCTCTGTTGTTAAATATTCTGGGAAAAGAAAACAGATCACAGCTCCAAAAGAAATCAGTGATAAAAATATAGACAAATAACCACTAATCTTGCCTTCACCAACTATCAGTCTTTTAGGTTCTGGATTCATAAGAAAACAGTCGGATGAAATACTCTAATAACTGGAAAAATTTTATTTTATCCAGCAAAGGATTCAGTAAACCAGAGGTTACACAAAAACTTCTTGAATGATTTGCATGATGTATTTTGTGTCTTTCGCGATTTAAAATTAGGCCCATGTTTTGAAATTTTTTAATTAACTCAGGTGGGTTATCCATATGGGCCCATTTGTGAAATAAATTTGTTGAAAATGCCCCTATTGATAAGCCAGCTAGGCCTGAGTGGAAGAGGTAAGCCCCAAGATTTTGGGGGTATATAGAATCAGAGTAAACAGCTGATATCAAGGGGATTAAAAGAACAAAGAAACTTGTAGTGTCTTGTTCAATAAATTTATCTTCAGTGATTAAATGCGGATGAGTGTGATGTTCTCTGAAAGAAAAAATAACAAATGATCCTATCACAGGAGTTTTTTCTGAAAAAAAAGTATCACAAAACCAATGAATAGTGCCTGTAAGCAAGTCTGCCACAAGATAACCAATGAAAAAAGTAGAGGCCGCAAGGACAAAAAGCTCTAGTGAAGTTAAGTTTCCTATTGTTTTAAATATCAAAATACTTAAGAAAAAAATAGCAACAGCTACCACCATATACTTAACTAAAGTCAAAACCTTACTTTGTTTAACCATGCTTAAATCCTAACAAAGCTCTGGAATGATTAGCAATAAACATTTTTGTTAGTAATAACTTGCATAATTTTTTATTTGATACATTATGTGTTTCTAGCACTGATTTATTCCAACTTGCAGGTGCTTAATAAACTGCTAAATAGGACTGAAATTTCTCAGAGGAACCTGTTTAGCTTATGCAAACAGGTTTTTTTTATGGAGAAATAGAATGAAGATAGAAACACAAGCAATCCATTCAGGTTATTCACCTGACCCAACCACAAAATCGGTAGCCACACCTATATATCAAACAACATCTTACGCTTTTGATAATGCACAACACGGAGCTGATTTATTTTCTCTTGAGGCAGAGGGAAATATTTACTCAAGAATAATGAACCCAACAAATGCAATCTTAGAGGAACGATTGGCAGAAATGGAAGGTGGCATCGCTGCATTGGCTGTTAGTTCTGGTATGGCTGCTATTAGCTATACTGTGCAGAGTCTTACTCGAGCTGGACAGAATATTGTTTCTGTGAGTGAACTCTATGGGGGCACTGTCGATTACTTTACTAATAGTCTTAATAATCAAGGCATAGAAGTCAGGTATGCTAATCATAATGACATAGAGGGCTTGTCAAAATTAATAGATGAAAACACCACCCTGGTGTTTTGTGAATCCATTGGCAATCCACTCGGTAATATTTGCGATATTGAAAAATTATCAACAGCTGCACATCTTAAGGGGGTGCCCTTGGTCGTTGATAACACAGTTGCAACCCCTTACTTGTTAAAACCAATTGAATTTGGAGCTGATATCGTTGTTCACTCTTTAACTAAATATATCAGTGGTCATGGAACCACTATTGGCGGAGTAATTATTGATGCTGGCAACTTTGATTGGGGGAAAGAACCTCATCGATTTCCATTACTGAATGAACCTGATGGGTCATATCATGGCATGGTCTATAGCGAAGCTTTGGGCAATGCTGCCTTTATTGGAAAATGTCGTGTTGGACCATTGAGAAACACTGGTGCTGCACTATCACCATTTAATGCTTTCTTAATCCTACAAGGCATACAGACTCTTCATCTGAGAATGGAGCGCCACTGTGATAATGCGCTTCATGTTGCTAGATATCTTGAAAGTCATAAGGCTATTAATTGGGTAAATTATGCCGGATTAATAGGGAGTCCTTATTATGATCTAGCTAAAAAATACTCCAGTGGTCGACCATCAGGAATTTTAAGCTTTGGTATTGAGGGAGGTAAAGAGGCAGGAATTAAATTTATTGATTCTTTAGAGTTAGTGGTCCGTTTAGTTAATATAGGGGACACAAAATCTTTAGCTACGCACCCAGCTTCAACCACTCATAGTCAATTAGATGCGTCAGAATATGAAGCCGCTGGTATCTCGGAAGATATGATTAGAATTTCAGTGGGTATTGAAAATAAAGATGACATTACCGAGGATATTGAACAAGCACTCATCACCTCACAACAAGGTTAGCCTTCATTGTGAGGAAAAGCTCAGGAGAAAAACACTATAAAATGAAGAAAACCTGCGATTGTGCATGACAACCAGGCAAAAATAGTTAAGTACTGGTGCTTGGAAGCACCTAAGCTAATGCCTGCCAGAAACGCGATTAGCTTTCTTAGTGCTTTGATCATTAACGAAAAAAATATACAAAGAATAGCCACAGCAAGAATAAAGCCAAAGCCCTCAAGAATTGGATTTGATTGTGAATCGTCTTGATTGTGGTGATATGGCAATAAAAATAAAAGCAGAGCTCCAACAATTGAGAATATCTTATTCTTATCCAAACTAAAGATTAGGTAAAACTTACTATAAGCTCTTTAGCAGCCTTTATCGCTTCATCTATTTTATCAGGGCGTGATCCACCAGCATTTGCAAAATTTGCCCTGCCCCCACCTGTGCCTTCAAGAATTTCAGACATGGATTTAGCAATTTCTTCTGCTGAGATTTTACCTTCAAGAGTTTCAGTAACCCCTATAGAAACCCTAACCTTTCCTTTGCTGCTTTCACTACTGAGAATAATGACACCTGATTTAATTGCATTTTTATACTGATCAATGGCTGCACGCATTACTTGGGGCTCAGTATCATTATCTAACTGCTTCACTATTAAGGAAACGCCATTAATTTGTTCTGGTTCGACCGTGGTGTCCTCAGTATGAGCTCCTGCTAGCTTAGCTTTGAGATCTTTAATCTCATGTTGCATTTTTTTATTTCCATCAATTAATGCTCTTACTTTGCCTTCAACATCCTCTCGACGGGTTTGCAATATTTCAGTAAGATTTTCTACAAGAAATTCTGTTTCCTCAGCCCATTTCAATGCTTTATCTCCTGTGATTGCTTCAATTCTTCGAGTTCCAGATGAAATACTGGATTCTGAAGTAACCTTAAATAAGGTAATTTCATTGGTGTTTTTGACATGCGTTCCACCGCACAATTCTTTTGAAAAATCTCCCACATCAAGTACACGGACACTTTCTCCATATTTTTCTCCAAATAAAGCCATGGCGCCAGATTCCATTGCTTCACTATGTTTCATGATACTTGTTTCAACATCGATCTTCTCTTCTATTTTCTCATTGACCAAAGTCTCTATATTTCTAATCTCATCATTTGATACAGCCTGATGATGCGAAAAATCAAACCGCATCTTTTCGTCATCAACCAAAGACCCTCTTTGTTCCACGTGATCACCAAGCACTTTCATCAAAGCAGCATGTAACATGTGGGTCCCCGTGTGATTCTTTGTGATCGATTCTCTTTTAATCGGATTTATTGATGCTTTAACCTTTTCATTAAGCTGTATTGAACCTTTTGCCATAGAGCCAATGTGGATAAAAGCCTCACCAGATATTTGTGTGTCAATAACTTCAAATATTCCGCCTGGGCTTGAGATAGTTCCGGTGTCGCCAACTTGGCCTCCACTTTCAGCATAAAAAGGGGTTTTCTCTAAAATAATTTGACCCATTTGTCCGGTTTCTAAAATATCCTTAGATCCTTCCATAAACACACCAGTAATGATTGAATCTGCTTCTCCCTGCTCATAACCCAGAAATAAAGACTTAAGTTTATGCTCTAGCTCTATACTGTCTTTATGTGAGAATTGGCTTGCTTTTCTTGCCATAGATTTTTGGTTTTCCATGGCTTTATCAAAGCCTTCAAGATCCATTTCCAGATTGTGTTGTCTTGCAATATCACTGGTCATGTCCACAGGAAACCCATAGGTGTCATAGAGTTTAAAAATAAAACTTCCTGATAGATGATTGTCAGACAATGAAGCAATTTCATTCTCTAGTAACCTCATTCCCTGAGAAAGTGTGGTCGCAAACCGCTCTTCCTCCATCTGTATGATGCGTTTAATATAATCCGATTTTTTATTGAGCTCTGGGTAAGTTGATCCCATTTCAGTTGCTAGAATATCAACAAGATTAAAGAAAAATGGCGACTCAATACCGAGTTCATACCCGTGTCTAAGTGCGCGCCTGATAATCCTTCTTAAAACATACCCTCTGCCTTCATTGCCAGGAGTGATGCCGTCCATAATTAAAAAAGCTGTCGAGCGAATATGATCTGCAATCACTCGGTAATGACTGTCACTGCCTTTATTAGACATGTTTTTAATGGCGTTCAATAGGTTCTGAAAAAGATCTATATCATAATTGCTTTGCACTCCTTGCATAACAGCAGCAACCCTCTCCAAACCCATTCCAGTATCCACTGAAGGGCTGGGCAATGGTTTCATCTCTCCATCATTTTGACGTTCATATTGCATGAACACTAGATTCCAGATCTCAACAAAGCGATCGCCATCTTCATCTTCAGAGCCGGGTGGACCGCCCTCAATATCTGCGCCATGATCAAAAAATATTTCACTACAAGGTCCACAAGGTCCAGTATCACCCATCGACCAAAAATTAGATTTCTCGCCCATGCGAACTAAGCGATCTTTCTGCAGACCAATTTGATCAAGCCAAATAGAAGCTGCCTCATCGTCATCTTCATAAATTGTTACCCACAAGTCTTCTGGGTTAAGTTTTAATTCTTTGGTAATGAAATTCCAAGCCAAGATAATTGCTTCCTCTTTGAAGTAATCACCAAAACTGAAATTTCCTAACATCTCGAAAAATGTATGGTGTCTGGTGGTGTAACCAACATTATCTAAATCATTGTGTTTTCCTCCAGCTCTCAAACAGCGTTGCGCTGTCACTGCCCTTGTGTAGTCCTTTTGCTCACTCCCAAGGAACACATCTTTAAACTGCACCATGCCTGCATTGGTAAAAAGCAAGGTTGGGTCGTTTCCTGGGACCAATGGAGAACTCTCCACCCGTTGGTGGCTTTTAGACTCAAAATAGCTAATGAATAATTCCCTAATCTCATTAGTTTTCATTGCAAGTCATCTCCTCATTCTTGCTTGAAGCGCTCTACGGTTGTTTTTATTTGATCCATAGTAAAGCCTCGATTACTTAGAAACTTCATCAATTTCAACTGATTATCATAATCAAGTTGTTGATTATTCCCCAACTTTTTCTCTAAAACAGTTTTGGCAATTTCTAACCACTCGCCATCATCCACCTCATTAATAGAATTATAAATCAATTGCTCATCAACCCTTCGCTCCAATAATTCAGCGGTAATTTTTACAGGTCCTTTGCCGTTTCTCTTTCTTGAATGAACAAACGCTTCCACATATCGCTGGTCACTAAGTAAGTTCTCATTTATCAGTTTCTCCAGTTGTTCATTGATTAGATCTCTCTCAAAATTATGTTTTGAAAGTTTTTGGTAAAGTTCATAACGTGAATGCTCCCTTCTGGATAAATAATCCATCGCTTTTTTTCTAATCAATGTATTTTCAGAAGGTGCGTCGCTCAAAGTTACTGAGACCTAGAATTAATTATTTTCCATTCTTGGAATTTTTCTTTGCTACAGACGGTAGCGTAATTTCGAGAATCTTTTGCTTGATATCGCTAGCTATTTTTGGATTGTCTAAAAGAAATATCCTGACATTCTCTTTGCCTTGGCCTATTCTCTCTTCATTGTAGCTATACCAGGAACCTGATTTCTCAATGAGGTTGTTTTCAACACCCATATCTATCAATTCTCCTTCTGTTGAAATGCCGTGACCGTATAAGATTTCAAATTCAGCTAATCGGAACGGCGGTGATACTTTATTTTTAACCACTTTAACTCTCGTCTGGTTGCCCACAATTTCATCGCCTTTTTTTATTGCACCTATCCGTCTTATATCCAATCTCACTGAGGAATAAAATTTAAGTGCATTACCACCTGTAGTGGTTTCCGGGCTTCCAAACATCACGCCTATTTTCATCCGTATTTGATTAATAAAAATAACCATCGTGTTGGATTTTTTAATGTTTGCAGTTAACTTTCTAAGGGCTTGTGACATTAACCTTGCCTGTAAACCTACATGGGAAGCGCCCATCTCTCCTTCTATTTCAGCTTTGGGTGTTAGGGCTGCAACTGAATCGATGACAATCATATCGATAGCTCCTGAGGCCACCAACATGTCTGTTATTTCAAGGGCCTGTTCACCGGTGTCTGGTTGTGAGACATAAAAATCATCCGTATTGACTCCAATTTTCCCTGCATAAATTGGATCCAAAGCATGTTCAGCATCTATAAATGCAGCCGTGCCTCCACCTTTCTGGCATTCTGCAACCACTTGCAATGCCAGTGTTGTTTTACCGGATGACTCAGGGCCATAAATTTCAACAACTCTACCTTTGGGTAAGCCGCCAATGCCGAGAGCTGCATCAAGACCGATTGATCCGGTAGAAATGGCTTCGATTGTATGATCGACACTATCTGCACCCAATTTCATCAAAGACCCTTTACCAAATTGTTTCTCGATCTGACTAAGGGCTGAATCTAGTGCTTTTTCTTTATTTTTTTGATTCATATTTGCTTAACTCTGATAAATATTTTTGACGATAAGTGATAATGAGATTATATCCTTTTAACGAATTTAATTCTCGATTGATTTATTCAATTTTGACTCTCTATAGAGAATAATAATCCCGCCAAAAATTATAATTGCTGCTCCTAACCAAATTTTTGAATCCACGACTTCATTAAAGATGAAATACCCTGCTAATGAAGCCCAAAGAAGGCCCGTGTATTCAAAGCTTGCAAGAAATGATGCCTCTGCTTTCTTTAAAGCGAGATTAAAAAATAGAAACGCGAAACCACCAACCAATCCTGTAAGAA
>Ga0209034_10001250_pt1 | contig 12492 bp, 15 predicted proteins | sample MarorgKNORR_S2LV_2_FD_188219 | JGI IMG/M metagenome (GOLD analysis project Ga0209034, IMG submission 188219) | Marine microbial communities from the Southern Atlantic Ocean, analyzing organic carbon cycling - 250m_A/KNORR_S2/LV (SPAdes) (version 2) | ecosystem: Environmental > Aquatic > Marine...
GAATCCAACCCCAAAAGAAACCCTCACAAGTACCCAAAGATATAAAAAATTATACATCACTCCCCTTTTGAATTTTTCTTGAATAGTTGTAGATTAGTTTTTTTAACCAAACAATAAAAATTATGATTGATTTATTTTTTGAAGGAGGTGTTCTCTTTATGAGTATTTTAACAATTTTATTAATCACAGTGTTTATTAGTTTTTTCAAATGCAAAGACAAAATAAAATTATTAGGTACTTTGGCACTTTCAGTTGGTATACTAGGTTCACTTATAGGTTTATATTCAGCGTTTATTACAATTCAAGAAGTAGGTAATGCTTCTCCAGCAATACTTGCAGGAGGATTAAGAGTAGCTTCGATTTGTACAATTTATGGTTTAGTAATCTATATTATTTCTTTGATTCTTGAATGTTCAAAACAATAAAACAACAACCCCACTACCCTTTTGAATTTTTCCTGGATAGTTGTAGATTGTAAGTATGAAAAAACTTTTATATAATCGCCCATTATTTGTTATTACATCAATATTAGTCCTAACTGGTTTAACCCTTCAAGCTGCAGAATATATTGACATACCAATTATTATAATTCCATCATCAGTATTATATATAATATGGCTATTCATACTTATGAAAAATAAAAACTAAACAAAAAACCCACTAAACCCACTCCTCTTTTGAATTTTTCTTGAATAGTTGTAGATTGTTCTTTTAACTAAACAAAAAATATTATGAAAAAACTGTTTATTTTATTTATATCAATAGTATTGATAAGTTGTAATCAACAAACTTCAAATCTTGATAATGCTGATTGGTCTGGAACTATATCTGAAAATGATGATAAAACTCAGATTGTTAAAGATATCATGAAATCATATGTAAATAACAATATGGCTTCTATGAAAGATTATTTTCATCCAGATGCTGAAATTTCTGTAAATGATAATGTGATGAATTTTGATGAAATGGTTGCTGGTTTTTCTTCAGGGCATGAGAATTGGAATAATATTATGCATTCAAATGTTATAGCTACTACAATGTTTTATAATAATGGAAAAATTTATACTAACTCTTGGTATGATTGGAGTGGAACATCAAAAAAAAATGGAAAAGAAGTTGAATTAAAAGGGTATTGTTCATGGGGATGGGAAAACGATAAAATCATTTCAGTATATAACGCGTTTGACCCCACACAGTATAATCAAAATTAATTCAAAATTCTTATTACCAACATTAGGGATAAACTCCTTTTGTTTATTTTACATTTAATAGGGGATTGAACAACCTCACTAACCCAACCCCCCTTTTGAATTTTTCTTGGATAGTTGTAGATTGAGATATGAAGAAGCTATTATTTCTTTTAATTACTACCTTATTATTTAGTTTTTCAAAGAGTGCATTTTCACAAGAAGAAAAAGTTCCATTAATTACTCTGAATACAGGCTCTTTTCTTTACCATTTTGTTCCAAAATCTAATGATGACTATACTCAATTTTTTAATAATAGATATTTATCAATAGGAGTTAAAATTACCAAAAAAGGATATTTTTCTTTTGGAACAATGCTTAATAGTCATGGAGATAGAATGGCTACAATAGGTTTTAAAACCAATTTATATACCTTCAGTGAAAAAATACATTTACAAGGTTTTTATGCATATTCTGGTGAGTTTTTCTTTAAAGCATTCAGCAATGCTGGAAACCGAGGAAATTACCTTGAAGTTAAAAAAAGAACAGGTATAGGTTTTATTCCTGTTATTTACCACGGTATTGATATAAAACTAAACTCATTTTTAGCAATTGAAGTTGGTATTACTCTTTGGGTCATACCTTTTGCTTCACTTAGGTGGGATTTATTTCCTGTTAAATAAAATGGTATGAGATGGCATATAAAAAATGGCAGTAAATATCATTGATTAAACAAAAACCCCTACTTTGAATTTTTCTTGGATATGTTTAGATTGTAGGTATGCCCGGCAAATAGTCAAAGAAATATATTATCTAGTCTAGACTGAATTATATGGAAGAGAGGAATGATGTAAAACTATTTTTAGTGTATTACCTCTTTTAATATAAGCAAATGAATATTCCACTTTTGTCTTAACTCCAGAATGGTCAGTGAAAAAATAATTACCCATTGCAATAGCAATATTTTCAAAAATATTTATACTATCGTTTTTAAACTCTATATTTTTCCATTTTCTCATAGCAAAACCAGTATCTTCAGGAAAATTTTTATTAGCTCCTATAAAATAAGATAATGCTGAGTTCTCATCATTTCTAAATTGTTGATTTGAAACTTTTGTTGGCTTGAACTGTATCTTTCCATCTTGAAAATCATATAGTTCATTAAGTAATTCTAAAGTTAAATTTTTAGCTCTGGAGTAATTATCATTAGACTCTCCAATTTTTATAATTCCTCTAGCCCACATCTCTTGAGATTTTAAAATATCCTCTTTTTTAATCATATTTTATCTCTAATATTTAAATAACAAAAAAATAATTAATCAATACCTTTTAAATATTTTTTCCTTCTTTTCTTAGCTAAAACCTGCAAATCAACTACAGTATCTGTTTCATCTACAATTTCAAGACCTAGTAGTGTCTCTATTATATCTTCCAATGTAACAATTCCTCTAACAGCACCAAATTCATCAATAACTAATGATATATGTTCCCGTTTTTTTAAAAGACTATCGAATAAAAATGGGATTTTAGATTCAAAATAAGTTTTTATAATAGGTCTTTTAATATCACCTAATTTCATTTTACCTTTTTTTTGAATTAGTTTTTCAAGTATAGTGTCTTTTAAGACATAATAATTTATATCATCATTGTTTTTAGAATAAATTGGAATTCGTGAAAAAGTCAATTTTTGATTATTGGAATAAAAATCTTCGATAGATGAATTGATGTTAGCTGATTTAATAACTGAAAAAGGAGTCATAATTTCTCTAAGTTTTACATTTTTGAGTTTAATAATATTTTTAATAAAACCTGAATATTTTTCTTTGATTATTCCATGTTCTTCTGCAATTTCAGCTAAAGTTGAGATATCCTCTCTTTTAAAAAATGAATGCTTTTTTGAAGTACCTATCAGGTTTGTGAAGAATTTAAGAATCCATAGTATACCTGAATATCTAAAAAATGGAATTATTGACATTAATATAACAGTAGAAATATTTGCAAGTTTATCCCAATATTTTGCACCTATCGTTTTAGGAATAATTTCTGATAGAAGTAAAATTAAAATGGTCATTATTGTTGAAACAAAACCAATTAAATAATCTTCAGTTATTTCATTACCAAAAAAAGTATAACTATTATTAACATTTAGTGCAGCATAAGTAATTTTTGCCTGAACACCCACCATAATAGCTCCAACAGTATGCGCTATAGTATTTAGAGTAAGAATAATTACTAGAGGTTCATCAATTGAATTTTTAAGCTTTTGAAGATTCTGAGCATACTTTTTACCCTCTTTAATTTTGATTTTGATGAATGTAGGATTTACACTCAACAACACTGCTTCTAAAATAGAACACAAGAATGAAAGAAAAATAGTTAAAGTTCCGTAGAGAAATAGAAGTCCCAATTAGTAAAATAATATTATAACCTTAAATTAATAAATCAATATCTTAATATAAAATATTTTATCTAAATATTAGATAATAAAAAAAACCTAACCCCACTCCCCTTTTGAATTTTGCTTAGATGTTTTTAGATTGTAGGTATGAGAATACTATTAATCTTATTATTTATTCCTTTTGTTTCTTTTAGTCAAAATAATAAAATAGAAGATTTTAAAATAATCATTCTCTCAACAATGCTTTCAGATACTTACATTGGTGAATGGGGATTTTCTGCACTTATTGAGGCTGATGGAAAAAAAATACTGTTTGATGCTGGTTCAAGAGAAAATACAGTTTTACAAAACGCAAAAGAACTTAATATAAACCTTAATAATATTGAGAATATTTTTTTAAGCCATAATCATAAAGACCATACCGGTGGATTAATTAATCTAAAAAAAAATTTTCCAAACTCCTTTTCTAAAGCACATGTAGGTGAAGGGATATTTTATTCAAGACCTAATTCTCGAGAAGGAGAACACTATATTCTTAAAAACAAAGATATCATTGAAAGACTAGGAACGTCATTTATAACACACACAAAACCATCTCAAATTTTACCTGGAATATGGACAACCGGAAAAATTAAGAGAAAATATGATGAAAAAAACTGGAGTTTATTAGGTAAAATGATTGATTCTAATGGTAAAAGTGTAGAAGATATAATTCCTGAAGACCAGTCATTATTTTTTGATACAGACAAAGGTATTGTTCTTGTAAGTGGATGTGGACATGCTGGATTAATAAATACTTTAGAACATGTTAAAAAAATATTCCCAAAAAGACCTATTTATAAAATAATTGGAGGTTTTCATTTGTTAAAACTAAATGATGAAAAATTGGAATGGACTGCAACTAAAATGATAGAAGCAGGAGTTAAATTTTTTGTTGGCGCTCATTGTACTGGAATTAATTCCACATATTCAATAAGAAGCCACATGAAATTATCTTCAAAAGAGGCTTTAGTTGGTTCTGTGGGAACTTACATTACTAAAAAAGGTATATTCCCAGGCTTTATGGAATAACTTACTTCTACCACTCACCTTTTGAATTTTTATTTGTTATTATAAATTAAGAAATATATGTTTACAACATGTTAAAACATTTAATTAAACAATAAATATTATGAAAAAAATAACTTTATTATTTACTTTTTCTTTGTTAGTTAATTTTTGTTTTTCTCAACAACAGGTAATTTGGTTAACTTATCACGACCCAGTTGATGGAAAATCACAAGAACTTTCAAATGCAATTAAAGATAAAACACAGAAATTTAATCAAGATGAAAGTGGTATGCAACTATATACATATCAAGTAATGGCTGGTCCTAGACAAGGGCAATTTTTAAGAGTTGGTCTTGGTCCTACTTGGGCTGATTTAGATAATAATTCTAATACTTCTAAAGAATTAGATTATTGGAGAGATAATGTGATGCAATATATTAAGTCTAATAGTGGGCGTGAGTATTTTGTTTCTGCTGATGAAGCAAGTTATGATGTAAGCGTTCCTGGTTCTAAAACTATGGGCTTTGTTTTACATTATAATATTGCAGCAGGAAAAGATGAACATTTTTGGAAAGTTAGAAGAAATGTAATTAAAGCTATAAAAGAATCAGGTGAAGACATTTCTTTGGGTGTATGGAATTCGGTAGCAGGAGGACCATTAAATCATGTTATTGTTACTTTTGCACAAAAAGATTTTCAAGATTTTGGCAATGCTAATAGTAAATGGGTAAATGTATCTAATAAATATAATGAAATATATGGTTCTGGTTCTTGGAAAACTGACTGGGATTTATTCTATGGAAGTTTAGAGATGTGGGGTAACTCAACAGAATTAACTAGATTTCTTTCCGAACTAAGCTCACCTATTCCAACAAATTAAACAATAATATCACATTGTTCTACCCCTATAAATTTATAGGGGTTTTTTTGTTTGTTTTAATAACCCCACTCCCCCTTTTGAATTTTTTCTAAATATTTTTAAATTGTAAGTATGATGAGAAAAATTGTCTATATAACAGGAGTATTAGCCGCATTAAATTTTCTATTAAGTGTGGTCTTTAAAACGCTTCATTTAATGGGAGCACCAACTTTACTGCTCATAAGTGCTGTTTTTGGGATATTATTCATTGTCTCATCTGCTTGGTATAAATATAGAAGCAGGGGAAAGTAAGAAAATATAATACACTATACTGATATAGAGGGTGATATCTCACTAAAATAAAAAACCCCACCATAATGGAGGGGTTTTTACCAATATTTAATTGAATTTATTAATAAAAATTATATCCTATATTATTAGTATATGGAGATAATCCATCAGGACCACCAACTAATAATGGAGTTAATCGTTCAGCTAGTTTACTAGGATCATCTTTAAGTCTCCAGTCCAAATAAGCTTGATATTTATCAAATGATTCCCAATACTCAATAATAAAATAAGTACCTGATTCCTCATTAAAGAAAGCTTCAATATGCATACAACCATCATAATTTCTAGTTGCTTTAAGTCCTTCTTCAGAATCCATCATTTCTTGTACCTTCCCATAGTTTCCTTTTTTGATATTTAAAGTAGCAACTACAACTTTTCTATCAACAGGACCAACTGCATTAACCATACCAGTTGCATCAAAGTACTCACCAGTAGTAACAATTTTCCCATCTTTAAAACCGAAATTATGATAAGAAGGAACTCTAAATGTTCTACCTGTAGACTTACTTTCTCCAGTCCAAGTACCATACGCCCTAACACTACCATCCGTACTCATTGTTGCTGTATCAATACCAGGTAACCATACAGGATTATTAAATTTTACATTAGTATAATTATTAATATAAAACTCTGCAACTTGTAATGAAGTAGCATAATCTACTTGCCCCATACCATACATTGGAGCAATATCTAATAAATCTTCAGAAACAACCTCTTTCCAAAGATCAATATTTCCATCTTCAAAGGTTTTCACCCACTTCTCAGCAAGAGCTTTATTAGCATCATACTGAGGATTTGAAACATTGTTACATCCATAAATAAATAAAATAGATATAACAAAAATTAATTTTCTCATTTTCTTAATAATTTGTTTAGGCCACAAAATTAGTGATAAAATTCTAATTGATATTTCTTCTCCACTCCCTTTTTGAATTTTTATTGGATAGTTGTAGATTGTAGGTATGGAATCATTATTAAGAGCATTAGCTTCAATATTAAAATTTGAGATAAGAACTAGAAAAACTTCAGCACATAAAAAAAGAAGAATCAGAAAAACTTACAAAAACACTTAAACAAAATATAATTCATTAATTATGAGACAAAAAACTTCAAAGTTGGATTCTAATAAATATACTCAAAAAGGACTAAAATATTTAGTCAATAAAAAGGAGATTAATCAATTTAATAGTCAGGGATATCTAGTTCTTAGAGGCGTATTAACTGAAAAAGAAATGCAGTCTATTGATCCTGTTTTTGATCATTTTATTTCTGGGAAAGAGCAAAAAAAAATGAAAAAAGACTTTTGTGATATGTCTCAACCTTATGGAACTCCTTTTGAGAAATTTCAATTAATAAACGCAATGTTGCCCGGAAAATATATGCCATCATTTAAAGAAAATATTTTTTATAAAATTGCTAAAGATATTTCGAGTCAATTATATAAAAATGGAAAAGCTGAAATGGACTATGAGCAATTTTTAGCTAAGAAACCTTCTAAAAAAGGAGCTAAATTTTCAATGCATCAGGATCTAGGATATTGGCCTAAAACTAAAAATACATGGACTGCAACTTTTTCATTAGCACTTTCTGATGCTGATATAATTAATGGCTGTTTATATGTAATTCCTGGATCTAATAAGGAAGCTGAACTTAGAAAACATAAACCAAAATCATACTCTAAAGGTGAAAAAAAACCTAATTCTAAGCGTGATGATTCCCATACTTTAGTTATTGAATCAAGCCCAAATGATAAAGTAATCTATCTGCCTTTGAAAAGAGGAGATATTACCATTCACGATGAAAAAATTGTTCATGGATCAGCCGGAAATAATTCAAACGAATGGAGGAAAACTTATATAATTGCATTTAGAGATTCTGAAACAATAAAAAAAGAAAGGTTAATTGGGTTTACTCATTCTCATAATGACAAAGTAGACTGGGAGAAAGTAATTTCTATATAATTAGATTGAAAATATGAAAAAACTTTTAATACTATTTATTTTCTTCTTTAGGTACACCAGCTATAGCCAAACTGCAGAACAATTTTATGATAGTGGTCTTGAAAAACTCCAAAATGGTGTTTACGAAGATGCTATTTTTGATTTTAATAAAGCTATAGAGATTGACCCGAATTATGCTATGGCTTATACTAGAAGAGGAGCTGCAAAACGTAGGTTAAAAGACTATTCTGGTTCTATTAAAGATTTAAATAAAGCAATTGAACTTAATCCATATGACACACTAGCTTATAGCTTGAGAGGAATTTCAAAAGACAGACTTGGAGATAAAAATGGTGCATGCGAAGATTTTATAATAGCTTCTAGTATGGGTGATACAAGAGCTCAAAATGCTTTAAAATATTTTTGCAACTAACCTCCCATCCCATTTTGAATTATTAACTTTTTAAAAAAAGTTCTTTTACCATTACTTATTTTTAAATAATAAATACCCCCTTTAAACTTTTGTACATCAATAGTTTTGGTTTTATTTATTAATTCCTTATAAACTAACCTCCCATAAGTATCAAGTAAGAACAAGTCGTACACTTCATTTGTATTGTTGTGAATATTTATTTCATAAAAAGACGGATTTGGATAAACTGAAAAAAACTTATCAAAATCTTTTGTTTCTTTTAGTCCAAGGACAATATTATGTTCAAGATCAAATATCGTCTGTAAAGAATCAATCGGTTCAATACCAGAATTCTCCTGTGTTCTCACAGATACATAAAAAGATGGGCTTTTGTGCTGGTCAGTTGGTTGTGCTACCTTCACAAAAGCAAAAAGAGAGGATGTTCCGTTAGGCAAACATCTTATGTCTGCTCCTGGCATATTAGCTCCCTGTAAAGAGGCCATAAGTTTTTGAGCCAAATTTCCAGGTTCATTAAGAAATCTAGCCTCCATTGAGTCTAAGACTTCTTCTTTAAGAATCACGTTTCCTTGAATAGAATAATTTGGTCCAATGATTTCATTCCAGGCACCCTCCCAAGTTTGAACATCTGACCCAGTGTATGCTGCAGCCTGAGGGGAACCATTCACCATTGCTACAATACCATACTGTCTTTTTTCTGAATTACCTTCAGCATCATTGTCTACTAGCCAATCTATAATTTGACTTGGCATTTCTCCCATCATCATTCTATTTGCTGCATTATTTTGATTTTCAGGCAGCCAGTAAGCTTGAGTATTGATTGCTCCTAAATTAGGAAATAGTTCAGACAGAAAACCAACATCTGGCTCATTATAATAGATAAGATCAACACAAGAAGCACCTGCACTACCTACTTCACCAGTAATGGTGTCTATAGCAACAATAGAATAAGTGTCTTGAGAATTACCAATTTGAGTTATAATTGAAGCAATAAATATCAAAATTAATTTTTTCATAATTAAATATAATTATAAAATAGATTATTAATTAATGTTTAATTAACACTCCCTTTTTTGAATTTTTATTGGATAGTTGTAGATTGTAAACATGAAATTTTTTTTAATAGTATTACTTATACCTATAATTATTAACACAAACATTTTTTCTCAACAAAAAAATGTAGTAGCAACTACAGCAGATTATGTTAATTATAACATTGAAAAAATATACAGCAATGATAAAATTATTTGGAGTTTTGAATTTATTAATGAGAAGACAATAATTTTTACTGAAAAAAAAGGTAAAATATATTTGTTGATCAATGGTGACATTCAAGAAATTGCTGGAGTACCTGAAATATATTTCAGGGGTCAAGGGGGTTTAATGGATATAGAACTCCATCCAAAATTTAAAGAAAACAATATGATTTTTTTATCTTTTGCTGAGAGTTCTAATGATAGTGAAGGTGGTAATACTGCAATAATGAGTGCAATCTTAGATCAAAATAAATTGATAAATTCAAAAATTTTATATAGGGGTAAAGAAAACTCAACAAAAGGTCAACATTGGGGTTCAAGATTACAATTTGATAAAAATGGCTTTCTTTATTTTACCATTGGAGATAGAGGAAATAGAGATTCAAACCCACAAGATTTAAGTCGTGATGGAGGAAAAGTCTATAGAATAAATGAAGATGGATCTATTCCAAAAGATAATCCTTTTGTTAATCAAGATAATTCAATAAATGCTATTTATTCTTATGGCCATAGAAATCCTCAAGGAATATTTTTACATCCAGAGTCTGGGATGATATGGACTAACGAACATGGACCTAAAGGTGGTGATGAAATAAATATTATTAGAAAGGGTAAAAACTATGGGTGGCCAAAAATTACTTATGGAAAAAACTATAATGGATCTATTATAACTTATCTTAAAAAATTTTATGGTATGGAGCAACCATTATATTATTGGACACCATCAATCGCACCAAGCTGCTTTGAATTTATTTCATCAAATAGATATAATGATTGGAAAGGAAGTCTTCTTGCAGGATCATTAAGCTTTGGATACTTAGAAAGATTAGTTTTAGATAATAAGAATAAAGTAGTTTATAGGGAAAAAGTTGCAGAAGATATTGGAAGAGTCAGAGATGTGATAGAAAGTCCTGATGGATATATTTATTTTTCTGTAGAAAATGAAGGTATTTTTAAGTTAATCCCTAAAAAAACTAATTAAATCTTGAACCCTACTACATTTTTAATTTTTTCTTGGATATTATTTAGAAACTAAATATGAATAAATTATTTATATTCTTATTTTTTATTTCTTTTAGTGCTATTGGACAAACGCAAAATCAAATAACTCTTTTACCTTCAAAAACTGAAATCAAAACCCCAATTACTGTAGACTTAAATAATTATACTCACATTGTTAGTAGTAATTTACTTAATAAAAATTTTAATTTATTTTATCCATTAAAAGTAATAACTCCAAAAACTTACGACCCTAAAACATATAAAAAACTTTGCGGTAAAAAATGGAGATGTAATGAAGGAGATGACTATCTTTTTAAAATAAAAAATCCTAAATGGTTATATATGATTGAATCAACAGAAACATTAGAAAATAATCGTATAGTAATATTAATTGTAAAAGATTATCAAAATAAAATAATTTATCATGCCACTCATAGAAATACTGGAATAATAGAAAGGTTAAAATATTTTATTCAAATAATGCTGCAGAAACAATAACTTCATCACCCAAAACTTGGTCTGAAATACTATCTCCATTTATCGTATTCTAAATAAACAAAACCCCTTGAATTTTTAAAACTTAAACTCCACTTCCCTTTTGAATTTTTCTTGAATAATTGTAGATTGTAGACATGAAAAAATCAAAAATACCAGGTAAAGCTCCACAAATGGAACAATTAGAATTTGGCAAAACATATGCTTGGTGTACTTGTGGAATGTCAACAAATCAACCTTGGTGTAATGGTTATCATAAGGGAACTAATTTTTCTCCATCAGTTTTTAAAGCTGAAAAGTCTAAAATAGCTGCCATGTGCATGTGTAAACAAACAAAAAATCCACCTTTTTGTGATGGTTCGCATAGAGAATTATAAGAATTTCATAGTATAAAAATTCTATTCTATTAGATTAGTTTGATAGTAACTCTCATTTAACAAAAATGATTAATAAAAAAAATCTTTCATTTATTAACTCTAACCTTACTTACTTTTTGAATTTTGATTTCTTGTTGATAAATTAGATAAATGAAAAAGTTTTTTTTTATTCTTTTTTTAATAATCAATTTCAATGGATTTTGTCAAGATAACACACCAAAAAAATTAATAGAAATTTCAGGAAAAGCACATTTAACAAATAATGGAATATCATTAATTCCAACTTTTTCTCTAGAAAAACCTGCGACAATATTTGATTTTTCTTTCTCATCAAATAAAATAAGTTTTGATCCTGAATTAAGCTTTTCATTAAAAGGAAAACCATGGTTTTTTTTATTTTGGTGGAGATACAAGATTATAAGTAACAAAAAATTTAATTTAAAATTAGGTGTTAATCCTTCTCTGGATTTTAAAGAAAAAACACTTTACTCTATTACTGGTATTAAAAGACAAATTATATCTGCAGATAGATTCTTTACCACTGAAATAGTTCCAAACTATAAATTATCAGAAAATATATCATTTGGTTTATATTATCTCTTGATTTTTGGTCTAGACAATACTGCTAAAACAAGTAATTTTTTAACTTTTAATACTTTAACAACTTTTTCTACTTCTTTGTTTTTAATTATGTCACTTTCACTAACAAAATTATCATGTTTAATGCCTAAATTATTAAGATTTAGTTTGACTAGTTTTAATGACTGTTCAATTGATAATTTTGTTAATTCTGCTGAAATACTTTCAAATTTACTAAAATCCATTTTCTTGTTTTCGTCTATAATATTGTTGGCAATTTCTACAATATAATCGCCTGGATAGAGATTGTTGTCATCTGTAGGGAATTTTTCCTTATTAAGGATTTCTCTTATTCTCAAATAAACAGACTTTGTAAAGGTAATGATTTGATTGCCAGAATCATTTACATAATATTCGCAATGAATATTGAAACCAGTTTTTTTAAGCAAATTATCGAATAAATACATTTTTGATTTAAAATAAGAATTCATGTTTTTGTGATAATCTAGATGATCATGACTAAGATTTGTAAATATCCCTATTTTAAAATTTATATGATCCAATCTTT
>Ga0209034_10001251_pt1 | contig 12484 bp, 11 predicted proteins | sample MarorgKNORR_S2LV_2_FD_188219 | JGI IMG/M metagenome (GOLD analysis project Ga0209034, IMG submission 188219) | Marine microbial communities from the Southern Atlantic Ocean, analyzing organic carbon cycling - 250m_A/KNORR_S2/LV (SPAdes) (version 2) | ecosystem: Environmental > Aquatic > Marine...
GACATGTTATTTTCCTTAGGCATGTTGATATAATATTCACTGTGCTAGAATATCGTGGTTGTCTTCGGGCCGTTAGCTCAGTTGGTAGAGCACCGGACTTTTAATCCGGGTGTCGTGGGTTCGATCCCCACACGGCCCACCATTCTAGCGTGTTTTATATTCGTCCTTGTGGTCAGTAGTGAATAATCCTGCGATTAATAATAATGATGCGGGTATTGAGCAGATAATCAGGCCGGTAACAAAACTGCCAGAAATATCATGAACGTAGCCAACAAGAACAGGTGATATGAACATTCCAGCACCTGTAAACGTTAACAAAGCACCCCATACTATAGCCACATCTTTCTTAATGAACAATGCAGCTCTCATTGTTTCTGATAGTAGAGTAGGTAAATACAACCATGATCCTATTCCTACTATGGTTAGCGAAATCCAAATTAGCCAATGACTCTCGAACAGGTATGTGGCAGGTCCGCCTATTGTGACCAATATTCCGGCAATGATGAGGTAAATCCTAGCGGAGCCGATTCTTAGCGGTAGAAAACCTCCCAAGAAAACGCCGATTATTCCAGCTAGTGGCAGGAAACTCGCTGACAATCCTGCAGTCTGCACGTTCATACCATGGTCCTGTGTATAGACCGTTGGGAGCCATCCGCTGAGAGCAGTGTATTGGAACATTACTCCGGCGTCGGCGGCTAGTAATAGTAATACGGACTTTCTCCAGATTAAACTTATTATTTCAGATGGTCTTGGTAAACGTTGATCTGGATCTGAGACGCCTTGAGAATTTCCTTTCCATATCCAAATTAACAATGTGAGTAGGGGGACTACTCCTAGTATGCTTAGTGATACTGGCCAGCTGATATATTCGGAAATCTTTGCCCCTAATGATACGGAAATACCGATGCCGATTGTCATCATAGCGGCGTTTAAGGAATTTATTATTAATAACTGTTTGGAATTAAACCATTGAATTAGTATGGGTCCTACGACTGTTAGGATAAGAGCAGCCCCGACTCCATAAAGAAGCCGTAATATCAATAAGGGGATAAAATCTGGCAGAATAAAAGATAAGGATGCTGCCCCCATCAGTATTAAGCCTAATGCGAAGCCTCGGAATTGTCCTAGCTTAACTGCGACTAATCCTCCGGGTATGCCGAACAGTGCTGCAACCAAGGGCGGGAGAGAGATCAACAACCCTGCACTGCCGTGGCTGATGTCTAAATCATTGATGATTTTTAGTAGAATTGGAGATACTGAGAAGATATTTAGCCCTACGGCTAGGTGGCCGAAGATTACGAGAATGGCTATCCATCTTCTTTGTATGGATAGTTTAGAGTCATAGTTGGAGATTGCCAAAAAAGGTCCGACCTATATTAATAGTATTAAAGTCTTAAACTTAATTATACTTGATGGGGTAGCAACTATTTTAGTGGAAGCTTATTAAATCTGTTGAGAGGCATATTGTAAATGAATGCTACAGAGCGAATATCTGCGTTTATACGGAATTCTAAATTAGAGGACTACCCTGAAGAGGCTGTCCAGGCAGCCAAAGTAGCAATCATAGATTGCTTCGCTTGCATGCTTGTGGGATCTCAAGAAAAATTGGCGCAGGTGCTAATTGGATACGTGTCTTCAGAAGGAGGAAATTCTGTTGCTACTGCTGTGGGTATGGGTGCAAAGACAACATCATCTAATGCCGCATTAGTGAATGGAGCTATTGCTCATGCCTTAGATTACGACGATATTACCCATGTTAGTAAAACGCATCCGACAGCGGTATTGCTCCCTACGGTTACGGCTCTATGTGAAGAAAATAATGCATCTGGGATAGATTTGCTATTAAGTTATATCACTGGATTTGAGGTGGCCTGCAGCGTATCCGAGACCTTAAGTCCTGCATACTACGATAATTTGGGCTGGCATCCGACAGGGCCTATTGGCTCGATTGGAGCTGGAGCAGCAGCAGCCAAATTAATGGGTTTAAATAAAGACGAAATCGAGATGACTATGTCTTTGGCAGCATCCCAGGGATCCGGATTGCGACAGAATTTTGGCAGTATGACAAAACCTTTCCACGCTGGATCAGCCGCTAGAAGTGGAGTGGTTTCTGCCAAACTAGTGTCGCAAGGTTTCACCGCCGCTCATGATGCCATTGAGGGGAGCTTCGGGTTTTCTAAGGCATTTTCCGGCGGAAAAGATTTTAATCCCGGCGCTGTATTAGACAATCTTGGTAACAAATGTTATTTGCTCGAATCTGGACTAGAAATTAAGAAATACCCCTGTTGTGGCAGTGCACATATAGCTCTTGACGCGGCATTTAATCTTCTGGAAGAAAATATTATTGATGTGGACCAAATCAATAATATAGAAGTTCTTGTAGATTTTGATCCACCTAGATCATTGGTTCACTCCAGGCCTAAAAATGCCCTAGAAGGCAAATTTAGTATGGAATACTGTTTAAGTGCTGCGTTACTCGATAAATCAATAGTTTTTGATTCTTTTACAGATCAGAAGGTTCTGCGTAGAGAAGTCCAGGACTTGATCCCCAAGATTTCCATGAAACGGATATCTGGAAATGAAGGACTCCCCAGTTGGATGGAAGGATACAATGAATTGACAGTAAACTTTAACGATGGAACGACGGTATCGTCAAAAGCTTTTAGGCAGACCTCGGGAGCATTACGAGGTGTGGCCGCGATTGATGTTGATCGGAAATTCCTCGATTGTTCTGGATTTGTACTGGACGAGAACCGATCCTCAGAAGCTCTGAGGTTATTGAAAGATATTGAGTCTCTACAAAATTTGGACCGATTGATGAATATATTGTTAGGGCCAATAAGATAGTTGCCTGGGTGGGAATTCGTATATGGTCTACTCACGCGTATGTTTCTTGGGAATAATTAGAACTTTTTAGAGAGATCTCCAAGTAGATTCATTGTACGTTCATAAGATTTTCGAGAATTGTCTCCTGCATCAACTATTGAGACAAGTATGTCACTTGCACCCATAGCAAACAGGTCTTCTATTTGTTTGGATACCTGTTCTTCAGTGCCAAATATTGCGGTACCTTCAATCATACGGTCACTCCAGGTGTTTTCAAAGGCCTCAGGATAACCTGCATCGGCAAACATTTGTTGATAAAACGGAAGTTTTGGGTAATTTGCTAGCTGTTTTTGGACGCTATCCCTGATCTCGGTGAAATTTTCATGAACGCATACTGGGGCATGAGCGATTAAACCTGGGATATTTTTTCCCTTGGTTTCTGCCCCTTTCTTTATGGAGGGCAATGCAATGTTTTCAAGATAAGATCTAGGGCATACCCAGCTGATAGCACCGTCAGCCTGTTCTCCACACATTTCAAAAGATTTTTGTCGCAAAGCAGATGCCATAACCGGTACATCTATGGGGGCTGGTATTTGTGCATTTGCACGGTAGTAGTCCCCTGTAAAATCGACTGACCCTGTGCTGAATAAAGTTTTTAATATCTGAACGTATTCTTTTAGATGTCCAAGAGGGTGGTGAAAGTTTGTTCCAAACATGTTTTCCATTGTGGGTCTATGGCTAGGACCAATGCCTAGCCTGAATCTTCCTGGTGCTAACTGAGCAATAACTTGAACTTGTTGAGCGATTACTATCGGGTGCCTGGGAAATGTAGGTACTATAGATGTCCCAAACACCATGTTTTCGAAACGTTGAGTCGCTGCAGCAAATATGGTCAATCCATCCAATCCGGCGCCACCAGTAGTCAGCCACACTGATTCGACCCCAGCCTTGGAGGCGGTATCTATATTAGCCATAATAGCATTAGCGTCAGGAGCTGAAACGGCAACTCCTATTCTTGATGTTGGCATTAGGTAACTCCTCAAATAATGGTTGGACCTATGATATTAAGCGATGCACCTTACGGTCTTACCCCCGTTATAGGTCAGCATATCAGAGACTGCCGATTTGATATCTATTTTTGAACCGAGCTCTTCTCCTTTTAGCTCTGAGTAGGCTCTATGGAGGTTTCCGACTATTCTCTCTTTGTCATGCCATTCAGAGAATGTATCGAGATCCGTAGATAGAGCTGTTTCTAGAGGGCTAAGTCCTTTAGAAAAGCCGTCTTTTGCGATATGTTGTATAAACTTTAAATAGTTTTCCATGTCTTGAATGACCTGAGAATCACAGATGCGTCCATGACCTGGAACAATCGTTTGCGATGGGAATTTTTTAAGTTGAGTGAGAGATCTCAATGACCCTTCTACTGATCCCATCATAACAAAAGGGGTCCCGCCATTGAACAATAAATCTCCTGAAAATAAAATGCTTTGTTCAGGTATCCACGCTATGACATCGTTTGTAGTGTGTGCTGGTCCCATGTAATGCAATTCTATTTTTGTGTTGTCTGAATATAACGTTAAGTCTTTTTCGAATGTTACAAACGGTGGTGACAGAGTAAGATCGCCCCATTCTACACCTGAGTACATGGGATTGGGGTTCACTGTCGGTACATTAACCTCTAACATTTCCTTTCGACATAGTTCGTGCCCTATTATGGTGGCATTTGGGAGCTGATAGTTCCCATTAGTGTGGTCGCCGTGTTGATGTGTATTTACGAGAGTTCGGATGGGGAGGTTCGAAACTTTAGTTATAGATTCAATAAATGCCTTGGTACGCTTTTCGGTGAAGCATGTGTCTATAACTGTTATACCGTTTTTTCCTACAATAAATCCTGTATTGTTCAATCCCCAACTTCCGTCCAATTGGACATAAGCATATACGTTTGAACTTAGCTGTTCCAAAGTAGGATCTGGAGCTTTTTGATCATCATGTGAATGGATATTGGTCATAAGGGCCACCGTCCTTTTGGTACCTGAGTTTATCTTGGTCCTAGATAACCGTTTCCGTGGAATGGGTAAATTGAAGTTCCTACTTTATCCAGCTTAATAATCTGTCGGTAAACGGTTTTATCAAACTTGTGTTCTGCAGAGTGTACTATAATCTCACTAGATATATTTTCTGGGCTAACACCATTCAGCAGAGCTTCATCTAATATCCTGCCGTCAAACTTTGTTTTGGTATCTATGCCCAATATGTTTAGTATGGTAGGAGCAATGTCGATATTGCCGGTAGGGTTAGATATGATGGTCTCCTTCTTGAAACTAGGCCCGTTTGCTAATAAAACATTGGACATTTCGTGCCTGCTCAAGGATCCATGTTGCCCGAGTCCCGGATTTCCGCTGGTAGAATATACTAAGCCCGGGTAACCATGTACGTTTCTTTCGCTATCCCAACGGAAAGACAGCGTGAGATCTGGTTCTCGATCCCCTTCCAATCCTATTATGGTGTTTGGCAATGTTCCTGATATATCACCGACCTTCTTAGAGGCTGTTAGAGATCCGCACCAATATTGGGACATTAACCAATGGGCTATCGATTTTGTTACGCCTGGATCGTGGTCTTGGATATAGAAAAGCACCGATCCACCGTTAGCTGCTATTGCGACATCCTTGAGGTCGTGTTTATCTAAAATGTGTGACTGACCTAATAAGTTTGTGACGTCTATAACCTCTCGTATAGTTGAATAACCGTGGTCGGAAGTTATTATGATGTCAGAGTTTGAATTAGACTTGCTTAACCAATCTAAAAACATGCCGAATTCTTTATCTGCTTCGTGTAATACTCTGTTGGAAATCTCTGAACCTACTCCGAACGCATGTTGAGATTTGTCGGGTTCAGAGGACCATAACAGGGCAACCTCTGGTCGAATGTCTTCTAGAATATAGTCTTGCATCACCCTAATTGAATGACGCAAGCGTGGGATGTTTGGCACTTCTTCTATTGGCCATTCACCAAATTTATTTATGATTGATTCATTCAAATCTCTAGGTAATGTAAAGTCAGGATGAATGGTAGCGCCTCCACATTGTGAAGCTCTGGGATTATGGATATATGCGTTTCCACTGGTGCCTGTTCCTATAGCTATGTATTTCTTATTTTCCCTTCCGAGGATATCTGCGATGGTAGGTGCAAGTAAAACTTGTCCGGTTTTTTGATTTATAGCTTCTAGTTGAGATTCTAATGCTGGTATGACAGTGGATGGCATAAATTCAGGCACAACCAGAGTATTTCCGGTTAAACCGTGCCCACCTGGATATCTTCCTGTTACCAAACTTGCCGCATTTGCTCTGGTGACACTTGGGAAGATTGGGTGATGGTTTTTAAAAAATACTCCCTCATTTTTAAAAGCATATAAGTTGGGTGTTAGATCTGGGTTGATCTGTGAGGGTTGGAGTCCATCAAATACAATAATGATTATTGAGTTCATGTTCGGCTCTTACTTAGTTCCTGGTTCAAATTTATCGGTTGACTTCTTATTCTGAAGGTTTGATTGAGTGTCCCCCAAATTGTTTTCTTAGTGCTGCTAATAGTCTTCGTCCCAGTGGATTGTCTTGTCGTGATCTAAAGCGTTCTAGCAGAGATAGCGTGATTATAGGTGCTGGAATCGCCAGGTCTACTGACTCTTGGACTGCCCAACGACCTTCCCCTGTGTCTTCAACGTATCCTTCTAGCCCACTTAGCTTAGCGTCTTCGGATAGTGCTTCACTGGTTAAATCTAATAGCCATGATCGAACTACGCTGCCAAACCTCCAGGTTTCCGCAATGGTTTGCAAATCTAGCTCAAATTCAGTTTTTGCTTCTAATAATTCGAATCCTTCGGCGTAGGCCTGCATCATTCCATATTCAACCGCGTTATGAATCATTTTGACAAAATGGCCAGATCCGCGTTTCCCTACGTAGCTGTAGCCTGTATCTGGTGTAGGGGACAGTGTTTGAAATATAGGTTCTATATGGGTAAAACTAGATTTATCGCCTCCAACCATCAATGAATAACCATGATCTAGTCCCCATATTCCGCCGCTTATACCAACATCCAGAAAATGTATGCCGTCTTTAGCTAACAACTCATATCTTCTGATACTCTCTTTATAATTCGCGTTCCCGCCATCCAACACAGTATCCCCACTTGTAAGCTCATCTTTTAGGGACAAGATGATACTTTCTGTGGGTTCACCAGAGGGCAACATGCAAAATATGTATCTAGGCGGGGACACCTGTGCGATTAATTCTGAGATCGATGAAACTGTGGGGATATCCATGGAACTGATATGGAGTCTAGCATCTGTGTCTTTGTCATAGGCAACTACTCTGTGCCCTCCAGAGGACAGTCTCTGAGCCATATTACTACCCATTCGGCCCAGACCTATCATGCCGATCTCCATTATCAAACTCCTTGTCATTTGGATTTATTTTTCGCTATTACCCGGTATTAGCGACACCAGGTTGCGATTTCAGTAGTTGGGCTCGTTTACCTTCTATATTGTCTAAAAGAAGTTCGAATGAATCTGCAAATGCTTTTACACCATCCGATAATAATTTGTCTGTTATTGAGGTGAGTGAGATACCTGCGTTAATAATAGCTTCAATAGCTTGTTCAGCCTGGTCTAGGTCGGTGTTAACTGCAGTTGTAGCGTTACCATGGTTCAGGAACGCTTCTAGTGTTGCGTCAGGCATTGTGTTCACCGTATGTTTCCCTATCAGTGAATCAACGTACAGCACATCACTGTACCCAGGATTTTTAGTTCCGGTGCTAGCCCAAAGTGGTCTTTGTACCATTGCACCTTTTTCTTCGAGACTTTTAAATTGTGAGGAAGCGAAAGTTTTTTGGAATTCATGATAAGCAATCTTAGCGTTTGATACAGCGGCTTTTCCAAGCAAGTCTTGCGTTATTCCATTTCCAGTGTCAATTTGTGCTGATAACAAGTCGTCCACGGCAGTGTCAACTCTACTAACGAAGAATGATGCTACAGAAGCTACTCTTGATAGGTCTTCAGTTGTCTGAGCCAAATCTTCAAGCCCCAGCAGATATGCCTGTTGGACTTTTTTATAAACTTCAACAGAAAATATTAGAGTTACATTAACGTTTATTCCTTGGCCTATTAGTGCGCGGATGGCGGGTATACCCTCAGGTGTGGCTGGGACTTTGATCATTACATTTGGTCTGTTTAGCGAGGCAAAATAATCAACGGCTTCAGATATCGTTCCATTGGTGTCATATGCCAGGCGGGGGCTGACTTCCAGGGAGGCATAGCCATCAATGCCGTAGGTCTTATCATAAACTGGTCTGAGAAGGTCAGCAGCTTCCTGTATGTCTCTTATTACTAGTCCGTCGTAGATCTCATTTCTATCTTTCCCATCGAGAGCCATTCTGAAAAGTTGATCATCATAGTCATTGCTATTTGAGATAGCCTTTTCAAAAATAGTCGGGTTTGCAGTCAATCCGGTGACTCCGATGTCTATTAGATCTTTTAATCCACCTGAATTTAACATGCCACGGCTTATATTGTCGTACCACACGGATTGACCTAAAGTATAAATCGACTGGATTGTATTAGGCATATTCGCCTCCTAATTGACTCTGAAGAAGATATATCGCTTAGTATATTATCATCTGGGTCGTCTATATCGTTCAAAGTAAGCGCTATTTTATTAGTTTTTTTACCTCGTTTGCTATTTGTTCGGCAGTCAGCCCTAGGTTTGAGTAAATAACATCTGAGGGAGCTGATGCTCCGAATCTTGAGATTCCCATATTCGTCCCATTGGATGTTGTATAGCGCTCCCATCCCAAATGAGTCGCAGCTTCAACTGACACACGAGCTGTAATGCGCGTAGGCAAAACTTCCTGCTGGTATGTTGAGGGTTGTTGGTCAAATAGTTCCCATGAAGCCATAGATACGATTCTTACCGGTATATTTTCTGATTCAAGGAGTTCGACCGCTTCAATCGCTATTTCTATTTCTGAACCTGTGGATAGTATTATGGCTTTGGCTGGCTCCGAACTGTCGTGTAAGATGTATCCGCCTTTTTGGACCCCTGTTGAGGATGTAAACCTCTCCCTGTCCAGTATAGGTAAATTTTGGCGGCTCAGAACAATAACCGTCGGGCCATTTGTTCTAGAAACGGCTATCTTCCATGCTTCAGTAGTCTCAGTGGCATCTGCAGGTCTCAGAACTACCATATTGGGTATTGCACGTAGTGACAGGAGTTGTTCTATTGGTTGATGGGTTGGTCCGTCTTGACCTAATCCGATTGAGTCGTGAGTGAATATATAAATTACTCTTAACCCCATCATAGCAGCCAATCTCATTGGCGGACGCATGTAGTCAGAAAATAGTAGGAAAGTGGCTGTGTAAGGTATTGTACCTCCGTGTAAAGCCATACCATTGGCTAGCGCACCCATTGCGTGTTCACGTACGCCGAAATGGAAATTGTTCCCGCCGTAATTCTCTGCACTAAAGTCAGATTTGTCGTTGAGTATGGTTTTTGTAGAAGGTGCTAGATCGGCGGACCCCCCGAGTAGCATTGGGACTAGCTGAGAGATAGCGTTCATCACTTTGCCTCCCGCATCTCTCGTAGACATAGTACCACTAGAATCCCTGAATAAATCGTCTAGGCCCTGATCCCATCCTATGGGTAAGTCTCCTGATATCTCGGATTTCAAATTTTTAGCTTGAAGTGGATAATTGGTTTCGTATTCAGCAAAGAGTTTATCCCAGCTAATCTGTAATTTTGCCCTTTCCTCACGTAAAAGCCCGAAATGGGATTTTACTTCGGGTGGTATTGTAAATGGATCGTCATACTCCCATCCGAGTTGTGCTTTAGTTAGTTTAGTTTCTTCTGGCCCTAAAGGCTCTCCGTGTACTCCGCTAGTATTGGCTCTGTTGGGACTACCGTATCCTATCGTTGTTCGGCATATTATTAGACTAGGCTTTGTTTCATTCTGTTTGGCTATGTCTACAGCGGTAGATAAATCTTCTGTATCCATACCGTCAATTGGACCTACGACTTGCCATCCATAGGATTCGAATCTTTTTTTCACATCTTCAACGAAAGTGATGTCGGTATTTCCTTCGATCGATATGTCGTTGTCATCATAGAGGTAGATTACTTTGCCTAGTTGCAATGTGCCTGCTATTGAAGCTGCTTCGGACGCAACTCCTTCCTGTAAATCACCATCAGAAACTATCGCATACGTGTTGTGATCTATGATATTAAAATTGGGTTGATTGTATCGTTCTGCCATCCACCTTTCAGCTATAGCCATTCCTATGCCATGTGCGAAGCCTTGTCCCAGGGGTCCCGTAGTCATTTCTATACCGCTAGATAAATTGTATTCAGGATGGCCAGGAGTTTTACTTCCCCATTGTCTGAAATTCTTAATATCCTCTAATGAGATATCATATCCTGCTAGATGTAATATGCTGTATAACAAAGCCGAGGCGTGCCCGTTGGATAATATAAATCGGTCACGATTTATCCACATGGGATCGGCAGGATTGTGACTCAGGAACTTGCTCCATAGGATATAGGCCATAGGAGCGCATCCCATTGGTGCCCCTGGGTGGCCTGACTTAGCGGTTTCTACTGCATCTATACTTAGTGTTCTTATTGTGTCTATGCACAATTGATTTATATTGGTGCTAGCCATTCTGATTCCTCATGGTAGAAATAAAAGTTGATGGTATTACATATATAGTTATGTGTACAAGGTTATTTTATGTTTCACTAGTAAATGATCACCTTAATGTAATTTGATGATTTGAAAGCGACTAGATTTTAGCGTAGTGAATCTAGTGATTAGTTGTAATTACCTGTGTATTTGTGTGACAGGATTTTCATGCTTATACTAGTCGCCTAATCATGTGGTATTAAATCTAGTTTAAATTTGTACTATATGATACATAAACGGTGGCGAAAGGGGTATTTATGGCATCTGACGCACGAGCTCTTATCCACGATCTAGACTATTCACAGGATCCCGTAGAAGAGTGTTACCGCAGAGGTTGGACTGACGGTATGCCTGTAGCTCCGCCAACCGTCGAAAAAGTAAATCAAATGCTAGATTACGTAGGGTTGTCACCTGGAGACGTGTTGGGAGAAGTTCCCGTGAGGCGGAGAGTATTAACAGCTGAACAGGCAGCGGCTAACTGCGTTATGGCGGGATGTTTGCCTGAATATTTCCCGATAGTTTTGGCAGCTATGAAAGCTCTTTTTGAGCATGATCCAAACTGTATTCATGAAATTTCAGCTGTTACAAATTCTACAGGAATAATGCTACTGGTGAATGGTCCAATAAGAAAAAATATTGATTTGAATTGCACCGACAATCTATTTAGCCCCGGATATAGGGCTAACTCGACAATTGGCAGGGCCATTCGGCTAATTTTCATAAATGTATTTGAACAGCGTCCTGGGGTATTAGATAGAGGGTGCATGGGGTCTCTGACCAAGTACAGTGTCTGTTTTGGGGAGGATGAAGAAGATAGTCCGTGGGAACCATACCACGTGACTCAGGGATTCGTGGCTGATCAATCAACTGTAACAGTGGCTGCGATACAAGATGTGGAAATGTTCGGGAATAGATATGGTACGACAGGGGAAAGCCTGATGGACTCAATAGTGGAAGGAATGGCTTCTCATGGCTTGGCGATATATTTTGGCAGAGGCATTAAATGGTTTTGGGTTGTGGGGCATTGGCATGCAGAAATGTTGAATCGTCTGGGTTGGACGCGCCCATTGATGCAAGAATATATCCAAGAAAGAAGTTACAGGACTAGGGCTCAGTTGAAAGGGCTAGGTTATATTAAGGGTGAAGTAGTGGTTCAAGATGAGACGGAAAGGGTGTATGCTGCTCAAGCCGCAGAGGATATACTGATTGTTAAAGCCGGTGGCAACAGTGGTATATATAGTAACCTGATTATGAATTACTATGGCGTGGAAGCAACAACAGTTCCGATAGTAAATCCTAAATCTTAGGAGGCGTTCATGAGTTTGCAATCAATAAGTCTAGTGGATCCAACAGGTGCTGATCCGGGAATGACTTCTCTCAATTTGTCACCGAGGCCGGTAGATTTAAAAGGGAAACGGCTAGGGTTGTTGGATAATTCCAAGGCTAATTCGGATATCATATTAAATGCGATCGCTGAAGTTCTCAACCAGCAGTATGAATTCGCAGACATATTTTATGTTCAGAAACATTCTGCTTGCCTCCCGCCAGTGCCTGAAATTCTTGCGGATTTACATCGTAATTGTGATGTTGTCATAGCTGGGGTTGGTGATTGAGGGGGATGCTCGTCGGGCAGTTTGCACGATGGAATTACTCTTGAATCTCAAGGTTTGCCGACCGCTACTATAATAACTGATGTGTTCGTAAATACAGCTCATGCTTATACAAGGCTGATGGGTGTGCCTGATTTCCCTTATTTAGCTTGTCCTCATCCTATAACTAATATAAAAGGTCCTGAGCTTGAGGAACGCGCAAGAGATTTGGCTCCCAGAGTGGTTAAGCTTTTGTTAGAGGGTCAAGTTTAAAAACTATTTAGAAGTCACAAAAGATAAAGAAGGGGGGCAGGATGATTCCTGCCCCCCTTCTTTATCT
>Ga0209034_10001252_pt1 | contig 12483 bp, 11 predicted proteins | sample MarorgKNORR_S2LV_2_FD_188219 | JGI IMG/M metagenome (GOLD analysis project Ga0209034, IMG submission 188219) | Marine microbial communities from the Southern Atlantic Ocean, analyzing organic carbon cycling - 250m_A/KNORR_S2/LV (SPAdes) (version 2) | ecosystem: Environmental > Aquatic > Marine...
CATTCGGCAGTCTCATGAACGCTTGCTTCATTTAAGATATTGAGAGCATTGGGACCACCAATTTGACCGAGGGCCCAGGCTGCGTGGCCTCGTACTAATTCGAGTTCCTCGGCTAGGCATTTGGAGAGCTCAGATACACTGGATTTGTCCTTATTATTACCTAAAGCTATGCAGGCGTTTCGTTTTAAACCCGAAAGCTTAGTTCTCATTATTGGTGTGCCCGCGAACTGATTCTTGAATCCCTCTTCATCTAATCTCAAGACATCAAACAAATTTATATTATTTAAACTGGATCGCTGAAATTCGGGCTCATTGGTCGGAGGCGCGATATTATTTACAGGGCATACCTCCTGGCATATATCACAGCCAAAGATCCAGTTCTTCATTTGAGGTCTTAACTCACGCGGGATAGGCCCTTTGTTTTCTATGGTTTGAAAGGAAATACATTTGGTGTTATCCAGTACATAGGGCCCTACTATTGCACCAGTAGGGCATGATTTGATGCATCGGATACATGTACCGCAACTTTTTTTGAGCGGAACATCAGCTTGTAGATCAAGATCAGTAATTATTTGTCCAAGGAAAGTCCATGAACCTATTCCTGGGGACAATATATTGGTGTTTTTCCCAAACCAACCTAATCCCGATCGATTAGCTGCGGCCCTGTCTAGCATAGGACCATCGTCTACATACCATTTAGCCGAGAATTCTTTCCCCAAAATGGAAGACATTTCCACTACTAAGGAACGCATACGCTTTTTTATGAGTTTATGGTAATCCTTTCCCTGAGCGTAGTTGGCGATCTGTCCAGTGTTATGTGCATTAGGACTCGGCGTATAATCACCGGCGGGTTGAAAATAATTTATCCCTAGGCAAATTATAGATCTGGCACCTGGTAGTAGTTGTTGAGGATCAGTTCCCCGGTTTACTCTGGATTCAGTGTACCAAGCCAATCCGTCCATATAACCTTGTTTCAGGCGATCTAAAGCTCGATTTTTATCCTCTGAGAATTCCTTCGCATAAGTAATTTTTACTAAATCAAAACCGAAGTTTGATGCGGTTGTCTTTACCAAGCTCGTCAGGTCTGATTTAGATAATGTATCCAATCGATTACATTCTCAACTAAGGAAATATCTTTTGTCGTTGTGGGTCTAGTAAGTCATATGTTTTCGTTAAGGAAGCGTCCTTGATACCCTATACTTGCTAGGTTTTCTAGTCTAACAAATATGAGTTGAATAAGTCGGGCATTTTGTTGTATTTCAAACCCATTTGGATTAAAGATAGTCAGAAGTGATTGAGATCGGCCTTTATATCCCGCGTCCCATACTGCGGTGTTTATAGTAACGCCGCTGCGGAGAAGACTCGATCTGGGCTTGCCTAATGCCATCAAGTCCAATGGTAAATTGCAAATTTCGTTGAATGTGATCAAATAGGATCCTTGATAAAGTCTTACCCATCCGTGTTCATCGAATGCAATGATTTTATTGTCGCTCAATAGTCGTTGCTGAGAATCTTTACCAATGTATCCGCTTGAAGTCAGTTCTCGCACTTCCATTAAAGTCAGATCAATGCCGTTAGGCTGAAGTTGTTCTTCCAAGTCTATAAAACTGGTTATTAAGGGTGAATCGCTGAGGATTAATTTAGATATTGAATCTCTATCAAGTAAACTCATTTTTAGCCTTGTTTGATTACTGTCATTTCCTAATTAAATAAAAAAGGGAGACATCCCCAAGGACCGTCTCCCTTTTTTATTTAGTGTTTGTGCTGATTAGTCATGCATGAAGTCTTGGACGTCTGCCGGCAAGGGCACGAATTTAGGGATTTCGGTAACCACTGCCTGAGTAGTCAACATCATACCAGCAATACTTCCAGCGTTTTGAAGAGCGGAACGTACAACTTTAGCAGGATCTATGATTCCGCGTTCTATCAAGTGATCATACTCTCCAGCTTCTGCGTCGAATCCCCAGTCACCTTCCGAGTCTCGTATAGATTCAAGTACAACTTGACCTTTGTAACCAGCGTTATCCGCGATTAGAGTGATCGGAGCGCTAAGTGCTTCTCTTAGTAGCCGTGCACCCAATAACTCCTCTCCAGAGAGGGTTTGTTCCAACTCACGTAATACTTGCTCTGTTCGGATTAAAGTGACACCACCACCTGGTACTATTCCTTCTTCTACAGCGGCTCTGGTAGCTGATAAGGCGTCCTCGGCCCTAGACTTCCGCTCATTCAGTTCTGGTTCCGTGGCGGCTCCAATTTTTATGACTGCTACCCCACCAGCCATAGAGGCTAGTCGCTCTTGTAATTTCTCGCGGTCGTAGTCTGAAGTGGTGTCTTCTATCTGAACTCGTAATTGTTGTATTCGCCCTTCTAATTGATCTTGTGGGCCACGACCTTCTATAACGGTTGACTCATCTTTAAGGGCCAGTAACCTGCGGGCTGATCCTAAATGATTAATTTCTACTGAATCTAGCCCCAATCCGGTATCGCTACTAATAACTGTTCCCCCGGTCATGATCGCCATGTCTTCTAAGAGGGCTTTCCTCCTGTCTCCGAATCCGGGAGCTTTGATAGCGACGCAGTTTAGCATTCCTCTTAACTTATTCACCACCAAGGTTGCAAGCGCCTCTCCCTCGACATCCTCGGCTATCACTACTAACGGGCGTCTCCCCGCCTCTGTTACTTTTTCTAATGTAGGGACTATATCGCTGGCAGAACTTAGTTTTTGGTCAGTAATTAAAAAGAGAGGTTCTTCGAGGTTAACTTCCATACGATCGGAATCTGTAACGAAATGAGGAGATAGATAGCCTCGATCTAATCTCATCCCTTCTACGACATCTATCTCATCAGTTAAGGTTTTTGACTCCTCGACCGTGATTACACCCTCTCTGCCCACCTTATCCATCGCGTCAGCGATCATATCTGCCATTGCATCTTCATGTGCGGAGAGCGCTGCTACTTTACGAACCTGCTCTTGATTCTGAACTGAAATGGATATTCTACCAATTTCTGCCACCGCTCTGGTTACTGCTTTGTCAATCCCAGATTTAAGAGATTGGCCATTGGCTCCAGCCGCTATGTTTTTGAACCCACCTCTCACTATGGATTGGGTCAGTACCACGGATGTGGTAGTCCCATCACCAACAAGATCGTTTGTTTTAGAAGCGGCTTCTTTCACTAGTTGTGCACCCATGTTTTCGTACACGTCGGGTAGCTCTACTTCTTTAGCTATAGTGACTCCATCACTACAAACCACCGGCAGGGCCCATACTCTGGATAGCAGGACGTTTCGTCCGCTTGGCCCTAAAGTAACACCCACTACTCGCCCTAGATGATCCACTCCTCGCATTAACTTGGTGCGGGCATCATCGTCAAATAAAAGTTGCTTTTCTGGCATTATTAACTCCTCTGATTGGTATCTAGATGAACAACATGTTCGAGATTTATTTCATGTCTTTCAAAATAAATAACTTGTATATAAATAATGAGGTAGCTTGAAAAAAATGTCAACTGAGATAGATACGGAACTCTATTTCAACGATACACTTATGACTGTGCGCTCATGATGGCGTTAGAAGGTTTGCGTTTTCCAAATGATAACACCTTCCTGGCCCTCAACGTGCGTGCTTAAATCTAGGATACTTGTCCCGAATTGTTTGATGACGTGATTAGGGATAAGCTCAGCTAACGGGGTTAGAACAAACGAACGGATATGCATTCTGGGATGGGGTATTTGAAGACTGGGTTCTTCATAATAAACCGATTGGTCTCCGTATAATAAGATGTCTATATCTATTAATCGGGGTCCAAATCTAACTTGTTTTTGTCTGCCCAACATGTTCTCGATTGTTTGGGTGTAGGTCAACAAGGAAATGGGAGACAAATTAGTCTTTATCTCAAGTACACTGTTTAAAAATTTAGGCTGATTTCCTAATCCCCACGGTTCAGTCTGATATATTGCGGAAGATCGTAGAAGATCAATTTTCGAAGATGTAGTCAATTTATTGACTGCATCAAGAATATTAGATTCTCTGTCCCCAATATTGGATCCTAGCCCCAAATAAACTGTTACTTCCACCAATCTTGGGGCCTCCAACCTCTTATGATGGCATCAGTCATACGGCTCACTCGTACCATCTCTCTTACATCGTGCACCCTGATGATGTCAACTCCAGCAGCGATTGATAATGCTATGGTAGATGCTGTTCCTTCGAGCCTTTCGTTAGGAGGTGTATCAAGAATATAGCCTATTGTGGATTTCCGTGAGGTACCGATGAGTATGGGGACTCCAAGTGCTAAGAACTCATTTAATCGTTTAATTATTTCCAGATTCTGATCAGGAGTTTTACCGAAACCTATCCCTGGATCGATTATAATGTTTGTCTTTGAGACCCCTGATTGCAACGCTAGTTCTATGCTGTGGTTTAAACTTTCTAAGATATTTGCTATTAAATCATTATAATCCGTAGTGGATTGGTTATGCATCAAAATAATGGGGACTTCATGTTCTGCTGCAATGTTAGCTATGTTTGGATCGTGCTTTAGCCCCCAAATATCATTTATGATGCTAGCTCCCGATTCTAGGGCAGCTTTGGCAACCTCTGGTTTATATGTATCTACACTGATTGGTATTTCAACCTTATTAGCTAAGGCATCCAGGGCCGGAATTAATCTGTCGAGTTCAGCTCTCGGCGTTATTTCTAAGTGGCCCGGTCGGGTTGACTGTGCCCCGATGTCCAATATATCAGCCCCTTCGGACTGAAAGGTCAATCCTTGTTTAATGACACCGTCGATATCGGAATCGAATCCGTCACCAGAAAACGAATCGGGGCTGACGTTAATGATACCCATTACATAAGTTCTGTATCCCCAGACTAATGGTTGTTTATCAGCAACGTTTAGTTTAATAGGACCGTGTGGTCTAGCGTGTGAGTCTAGCATTAGCGAAATAATTAATTTAAGGATCTTTATGGATAATCTCTATTTTACTCTCGGGCTCGGTATATTGCACACGATACTTGTACTCTGCTAGCATGATTCTGGAATGTGATGTAACGATATATTTGGAGGGTAATTGACATCAGAAAATAGGTTGATAGACGAGAAGATCCAAGTGTTGAATCAGATGAAGGTTGACTCTAAACAGGGTGGTGGGCAACAGCGGATAGATCAACAACATAGTCGCGGCAAATTAACTCCTCGAGAACGCATGGATCTTCTTATGGATGAAGGTACTTTTCAAGAATTAGATGCTTTCGTCACTCATAGGTCTACTGATTTTGGCTTGGAAGATAGAAAATTTCTTGGTGATGCTGTAGTAACCGGGTATGGGATGGTAGATGGGCGGCAGATTTTTGCATATGCTCAAGATTTTACAGTTCTAGGTGGCTCTCTTTCTGAGGTTGTAGGGCAAAAGATCTGCAAAATAATGGATTTAGCCGGTAAATCTGGTTGCCCGGTAATTGGCTTAAATGATTCGGGAGGAGCAAGAATTCAAGAAGGGGCTAATAGTTTGGCTGCCTATGGTGACATATTCTTGCGGAATACTCTCTACTCGGGTGTTATTCCTCAAATCTCAGTCATCTTAGGACCGTCCACTGGTGGGGCGGTTTACTCACCGGCTATAACGGACTTCATATTCATGGTGAAAGGTACGGGCCAAATGTACATTACCGGACCAGATGTTGTTAAAGCTGTGACTGGCGCCGACGTAACCCACGAAGAATTAGGGGGAGCGGATTCTCACGCTTCACTAAGTGGAGTAGCTCATTTCGTATATGAAAATGAAGAACAGTGTATAGATGCGGTTAGGAGATTATTAGGGTTTTTACCCAGTAATAACCTGGAGGAGTCGCCCGTTGTAATAACCGGTGAATCAAAAACCCTTGCAGATGGGGAATTACGGTATTTGATTCCAGACGAAGCCAACAGACCTTATGATGTGCGGGACATAATTGACAGAATCATAGACGAACAGGATTTTCTTGAGGTGCAAGCCAGATTTGCTCCGAATATAGTTGTAGGGTTTGGTCGTTTTGACGGTCGAACGACTGGAGTAATCGCCAATCAACCTGCCTATTTAGCCGGTGTTTTGGACATAAATGCTTCTTCTAAGGCAGCACGATTCGTGAGATTCTGTGATTGTTTTAATATACCCCTCGTGACTTTAGTAGATGTCCCGGGGTTCATGCCTGGTGTTGATCAAGAGTACGGAGGGATAATCCGTCACGGTGCGAAGTTGATTTTCGCCTATGCAGAGGCCACAGTTCCTAAGATATGTGTTATCACGCGTAAGGCATATGGTGGTGCTTACATCGTGATGAGTAGTAAACATCTAAGGTCAGATATTAATTTAGCTTGGCCAGGATCGGAGATCGCAGTGATGGGACCTGAAGGGGCGGTTAACATTATTTACCGAGAGGAATTGAATTCTTCAGATGACGCTGATTCGCTGCGAAGCCAACTAATTCAAGATTATCAAGACAGGTTTACCAATCCATATATAGCAGCCAATAGAGGATATCTTGATGATGTGATAGATCCTGCTGAGACTCGGCCTAATATTATTAAAGGTCTCGAGATGTTACAAAATAAACGGGACTCACTTCCGGCCAAAAAACATGGCAATATCCCGCTCTAATTATATTAATGTAGATGTGTTCAAGGACTAAATCATGATATTCGGTATTTTTGATCAATTACCATGCTCAGATGAGCAGATCCCCAGCCAACGTTATAGAGACGTCATATCCCAGGCTCAATTGGCCGACGAACTTGGATTCGATCAGGTTTGGTTGGCGGAACTCCACTTTAACCCACGTTTTTCCATGATGCCGGCTCCCTTACTGCTTGGTTCGGCTATAGCTGAGATGACAAAAGATATACTTATTGGTACGGCAGTAAACCTGGTTCCTCTGCATCAACCGATTAGGTTAGCTGAGGAAGTTGCTACACTGGATCAACTATCTGAAGGTAGAGCAATTTTCGGGATTGGAAGAGGGGCTCAACCCAGGCAGTATCAAGGATACGGGATCGATATTGATGAAGGTAGAGTGAGGTTCTTAGAGGCGTTGGATCTGATCAAGCATGCTTGGACTCAAGAAGAATCTCATTTCACTGGCCAATTTTACAATGTGGAGAACGTAAGCGTAGTCCCCAAACCTTATCAGTTCCCTAATCCTCCAATTTATATAGCGGCGAACAGTTTTGATACTTTCGAAATGGTTGGTGAATTGGGGCATAATCTTTTGGTGGCTCCCTTAGTTGTTTCAAGAGAAGGGGCTTTGGCGGGTCTAGAAGCATACAGAAGTGCTGCTGGTGAAGATCTAATCAATCTTAGCATCAATATAAATATTCCGGTTTATGTTACTGAAGACGATACAAAGGCCAAAAATGGATACAAATTTACGGTAGATAACTATCTCAGCACATTGCAACAGAACAGATCTAATGCCGCTTCTAGGGCTGCTAATTTAGATTACGAGACTGTTTATGCTGACTATGCTGCAATTGGGACTCCGGAGCAAGTAGTCTCTAAGTTGAAGTTTTTTCAACAAATCTTTGATCCGCAGGAATTTATGGCATGGTTTAATATCGGCGGAATGCTCCCGAATGATGAAGTAGCTAATTCTATGAGGCTGTTTGCCGAAAAAGTAATCCCACAATTTAAATAGACATTAACACCATAAGTACATCACTATGGAAGGTAGCAGTGACTTTATTTGATCATGGGCGCCAGTTAAACGCTAAGAAATTTTCTCCACTGCCTGACCGCATGAGACCTAAAACTTTCGAGGAATTTGTCGGGCAGCAACATTTGTTATCTCAAGAACGCGTATTAAGGCGGTCTGTTGACGCCGGATCGCTTCCATCATGTATCCTTTGGGGTCCCCCTGGCAGCGGTAAGACTACCTTGTCCAGAATTCTAGCTGAATCTACTCAGTCTCATTTTGAAGAGGTAAGCGCTGTTACTTCAGGAGTATCGGATTTACGCCGGATAATTGCTGAATCCCAAGATCGGCAAGGAATGTTCCAACAAGCGACAGTGCTTTTTGTAGACGAAATACATAGATTTAATAAAGCTCAGCAGGATGTAATACTGCCTCATGTGGAGATAGGTACGTTCACTTTAGTTGGCGCTACTACGGAAAATCCCTCCTTCGAAGTAATTGCTCCACTACTATCACGATGTCGCGTCTTTAAACTTGAGCCGTTAAAATCTGATGATATGGGCGTACTGATTAATAAGGCTCTAACCGATGTGGAACGAGGGTTAGGTTCGATGCAAATTACTCTAGAGCCAGAAGCTCAAGATATTTTGATTGGCATGTCAAACGGTGATGCCCGCATAGCCCTAAATGTGTTGGAAATCTCTGCGTTTGCCATTTTGGAAGATCGTGAGAGAGTGGTTACTAAGGAAACCATAATAGACGCTTTGCAATCTTCCACACCTCTTTACGATAAATCAGGAGACGGGCATTACGACCATATTTCAGCGTTGATTAAGTCCATCCGAGGTTCTTCTCCGGATGGAGCTCTTTATTGGTTAGCCAAGATGATCAATGCAGGGGAGGATCCGTTATTCATAGCTAGACGTTTGATAATCTCTGCTGCAGAGGACATAGGTATGGCCAAACCTGAAGCTCTGGCTGTAGCTGTAGCTGCTCAGCAAGCGGTGCATTTCCTGGGGATGCCTGAGGGCAGGATCCCTTTAGCGGAAGCCACGGTTTATCTGGCGACTTCACCAAAGAGCAATTCTGCCTATCTGGGATTGGAATCTGCGTTATCGGATGTCAAATACAACCCTAATGAACCTGTTCCCCTTCATCTCCGAAACGCAGTTACAGAATTAATGTCGGATCACGGCTATGGTAAAGGGTATAAATATGATCACGACTTCGAGGGTCATTTTTCTGGGCAAGGCTATCTACCACCAGCAGTTCAGGATAAGCGTTACTACATACCAACTGAGGAAGGGAGTGAATCTGTTATTAGGGAACGACTAGAAAACCTGTGGGGAACAGGTGGTTAACTCAGGGCACTTATAACGGCTTTTGAATCTACTATGTCTGCTTGTCGCGGGAAAATCCGTTCCATAAGGAAATCATGTACTTCTGTGTCTTGGTCTGAGCAACAATCTTCAACAATAAAAATTTTGTAATCTGAATCGGCGGCATAACGCGTTGTTGATAAAATTACGCCGCTAGTCGCATATCCTAAAATTACTATTGTGTCTATGTAGTTAGCTTTCAGGGTCATATCTAAATCAGTCCCAAACAGGGCATTGACCCGGTGTTTCCCCGCTACTATTTCTCCTGATATAGGTTGCACGTCAGGGTGTATAACTTTCAGAGGGTCGTCGATGGCAGGTTGACCAGATGACTTCCTTTGGCTGAAAGTTTTGTTTCTGTCACTGATTTCAGGATATCCGTCTCTAAATACGGTAGCCGAGTAGCATATCAAGATTCCAGCCTGTCTGGCGGCTCGTTGTAAGGCTACGGTCTTATTAACCACATCTCTATCTACCGCATGAGGTATAGTTGACATCATGTCCGAGTAGAAGTCAGCTATTAGCAAAGCTGTATTGGATTTGTTAATAGTTATATCGGCCATTGCCTGCTCCTAGATGATTAAAACAAATTGGGGTTAATCATAGTTTCTCTGAAATGATTACCTTTAACTCTACTTCGAATTCATTTTAGTCATTACCTTAGCTACACGTGTTAACGCTTCGTCAATGTCGGATGCTGATATATGCCGGTGAGTGACCATGCGCAATGATTGTTGACCGGGATATGTAACTAGCACACCCTCGTCAGCTAACTCGTTTATTACGTCGTTCACATTACCTGCTGATTCGGCTACTTCAAAAATAACTATGTTCGTTTGAATTGAAGTAGGATCAACTGTTATTCCTTCTATGTTTGCCAGACCTTCCGCCAATCTCTTAGCGTTACTATGGTCATCTGCCAATCTTTCTACCATGTTGTCAAGGGCTACTAACCCGGCTGCGGCCAGTACTCCTGCCTGACGCATACCGCCCCCGACCATTTTCCGCCACTTATGGGCTCCTTCGATAAACTCATTGCTCCCACATAATATCGATCCCACAGGGCAGCTCAAAGCTTTAGACAAACAGAACGATACGTCATCTACATCTTGTACGAGAGCTGCGGGCGGTACTTCAAGAGATACAGAAGCATTAAAGAGACGGGCTCCATCTAAATGAACCTTGGCTCCGGCGTCATGAGCGATGTCTGCTACCCTTTTGGTGTCGTCGGGAGTTAAAACACCACCGCTGCAACGATTGTGAGTGTTTTCCAGGCATATCAGGGTGGTTGGTGGCATATGGACATTGCCTTTAGGTCGAATTGCATTTTTCAAATCATCTAGGTCTATGCGTCCTTGAGGATCGTTTGGAACTAACCGTAATTGGGCTCCCGCAAGAGCTGAAGCTCCTGCCGATTCGTTCCAGAACATATGGGCTTGATCACCCATTATGATTTCGTCTCCTCGTTTGCAATGGGTTAGTGCTGCCACCAAGTTGCTCATGGTACCGCTAGCCATTAGAAGGCCTGCTTCTTTTCCGAGTAAATCGGCAGCCTTTTGTTGTAGTTTATTAATTGAGGGATCTTCTCCATAAACATCATCACCAACTTCTGCATCAGCCATAGCTTGGCGCATTTCGGCTGATGGTTTGGTTACCGTATCACTTCGTAAATCAATAGTAGCCATAGTTTTTCTCCAGATAGTTAAATGAGATTGACTTAAAGAGGTTTTGGGGAATTGTTGCGGATTATTCTAGCAGGATTCCTTGCCAAACACTATTACTTTAACTAATAATAAAGTCAACAGAGGATGAGAGGTTTAGCAATGCGTCAAAGTGCTGTGACTTTCAAAGCTAAGGGGCTCAACTTCGAAGGTGTGATAGCTACACCTGAAGATACAAAAGAGAAATTGCCGGGCGTGGTTATATGCCACCCGCATCCACTACATGGTGGAAACATGGACAACAACGTAGTACTCGCAGTTACCTTTGGATTGGTTGAAAAGGGATGTGCTGTGTTTAGGTTCAACTTCAGGGGTGTGGGTAATAGTGAAGGCGAGCATACGAGAGGGGAAAAAGAATACGAGGAGGCCTTAGGAGCCTTGGAATTTATGAAAGCCTGGGATCAAGTTGATCGCAACAAGCTAGGCATTTGCGGATACTCTTTCGGTACTAGAGTGATACTGAATAGCCCAGAATTGCAGAAACATCCTAAGGTTTTTGCTTTTGTATCTCCATCGTTTGAAGCCTTGGAAGGTGCGACTTTAAAAAGAAATAAACGTCCAAAATTCGTTATAACAGGTAATCGGGATCGTCTAGTTGGATCAGAAGGTTTAGATACTATGTGGGAAACGTTCGATCCAAAGCCAGAGTTTCAAGTTATCGATGGCGCAGATCATTTTTGGATGGGTGTGGAGCCCAAGATGGCCGATCCTGTTTCGGAGTTTTTTGCGGATAATCTATAGGGATACTTGATGCGGGATTTTCCTAAAAAAATTATTGCGAAGACAAACGGCCCTGGGGAAAAATTAACTCCTATTTCATTTTTAGTGAGTCATGCTACTGTTTTGCAGCTGGCTTTGTTAGTTTTCGTATTAGATCAATTTACGAAATACGTCGTAAGGGAGTCGTTGCCATATAGGTATTCATTCCCTGATCAAGGGTTTCTTAGGTTTACTCACACTCACAATACAGGTAGCGCTTTCGGAATTCTGCAAGGACAGAATTCCCCTCTGATCTTCGTGGCAATCATCGGTATTATGGTGTTGCTTATAATTTATTTTACTCAGCCCAAACCGAACAAATGGCTCAGTGTAAGTATAGGTTTGCAGGTCGGAGGAGCTATTGGTAATTTATGCGATCGCTTACATCAGGGATGGGTTACTGATTTTCTAGATGTGGGCCCATGGCCAGTTTTTAATATAGCTGATTCTTCTATAGTTGTCGGATTAATCTTACTGTGTTGGTTGTTTATGAGAGCTTCTCCAAACGTCAGCGAAGAAAAAATGCTTCCTGCTCAGCATGACGAAGATAACTTTAAATCTACTGGACAGTGCACCCTGTGTGGCGCTGATATGATTGTTACGGTCAACGGTTCCATATGTAATGCGTGCAGATCCAAGAGTAGGTGTTAATAAATTATTTTATAGCGTATTTAATCAAGCCTGATACATGCCGTGCAGTTGCCATTTGGATGTCGAAATAAGATTGCCAAGTAGGATATGAATAGGTAGAGTCGTTGAAAGGTGTTACGGTTCCAAATTAGCAAAATAAAACCCTATTTGCACTTTTGTTGGTATTCGAGGTTTCATAGATATTTGATGAGCTTGTAGGAAAGGTCATTATGGTGTTACCCGCAGAGACTAAAACTTATACAGTTAAGGTTGATATAGATAGGTTGGATAAGTTTCTAGCTTCCCAAGATTTGGACACAACTCGCA
>Ga0209034_10001254_pt1 | contig 12479 bp, 10 predicted proteins | sample MarorgKNORR_S2LV_2_FD_188219 | JGI IMG/M metagenome (GOLD analysis project Ga0209034, IMG submission 188219) | Marine microbial communities from the Southern Atlantic Ocean, analyzing organic carbon cycling - 250m_A/KNORR_S2/LV (SPAdes) (version 2) | ecosystem: Environmental > Aquatic > Marine...
AATTTTAAAAATTTAGCTGATCAAAAAAAGGAAATAACAGATCAAGATTTAGAAGCCCTAATGAGTGAATTCCATAGAGAACTGGACACCACTGAAAGATTTAGAGTTTTAGATTTGGATGTAACGTGTGGGAATAAACAAAATCCATCATCTACTATAACTTTAGAACTCCCAAATGGAAAAACTAAAACGAGTACCAAAACAGGAACTGGTCCTGTTGATGCGGTTTGTAATTCTATTGATTCAATAATAAATGAAAATATTACTCTTACTGAATTTGCTGTATCTTCAGTTACTGAAGGGATAGATGCTTTGGGAGAAGTTACTATAAGAATTGAGAAAGAAGGAACTATTTACACGGGACAAGGATCTGATACAGATATCATAGTTGCTAGTGCAAAAGCATACGTCAATGCAATAAATAGATATTTGATCATACAATCGTCAAATTAAAAAAATCTAATGGTTACGATAGGAGAAGTAATAATGAATGAAAATTTAACTATGTTTGAAAAAATATGGAGAAAACATATTGTTTCTGAACCTTTAAATCAACCTTCTATCTTGTATATAGATCTACATTTAGTTCATGAAGTAACTTCGCCCCAAGCTTTTGAAGGCTTAAGATTAAGCAAAAGAGAAGTAAGAAGACCTGATTTAACAATAGCAACCATTGATCATAATATAACTACAGATGAAACAAGAACTCAAGTTATAAAAGATGAAATAGCTAGAAAACAAGTAGAAACTATTAGAGAAAATTGTAAAGAAAATGATATTGAATTATTTGATGTTTGGGATAATGAACAAGGAATTGTACATGTAATTGGTCCAGAACAAGGCTATACCCAGCCTGGTATGACTATTGTTTGTGGTGATTCTCACACATCAACTCATGGCGCTTTTGGAGCATTAGCTTTTGGGATTGGAACATCTGAAGTCGAACATGTCTTGGCAACACAAACTCTAAGACAAAGAAAACCAAAAACAATGAAAGTAGATTTTAAAGGGACACTCGCAAAAGGGGTAACAGCCAAAGATATGATTTTAAAATTAATTGGACAAATTGGTACTGCAGGCGGTACAGGTTATGTCATAGAGTATTCAGGAGAAGCAGTTCAAAATCTTTCGATGGAAGGAAGAATGACAATTTGTAACATGTCAATTGAAGGAGGGGCACGAGCTGGTATGATTGCTCCTGACGAAATTACTTTTGACTGGATGAGAGGTAGAAATAAGGTACCTAAAGGCAAAGAATGGGATAAAAGTGTTACAGAATGGAAAAAACTAAAAACAGATAAAAAAGCAAAATTTGATTCTTATATTGATTTAGATTGTGATAATTTAGAACCGTATGTAAGTTGGGGTACTAATCCATCACAAGTTTTACCAATATCTGGTGTAATCCCTTCTCCCGATGATTTTAAAGAAATTCTTGATGCTCAATCATGTCAAAATGCTTTAGAATACATGGGGTTAAATAAGGGATCCAAAATAACAGATATCAATTTGGATAGAGTTTTTATTGGTTCATGTACAAATGCGAGAATTACTGATTTAAGAAGTGCGGCAAGTATCGTAGAGGGTAAAAAGGTAAATAATAATGTAAGAGCTCAAGTGATGCCGGGTTCTACACTTACTAAATTACAGGCAGAAAAAGAAGGAATAGATAAAATATTTAAGTCTGCTGGGTTTGAATGGAGAGAGTCGGGATGTTCAATGTGTTTAGGAATGAATCCAGACATACTTTCTCCAAAGGAAAGATGTGCATCTACTTCTAATAGAAATTTTGAAGGTAGACAAGGTAAAGATGGTCGCACGCATTTAGTTAGCCCTGAAATGGCTGCTGCTGCTGCAATAGAAGGTCATTTTGTTGATGTAAGAGATTGGAAATAATGAAAGTTTATCTGTGAAAAAGGATAGAACAAAAAAATTCGATCGACCATCAAATTATTCATCAAAAGTTAATAAAAAAGAGTCGAATCAAATATCTTTACTAGGAAAAATTTTTGGTTCACAAAAAGAGTTAGATGTAGCAAGAGAAGGATTTTTTAGCAAATATAACTTTGAGTCAAATATTAATCCATTACGAATCTTATCTATCTTATTTGTTGTCTTGATTATAATGTCACTTTCTTTATTGTTTGTAGAGAGAAGCAATAAAAATACTTATATAAATTGGAAAAATACTGGTATATCAAATGTTCCTCCACAGAGTATCTTAGAATTTGATGCGATTATTGATTTTTCTCAAAAGGAAAATTTTAATAAGTGTAATACAAATAATCCACTTAACTTATTAGAAGGAATTTGTGATGAACCTATAAAATATGTAAATAAAATGAATGAAACTCAATCCAGAGCTCAATTATTTTATGTATTTCATTTTATTATCCTTTTGTTAATTTTCTTCCCGTTAGGTTCATATTTGCATCGTGCTATAAGGAATATAAAAACATTAAAATATAATACAAATATTTCTGCCGAGAAAAGTCTAATTTGGGCTTATTTCTCTTTCTTTATATTTATTTTTTCAGTTTTTTTACTGCCCATTATTTCAAGTAATTTTTATATTCAGTTTTCAATTATATCTGTCTCTTTTTTGTTTCTATTTCTAAAGGTTTATAAAATTATAAAAGAGGTTTATTTAGGAAGTAATATGAACAATTATTCTGATAAAAGTAATTTTGTTTTAAAGAATTTTAGAATTATTACTTTCCGAGGGAAACTTTGGATTGTTTTATTTATTATGACATCTTTTTTTAATCCATCCATTATATCTAGATTATGGATTAATGAAATAATAACAATTAATGATTTAATAGTTGCAACCGATTATATGATTTATTCCTCAATTTTGATGGCAAGCTTTGCGTTTATTTCAATCTTATTTATAATAGATATTTATAAGTTACAAGAAATAAAACGTCACCTAAAAGGTTCCATAACTATTGACCCTCTTGAAAGGAGTTAAGATTTTGGAAAAATTTATAAAACATACTGGATTAGTCGTACCCTTAGATAGAGTTAATGTAGATACTGATCAGATTATTCCAAAACAATTTTTAAAAAGAATTGAAAGGACTGGGTTTGGTAAATTTGCCTTTTATGATTGGAGATATTTAGAAGATGGAGTCCCGAATCCAGATTTTATTCTAAATTATAAGAAATATATAGGTTCATCAATACTTATAGCAGGACCAAATTTTGGATCTGGATCAAGTAGAGAACATGCACCCTGGGCACTTTCAGAATATGGATTTAAAGTAATAATTTCAAACAGTTTTGCAGATATTTTTCGTAATAATTGCATGCAGAATGGATTGATTACTATTGAATTGTCAAATGATAAAATTGATCTTCTTATGAGTAATTCTATTAAAATAGATAACTATAAATTAACAGTTGATTTAGAAAACCAACAGATTTATGATAAATTTGGATTTGAATCTATATTTGATTTTGATGAATTTAGAAAAGAATCTATACTAAAAGGATTGGATGATATAGGCATTACTCTTCGCTTTGAAGAGGATATTAAAAGATACGAGATTAACGATACAAAAATCAATTAATTCAAATTTCTTATAAATATTGGTAAAATAGAGTAGTTTGATAAAAATTTAAGGAGCTTTTATGGAAGCAAGAGTATGTGTTTTAGCCGGAGATGGTGTAGGCAAAGAAGTAACAACAGAATCGATGAAAGTATTAGAGGCTATTTGCAGAAAATATGACCATAATTTTGAATTCATTCATGCAATTGTTGGAGGAGCAGCAATTGACAAGTTTAATAATCCTTTACCGGCCGAATCAATGAATCTTGCGTTAGGCTCCGATGCTATTTTGTTTGGAGCGGTAGGAGGTCCAAAATGGGATAATCCCCTTTCAGAAATTAGACCAGAAGATGCTATTCTTGCATTAAGAAAAAGATTAGGACTGTTTGCAAATTTAAGACCAGTAAAAGTTTATCCAGAATTATTACATTCAAGTCCATTAAGACCGGAATTTCTAAAAGATGTAGATTTTGTAATAGTTAGAGAGTTAACAGGAGGTCTTTATTTTGGAAGACCTAAAAGGAGAAGTGCTAGTACAAGAGGTAGAAGAGCTGTTGACACTTTAGCTTATTCGGAAAAAGAAATTGCTAGAGTAGTTCGTGTAGCATTTGAATTGGCAAAATCTAGAAGAAAAAGACTCCATTCTTTAGATAAAATGAATGTACTGGAAACAGGGAGATTGTGGAGAGAAATAACAAACGAAGTATCTAGAGATTATCCTGAAGTTGAATTAATTCATATGTTAGCTGATAATGCTGCTATGAAAATCATTACTGAACCAAGTGTTTTTGACGTAATAGTAACAGAGAATAGCTTAGGTGATATTTTATCTGATGAAGCTTCTGTGATCACAGGTTCAATGGGAATGCTTCCATCAGCAAGTTTGGCAGCTTCGCCTCCTCCTCCAGGAAAAAGACGAGGTAGAAGAGGAAGACCGGCTTTATATGAACCTATTCATGGATCTGCACCCGATATAGCTGGAAATAATATTGCAAATCCAGTGGCTTCTTTTTTATCTGCTTCGTTAATGCTTCGTTGGTCATTCGGTCTACATGATGAAGCTAATGAGATAGAACAAGCTATTAACAAAATCATAACAGAAGGATATAGAACTGTAGATATTGCGGGAGAAAATGATCATAAGCTATCTACAAGTCAAATGGGAGATCTTGTTGCTGGATTAATTACTAATGGCGCAAAGTGATAGAGTAAAATGTTAAATCCCAGTAGCTTTTTACCAAATTTAGATACTAATTATGTCATTAAAGAGTTATCTGATGATGTTAGCATTTTTAGGGATAAATGGGGGATCCCTCATATTACATCAAAAAAATCTGAAGAACTTTTTTTTGCTCAAGGTTTTGTTACAGCCCAAGATAGATTGTTTCAGATGGATTTAGATAGATTAAGATGTCTTGGGAAATCTTCTGAGTACTTAGGAAAAAAAGGTGTTTCAAACGATAAATTAAACTTAAAAAGAAATTTTGAAACCGTAGCCAAGGCTGATTTAGCTAAAGCTTCTATTGAAGCAAAACAAATGATTCAAAATTTCACCAAGGGTGTTAATTTTTATATCTCTCATCTTGAAAAATTACCGTTAGAATATCAACTGCTTAAAAAAGAACCAGAGAATTGGGAAGACTGGCATTCTATTTTAGTCTATAAAATTCGTAATGCTGCAGAAGGTTCATTTGGAGGCAAGTTATTTTATTCCCAACTAGCTAGTGTTGTCGGCGCTGAAAAAGCTGCTAAGTTAATACCTGGTTATTTTCCTGGTGCTTTGTTAACACTACCGCCTGGGAGTAAATTTACAGGAGAAATAGAAAATGCTGTTAAAGAACTAACCGAAGCCGCAGAGAACTTTGAATCTATTGGTGCAATTGATGGAGAATCAAATGGATGGGCTATTTCAGGGAATAGGACTTATTCAGGCACTCCACTAGTTGGAGGTGATTCTCATAGGCAATTGGATACTCCTAATGTATATTATCAAATTCATCTTAAGTGTGATGAATTTGAAGGAATGGGTCATACGATTCCTGGTTATCCTGGATTTATGCATTTTGCTCATAATGAATATGTAGCGTGGGGAATGACTCATGGTGGTGCAGATACCCAAGATCTTTTTTTAGAAAAATTAAGATATTCAGAAAAAAAAGTGCAGCAATTCTACAATAATGAATGGATAGATACTAAAAGTTTCAAGAAAAAAATCAAACCTAGAAATATGGATGAAATTGAAGTAGAAGTTATTGAAACAAAAAATGGGAATGTGATATTTGGAGGCCCAAACAAAGGATTGGGAATTTCTTTATCTGATCCAGGAGGTAAACAAGAAGGGACATATTGGATAGACTCTGCTTACCAAGCGATGATTTCCAAATCTGCTGATGATTTAGAACAAGCTTTTGATAAATGGACTGATAGAACCAACAATTATCCATACGCTGATGTAAATAAAAATTATGGTTATAAATTTGCAGGAGTTGTTCCTATTAGAGACATTCAACATCAGTGGGGGATAGCAAAAGGATGGGAAAACAAATATTCAGTTAATCATGAAATTCCTCGAGAAGAATTGCCTAAATCAAGAAACCCTGAATCAGGTTGGGTAGTAACATGCAATCAAAAAGTTGTAGATTATGATTATCCCTATTTTATGTCAGTAGCCTTTGCTCCAGAGTATCGCGCGAAAGTTTTAATAGAATACATAAATAAAAACACCAAAAATCTTAAGATAGAGAACATGCTTGAAATGCATAATCAAACATTTTCAATCCCTGCTGAAAAAATAATCTCTTTTTCTAAAACAATAAACTATGATGCAATCAATTTAACTGAATTAGAAAAAATGATTGTAGATAAAATGCATAATTGGAATTTTTTGATGGATAAAGGTAGCCCTGAAGCTTCAATATATTCTGTAACTAAAGCAAAAATCATAGAAGAAGTTATAAATTTAAATTATGGTTCATTAAGTAAAGAAACCAATGAAGAGAAAAATGTAGGTGCTGTAGGACATGTTAAAAGATTTTTAGTACCTTTGATAAATGAACACATTGGTAATCCCCAGAGCCATTTATTAAATGGAAATAATAATTGGGAAGATATGTTTGTTAAAGCATTTCGACAAGCTATAGAATTTTTGCAAAAAAAGTTTGGTAAAAATATCAATGACTGGAATTGGGGAAATTTACATACAACAAATCATCAACACCCTTTGACTAGTGAATTCCTAGCATATGAAAATATTCTAAATCCTAAAAAAGTACCCGCAAGTGGCGACGGGGAAACCCCATTAGCTGGAAGCACAGACAAAAATTTCAAAGTTGTAGCTGCTTCTGTAAATAGATATGCACATGACCCTAGTAATTGGGAAAATAGTAGATGGATTGTTCCTCTTGGATCATCTGGAAATCCTGGTTCAAAAAACTATAGTGATCAATTAGAATTTTGGTCAGAAGGTAAAACTATACCGCAGTTATGGAATTGGGAAGAAATTATGAAAACATGTACTGAGCAAAAGTTAATTGCGGGTTAAAAGAACCTTTGTCATTCAAATTTAACTTTAGCATTTCCTATTTCTTCTATTTCTATTTCAATAGTGTCATTTTTTTCTACCCAGTATGTTTGTACTAGTGATCCTAAAGAAATTAAGTCTCCTGCTTTTGGATAATCATTTTCAGAAAAGTTGAAATTTAAAAACCATTTAAGAGCATTAATAGGGTCTTCCAAGATATCAGATCCGATCCCTTTACCAATATTTTGTTCATTAACTTTCATTCCACCTTTAAGATTTTTTAAATTTTTAAGATTCATTTTTTTTGAACCCTTTCCAAAAACAATTGAGGATGCAAAAAAATCATCTGCTATAAGGAGTGACGTTTTTTCATTATGATAATTTTCCCATCTATTATCTACTATCTCAATTGAGGGAACAACTCTTTCAACTATTTCATCTAATTTATTATTTTTTTTGGAGTAGACATAATCATCTGAAAGTATTACCGCAATTTCACATTCTACCCCAGGATGAATAAATTCATCAAATTTAAGAATAGTATCGTTTTCAATTACATCCTTTGTCATAACTCTACCAAGACACGGAGAAGGTATATTTAAATAATTTTGCATAACTGGAGTGGTACATCCTATTTTCCATCCAGAATAAGAGTAATTTTTTGAGAAATGTTTAAAGATATCATTTTGGATTTCATAACCTTGAATAATACTTATATTTTTCTTTTTTTCTTCAGGTATAGAAATTTTAATATTGTTTTGCCTAGAATTGATAATAGTTTTTGAAATAATATTCATAAAAAAATAATTTATACTGTAATTATGAAAATAATAATACCTAGAATAATAATTTCAAAGTTATTTGAGCATTCCTTATTAGAAGATCCTAATGAATGCTGCGGATATCTGTTAGGTAAAAAAAATAAAGTAGAAGAAATATTTAACTGTAAAAACATACATAAAAATCCGATTTCTAGATATGAAATATATGGGAAAGACCAGATTGCAGCTGAAAAACATGCTGATGATCATAACTTAGAAGTGATTTCTATTTATCATTCACACACTTTTTCACAAGCTTATCCTTCGAAAACTGATATTGATAGCGCTGTAGAATCTGGTTGGACAAGTCCAAATTATGTTTTGATTTCATTGATTGAAAAAACAAGACCTATTATAAGAGCTTTTAATATCAATGAGAACAAAAGTGTGGATGAGCTGATTATAGAACATGACGGAGAAGCTTATATAAGCCCTACGGATTCAAAGAATTTTTAATAAGAAACCACTCCAAAGAATCTGATAAAGCAATCCAACTAGCTTCAATAATGTTACTCGATGCACCTACTGTCGTCCATGATGATTTATCGTCGGAAGATTCAATAATAACTCTTACTGTAGCACCAGTTCCTGTTCCTTCTTCAACTACTCTAACACTATAATCAGTAAGTCGTACAACATTTATTTCGGGATATATATCTATCAAAGATTTTCTTAAAGCATTATCTAGTGCTGCTACTGGACCATCTCCTTCTGCAGCCGTGTGTAACTGTTTATCATTAGTTTTTATTTTAATTGTTGCTTCTGATAATATTGGATGTTCAGAATTATCTTCTCTCCAACCTGTACCTAAAGAAGATCTTCTTTTGTTTTCTACTAAAACCATAAAATCAATAAGTTCAAATTTTGGTTCATAATTAGGTAAATTTCTATAAATTAGTAAATCTAAAGACGATCCTGCCAATTCGAATGCATATCCTTCCGATTCTTTTTCTTTAATATTTTTTATTATCTTTTCAGCATCATTAGTATCTAAAATATTTCCTAAACCAAGCTTTTCTATCCGAGTTATAATGCTTTTTCTTCCAGATAATTCTGAAATTGATATTGAAGAATTATTACCAACCTCAAGAGGGTCTATATGTTGAAATGATTTAGGGTCAATTAAAAATCCTGCCGCATGCATTCCACCTTTATGTGTGAAGGCATTTTTTCCTACATATGGTTGAAAAGGAAATGGTCTTTTATTTGCAACTTCTGATACATAATGAGAAACTTCAGTGAGAAGTTTTAGTTTATTCTTTGACTTAACAGCATTTTTGCCCATTTTCATTTCTAAGTTGCCTATTATGCTTATCATATTGGCATTTCCTGTTCTCTCTCCATATCCATTTATACAACCCTGTACTTGATAAGCTCCCGCATCTACTGCAGCTATGGTTGAGGCAACTGCTGTATCAGTATCGTTATGAGCATGTATACCTATCAAAGTCTTATTGTCAAAAAGCTTACAAATTTCTCTAGTTATTCGAGCGATTTCATCTGGTAAAGTTCCTCCATTCGTATCACATAAAATCAGTCGGTCAGACCCAGCTTTATAAGCAGCTTTTAGACATTGAATAGCATATTCTGGATTTTCTTTATAACCATCAAAAAAGTGTTCAGCATCAAAAAATACTTTTTTGTTTTTTGATGCAAGAAATTTTACCGAATCTGAAATCATGTTGACATTTTCTTCCAAAGAAGTTTTCACTATTTTTTCTGCTTGATAAGCACTAGCCTTTCCAACTAATGCAACATAGTCAGTATTAGCTGACAATAATGCATTTATAAAAATATCTTCTTCTGTTTTTATATTTGGTTTCCTAGTTTGTCCAAAAGAAATTATTTTTGAATTCTTTAAATTTAATTTTCTAACCCTCTTGAAGTATTCATCATCTTTAGGATTTGAACCAGCAAATCCTCCTTCAATAAAGTCTACACCTAGTTCATCTAATTTTTGTGTAATTAATATTTTTTCTTCTAAAGATAAATTTACGCCAGTTTGTTGAGTGCCATCTCTAAGAGTTGTATCATATAATTCTATTTTTTTATTATTTTGCATGGTATAAAATTTATTACGTAAAACGTTTTTTTGGTAATAATAATAATAATAATATCGTCAAATATGAAAATAATCTAACTTTTATAGATAAATACATTTGTAAATAAGGAAAATGTTTTGAGTGAAAATTTTAAAAATCTGAATTTTGGTAAATGTTTTGAAATGCGTTCTACTACTATAGGAGAACCTGGGGATAGAACTTTTTCGTTAGATTTTTTTTGTTTAGATGCAACAGTTAAAATTTGGATTGAAAAACAGCAGTTAGCGTTATTAGCTCAAGAAATAACAAAAAATCAACATAAAGAAATAGATACAAAAACTAATATAAAATATCAGAAAAGTGCCTTGGAATATGAATTCAAACTTGTAGATTTTTTAATTTCTTATAATACAGATAATAAAAATATAGAGTTTCAATTTTTAGGTGAGAATAAAGAACAAGAATCTTTTGTAATAAAATTTGAATTTAACAATTTTTTATCACAAAAATTTGCTAAGAAGAGTTTTGATTTAATTTCAAAAGGTAGACCTATTTGCATGCTTTGCTTCAATCCTATTAATGACGATGGTCATTTTTGTATAAAAATGAATGGACATATTCAAAATGTCAAAATTAAATGAAAAATACACTGATTTAGAGACTAAACTTTTGAATTTTCATATAAAAAGTACCCAAGAATTTCAAAGAGGTTCTAATCATATTTTTTTATGTGAAATGTCTAATTTGAAAGAAAACTTTTATGCTATTTATAAACCAAAAAAAGGAGAAAAACCTCTAAGAGATTTTAAGTATGGGACCTTATATAAAAGAGAAATAGCTTCCTATAAAATTTCAAAGTTTTTAAATTGGCCAAAATTACCTCCTATTGTTATTAGAGATGGAATGTATGGAGAAGGAAGTTTTCAATTTTATATTCACCACGATCCTTCAAATAATTATTTTGACCTCTATAAAAAATATAAAAAAGAATTAGAATTAGTAGCTTTATTTGATCTAATAATTTTAAATACCGATAGGAAAGCAGGATCGATTTTGATGGATGAAGACAAACAGATTTGGTCGATAGATCAGGCCCTAACTTTTAATCCTTATACAAGAATACGAACAGTAATGTTTGAATATAACAATAAATTAATTAAAGATAAACAAATCAAAGAAATAAAAATTTTGATTGATAATTTAGAATCTGATGTTGACCCTCTCTATAAACCCGGTTCTGTAAATATTAATGCAGATGAATTAGGGATCCCAGGTGGTATAAGTAAAATTGTATTGAGAGATCACCCGACGAATTATGAACAAGGGACTACTTGCATCGACGACTTTGGCTTCACGCCGATTGGAGCGCCTGGCACAGGCACGACGGCAACAACAACACCTGTAACACCGGAGGTACCTGCCGTTGCAGCGCCAGAGATCACGACGCAACCGGTAAGTCAGTCCGTAACATCGGGACATACAGCAACCCTAAGTGTTGAGGCAACAGGAGATGATCTAACCTACCAGTGGTATGGGGGGTCGAGTCCTGATGTTAATTGGCCAGTAGAGGGAGCAACCGAGAGTGCGATGACAACAGGGGCATTAGGAGCGGGTGCAAACTTCTGGGTACAAGTGACCAATGAGGGAGGTACAGCAGACAGTGACACAGCGGCAATAACGGTGACAGTACCGTTAGTCTTAAGTGGATCAGGCTCGATAGCAGGAGAGGACATTGCACACCCGAATGGAAATGTATTTGATCAAATCTTATTAACGGGAGAGAGCATCAAGTTACAGGCGAAGCCAGGACAGATTACTCGGGTATCGTTTATGGACGAAGAGGAAGACATCGTCCAAGTGGAATACTCAGGAGCGGGAGCATTTACAGTGACCTTAGATTCGAGTACGTTTTTAGCGGCGAAAGCACCCCCTCGCTATAATCAATCAGGGGTAGCGTATGTAACGGGCAAACCGAGTGTGGTAATAGAGGGAGCCGATTCGACGACCTATTTTAGTATCTTCACAGTGGGAAAGATCAATGCGGTTAACCAGGCGTTATTCCCTGAGGGACAAGAATACGATGCACAGGCAAATGTGTCATTGGTACAGGTGATCAACTCCACGGGGATGGGAGGAATGCAGTTATCAAACGCCGTCTTTAGTGGAAGTACAGGTAACATAGGGATCGATGCACGAGGAGTACCGATAGCGGTACGTTTAACAGTAGGTGACATTGATGCCAGTGGTGATGCCGTACCACACTTACTCTTTGGTAGTGGTTCCTTTACCGTGGCAGCGGGTAACCCGGGGTTACGAATCACAGGAGGAGATTTAGTACAGACCAATGCAGCCTCTGTAGTGGTAGCAGAGAGTGGATCAACGACGACAGGGTTTGAGACTTTGATTAGTCAGAATAACTTTAAGTCTGATAATACTCCTCAACCTACATTAAGTGTTGATGCTACCTTTGCCAATGAGGATGGCGATGCTATCTCTGTTACTACTGAAGAACTCACTATTGAGTAGTGAATTATTTTATTAG
>Ga0209034_10001256_pt1 | contig 12467 bp, 8 predicted proteins | sample MarorgKNORR_S2LV_2_FD_188219 | JGI IMG/M metagenome (GOLD analysis project Ga0209034, IMG submission 188219) | Marine microbial communities from the Southern Atlantic Ocean, analyzing organic carbon cycling - 250m_A/KNORR_S2/LV (SPAdes) (version 2) | ecosystem: Environmental > Aquatic > Marine >...
GAAATGACCAGTTCCTGTATGCGCTCCGGCAGCGCAAGCAGTCGGAGATAATTCGCAACTGTACTTCGTTCTCGGCCAACTCGCTCCGCGACTTGCTCCTGGGTGAGCCCTGCTTCGCTAGCAAGAAATTCGTAGGCACGTGCTTCTTCCAACGGGTTAAGGTCTTCTCGCTGAATATTCTCGATCAGCGCCAATTCAAGAGCTTCCAGCGTCGTCGCCTCACGCACGATAACAGGGACTTTCGGCCAACCCGCCCGCTGCGCCGCGCGCCATCGCCGTTCACCGGCGATGAGTTGAAAACCTTCGCCTTCTCGCCTCACCACTAGAGGTTGTAACATCCCACGGTCACGCAGGGATGCTGCCATGCTATCTAGCGCTTCCTCGTTGAAACTTTCGCGTGGCTGGCGTGGGTTTGGTCGAACGCGATCGATTTCGACCTCAGTTAGGCTCCCGGTTAATTCTGGCTCCTTTTTTTCTGTAACGACTATGGCTGGTGGCGGCACCACTGCCGCCGGAGACTGCGGTAAAAGGGCCTCAAGCCCCCGTCCGAGCGCCTTCCGTTCCATGGTTCACAACCTCACGCATAAGGGATAGGTAGCTCTGCGCACCGGCAGAGCGCGGATCATATAGGATAATCGGCTGACCGAAACTTGGTGCTTCGCCAAGCCGCACGTTTCGCGGTATCACTGTATCGAAAACTAGTTCATCGAGGTGTGCCCGTACGTCAGCCTCGACTTCCCGTGAAAGGTTCGTACGTTCGTCAGCCATTGTCAGCAGGATTCCTTCCACGGCCAATCCCGGGTTCACAGCGGCACGCACACGCCCAATAGTATCGAGAAGGTCTGTTAAGCCCTCCATCGCGTAATACTCACATTGGATTGGTACCAATGTGCTGTCGGCAGCGGCTAGGGCATTTACTGTCAGGAGTCCTAGCGACGGAGCACAATCGATCAGTATGAAATCATACTGCTCGCGCGCTACTTCCAGGGAACGTTTGAGCCGGAATTCACGCTGGTCGGATCCGACCAGCTCGACCTCGGCACCGACCAGCCGCCGGGCCGACGGTACCAACTCCAGGCTGTCGAAATAAACCGTTTGCGCGGCATCCGACACTGGTGTATCGCCAAGGAGAACTTCGTAACTACTCGGGGTGTCATCGCAAACCGTTATGCCCAAGCCACTTGTAGCATTGCCTTGTGGGTCGAGGTCAACAAGCAGAGTTGACCACTCGGCGGCGGCTAGGTTAGCGGCCAGGTTGACCGCCGTCGTTGTCTTACCGACGCCTCCTTTTTGGTTGGCGATGGCGATAATCTTTGCCATGGGCGCACATTAGCAGAACACTCCATGGAAGGCGACCGGGTGTTCCACGTGGAACGTTTGCCCTATACATTCCAGCTTTGTTTAGGAGTACAAGCGCCCCTGGGGCGACCTCCGTTGATTCTTCAGCCCCCGTCGCCTATTCCGGCGGTATCTCTAGGCTAACCGCATACCCGTTGTCGAGGTGTGGGAGCCTCAGGATCCTCCGTATGGTCCATCCAGCATGTACGGCTGGTGCCCACTCCGGATCGGGTGTCGCGAGGACATCCAGAGCTCCTGCCGAAAGGTACCGCCGCAGTGCACGGAGTGTCTCCTCTCCAACAAATACCACCGCCCTGCCCCCCGGCACCATCAGAGACGCACCTAGTCCGAGCAAGCCATTCCACCCTGTCCAAGCCCGTGAGGTGAGAATATGAACGGATGCAGCCTCCAGTTCACCGCACGCGAGCATCTCCTCGAACCTCCCCTCCAGCACCCTGACGTCGTTGAGTTCAAGTGTATCCACGACTTCCCGCATAAAGCTGGCCTTCTTATTATTTGCCTCTACTAAAACGCATTCCCGGGCCGAATCAAGTATCTTGAAGGGAAGTCCCGGGAATCCTCCGCCAGATCCGGCACAAAGAATGTTAGGTCCCGCTCCGCCGAGCAGTGACATTGCCATGGCCGGCTCTGCAAAATGCCGTTCGATCGCATTCCGACGATCACGTATTGACGTTATGTTAATCGCTGAGTTCCAACGCTCCAACAACGCCAAATATACTGCAAATTCCTGCGCTTGGACCGTTTCCAATGGCAAGCGGTGCCTGCGAAAAATTTGGCTAATCTCTTCGACGATGGCGGGGTCAGCGGTCGCGTCCATCAGTCACTATGCCGGTGGTTAGCCATGCCGCCGACGACCTCGGCCGCCACCGCGTTTACCGCGCTCTTTTCCTTGCGGAATCACTTGCACATTTTTCATGAATCCACTGCCGCGTGACCGGGTTGTAACCCGTGCGTCTTCAGAAAGTGCGAGGTGAACTAATCGGCGTTCATAGGGGTTCAGGGGTTGGGTTTCCTGAGTTTGTCCCGATTCTTTTGCGCTGTGGGCTACTTGAAATGCCAAATCCGAGAGTTCTTCGTCACGCCGGGAACGAAAGTCGCCAGCGTCAACCCGTATCTTGTTGCCACGTGGGAGCTTGTGCCGGAAAGCATTATTAGTAAGTAACTCGAGGGCGGAAAGGCTGCGGCCATTGCCCTCAAGCAGCATCTCTTTATCGTCGCCGCTTATGGTAGCAAGGAACCCGTCAGGTTGCGGCTCTATTTCAACCGTGCAGTTGAACTCCATATCGTGGAAGATTTGGTTTAGGAGGCTAGAAATCACTTCGGGTCCAACCTCTGACTCTTCAGTAACCGTGTCCCCGGCGACTTCAACCGGAGTTTGGTGCTGTTCCACATCCGGCTCTTCATCTGCTCGACCATCTTCTTCGTTGTCGGCCGCGTCTATAGAGGCGCTTTCTTCTGCGCCTCCTGTTTCCTGTGCATCCGGCTGTGGTTTCTCTTCGATTGTCTCGGTGGGCACCACAGGTGTGTCGCTATCTACGGATTCTTCATTACTAGTCTCTTCTACGGGCTCTACGGCATCATCATCTTCATCGGCCGAGCGTGCCTCCGGTTGAACTTCACTCAATATCTCCGGTTCGGCAATCTCTTCTGCTTTCTCCTGGCGAACCCACGCTTCGATTGTCACAGTTTCCTCGCCAGACCCCCAAAAATCCCGCTTCTCACTAATTACCAGGTGCTCTAACTGAGATGCCTCGACTCCTAACTTTTCACTCGCTTGCGCTAACGCCGTTTCTACAGTGGCACCTTCGAAGGTTTCTTTGCTCATCGCTTTCCTCGCGTTTTTCGCTTACTACCACCGCCTTTGGGGTGCTTCTTCTGCTTGCCCCTTGGGCCCTTTTTTATTATGGCATCTGCGGCCCCAAGTTGATGGTTGACGTAAGCCTGTTGGGCGATGCCCAGCACTGTGTTCACCAGCCAATATATGACCAGCCCGCTTGGGAAGGTCAGGAAAAAGAATGTGAACATAATCGGCATCAGCCGGAAGATTCTTTGCTGCATTGGATCTCCGGTGCCGGGTGACATCCGCTGTTGGCCATACATCGCGGCTCCCATCGACAATGGAAGTACGTAGTACGGGTCCTTCAGTGAAAGATCCTGGATCCACAGCATAAACGGCGCATTTCGGCTGATGATCGATACCGATATCGCCGCGTAAAACCCAAATAACACGGGCATTTGGAGAAGCATCGGCAGGCACCCGCCAAGGGGCGAGACGCCGTTGTCTTTGTACAGCTGCATTACCTGTACGTTCATCTCCTGGCGTTTCTGTGAATCCTTCACACCTTTGAACTTGGCGCGTATTGCGTTCATCTGGGGCTGTAGTTGTTGCATCTTCCGCATCGACTTCATTGAAGTCTGGCTGAGCGGGAAAAAAATTAATCGAACCCCGAAGGTAGCGAGGATGATAGCCAGGCCGTAATTGCCAGTAACCTCGTAAAGTTTCTCGAGTGTGACAGCGACCGGTCGCGCCAGAATTCTGAATACCCCATAGTCAACCGCACGCTCAAGGCCATGGCCTTCCGCAATAAGCAAGTTGTAGTCTTTGGGCCCGATGTACAAAGGAGTGCTAATAGGCTTTCCGTTTTGGAGTTCGACCCCAAACATGGCGCGGGTCCCGGGGGCGCCCTGTTCTTCTAATGCTTCCTCGGTAGCGGCCTGATTCACGATTGTTTCGGGCGCTGGTACCGACGCGACGTAAACTGACACGGGCGCCTCTGGAACAAACAAGGCGGCAAAATAAGGGCTCTGAATCCCGCCCCACGCAAGATTCATTAGACGAACGTCGGGTGACTCAAGGTCAGCGTCTGTAAGGTGTTCGATATCTGTCCCATCGAAAAGGACTGCACCTGACATTAAGTAAATCCCTGTGCGGCCATTGTCAGCGTGCATCTCAAGGCCGGGTCCGAGCATTATGAACATGGGAGTGTCGGTTGGGCTCTCGACGGTAATCGTTAAGTCTGAAAGGTGTCCGCCTGGGTTCACCGTGAGCTGTTTGTCAACACTCCACCCGTTAGGATCAACCCATTGCCATCTGACCGTCACTGGCTTCTCTGCGCGCACCAGTGAACTTGGTTCGAATCCGTCGATTGTCATCCGGTACAGAGCCTGGTTGGGCGCACTTGCGGCATCTGGTGACTCTGGTGTCGTTAAGGCCAAAAACCCTGTAGGAGTTGCTAAACCTGGCTCGTTGACGACAAGCTCTAAAGGACGACCTCCGAAGTCAGCATCGAAGCCAATGAGCTCCACGCTGGTAATCAAACCGCCGCGATTGTCCAGTACCATTCGGTAACGCTCAGTCTCGAGTGTTACCTGCATAGCTCGGTCTCCCGCAACAATTGCCGGGGAGGTTATGTTGGTTGTTTCTTTTGTTTCTTCATCACCCAAAGCCGCCGATGGCACTTCAATTTCAGGGAGATTAAGGGGTTCCGGAAATTCAGCTTCGATCACTCCCCCAGATCGTGGTTGGAGGGGCTCTGGGGCGAAAAGGTACTGGTAACCCACCATGACGCCGAGCGACAGTACGACGGCGATAAATGCCCGCATTTCCATGTTGGGACCTTGGTCATCAGGCACGACCATGACCTCCTTTGTGGGGCTCTGGCACCGGATCATGGCCAGCGGCCCCGAAAGGGTGGCAGCGTAGCAGGCGCCTCGTAGCAAGCTTTCCACCGGCCCAGGCACCATACCGGTCAATTGCTTCCACCGCGTACGCCGAGCATGAAGGGTCGTAACGGCAGGCGCCGCCAAAGATTGGCGACAAGGCCAGCTGATAGAGTCGAATTAACGCTTTCACAATGGTGGACATCACGCTGTCTTCGTCTCCTGTGAGGCCTGATGAACCGCTGCCATAAGTATCGAGGCAAGTTTTGCTGGCTTGTGATCCAATAATGGGGCCCGAACTACAAACACGAAATCAAGCCCAGTGGGGATTTGGTTTCGATGTCTTCGGTATGCCTCGCGCACCAACCGCCTGGCCCGGTTGCGTGTCACAGCCGCTCCAAGTTTTCGCGTAGTCGTGATCCCAATTCGGCTATGCACCAATCCATTCGGCCGCGCAAAAAGTGCGAATTCAGAAGTCACGACTTTCTTGCCCTCCTCGTAGGCCCTCTCGAAGTCTCGCCGTTTGCGGACACGATGATCAGAGGGTAGGCCTTGGGGCTTCAATGGGTACGGTTCGTCGCCGTGTATGAGCGAATCAGGAGGGTGCTAGGCGTTTGCGACCCTTACGGCGACGACGACGAAGAATGGCGCGTCCTCCGCGCGTATTCTTTCGGGCACGAAACCCATGCACTTTCCTGCGTCGCCGATTATTCGGCTGGAACGTTCTTTTCATCGTAAAACTCTTCGGGTAATTTGCCTGGTCGCCAAGAGAATGGTCCCACAGCAGGGCCTACGCCGGCGAATTTTGAGCGACTGTCTAGGCTCGGACACGCTTTATGTCCACGCACAACCTCCAAAATTACCCCGCTTTTAGATAAGCCGTCAAGCCAAATAAAACAGGGTGGCTACCAAGATGGAAATTTACGTACTTTATTCACCCCGGGAGTTGTTTTTTACCATCTTAATTTCGTGTATGTCTGCATCTCAATATTCGGTTTATTTATTTATATTTTTGCCTTATTTTTGCCAATAAATGAGGTTTTTTTCTTAACGTTGCATGCTTCTGGGGGCCATGTTATATTGCGGGCGCTCTCCGGCAAATTGCTCTTCGTCTCCCACACGATATTCCTTGTGGCGTAGTGTATCTACCTTTGATATAAGCCTTTTTTGAGTTTTCCACAGTTGTTGATGGCGGTGTGAAAAACGTTTTTATTGGCCGCCTTTAGTCTTTCGTGAACCACGTTTGGTGCTTTGGTTAACACCTTTACAGTCTAGGATTTCGCGGTAAGAAATGGACCTTTGGAAATCAGTACTTTCGCGGCTTGAGACGCGTCTCGATCCACATACTTTCAACACCTGGCTTCGTCCCACAACGCTCGCCTGGAAAGACGAGACAGCCGTACACATTTCGGTCCCAAATGATGTGTACCGGGATTGGCTACGTGATAATTACAGTGATTTGATTGGCGAGACATTATCTGAACTAACAGGTGGCCCACTGGCTATCGAGTTTACGACCACTTCTGCCACCGGGGCGCCCCAAGCACAAGCCCCACCGCGTTTAGGGGAGCCTGTCGGGGTGATGGGTTCGTCGGGAAGAACTTCCTTAAATACAGGGGGAGGACCTGCCCCCTTTGAAGAGTCTGGTCCTGTATCTGGCCCATTGAACTCTAAGTATAGATTTTCGACTTTTGTCGTTGGTACGTCGAATCAATTAGCTCACGCCGCGGCTCGTGCTGTTGCCGAGAGCCCTTCTCGTTCATACAACCCGCTATTTCTTTATGGTGGGGTTGGTCTCGGTAAAACACACCTAATGCATGCTATCGGCCATAAGATCCTACAAGGTAACCCTGGTCTCCGGCTTGTGTATATTTCGTCTGAGCGGTTCATGAATGAGTTAATAAACGCAATTCGCTATGACCACACTTTTGAGTTTCGTGAGAAATATCGAAATATCGACGTGTTATTGATGGATGACATTCAGTTCCTGGCTGGTAAGGAACGTACCCAGGAAGAGTTTTTCCATACCTTTAATGCTTTATATGATGCGCAGCGGCAAATTGTATTAACCAGTGACTCGCCCCCGAAGGAAATACCCACGTTAGAGGAGCGATTGAGTTCACGTTTTGAGTGGGGTTTGTTGGCTGACATACAACCCCCCGACCTTGAGACGAAGATTGCGATCCTCCAGAAGAAAGCTAGTGCTGAGAATGTTGTAATCCCCGACGAAGTTATGCTTTTTATTGCCACGAACAGTAAGAGTAATATTCGTGAGTTGGAGGGGGCGCTAATTCGTTTGGTTGCGTATTCGTCTCTTACTAATGAGTTGGTTACGATTGATTTGGCGCGCAATGTTCTTCGTGACTCACTTAATACCCGCGCCGCCGTGATAACGATTGATAAGATTCAAGAAAATGTCGCCGATTATTATGGTTTGCGCGCTAGTGATTTACGTACAAAAAGTAATGCTCGACGAATTACTCAGCCACGCCAGGTTGCGATGTTTATTTCCAAGAAACTAACAAACCATTCACTCCCTGAGATTGGTCGTGCTTTTGGTGGCAAGCACCACAGTACTGTTATCCACTCTGTTCGTAAGGTTGAGTATGAGTGCGAGAAAGATGAAGGTACCCGCCAGGTTGTGCAAACGCTTCTTGAGGCCTTGCGGTGATTTCCGCCGTGTTCCACAACAAGGGTTGTGGAAGGTTGTTAATTAATGAATAAGGTTTGAGGCGGGTTGGTTTTTAAACGGTTTTATGCCCGATTATAAACAGTTTAAAAATCCATGAAACTCTTTACCTGTAAGGGTTTAAAGAGTTTTGGTAATATTTAACACTACTACTACTACTACTACTATTTTTAAGTTGTTAATAGAGGGTTAGTAGAAATGAATTTTGTTGTGCGTCAGGAATCTTTACTTAGCGAACTCCAGTTCCTACAGGGGGTTGCCGAGAAGAAGAAAACCATCCCAATTCTTTCAAACATTCTTCTACAGGCCGAGGGTGATTCCCTAACACTGGCAGCCACCGACCTGGAAGTCAGCCTAACAGGGGGCTGTGAGGCGCAAGTTCAGGAACCGGGTGGGATTACAGTTTCAGCAAAGAAGATTTTTGAAGTTATTCGATCATTAACAGACGAAAAAATCTCCTTCGTCTTAACCGACGGAAATTGGCTTGAAATAACTTCTGGAAATTCATTCTTTCGCCTCGTCGGACTTACACCGAAAGACTTCCCGGAGGTACCAGCAAGTAGCTTTTCTGAAGCCGAGAAGGTTAGCCATGATCTTTTCAACAACCTAATTAACCGGACAATCTTTGCGGTCACCCAAGAAGACGCGCGATATGCATTAAACGGTGCACTTCTTGAGATTGACTCCAAAACCATTCGTATGGTTGCCACAGACGCCCACCGGCTGGCGATGGTGGAGGAGGCATTTAGCAGCACGACCGAGGTAAAAGCGATAGTTCCCAAAAAAACCCTAACGGAACTACGCAACCTTGGAAACGGGGAAGAGATGTTGTTTACCCAAGACAAGAACCACCTGTTTTTTAAGGTCGGCCACCACGTGCTAGCCAGCCGAGTTATTGAGGGACAATTTCCGTCCTATGAAAAAGTCATTCCGCCCGAAAACCCCCTCGCCGTGGTTTTCGCCAAAGAGAGCATGGCCGGTGCGATCCGTCGAGTCAGCCTACTTGCCAGCGAGCGTTCTCGAGCAATTAAGTTCACATTAAGCGCCGGCGAAGCGATAGTTTCGTCAAGCAACCCAGAGCTCGGCGAAGCGAAAGAAAGCGTGGCCATCCAATACGAAGGAAGCGAACTAGAGGTCTGTTTTAATGCCCAATATATACTCGATTTTCTTACAGCAGTTGAGGGCGAAGAGGTGGTATTAAGGCTCAAAGACCCGGCCAGCCAAGGACTCTTAGAGCCACACAAACAGAGCAGCGAGACATCCAAATACAAGTGCGTAATTATGCCAATGAGGATGTAACCCTCTCAGGGCCACCCATTTGTATTAAACCCTTTGTTTACAGTGGTTTAAACTTCCCCTGTCTCGCCAAACACGGCTCGAAAACAACACCTTAAAGAGGTATACTCTACGGGCCCCCCAAGGAGACTCTCAGGGACAGGTCTACGTGTATGGCGGACTCAAAGACGAAGAAAAAGAAGGCCACCCAACGGGCACCAGCCAAGAAGGTCACCAACAATTATGGCGCCGATGAAATAGAGGTTCTCGAGGGGCTTGAAGCTGTTCGTAAACGCCCTGCAATGTACATCGGTACCACTGGCCCAGACGGCCTCCATCATCTTGTCTATGAAGTCGTCGACAATAGTGTAGATGAGGCCCTCGCTGGTCATTGTGACGAAATCATCGTCACTATCCATATGGACGAGTCTGTGACCGTTGAGGACAACGGCCGCGGCATACCAGTCGACTTACACAAAACAGAAAAGAAGCCAGCAGCGGAAGTTGTCATGACCGTGCTACACGCTGGCGGGAAGTTCAACAAAGGCGCTTACGCGGTATCTGGGGGTCTTCATGGTGTTGGTGTGTCCGTGGTTAACGCGCTGTCGGAGTGGTTGCACCTAAAGATCTGGCGTGATGGCGCAACCTGGTCGCAATCATATGAGCGTGGCGTGCCAACCGGGGGCCTTAAAAAGAGCGGAAAGACAAAAAAGACAGGAACCAAGGTTCATTTTAAGCCCGACCCGGAGGTTTTTGACCAGATCAACACAAGCTTTGACACACTCTCAAGTCGACTACGTGAACTTGCGTTCCTAAACAAGGGTCTACACATCACTATCGTCGACGAGCGCTCCGATTCGGACAAGAGCAAAGAATTTATTTTCAAAGGGGGGATTGTTGAGTTCGTCGAGAACCTAAACAAAAACAAAACCGCACTTCATCGTCCAGTGAGTTTCGAGGTGGAACGCGATGGCGTAACAGTCGACGTAGCCCTTCAGTACAACGATAGCTATAGCGAGACATTGTTGTCCTACGCCAACAACATCAACACCAAGGAGGGTGGAACTCACTTAACAGGGTTCCGTGCGGCGCTAACACGGACGATTAATGCATTCGCTTCTGAGCGCGCAAAGGCTAAGGCAAAGAAAGATACAACTTCCATAGGGGCAGACGACTGCCGAGAAGGTCTCTTGGCAGTAATTTCAGTAAAAGTTCCCGAACCTCAATTTGAGGGCCAAACCAAGACCAAGTTGGGAAATAGCGAAGTTAAAGGGCTGGTACAGCAGGTCGTCAATGAGCACCTCGGAGCTTTTTTTGAAGAAAATCCTTCCGCGACCAATAAAATTATCTACAAAGTCACGGAAGCAGCCCGGGCACGTGAAGCGGCACGCAAGGCGCGGGATCTAACACGGCGAAAAGGTGCCCTCGACTCAGCGTCCCTCCCTGGCAAACTCGCCGACTGCCAAGAAAGATCCCCAGAGCACGCAGAACTTTTTCTAGTTGAGGGTGACTCTGCTGGTGGTTCAGCGAAACAAGGCCGTGATCGTAAGAACCAAGCGGTGCTTCCTCTACGCGGCAAAGTGCTCAACGTTGAGAAGGCACGCCTCGACAAAATGCTTTCAAATGAAGAGATCCGTACGATTATCACAGCGCTTGGTACCGGCATTGGCGATGACGACTTTAATATTGAAAACCTTCGGTATCACAAGATCATCCTAATGGCGGACGCGGACGTTGATGGGAGCCATATTCGTACGCTTTTACTTACTTTCTTCTACCGGCAAATGAAAAAGCTTGTTGAAGACGGCTACTTGTACATTGCTCAACCTCCTTTGTATCGAGTTAAGGCTGGCAAGTCCGCAAAATACTTACCAGACGAAAAACAAATGACCGAGTATCTGGTATCCCGGGCAGCTGAGAAGCGTAGCGTAAAGGTCAAGGGGTCAAAAAAGAACATCGGAGGAAGTGCCCTCAAGACCCGCCTGGAGAGACTTCATCGATATCGCTCACGCGTGGACAAACTACGAAAGCGAAACTATCAACCGGAGATACTTGAAGTTCTGTGCGAGGAAGGCCTTCGATACAAAAAGCAGTTTGAGACAGTCAAGGGTCTCAGTGACATCGAAAAGGCACTTAAGAAGAAGGGCTATGCGACAGAGCGCACTAAAAACGAAGAGGATGGCTTGTACCAATTGGTGGTCTCCGGGACGAACGGCAATTCTGTTAGTGGGACGGTGTTGGTCAACCATGAATTTATAGACGGTGCGGAGTATCGCAGTCTGTTCGCCCTGTACCAGGAGATCGACGAATTCAATAAGCCTCCCTTTACTGTCTACAACAATGGCGACAAAGAAATTCAGTTATCGAGCAAGGAAGACCTCCTTCATCATTTAATGACAGCTGCGCAGAAGGGCATCAGTCTGCAGCGTTACAAAGGTCTCGGGGAGATGAACCCTGATCAACTCTGGGAGACCACCATGGACCCGGATCACCGCCGCTTATTACAGGTAAAAGTCGAAGATGACACAGAGACGAGCGAAATCTTTACCAAATTAATGGGAGACAAGGTCGAACCCCGACGCGCGTTTATCGAAGAAAACGCGACCAAGGTGGAGAACCTAGATATTTAATGGGTGAGATCGAGCACAAGATCCCGGTGTCGCTTCAGGAAGAGGTAGAGAAGTCTTACCTCGACTACGCGATGAGCGTCATTATCGGGCGGGCTTTACCTGACATCCGCGATGGTCTGAAACCTGTGCATCGCCGCACGTTGTTCGCGATGCAGGACCTAAAAAACTTCTACAACACAGCGTATAAGAAGTCGGCTCGCATCTGCGGTGACGTCATAGGTAAGTATCACCCACACGGTGAGACGAACGTGTACGACACCCTCGTGCGAATGGCGCAGGACTTCTCACTTCGGAATCCGCTGGTTGATGGCCAGGGCAACTTTGGATCGCTTGACGGTGATCCCCCGGCTGCCATGCGCTACACAGAAGTTCGCATGACCCGCCTGGCCCATGAAATGCTCGCGGACATAGACAAGGAAACGGTCGACTTCAGAGACAACTACGACGGCACGCTGAAAGAACCTACCGTCTTGCCGGCCAAATTTCCGAACTTACTAGTGAATGGCTCGTCTGGAATCGCCGTAGGTATGGCGACGAACATCCCACCACACAATCTTGGGGAGGTATGCGACGCAGCAATCGAGCTGATAAACGACCCGACTGTCGACACCAGCAGGCTAATGGAGCATGTTTCCGGGCCAGATTTCCCAACAGGGGGAATCATCTACGGGGCCAACAACATCAACACCGCGTACAAAACCGGGCGGGGGATTATACGGGTCCGTGCTCGAGCCAGTATCGAACGTAGGAAACGGAGAGGCGACTGCGTCGTCATCACCGAGGTCCCCTACCAGGTCAACAAGGCCAGGCTTATCGAACAGATAGCCAATCTGGTCAGGAGCAAGAAACTCGAA
>Ga0209034_10001258_pt1 | contig 12451 bp, 9 predicted proteins | sample MarorgKNORR_S2LV_2_FD_188219 | JGI IMG/M metagenome (GOLD analysis project Ga0209034, IMG submission 188219) | Marine microbial communities from the Southern Atlantic Ocean, analyzing organic carbon cycling - 250m_A/KNORR_S2/LV (SPAdes) (version 2) | ecosystem: Environmental > Aquatic > Marine >...
GCTGCTGCAACTGCTTCCGCAGCTACCTCGACCTGGACCTCTTTGATCACCTCTTTGATGACCTCAACCTCAACCTCTTGGGTTACCACCTTCTCCACTTCTACTTCTTTAACTACTTCTACAGGGACTTCTTTAATGACCTCTACCTCGACTTCCTTGGTACAGGCCATGGCCACTACGAAAAGTAGCAGTCCCACGGTAGTCAATCCGATTCTAATCATACAAACACTCCTTCTTTCTATCCCGATTAAAAATCTGAATTTACGATTCCTTATATATAAAGATTATATATGTTAATTAAAGATATTATTTATCAAGACAAGCTATGCTCTAGGCACTACTTAGCCCCGATAGCGGATATATTATTAACAGAAACCATACTGAGAATCAAATATAGTGATGAAACTACATGGAGACCTCTGCTCATGAGAAGGCTTAAATGATCCTTATTCTTAGTCACGGTTTCACTGAGTATGGGACTAAGGATTTGGGATAGATTTATTTCAATTGGACAACTAATTTATTTTTGTCTGGATCCAACCGAATGTCGAAAGGATTTAATAGTGACGCCTACGGTGCTGAAAGTGTTCTAAATGTGTAGAGAATATTTCTAAATTTGTCGCAATCTCGGGTCAAACCTGTCTCTCATCCAGTCACCCACAAAATTAAGTGACATTACAAGAAGAAATATAGCTATTCCCGGCATGACTGAAACCCACCAGGCATCTCTTAGATATTCCCGACCGTCAGAAATCATTGAACCCCAAGTTGGCTCCGGAGGAGGAACTCCTACCCCTAAGAAACTCAATGAAGCCTCTGCAAGTATTAGTTGTCCAGCCCTAAGTGTTGCTATTACCAAGGTAGTGTTGATAACTCCAGGTAATATATGCCAGAACAGTATTCTGAATGTGGATGCCCCAGCCACTTTTGCAAGCTGTATATAATCCCGTTCCTTCAGGGAAAGTACCTCCGCTCTGACGTATCGAACATAACTTGACCATACAATTAAGGCGAGTAACACCATGAGTGTTGGGGCACCAGTTCCAGCAACTGAGGAATTACTATCACCTCTCAGCATAACTGCGATTAGTAAAGCCACCATCAGGAAAGGAAGCGCGAACCAAATATCCACTATACGCATAATGATTTCGTCAACAATTTTGCCGAAGTATCCTGCTATCAATCCTAATGTCACACCTACAATAGTGCCGACAACCATAGCAACAATCGCTACCATTATTGAGATACGGCCCCCATATAGGACCCGACTAAGAAGGTCACGGCCAATCGGGTCGGTACCCAATGGGTGCGACCATTGGCCACCTTCAAAACCTATCGGTGGTAGCAATCGATCTCTGAGATTGTTTTCAAGGGGCCCTTGAGGTGAAAGTACGGGAGCGAATGCTACGGAGACAACCAGCACGATTAATATGACACCTGGAATCACAGGCCACCGTCTAATGAAAGCCCACGACTCCACAAAGATGTTCCTTCGAGTTGCACCAGTTAACGAATCTAACACTTCTTGGGACATAGTCTTCTATCTCCTAGGAGTATCGGATTCTTGGGTCGATGAAACCGTAAAGAACATCGACGACGAAATTAACAAATATGAATAGTGCGGTGAAAAACAAAATTACAGCCACAATGACATTTATGTTGTTGGAAAACACTGCCTGCACCAAAAAGAATCCGATCCCGGGCCAGGCAAATACAGCTTCAACTAGTACAGATCCGGTAATGAAACTTGCTAATACAAGAGCCGTCGCTGTCAAGGGCACTAATGCGGCATTCATAAAAGCGTGTCTCCAGATAACCACATTGTGACTAACACCTTTTATCCGAGCCAACTTTATGTACTCAGAGTCCAGTACCTCTAACATGGCAGAACGCGTAAACCTCAAATAACCGGCCGCTGGTAACCATGCCAAGGTTATGGTTGGCATTACATAATGCTTTATGGAAAAACCATCACCCATTGTTGCTGCGGGCAGCCAATTTAGCCAGACGGCAAAAATTAAAATGCCCAATATGCCAATCCAAAATTGAGGAAGGCATTGCCCAAAAAGCGCGAATCCCCTCATTAAATAATCGAGAGTACTTCCTCTGTTCAGAGCCGAATATACCCCTAGGGGCACACCGACGATCGTTGCGAGAATCCATGCAACAACACCTAGTTTGGCCGTGGCGCTGAACTTTTCCACAAGCTTAGGAGTTAGAGCTCTGTTATCCCTGAGATCATTTCCTAGGTCGCCCCTTAAAACATCTTTGGCCCAATAGTAGAACTGAACTGGTACGGGCTGGTCCAGATGCAGTTCTTTTTCCATTTCATCCCATCTTTCTTGAGTCATTCCATACCCGACTTCACCTAGATATATGTATCTTGGGTCACTCAGGAATCGGGACATTCCAAAAACAAGAGTAGTAGCGCAAATTATTGCGATAAGTGAGGTAATAAATCTACGAATTATGAACTGTTGCATGTTTTTACTTGGTGCTACGGTATTTGACAATCATGAGTTGTGGTTGCTGGAAATATCTCTTTATCACGCCGGCCACTCCGCGGAACAAATACCGCGAAGTGGCCGGTCTTATTTTTATGGATTGTATGTGGCCGTTACTTTAACTGAATGTACTCGAAGCTTCTCATTCCTCCAAGACGCATCCACAGATACGGTCTCATTTCCTGCCACGTGACGACATCTGGGTTGTACATAGCCGCATTTGGCTGCTGGACTACTCCAGGGAACAATGCCCAGTCACTCAAATACTGAAGCATGTCAACTGCTGCTGACTTAAGTTCGGCAGTGTCTTGTGAGCTGTTCTTTATATTGAAACTAGCCTTGGACTGAGGCAACTCCATTCCTATCCCATATCCGCCAGGGAAACTGGAAGTGTTAGATGTCCACTCAAATGGCCAGAGAAGAGGTCCCCAGCAGCATCCGCCGAAGATATCACTGTTTGTTCTGGCTACAATCGTGGGCCTCCAGGAGCTATAGTCCTGTCTATCAAATGTGACATTTACATTGAGCTTACTAAGCCAGTCAGCTGCAACTGCCTGCTGGGTCTCATAGTCACCGGTTCCGACGTACCATTCTATGTCAAAACCATCAGGGTATCCGGCCTCAGCCAATAGTGCTTTTGCACCATCTGGATCATATGGAAGGCTCCAAGCATCGGCGTTTTCTTGCCAGATTGGATCGTTGTTCCAGACGTATCCTAGGTGATGTGACTCTCCCAGACCGCCCAAAATGACCTCGTTTATCGTATCCCTGTCTATTGTTCTTGAGAGGGCCTGTCTGACCTTCAAAGATTGTTGCATGGATGGAGTATTACCATCAAAAGTGGTTCCTCCCCCTTCATAGGGGTCTCCGACGTGAGGCTTGGATATGTCCCTGTTACGATCGAGGGTTTCTCCAGTTTTGATGTGGGAATATTCCCAGTAATTACCTGACATAGCAATTTGGGTTACTGTGTAAATGCTCTCCGGTGCTAGCCCGAAGCCCATATCAAACATAGCCTGCCAATCCTTGATCGGCAGATTGCCGGCGTAGGCCTGTGTAGTTTCAAGCATTGCTCGGCGGGTTGCGTTTTCAGGGACAAACAAAATTTCCACTCTGTTTACATATGGAGTTTTGCGCCAGTGATTGGTGACGGCGTCCATTTCGACTCTTTCGGACTCAACCCATTCAACGAGTTGGAAAGGGCCAGTGCCGATCATGTTGTCCTTGACCCAATCCTCTCCCCTTTCGTCATAGGCCTTTTTGGAAAATATACCCATTCCTTCTTCTAGGTCCGTGAAGGTCTTGAACAAGGTGTGCCCTGCGAATGCGTCCCAATGGAATCTGGCTGTACTGTCATCCACAACAGAAGTTTCTAACAGGGTGCCGCCCATCTGCCCACCGGTATCGTTTCTAGAATCAGGGTTCGTTAAAGGGTTAATCGAATTGAAATACCAGACGATGTCATTAGCGTCCATGTCTCCAAAACCGCGATGGAAGGGTACGTTTTCTCGGGCTTTGAAATCGGTGTACGAAAGGTCGGAGGCCGTCTCCCATCCACTCACTGCCCAAGGGTCCAATACCAGTTCTCCCGCGTCTCCCCTCTTAGTGCCAAACAAAGACTCTTGGACTCCTAAGTGCACCATCGTTGCACAGTAGACACAGTCAGGTGCATAACCTGACATGGTATAGGTCTCGTTACTCACTCCAACAAATGTACCTGTCGGGACCCATGTTTCTTCCACTTTGGGCCCTGGTGTTGGAGTAGCGATAACCAATTTATCGATTTTTACCTCAACCGGCTTCGGGACCTCCTTAATAACTTCAACCTCTTCTACGACGGTTTCAGTCACTATTTCAGTCACTACTTCCTTAACTATCTTTTCAACCGCGACTTCCTTAATTACTTCTACCGGGACTTCTTTTTCAACAACTTTTACTACTTCTACCTCCCTAACCGTCTCTCCACAAGCGATGAATATGGCCATAACGGTAGCTATAGCTAACAGTAAAACTCCGGCTGAACCGCGTCGGACTTTGTTCATTTGCATCTCCTTAACATCACAGTTGTTCCAATCTTTGAGTTGCTCTTGCATCTACATTTCTGACTATTTCAGCTAAACTACTAAAGACCGCGACCTTGTTCCCCAGCTGAAAAAAAATTAGACTAGTGGGCATACTATTAACAGAAAAGATGAAGTTATTCAAATTATTGATGTATTGGCACAGTTGATTGGGGCCATTGAATTTACAGATAAATTGAGACGTAGGCGATATCAGAGAGGGGTGTAGACATGTTAGAGACAAAGCAAAAGAAATTGGTTGTTTTACAACTATCGGGTGGGAATGACGCGCTGAACACTGTGATTCCCTACAACGATGAAAGTTATTATGACAACCGCCCCCAAGTGCATATAGATCCTGAGAAAGCTTTGAAGCTGGATAGCGAGTTAGCGATGAATCCCAGCATGACGGCGATTAAGCGGTTATGGGACGAAGGAAAAGTAGCCGTTATTAATGGAATTGGTTACCCAGAGCCCAATCGTTCACATTTCAGGTCGATGGATATCTGGCATACGGCGGAGCCCACGAAGGTTCTCACAGAAGGGTGGATTGCCCGCACCATCAGAGAGTTAGACCCTAAGGGTGAAAATGTACTAGGCGGTATTAATTTCGGGAGAGGCTTGCCAAGAGCAATGGCATCTTCTGGTGTGCCAGTTGCCTCTGTTGGTGATCTGGATACCTACGGTCTTTTCCCATCCGTTAAGAATGATTCTGACAGAAATGATATTTTGAACGTATTCTCCCAGATGTATGGAACTGGGGCGGGTAGAGATATGGTGTCAGAGTTTCTGAGTCAGACTGGTGAAGATGCTTTGGTAGGTGCAGATATACTGAGCGAGGCTCCTGCTAAATACTCGTCAAGTATCGAATATGCCGCCAATCCTTTGGCTAAAAGCCTGAGGGATGCCGCCCGCGTCATGTTTGCAGATGTGGGTACGAGATTTTTCTACACTCAACATGGAAGTTTCGATACTCATGGAGGTGAACTGCCTGTTCACTCAAAGCTTTGGGAAGATGTGTCAACCGCTGTTGGGGACTTCACAGATGACGTAAGAGAGCACGGTTATGGTGAGAGCACGGCATTACTGATTTTTTCCGAATTTGGTCGAAGGATAAAGGATAACGGTTCTGGCACTGATCATGGTTCGGGAGGAGTTGCATTTTTGATTGGTGATTCGGTCAAGGGAGGATTATACGGCCAATATCCGTCACTGAAGGAAAAAGATCAATTAAACGGAGATCTTTATGCCAACAATGACTTTAGATCCGTATACACCAATATACTTGAGGACTGGTTTGAAGTAGATCCCGTTCCAATAGTTAATGGGTCTTTTGAGAAATTTGATATTTTTGAAAATTAGTCTTCAACATTGTCGATAAATAATTCCAGGATGGTCTTATAGTTATGGTTACTACAGAGAGACAAACGGAACAAAGATCCATGATGGCCCACTTTATGCGAAGAGCCGGGTTTGGTGTAACGCAAAGAGAGTTAGACGAACTCGAAAAGCTGGATTATGAGGATGTAGTGGATTCAGTTCTCGACCCGGGGCTATCAAATCACTTGTCCGATGAATTGGTTCTTAGATATCACACGGAGGTCCATGAACAGAGGGCGGGCCCTTGGTCCGCAAAACAGTGGCTTTACAGAATGGTCACCACAGATACACCCATAGTTGAGAAAATTGCTTTATTTTGGCATGGGATTTTCGCCACTGGCTATGCTAAGACAAACCAAGCTAGAGCCCTTTCGGTTCAGATTGATATGTTCAGAAGGTTCGGACTTGGCAAATTCGATATTTTGCTTGAAGAATTGGCAAAAGATCCTGCGATGATTATTTGGTTGGACAACCAAGACAACCACAACGGCGCTATAAACGAAAACTTCGGTAGGGAGATTTTAGAGCTGTTTTCCATGGGTATTGGTAACTATACAGAGGAAGATATAAAAGAGTGTTCAAGGGCCTTTACAGGATGGACTCTCAAGAATGCTGAGTATATGTCTGTCAGGGCTATGAAGGACTCAATCTGGCCGTACGGAAGAATTTCTTGGCATTATGAGTACAGGGAAAACGACCATGATGGGGGTCAGAAAAGCTTTCTTGGCGAGACAGGCGAGTTCAACGGGGACGACATAATTCGCATCATTTCCAAGCAAGAAGCTGCAGCAGAGTTTATTTCCAGGCACCTCTACGATTTTTTTGTGGCTGACGAGGTCCCAGTCCCACAGTGGCCCTACACTCCAGCAAGGGACCCCGAAGCTATACGAATCCTTTCAGATACTTACTTGAACGAAGATCACAATATCACGGAGATGCTAAGGGTCCTATTCAAATCAGAATTCTTCAAGAATTCCAGATTTGAAAGGGTTAAATGCCCTGCTGAATACGTGGCAGGGTGTCTTCGTACCAGTGATGTTATAAGCAGGCCAACTCTGTTAATGAATGAAGCAGTAAATGTAATGGAGTATATGGGCCAGACATTACTGAATCCCCCATCTGTTGAAGGCTGGCATGAGGGAAAAGAATGGATCAACAGTGGATCAATCGTAGAGAGAGTTAATTTTGCTTACGATGTCTGGCAGAATTCTGATTCTCCTGAAGTCATCGATATAACGGACAGAATGGCGAGTGATGAGGCATTAGACGCCGCAAGTGTAGTAGAGGCATGTTTGGATTTCATGGGACCCCTTGTGTTTACTGAGGACACTACTAAGAAGGCGATTATTGAACATGTTTCAAAGGGTGGAACCATAAAATTTGGAGAAAAGTCCACTGCAGTGAGAGAGTTGGCTGAAAAAAGAATATCCGAAGTTTTAGCCCTAATAGCGTCTTCAAAAGAGTATCAAAGAGGATAAATAGGCACTGACGGATGTGGGAACAGTTAAGTTTAATCAGGTTTACAAATGACTAATGAAACGATTACGAATCGGGTTACCTATGACAAGACTATAGGTATTGTAAACAATAACCCCTTGGGTAGAGGATTTGCTCATCCAATCGACATGGCCAGCAAGAATGGCGAGCTTTTTGTTCTTAACAAACATCCCGCTTTTACGAGGGTTGGAGTTTGTACTTATCGAGAAGAATATCTTCGGGAGTTTGGTACATATGGGCATGGAGACGGGCAGTTCTGGCTTCCTACCGGGGTAGCTGTGAGTAATGACGGGTTTGTGTTGGTATCAGATGAATTTCATAACAACGTTTCCATTTTTACTGTTGCAGGGGCTTTTATTGAAAATTGGGGAAATGTGGGTAGTTCTAAGGGGGAGTTAGACGGACCTTCGGGTCTCGCCATAAAAGACGATGGAAACGTTCTTGTGGTTGACCAGAATAATCATAGAATTCAAGAATTTTCCAGGACTGGCCAGTATATCGATTCTTGGGGTGAGTTCGGTAAAGAAATGGGGCAATTGAATCAACCCTGGGGTATTGCGATAGGGGCAGACGAAAGCATCTACGTGGCAGATTGGGGAAATGATCGTATACAGAGATTTGATGGTTCGGGTACTCCGATATCCATCTATGGGGGTCCTAGCGAATCAGAAGGTTCGTTACATCGTCCTTCCAAGCCAGCTGTTGATTCGGAAGGTTATGTATATGTCTCGGATTGGGGTAATGAGTCAGTAAAGATATATTCGCCTGATGGTGACTTTATCCAGAGTTTGAGAGGTGAAGCGACTTTATCTAAATGGGCCCAGGAATTTTTGGATGCAAATCCAGATGAATCCAGTCAACGCGATATTTCGGATTTGATGCCTGATCTACCCGATCATTTCAATACACCCTATCTCATATCTACTCAGATTGAATCTTATTTCTGGGGACCATCGTCAGTCATAATCGGCGATGATAATAAGCTGTATGTTGTAGAGTCTTCCAGACACAGGATTCAGATTTATAACCTCATGCAATAGGGCCCTTCGGATAATTAAGCCGGAAATAGGCTTCGAGTTCTGTTCACGAAGTAGACAAGAGTAAGCATTACAGGAACCTCAACTAACACCCCAACAACAGTAGCTAGTGCGGCACCTGAATGCAGTCCGAATAGAGATATAGCTACTGCTACTGCGAGTTCAAAAAAGTTAGAGGTTCCTATTAAGCAGGCCGGGGCAGCTATGTTATGGTCGAGCTTAATCAGTTTAGCTACGGAATATCCTATAGCGAATATGCCATATGTTTGTAAAATCAACGGAACGGCTATCAGAGCGATTATTTCGGGTCTATCTAATATAACTTTCGCCTGAAATCCAAATAGAAGGACCACAGTGAAAAGGAGCCCGATTATTGAAAACGGTTTAATCCGTTTCAGAAATCCATCTACACTATCTTCTCTTCGCTGTCTGCCAAGCTGAAGTCGTGTGGCAATTCCCGCTATGAGTGGTAGCACAACGTAAAGACCGACTGATAATAAGAGAGTGTCCCAGGGGATTTCTATGTTGGCTACACCCAATAAAAGACCGGTAATGGGAGCAAAGGCAAAGATCATTATTATGTCGTTGATAGATACCTGTACCAAAGTGTAGTTGGGATCACCTTTAGTTAGTTGACTCCAGACGAAAACCATTGCAGTACAAGGGGCAACTCCAAGCAGTATCATGCCTGCTATGTACTCATTTGCGGTTTCAGCGTCTACGTAGCCACTAAATATGATCTTGAAAAATAACCAGCCCAAGGTAGCCATTGTAAAAGGTTTGATAAGCCAGTTTATGGTTAGGGTGAGGAAGAGACCTTTAGGTTTTCGGCCAACATTTTTGATAGATGAAAAATCTACTTGTGTCATCATTGGGTAGACCATTATCCAAATGCAAATCGCGACCACGAGGTTTACGTGAGCCCACTCTAAGTCTGCTACTGCACTGAACAGGTCCGGCACTAAGGATCCCAACAAAACGCCGGATAATATGCAGATAGCTACCCAGATCGACAAGTATCTTTCAAATATACCCATTGTTTTCATTACCACCTTAAGTAAATATCAGAGAGTTACTTTACCAATACGACACCTTAACGTGAAGAAGAAATTGTTAACAAATGTTTATTAAGGGTCGGATAATGGGAGGTTTAGTTAACTAAGTAAGCAAATAAATGAAGTTTTTGTCTTATTGAGGTAGGATGGGCGCCGTCTCTAAAAAACTAAATTGCAAAAATGGGAGGGACTTTCCAGATGAGAGCAGTGGTTTATAAAAAGCCTTTCGAAGTGGCTGTTGAAAACGTTGATGATCCCACAATTAAGCATCCAAATGATGCTATTGTGAAAATAACTTCGAGTTGTATTTGTGGTTCTGATCTACATATGTATGAAGGTAGGACTGCGGCGGAGCCTGGGATAGTGTTTGGCCATGAAAATATGGGAGTTATAGAAGAAGTTGGTTCAGCCGTAAAAAACCTCTCTGTAGGCGATCGTGTCGTCATGCCTTTTAATGTTGCTTGCGGCTTTTGCAAAAACTGCCAACGAGGGTTTACGGGTTTTTGTACCACAGTCAATCCTGGATTCGCTGGCGGGGCCTACGGCTATGTTGCTATGGGTCCGTGGCCCGGAGGGCAGGCAGAGTATCTACAAGTTCCTTTCGCTGACTTCAACTGTTTAACTCTGCCTAAAGGCGACGAATTTGAAGCTGACTTCGCTCTTTTAGCGGACATATTTCCAACTGGATATCATGGTGCTGAATTGGCTGATGTAAGTCCGGGTGAGAGCGTGGCTGTTTTCGGTGCGGGTCCTGTAGGTTTAATGGCTGCTTACAGCTCTGTAATTAGAGGTGCAGCAGAAGTTTATTGTATAGATCACGTCCAAGAACGTTTAGATAAAGCTGAGAGTGTAGGCGCTATCCCAATAAACTTTGACAACGGTAATCCTGTTGAACAAATAAAAGATATAAGAAATGACACGGGAGTAGACAAGGGCATAGATGCTGTTGGTTACCAGGCTGCAGCACAAGGTTCCTCAGCTGCTGGTGGTGAGCAGGAAGAAATTCCCAATGTAGTTTTGAATCAGATGATTGACGTAGTTAAACCGACTGGCGCATTGGGTATACCGGGGTTATACGTACCTTCAGATCCCGGGGGTGTAAATGAATCTGCAAAATCAGGTGCATTGCTTTTGAATTTTGGAAAGCTATTCGAAAAAGGACTTAGGTTGGGAACGGGACAGTGCAATGTCAAAAAATATAACGCCTATCTCAGAGATCTCATCATTGCTGGTAAGGCTTCACCAAGCTTTGTGGTTTCTCACGAAGTAAGTCTGGAGGAGGCTCCAGAGGCCTACCAAAAATTTGATCAAAGAGTTGAAGGTTACACTAAGGTTTTACTACAACCGTAAAGGATTTTTAGGGGCGGGTTAGAGACTTGAAATGCTGGTTTGGCACTATTGGCTCAGCCCGTCTCTTTAACAGGGTGACACATGACTTTGAATGATTCGGATAATTATCACTGGATTGAAGAGTGGGACGCGTCCCGAGAAAGAACAACAGAGTCCCTATCTGGTTGGGCACACCCGGGGATGGATGTTACTGAAAATCAACGGATAGTAACGTGTGATAGTGGAGAATCGAGGATATTAGTCTTTTCGCTTGACGGCGAGCTGGAATCCTCCTGGGTTGGTGATTTTACCGATGCACATGGTATATCGGTCGTAAAAGAGGGAGGAACGGAAGTTTTATGGATAGCCGATAACGGTTCCAAACGCAAGTCAGAACATTCATATGAATATCCTCCCGGAGCTGATCAGAAGTCAGGCAGAGTTTTTAAGTGTAAGTTTGGAGGAGAAGAGCTTCTTGAGTTGCCGTTTCCAGAGCACGATGCTTATAAGCAAAGCCGATATTCTCCAACCTCTGTGGCTGTTGACGAAATATTCGATGGAGGCACAGGGGACGTCTGGGTAGCTGATGGCTATGGTGCGAGCTTGGTTCATAGATTTTCCAAAGATGGCAGCTACATGGAAACTATTGACGGAACTGAAGGTGAAGGAAGATTCGACTGCCCTCATGGGATTATTATTGACAGGAGGAAACCCTCTGCCGAGCTCTATGTTGCTGATAGGGCGAATTCTCGTGTCCAGGTCTATAACTTGAATGGAGAATTCCTTCGGTCTTTTGGTTCACCGTTTCTAAACACTCCCAGCGGATTTTCAGTCTATCAGGACCTTATGATAGTGGCTGAACTTGATTCGAAATTAACAATCCTTAATTGCGACGATCAATTTGTAGAGTATTTATTTATGGACGAAGAAGCCCCAAATCGACCCGGGTGGCCCAACGAAGAAAAAAAAGAAACTACCTTGGGGAGACCATCAGACTTACACCCTGGGAAATTTAATAGTCCACATGGAATGACGATAGATAAGGATGGCAACATTTATGTAGCTGAATGGCTGATAGGTGGGAGAATGACCAAATTAAGAAGAACCCGTTAATAAACTTATTAGATTGTTAGAACATTATGAATTCTGTTTAGCAATTGGGATTAATTTTCTAGGGAGATAGTATGCAGATAGGGAATCATCACCATAACTACGCTTGGACCGAAAAATGGGGAAATATTCCAGACACTCAAAGTGCGAGAGAGGGGTGGGCCCATCACGGAATCGTAGTTAGTAATACCGGGAACGTGTTTTCATTTCATCAGGGAGACAATACTCTCATTACTTTTGATGAACATGGCACTTTAATTGATTCTGCTCAAACGACAGTGGAGAATGCCCACGGGATGACTCTTGTTGAAGAAAATGGAGAGGAATTTATTTGGCTGGCAGATAATTTAACGGGTCAAGTTGTAAAAGTTGATTTAAATGGAACATTGGTATCCAGTATATCCAAGCCTGACATCAAGGTGTATGCCGAGGGAGGCAACTACTCACCAACTGAGGTTGCGGTTAGTGAGGAACGCAAC
>Ga0209034_10001259_pt1 | contig 12447 bp, 11 predicted proteins | sample MarorgKNORR_S2LV_2_FD_188219 | JGI IMG/M metagenome (GOLD analysis project Ga0209034, IMG submission 188219) | Marine microbial communities from the Southern Atlantic Ocean, analyzing organic carbon cycling - 250m_A/KNORR_S2/LV (SPAdes) (version 2) | ecosystem: Environmental > Aquatic > Marine...
AAAGGCTGAAATATCTTTTCTCTCATTTCCGCTTCATCTTTTTGGCCCATAGATGCCCAAACATCTGTATATACTACATCAGTATTCTTCACAGAATTCGTGGGGTCATGACTAATTGAAACTCTCGAAACACCTACACCAGATGATCCATTTACAATATTACTATTAGGTTCATAATTCTCTGGGCATGCACATACAAATTCCATTGGGAATTTTTGAGCCAAATGCAGCCAGGAATTAACAATATTATTCCCATCACCAACATAAGTAACCTTTAAATCATCCAAGGACCCACGCGTTTCCCATATAGTAAATATATCGCTCATGATCTGGCAAGGATGATTGTAATCCGTGAGGCCATTTATTACAGGGATCGTGGAGTATTCAGCAAGTTCAAGAATGTGACTATGGTCGAATAGCCGCGCCATTATTATATCATTATAACGGCTAAACAATCTAGAAATATCTTTAATTGCTTCCCGTTTTCCGATTGCAATATCATTTGGTCCAAGAAACAATGCATGCCCACCCATCCATTCGAACCCCGTTTCAAATGAAACTCTTGTTCGCGCGGAGGGCTTAGCAAAGATCATTGCCAATGATTTATTATTAAATATTTTATATTTTTCTCGGTTACGAAATTTCTGCTTCAGCTTTTTGGCTAATTTCAATATATCCCATAAAGCATCGGTAGAATAATCGCTAATATGTAAAAAATGATCAGCCACCAACAATTAATCCATTACTTATTGATTAAGGATATCAAATAATTTTGAATTTGTTGGAAGAACCAAAGTGGTCTTTTTATCCAGAATTTTCTTATATGCTTCTAACGTACGGTAAAATTCATAGAAATCAGGATCCTTTGAAAATGCGCGCGCATAAATGTCTACGGCTTTTGCTTCACCCTCACCCTTGACTTCTTCAGCTTCTTTATATGCATTAGCTAGAATAATAGTCTTATCTTTATCGGTCGATGCTTTGATCTTTTGCGATTCTTCTTCTCCCTCTGAGCGGAACTTATTCGCCTGTCGTATCCTTTCAGCTTGCATTCTTCGATAAATTGATTGTTCGTTATTCTGAGGTAGATCCACCCGTTTCAATCGTACATCTACAACCTCGATACCATAAGGCTTCGTTGCAATAGCGCTTTCTCTTGTAACCTCTTCCATAATTAACTCTCGGTTCTCAGTTATAATTTCAGACATATTATGAGTACCTAATTCCCTGCGCAGCTCGGAATAAACAATATCATCAATGCGTGTTTTTGCAATGGATTGTGTTTGCACGGTTTGTAAAAATAACAGTGGGTCCGTAATGCGCCAGCGGACATAATTATCAACAATAAGTGATTTTTTATCTTTACTCAATATTTCCTCAGGAGGGACATCATATTCCAGTAGGCGATCATCAAACTTTTGCGCAACCTGCAGCGGTGCTGGAAGTTTAAAATTCAACCCGGGCGTTTTAATTATTCTTACAGGTTCACCAAATTGCAATATTACCACTTGCTTTGTTTCATCTACAGTAAAAACTGTACTCATGACAATTATTGCGATCAAAATAATAAATACTATAAATACTCTCTTCATTATTTTACTCCCTTCGTGCTACCTAGATTAAGAAGGTTCAATAAATTTCCATCCTCACCATTGGGTACAATATATTTTTCAAGACCAGGAAGTATCCCCTCCATCGCTTCCAGATACAAACGCTCTCTGGTAACATCTTTTGCTTTGCTGTATTCCTTTAAAATTGCTTTAAACTTTGCAACATCGCCTTCTGCCCGTTTAATTCTTGATTCACGGAAACCTTCTGCTTCGCGGATCATGGCTTGTGCTTCTCCCCGTGCTTTTGGAATTACATCATTCCTGTAGCCTTCAGCTTCATTGATCATCCTATTTTTATCTTCTTTTGCAGAGGCTACATCCTTAAATGCATCAATTACTTGCTTGGGAGGGCTAACATCTTGTAGCTGGACAGCAACAACCTGTACTCCAGTCCCATATTTATCCAATATTGACTGTAATAGTTCTTTTGTTTCCTCCTGTATCATCAATTTTCCCGATGTAAGTGCTTCATCAATATTATGTCGTCCTACAACTGTCCTTAAAGATGCTTCTGATGCTTCACGCAAGGTCAGCTCTGGGCCAATAAAATTAAATAAATAATTTATTGGTTCTTTGATCTTGTATTGTACGATGAGTTCAGCATCAACAATATTCTCATCACCCGTAAGCATTAAACTTTCCCGTTCGACAGTTCTATATTGATTTTTTCCGACCGTTCGGAAACCGACCTCGATTCTTTTCACTTCGGTTACTTTTGGTGTTTTGACCGTTTCTATTGGGAAAGGCATATGATAGTTTAATCCTGACTGTACTATACGGTCGTATTTGCCAAACCTCTGAACCACACCAACTTCATCAGGACCAACTGTATATACACCAGTGAATAGCCAAAATATTAAGGCGATCCCAAATATAGGAAAAATCCCCAGTGTAAGTAATTTTTCTGGGACGCTTATTTCACTATCTCCAATTATGATTCTTTTAGCTGCCATAACTTCTCCTTATTAATTAAAGTTCTTTTCTTAATCGCGCTACAGGTAGCTGCAATTGATCCCTGTACTTTGCTACGGTTCGTCGGGCGACTGGGTAGCCAAGCTTTATTAACTTATCTTTCAATTCTTCATCACTGAGGGGATTATGCTTATCCTCATCTTTGATGAGTTCTTTTAGAGCTAATTTAACTTGATGTGTACTTATTTCTTTACCATCATTCAGTGTAATACTTTCGGTAAAATAATGTTTTAATTCATAAATCCCATATGGTGTCTCCACATATTTACCTCTGGTTGCACGACTAACAGTGGATATATCCATATCAATCGATTCTGCGATGTCCTGCAATTTCATTGGCCGTAGTTCTTCAATATTCCCTTTAAAAAACTCTGATTGGCGATTAATGATCTCATTCATCACATTTACCAGAGTCTCTCGCCTTTGTTCAACTGCCTGAATGAACCATTTAGCTGAAGTATAATTATGTTTAAGAAACTTTTTTGCTTTTGTAGTCTGAGAATCCAGATCATCAATCATTTTATGATAAATTTTACTAATCTGCAAAGATGGAATCCAGTTATCATTCACGATAATTTCCCACTGACTACTTCGTTTATTTACAATCAAATCCGGGATTATAGTATCATCTTTAGTAAAATGTGAACTTTCGCCAGGTCTGGGATTCAGTTTTGATACAATATCAATTACAGCAGAAAGATCATTATTTGAAATTCGCCCTTTTTCACAGATCCGGTTGTATCGTTTATTCACAAAATCATCAAAATAATCTCTTATAATTTTGTAAGTAATCGAATTCTTATCATTGTCCAATTGAATCATTAAACATTCCTGGAGGTTTCGTGAGCCTAAACCTGGAGGATCAAAATGCTGTACAACAGATAGTATGTGCTCTATTTCTGATTCATCTTTACCAAAACGATCAGCAATAAGGAACAAATCAACGGATAAATAACCGTGTTCATCAAGATTATATATTATCTCTTCCGCAACTGATCGTTCCCATTCTGCTAGATCAATTTCATTGAGCTGATCAATCAACTTTTCCAGAAAATTTGTTTGATCTGGTATAGGTAAGTTTTTCTTATCTCTTTTTGGTTCATAAATATTGGCCGGTTCATAGTCGTCTTCCCAATCTTCATTATTAACACCTTCTGAGTCCGTTGAATTCTGTACTTCTTCCACAATTTCAGCGGGTTCTAGGATTGGGTTTTTTTCCAATTCCTCCAAAATGATTTTTTCCAGATTTGAATTATTTAATTGTAGTAAGGTGGCTTCTATAATCTGTCGAGGAGAAAGGGCCTGTTTTAATTGCAATTCCTGTTTAAGCATGTTGATCAATCCAATCGAAAACTTTCACCTAGGTATAGTCGTCGAGCCTCTTCATCGTTTGCTAAAAACTCTGATGTTCCCGATTTTAGTATTACACCATTAAACAATAGATAGGATCGATCTGTTATTGATAGTGTTTCCCGAACATTATGATCAGTAATAAGAACGCCAATATCTTTTTCCTTTAATGATTTGACTATGGATTGGATATCTTCAACTGCAATTGGATCGACACCCGCAAAAGGTTCGTCCAGTAAAATAAAATCTGGATCCATCGCTAAGGCTCTGCATATCTCAACACGTCGACGTTCGCCGCCAGAAAGATTATGCCCTTTATTATTTCTTATTTGTTGAATGGACATCTCTTCAAGTAACTTTTCAATTTTATCAGTCTGTTCTTCCCTCGAAAGTGTTGTCATTTCAAGAACCAGCCTAAGATTATTTTCAACGGTTAATTTTCCAAAAATTGACGGTTCTTGTGCCAAATAACCGATACCACTGCGCGCGCGCATGTACATCGCTTTATCAGTAATTTCATTATTATCCAGGAAAATTTGACCCTTAGTAGGTTTAATCATCCCTGTAATCATATAAAATGTAGTTGTTTTCCCTGCGCCGTTTGGACCAAGCAATCCAATGATTTCACCTTTTTTTAATTCAATATCGACATCAGATACAACCCATCGATTACCATATTGTTTGTGAAGGCCCTTTGCCCGCAATGCCTGGTGATTGTTATTCATCCTTTGCTCGTTCCGTGACACCAGATGGTTGCAGTATCTTCCAGTGGTCCATACTTACATCGGATTCAAAACCAATACCATAAAGAGTGTCGTTTTTTTCTGTAGTGAGCATAATAGGGTCATCTGTATAGATAAGTTCTTTCTCTGAATTCCACATCAGTGTATCTGTATATAATGTCACACCACTATCTGAGACCACAATCACATCACCAATTGCGGTCATGAAATTAGTTCGTTCATCAACTTCTGCTATTTGGGATTTTAAATTGGTTGTATGTTGCTCAAAATCATCAAAAAAATCGACATCGACATCCTTATCTAATAAAATATATTGACGGTCATTGAATTTTTCCAGATGCCCTGACTTGACCAGTGCCCGCATTACACCTTCATCAGTAAGAGTAATCTTAACCCCCCAACTTTCCTGATCAGGGTACCCACTTCTAGTATTTCCATATTCTGCCCTTTCAAGTGTGCTGCAATTAATAATAAGTATTGCAATTAAGGGGTAAAATCTCATGTAATTATTTGGTTAATAAAGAATTTTTCATTAATTGAATTCCTTCTTCATATCGTCCTTGACACATTGCTATCCAGTCAATTGCTTCTCGGAAAGCCCCCTGACCACCAGGCAAGCTCGTTGTATAAATTGCTGTATCCTTCACTAAATGATACGCATTTGCTACTGCAATAGGAGCCCCTACAATTTCCATTAAACTTAAATCGATTATATCATCACCGATAAAGGCAATGTCTTCATCATTTAAAGAATATTTTGATTTTAAATCATCATAAGGTTTTAGTTTATTTAGTGATCCGTTATAAACATCTTCTATTTTTAATTCCTTTGCCCGTGCTTCTGTAGCTAATGAGTGACGTCCAGAAATTATTGCCACGTGAAGATCCAATAAACGCGCTAAAGCAATTCCAGCCCCATCAACAATAGAAAACTGTTTTAATTCTATATCAACGAAAGTAGAAGATTCTTTTGCTTTATAGATCGAACCATCAGTAAGAACACCGTCTACATCCGCGATTACAAGTTTGACTTTTTTACCCCGTTCTATAACCATATGACCGAATTCTTTTTCGAAATTCGAACTAGAATAGATATCAACCATCAGCTTTAACCCTTTAATTTATTATATTTGACAGCGGCACCAATAAAACCCCTAAACAATGGATGCGCACTATTCAGTCTACTTTTCAGTTCGGGATGAAATTGACTGGCAATAAACCAGGGATGGTCAGGATATTCAATAATTTCAACCAAATTTAATTCCGTATTAATTCCAGAAACAACTAGACCATGGTTCTCAAGTCGATTGCGATAACGATTATTTATTTCCCAACGATGACGATGTCTTTCTGTAATATGTTTTTTCCTGTATTCTTTTGCCGCTCTTGTCTTCGGTTTTATATCACAAGAATATGATCCCAGGCGCATTGTGCCGCCTTTTCGTTTTATTGCACGCTGGGATTCCATTAAATCAATTACCGGGTATGGTGTTTTTTTATCAAACTCTGTACTATTAGCATTTTTTAGGCCGCAAACATTTCTAGCGAAATCAATAATAGCACATTGAAGTCCTAGGCAAATACCCAAAAATGGTACATTATTTTCGCGGGCATATTTACAGGAAAAGACTTTTCCTTCTGAACCACGGGATCCAAAACCTGGCAATAGTAATATCCCATCAATCCCTGCGAATTCTTTTTCTGCAACAGCATCAGTTTTAATGTTTTCTGTGGCAATCCAATGAACATTCACGCGTGCATCATTTTCTACTCCAGCATGGATAAAAGCTTCTAGCACACTTTTGTATGCATCAGGTAATTCTGTGTATTTTCCGCACATAGCAATATTCACTTTGTATGTTGGTTTTTTAAATCGCGCAATAAAATCATGCAATTTAGTTACCTGCGGTTGCCCGGTCAGTTCCAGACGATTCATAATTATTTGACCGAGTTTCTGCTTATCAAAAACAAGCGGCACTTCATAAATGCTCTTGACCTCCTTACCCTCAATTACATGTGTCGTTGCTACATTACAAAAAAGCGCAATTTTTTCTTTTACTTGTTTTGTTAAAGGATAATTAGAACGGCAGAGTATTACGTCAGGACTCAGCCCAATCTCACGTAATTTCATTACTGAGTGTTGGGTAGGCTTGGTTTTTAATTCCTCACTGGCTTTGATGAATGGCACTAGCGTTACATGTACAATTAAATGATTGTGATATCCTACTTCTACTGACATCTGCCGAATCGCCTCCATAAACGGTAAACTTTCAATGTCACCTACGGTACCGCCTACTTCACAAATAACTACATCATATTTTTTTGGATTATTCACTAGATGAATACGCCTTTTTATTTCGTCCGTAATGTGGGGGATTACCTGAATAGTAGCTCCTAAATAATCACCCTTACGTTCTCGATGAAGAACAGTGCTATACACCTGACCTGTTGTGGCGTTGTTGTGCTTACTCATATCAACATCAATGAAACGTTCATAATGCCCTAGATCAAGGTCAGTTTCAGAACCATCATCCAACACAAATACTTCCCCATGTTGGTACGGATTCATTGTCCCTGGGTCCACATTGAGGTATGGATCCAATTTTAATATCGTTACCCTAAGTCCAGCGCTTTTCAATAAATAGCCGATAGAAGAAGCAGTAATACCCTTGCCCAAGCCAGATATAACGCCGCCTACTACGAAAATGTATTTTACTTGTTTTTTCGGGTTCATTGATTGGATTCAAATTGAATAAGATCTTCCTCAGTATCGATTCCTTGATAAGGATAATCAGTTAATACTACTTTTATTGGAATTCCATTGTCCAGTGCTCGTAATTGCTCCAGATTTAATTTGGCTTCATTTTCGGTTTGATCAATCTTTGTGAATTGTAATAGTGTTTCCTTACGGTAACCATACATGCCTACATGATGGTAATAGCCGCCTATTTCAAGGTCTTTTGTCTCTCGACGAAAGGCGGAAGCAAACCCGTTTTCATCAATCATCACTTTTACTGAATTTGGATTTAAATAATCAGAATTATCTATTACCGTACTGGCTACGGTTGCCATTTCTACAAATTCATCCTCAAATGTATCAATTAATTGATTTACTATTGCTGGATCGAGCATTGGTTCATCACCTTGGATATTTAATATAACATCGGCATCCATTTCATTTATGACTTCGGCTACACGGTCAGTACCAGAAAGGTGATTTGGGTCAGTCATCTGAATATTTGGTTTATAAGATTTTAGCGCTTCCTCAGTTTCTTTACTATCTATGGCAATGATTACATCATCCAGTTTATCTGCTTCTTTGGCTCGATCATAGACATGCATTACCATAGGCTTATCATTAATGGGGGCTAATATCTTATTGGGGAAGCGTATTGAGTGTAAGCGCGCTGGAATGACGCCAATGACCACTGTCAGGACGTCCCACCATTTATTGACAAGTGTATATTGTTTATCTTAGACATGACAACATTAATGAAATCAAGAAACAAAATTTATTAAATCCATTGATCATTAAAGAGGGAAAAATAGGTTTTATTCATATCGGAGAGATTCAATTGGGTTAAGATTAGCAGCTCGCCACGCCGGGTAGATACCAAAGCCAATTCCAATTGCCGAGCAAACTACTAAGCCATAAATTGCCCAATCGATTGGTATAACAGCCGGAATATTAAATAAAATAGAAACTATATTGCCCCCTGCAATCCCAAGTATTACGCCAACAATGCCTCCAAACTCACTTAAAAATATTGCCTCTGTTAGGAATTGAATAAGAATATCGCGGCGAGTTGCACCTATTGCCTTACGAACGCCAATTTCTTTGATACGGTCAGTTACAGATACAAGCATAATATTCATAATACCAATACCTGCAACTAAAAGAGCAATTACGCTGATGGATAAAGCAAATAGTTTTATTCCTTTAGTAAAACCTGAAAAACGTTCTATCATTTCTGCATTTGATACAATCTCAAAGTTATTTTCATCACTGGGCGGTACTTTTCGTACTGCCCGTAAAATACCAACAGCCTCATCCACCGTTCTATCATATTCCTCTGCCGATGATGCTTCCACACTAATAGCTAAAGTGGTCCAACGATTTTTAAAGTGCTGTAAAAAGTTGGAGATGGGAATCACGATATAATTATCTTGACTGCGACCAAATGCTTCTCCCTTGCGTTCAGTAACACCAACTACGGTATAATCAAGTCCCCTTATTTGAAGACTCTTACCTAACGGGTCTTCAAAAGGGAATAACCTATCAACTACATCCATACCAAGAAGACAAACATTTCGAGCAGAATGAACATCATCTACAGTGACATTTCGACCATCAGCAATATATGTATTATAGGTCCTAACCGTACCTTCGTCTCCCCCAATCAGTTCTATAGACCTTTTGACTGTTTTATCACGGTATTTAACATTACGAGCACTTGTTCCTTCCGATACACTTACCAGAATGGGTAGCTTTGCTCTTCTTTTAAACTCTTCGTATTGGGGATAATCAATATTTTTTCGATTGCGATACTTTTCATCTCCATGATCAGTCATTATTGCTGAATATTTTTGAATTACAAATGTATTAGTACCAAATACATTTAACCCTGATTCAACCGATGATTCCAATGTTCTTATAGCTGTCATTACACCAATAACAGAAAACACACCAATGCTTATACCAAGTAATGTCAAAATTGAACGTAGCTTATTTTGTCGAATTGCATCTATGGTCATCCGAAAACTTTCTTTCATAACATTTTTTAAACTATGGACATTGATCATGACTTACTCGTATCGTAATGCTTCAATGGGATCCAGATTTGCCGCTTGATATGATGGTATCAATCCAGATATTACTCCAACAAAAATACTCATAATTATTGATCCAAAAGCCAACCATAGAGGCAACGTTGAAGGAAAAATCTTATTAATAAAATAACTAGCGCCAAAAGCCAATGCTAAACCTATGATGCCACCAATGATACATATAGTAATTGCTTCCATAAGAAATTGACTTAATATCATATTTGATGTAGCGCCTATGGCCTTGCGAACGCCAATCTCACGGGTTCGTTCCTTTACGGATACAAACATAATATTCATTATCCCAATTCCTCCAACTACGAGGGAAAGAATTGTAATAAATATACCAGTGCCGCCAATTGCATATTTTAAAGCATTGTATTGTGTTTCGAATGCTTTTGTCTGGTTAATCGCAAAATCATCTTTATTCCCCGGTTTTATTCCTCGAATTCTCCGCATAACTGCATGTATCTCATCCCTAGCTTCTTCAATATTATTTTCATCAACTTTTATACTAATACGCATAAATCCACGTTTGGAAAATAATCGTGTATATGCGCCCAATGGTAAAATTGCTTGATTATCGACGCTAAATAAACCAAGAAATTTCCCTTGTTTTTCCAGGACGCCTATTACTCTGAATTTTATTCCATCAATTTTAATATATTTTCCAATCGGATCTTGATATTCAAAAAATGCATCTTTTATATCATTACCTATTATGGTTACTCTGGTACCTGACCTTTCTTCTCCCTTGCTGAAAAACCTTCCCAGTTGAATATCTTCTGTGACAGTTTCCATATAATCAACGTTTGTACCAAAAATCTGCGTTTGGGTGGTTTTGTCCCCAAATGATAATGTAGCACCACGCTGCATTACCGGTGAAACCGCTAAAGCATATTTAGATTTTTCTCGAATTTTATCTTCATATTCTAGACGCATGCGCGGCCTGTTTCTTACCTCCCACCACTCCATATCACTAAACCATTCCCATCGACTTATATAAAGAATATCTTTACCTAGCCAAGACATGCTATTCTCAAATGATCTATCTAAACCTGAAATAAGAGTTCCCATAACTGTCACTGATAACACACCAATTACAATACCCAGTGCAGTGAGAATTGACCGGGATTTATTGCCAAATATTGAACCCAGTGATATGTACAGGTTTTCCCAGAAAAGTGAAATCATACAGAAGTTTCTACACTTATTAATGTATTTAATAAATTATTAATATCTTTTAAATATCCAGTCCAATCTTTTACCAATCCATCTTCTATATCATCTTTAGTAGCAGTTCTTATCCAATCTTCATACCTTTTAACTTCTTCTTTTAAATAATGTACTGGATTATTCTCTAACATAGATATGATTGATGTATTAGCCTTTAGTTCGCTCTGCACTTGGACTTCTAATTCTTTCCCCGATAATTTTGGGTAATATTCAATCCAGCTTTTTCTGATAGATTCTTCATTTATATCATAAAAGGTTTTTTTCAGTTCAGACCATTCTCTTATTTCTTTTGATGGTTCTACAAGATCAGGGGCTATTTCTGGACCTGGTACTTCAAGGGGTGGTACAATTACAGCTTTCCTATCTGTATTTGAAAGATTAGTTGGCTTTTCTAATAATACTGTAGATGCTGTTTTAATGGGTTCCTCAGCAATTCTTGCTTTTTTGAGATCATCTTTTATTCTACCATCAAAAAGATTAATCGTTCGATCTGCATGTTCGGCAATATATACTTCATGAGTTACGAGAATAATGGTATTACCATCATTATGAAGATTATCCAGTATTTTCATGATTTCAACACCGCTTTTTGAATCAAGATTACCTGTAGGTTCATCGGCTAAAAGAATGGAAGGATCATTTACTAGAGCACGGGCAATGGCCACACGCTGGCGTTGGCCTCCAGAAAGTTCGTTAGGTTTATGATGCATTCGATCATTAAGACCCACTGCATTAAGTGCTTTTTCCGCTTTTTCTAATCGTTCACTTCTAGAGATATTGGCATAGATCAAAGGCACTTCTACATTGCGAAGCGCTGTAGCCTTGGGCAATAGATTAAAGGTTTGAAACACAAATCCGATCTTGCGATTACGAATTGATGCCAACTGGTTATCATCCATCTCATGGACCAGCTCCCCTTCAAATTCATAGACGCCTTCTGTAGGGGTATCTAGGCAACCGATCATATTCATGAGGGTGGACTTCCCAGAACCGGAAGGACCCATAATCGAAATATATTCGTTATGATTAATTATTAAATCAACGCCATCTAACGCCTTAACTTTTTCTTCACCAACTTGGTAGTGACGTTTAATACCTTTTAATGAAATTAATGTTTCCAATAGAAACCTTTAATCCTCATCTTTCTTTTTAGTATTTACTTGCGTATTATGAGTAAGGTCCTTACTTACAGCTTTATAATTGCCAATTACAATTTCTTCATTCTCTTTTAATCCGCTTAATATCTCGTAGTGGTTTTCACTAGAAACTCCTACAGTCACTGGCCTGATATGGACAAATTGACTACCACGTTTAAATTTTCTTTTTTTGTCGTTTTTTATTTCTGAAATCTTTCCTTCTCTAAGGACGCCACTTGGTTTATTGGCTAATACAAACACTAACTCTTCCAGTTCTTTTTTCTTGAATTCATTTGCTGGCCCCTCACCCCCATCTGACCAGTCCCTTTTACCTTTCCCATCGAAAAGCTTATTTTCTGAACCGAATTCTCTAACAGTTAAACTTTGAATTGGAATAGCCAATACATTTTTTCTTACATCGGTAATAATATTAGCAGTCGCACTCATACCTGGTCTAATATTTAAGGGGACATTTACCATACGAATTTTTACTTTGAAATTAGTTACTTGTTCTTGGCTTCCAAAATTAGCCGTTTCAGCCATATGGGCAATTTCACTAACTACTCCATAAAATAC
>Ga0209034_10001261_pt1 | contig 12444 bp, 10 predicted proteins | sample MarorgKNORR_S2LV_2_FD_188219 | JGI IMG/M metagenome (GOLD analysis project Ga0209034, IMG submission 188219) | Marine microbial communities from the Southern Atlantic Ocean, analyzing organic carbon cycling - 250m_A/KNORR_S2/LV (SPAdes) (version 2) | ecosystem: Environmental > Aquatic > Marine...
GAACAGGGGTCGGATGACCGGAATCGCAGATGGTTGGAGAGCAACATGCCCTTTTTAGGACTTAGGTTGGGCAATGAAACCCAAATGACTACTGCCGAGGTACAGAGTTTAGGTTCTTTGGCGGAAGAATTGGGTTACGGAGAGTTGTGGATGACTGAGGGCTCGGGGCGAGACTCACTGACCCAACTCACCGCCATAGGTTCAGTCACCAGCCGTATCGGTCTTGGGACCGGTATATTGCCTATGTTCTCTAGGACGCCTCTTGTCACGGCGATGTCGGCCGCTGGGCTGGCTGCCGCATCCGACGGGCGGTTCATTTTAGGTTTAGGAGTCGGAAACCGACTTGCTACTGAACATGGGCATGGCGTGGCCTATGACCAGCCGATACACCATTTGACGGATATGGTCCATATCGTGCGTGCCTTGTTAGCCGGCGAAGATGTCACTCATGAAGGCAAAGCAATTACAGTAAACGCTGCTAACTTGGGTGGAGCCGAGCCTCGAACTAAAGTTCCCATCTACATAGCAGCATTGGGGCCCCGGATGCTGCAACTCGCCGGTGCTATAGCCGACGGGGTATTGCTCAGCTGGACGGCTGCCAGTTATGTAGAACAGGCCATCCAACTGGTGCAAGATGGTGCAATTAAAGCCGGAAGGGACCCTTCTGATGTAGCCATATCAGGATACTTGCGAGTTGCAGTTACCGAAGATTTAGTAGCTGGACGGGCTAGCTTGAAGCGAGAAATAGCTAGGTATGCCGGCAGTTCTCACTATCAGAATTTCTTCAGTAGGACCGGTTTCGATGATGAGATGTCTGTAGCTTCGGCGGCCCGGGATCATTCTGACAATCCAGCCATGGCGGCAGCCATAAGTGAGAAAATGCAATCAGAATTAGGAGTTGTTGGATCGGCCAAGGTGTGCCATGCGCATATAGACCAACTGAGAAAATTAGGACTTACGAAACCAGTAATAGCGCCGCTTACTGTTGGAGACTTGATGGATTCGTACGAGCGTACTATAAGGGCTATTGCGCCCTAATAAATAAACAGATCATTTGGGTGAGATATGTCCTCTGTATTGGTTTTTGTTTTTGACGGTCTTCAGCCTGATCAGGTTACCCCACGGCTGATGCCGAACCTGTCAAATTTCGCAGCTTCCGGAGTAACTTTCGCCAACCACCACGCCGTGTTTCCGTCCGTTACCCGTGTCAACTGTTCCAGCATGGTCACCGGTATGTATCCCGGAGGACATGGCTTGTCTGGAAACAGGCTTTTGATCAGGGAATTTGACGCCGATAATCCTATGGGTGCCATGGAACCAGAATTGAACAAGGTTGCAATGGCTGGTGTCCCAGTGCTCTTGGCTCCCACTTTGGCTGAAATCTTGAATGACCAAAAAAAAGAGTATGTTGCGATTGGTATAGGTACCAGCGGGAACGCATATCTGCATAATCCGACAGCCGAAGATTCGGGCGGGGCGACTATTCATCCAACGTTTTCTCTGCCTAGAGATCTCTATGAGTCTTTGGTTGACCGATTTGGTCCGTGGCCAGAAGAACAGGGGCCTAATACGCCTAGATTGGCACATGCCGTCCGGATCCTTAAAGAGTATGTGCTTCCTGAACGGAACCCGGCAGTGGCTTTGGTTTGGTGTTCTGAACCAGATAAATCTCAACATGCGGCCGGGGTTGGTTCGCTACTATCTGACAGTGCCGTCAGGGAAGCGGATGGCCAGTTTGGGGATATCATCCGGTGGCTTGAGGAAACTGGACGGGCGGAAGATACGAATGTCCTAGTCGTTTCAGACCATGGCTACTCGACTGTTACTGAAACCGTCAATATTGAACTCTTGGTAAGGGCAGCCGGTTTTTCGTCCGGAGAAGTAGCGGTTGCCCAAAATGGTGGCGCTTCCCTCTTTTACACACCGCCCGGAGATTTGGAGACCGCGCGTCAGCTGGCCCTTTGGCTTATGAGACAGACTTGGTGTGGCACTATCACAGCTTCCGATGCTGTGGCGGGCATAACTGGTACTTTGCCTGCATCGTTGGTTGGCAACGAAGGCCCACGGGCGCCCGAACTCACCGTATCATTCCGTTGGGACTCAACGGTCAATGAAGCAGGTTATTCCGGTACCGCCTATGCGGCCTATGGCGAACCAGGTACTGGCCAACACGGGTCGATGAGTCAGCATGAGATGAATAATATATTGTTCGCCGCAGGTCCGGCATTCAGATCGAATATCAGGTCACTTATTCCCTCAGGGAATACGGACCTGGCTCCAACCATACTTAGAATTCTAGGCCTTTCGGGGTACGGAAATATGCACGGAAGAGTCTTGGAAGAGGCGTTGTCCGGTTGCCCAGAAACGGAGGACATAGATTGGCGTACTGAAACCCACCGATCAGAGGTTAATCTGGGTGGTGACATCTATCGGCAGGAGATACAAATATCCACTGTGGGTACTACCTCGTATGTCGACATGGGTAATCGAGCGAGTTAGCGAGTCGTAACACCTATCTAGACTCCTATATTTGTTCGACTTAACAGTCATGATAACGCCAAGAGCCGGATTCAATTAGATACAACTGCAATTGAGGCCCCCAGATTAACTTACCGTTAAGCTCCCATATTTCCTCAACGTAGGCCCAGGGTGAAGTCCAACTTTTCAAGTTGTAATGCCGGTCGGCTCCTTGGAGGTCCTGTAACTCCATTTTTGTCATTTCTAGAAACCAAGGTCGTACAACTTCATATACCGCTCCTTTGTATTCAGCCAAGGGAGTTTCGTTTTGACAAATTACAGACCAACTGACGTACAAGCCTTCTAATGCCTCAGTAGTTACATCATTGACCAAAAACCATTCAGCTCGATTGTTAGCGAGCACAAGCAACTGCTCGTGCATCTTGGAATCTAACTCAACCCCGGCTGGAGAATAAGTGCTCTCACTCGATTGTTTTGAATTGTTATTGGCGTTACAAGCGCCGAGCACTATCAGCAATAATAATATAGTTAGTATCGCGAAAATCTTAAATGAGGCCACGGCGATTTCCTTTGGACCTTTCGGAGACTTATACAACAGAACTGGTGATTCAGATGCGAGAGGTTTGATAGAGATAAACTCATGCTCTTTATGTTGAATACCGAGAGCATGGGTTTATCTCTTGTATGTGTAATATGCTCAGATATTGAGTGTGTAAGAGAAATCGCGGTTTGCTCCTACCCTTTCAACATTTTCATCAGTTGCATTGGATTACGGGACTTCGACATCTGCTTCATCAATTTCTGAGTTTGTTTGAACTGGTTAAGCAGTTGATTCACGTCTGCCGGAGTGGTGCCACTTCCTTTGGAAATACGGCGGCGGCGGCTGCCATTTAGGATCTCGGGTCTCTGCCGTTCTTGTGGGGTCATCGACCGAATTATGGCTTCTATGCGTTCGACTCGCCCGTCGTCTAGGTCGCCCATAGGCATCTTTTTACTGAGCTGTCCCATACCGGGAATCATCTCCATTACGGAAGAGAGGGAGCCCATCTTTTTAACACTCTGAATCTGGGTTAAGAAGTCCTCGAGATCAAAACTGGCCTGACGGAATTTGCGCTCCATCTCCTCAGCCTGCTTCTCATCCACCGCCTCCTGAGCCTTCTCGATGAGCGTTAGAATGTCGCCCATGGCTAGGATACGGGAGGCTAGTCGGTCGGGGTGGTAGGCTTCCAGACCGTCAGGCCGTTCTCCAACTCCTAGGAACTTGATGGGTACACCGGTCACGCGAGTTATGGATAGAGCTGCACCTCCGCGGGCATCACCATCCATTTTGGACATGATCAAACCAGTGAGATCCACATGTTCGTGGAACCCTTCGGCGGCGTTGACGGCTTCTTGGCCTGTCATGGCGTCGACGACCAAGATCACTTCTTTGGGATCGACGGCTTTCTTGACATCTCCCAGTTCCTGCATTAGATCTTCGTCGATCTGCAGCCGGCCACCGGTGTCTATGATGGCCCAGTTGACTCCCAACTGCCGGGCCTTTTCCAGGCCGTTCTTGGCAACTTGGACAACCGTGGAAGATTCGGGGTCTTCCGAATAGACCGGTATATCTAACTGTTTGCCTAGTGTCTCTAATTGTTGAATCGCGGCTGGTCGACGAAGGTCAGCGGCGATGAGCAGCGACTTGTGATTTTCTCGACGTAGGTGGAGGGCCAACTTGGCGGCGGTGGTGGTCTTACCAGATCCTTGTAGTCCTACCAGCATAATAGCCGTAACTGGTTGGCTAGATAGAGTCAAGGAATTGTCGCCGCCGCTGAGTAAGTCGGTCAATTCTTCTTGAACTATCTTCACGACCTGCTGGCCAGGTGAGAGACTTTCAAGAACATCGGATCCTATGGCACGCTCTTTTACTGCGGCCACGAAATCCCTGGCAACGCGGAAATTGACGTCGGCTTCTAACAAAGATCTACGGACCAGAGAAAGAGCTTCGTCGACATCACTTTCGGTCAGACGTCCTTTACTGGTCAGCTTATTAAGGATCCCAGTCAATCGTTCTGTTAGGTTCTCAAACATATCCACTCGAGCATAACTAAGGGTTCATTTTGATTGATTGTAGGCTCGGATTTGTTACAGGGTCAAGACAGGTAAAGGAAATTTACTGTCGAAACGGTAGACCTTTCAGCTTATTGTTACGATTTAATTACTATGTTGAATGCCGAGCCTGTCGACTCCTGTTTGCTATGCTAAAATTAGCTATCTTTCGGTAGACATAACCTGAACCGAGATAAGTTCTCTTAGTGTGGTGTAGGTCGTAGTGAGCGGTTCTTGTCCGATATATAGGGCTTATTTGAGGCCCTTCCCATGATACCCCTTAAGCTGACTCTTAGTAACTTCCTTTGTTACCGCGAGAATGTTGAGCCTTTGGACTTTGCAGGGGTCCATGTCGCTTGTCTGTGTGGTGATAACGGACACGGTAAGTCAGCTCTATTGGACAGTATTACTTGGGCCCTTTGGGGTAAAGCCAGAGGCAAGGTTCAAGACGAGATGATTTCTTATGGCGCGGATGAGTGCCGGGTGGAACTGGATTTCTCATCGCGCGATCAAAGTTATCGCGTGATCCGTAGCCATGCTCGGGGCGGGAAGCGTCGGAGAGGCGGTGCGTCCGATTTGCAATTGATGGTCTTAGATGGTGAAGCTCCGAGGTCAATCACTGGAGATATGATTCGCGAAACCCAAGCCCGCATCGATCAAACTATCGGAATGGACTATGACACATTTGTGAATTCGGCGTTCTTGGTTCAGGGCCGGGCGGACGAATTCACCAACAAAACACCTGCCGAGCGTAAAGCTGTGCTCAGTAAAATATTGGGCCTGGATACTTATGACCGCCTGCAAATCCGAGCTCGAGAGCGAAATAGCTGGAGTGAAAATACCGCTAAGGTCGTTGAAAGCAATGTAGACCGGCTTCGCCGAGAGCTAGAGCAAATGGTGGAGCCGTCGCGCGAACTAGTTGAACTTGAAACAGTTTTGGTCACTCTGAACAGAGATTTGGCAGACCACCAGGGCGTAGCCACGGTTATGCGAGATCAAGTAGTCGAATTGCGTCGGAGACAGGAAGGCCAAGAAGATTTAGCCAGGCGTCTTGTGGCCCTGTCCCAAGAGATGGAACAATTCAAGCTCGCCAACCAGGCCGCGCAACAACAAATTATGTCGTATGAGAAATTGCTTGAAAGCGCAACAGGTATACGTCAGGGAGCCACTCGACTGGCATCGGCCCGAACTAAATTCTCCAGACTTGAATCAGCAGGCCACAAATTTGAAGATCTTGAACGCCAACGAGCTACTGTTTCGGCGGCGGTTGACGTTAAACGAACCGTTTTGGAATCTCACGTAAAACAGCTAACCACGGAAATAGACACCAGGATCGAACCAAAATCGCAAGGGTTGGAAAAGCTCCAAGTTAGCCAGCAAGAATTGCAGGCCTTAGGGAGTGAGTTAGAAGAACGGCAGAGGTCTTTATCGGCAGAACGGGAGAGATTGAATGGTATGGCTGTTCTTGCCGGCCAACTTCAGAGAGATTTAGAACGTTCGGCCACCGAGGGTAGAGATCTAGCCGCTAAGAAGGAACTGTTGGACGGAGCGAACGGTACGGACGCAGTCTGCCCGCTTTGCCAAACACCTCTCAGCGAAGACGGGTGCCAACGTTTGTCAGAGACTTTTGAAGCCGATATAGAAGCCAAACGTGATGAGTATCGAACAATTTCAGCTCAGGTGAAGACACTTCAAGCGCAAACTTTAGAGTTGGAAAGCAGCTTGCCTAACCAAGAGCAAGTTTTGTCCCAAGACCACACCAACCGTCAGGTCCGTTTGAAGCAATTGGAACAACAGATTCAGGATGCCAAACAGGCACAAACAGATCTTGCTGAATCGATTCCAAAATTGGAAGGTATGCGGGCGACCTTGACGGACGAGTCCTTTGCTGCCGAGGAGTCGGCTCAGATCAAGAAGCTGGACACTCAGATAAAAGAGCTGGAATACGACCCTGCTGTTCGCCAACGCGTCTTCCAAGAGACCATCGAGCTACAAGAATTCGGGCAACAGGAGCAATTGCTAAACCAGGCAGAAGCCAGTCTTCCCAGTGCTAAAGAAGCGGCAGAGCAAAATTCTGCCATGGTTAACCGGCGCGGAGAAGAGATTTCACAACTCCAATCCCAAGTGGCTGAGGCGAAGCAGGCTCAGGTCGACCTGGCTCCATTGGCGAGCAAGCTAACTGAATCGGAACGATTGGAACGTGAACTTAGGGTAAAGATTCAACAGTCTATAGAGAGGCAAGGTTATCTTCGAAATCAAGTGGAACGTCAAGAGGCGCTGACAGAAGAGATGAAGTCGGAGTTAGTGCGTTTGAACGCCTTGCAGGAAGAACAGTCGATATATACCGAGCTGTCTACTGCGTTTGGCCGTCAAGGTGTGCAGGCCATGCTGATTGAGACCGTGGTACCGAGGTTGGAAGATGAGACTAACGCACTTTTGGGCCGGATGACTGATAACCGTATGAACGTCAAGCTTGAAACTCAGCGTGAGCGGGCATCTGGCCAAGGAGACCCTAGGGAGACATTGGATATATTGGTCAGTGATGAGTTGGGGCCTCGTAGCTATGAGATGTACAGCGGTGGTGAGGCATTTCGAGTTAACCTGGCTTTACGTATCGCCTTATCAAGAGTACTTGCTCAACGAATGGGAGCACCGCTGCCTACTCTGTTTATTGATGAAGGATTTGGGACACAGGACGCCGTTGGTCGCGAACGAATCTTAGATGTGATCAGTGCCATAGGGGACGACTTCGAAAAAGTCTTGGTGATAACACATCTAGAGGATCTAAAGGAAGCTTTTCCTGTGCGGATAGAGGTACAGAAAGACGAATCTGGTTCCACGTTTGTTATCAGTTGATCCTAGATTAGCAGTCAAGTAGGGAGAAGAAATGACTTCTGCTTCCACCGAAAACATAGGGGTTCGCCGGGCTTTGCAGATAGATGCAGAGCATATTAGTGACTTTAATATAGCTATGGCGCTTGAGACTGAAGGCAAACCTCTTGACTCGGAAACAGTCCGTGGCGGCGTCCGGGCAGTACTTAGTCGCAATGACTTGGGGTTCTATGTAGTTGCGGAGCATCGCGATAAGCCCGTTGGCCAACTACTTATCACATACGAGTGGAGCGATTGGCGAAACGCCTTTTTCTGGTGGATTCAGAGCGTCTATGTCGCTCCTGAATATAGGCACCAAGGGGTATACAAAGCTTTACATGAATATGTATCTAAAGCCGCTGGCAGCCAAGGCGACGTTTGTGGGATACGGTTGTATGTTGATAAAGACAATAAAATCGCCCAGGGAGTGTATGCACGCCTTGGGATGTCTGAGACTAATTACGATATGTATGAGATAGAGTTTTAGGTTACATATTTAATTTAAGAAATCTCGTTCGACCTATATTCAGGGGGCTGTAAGCAAATGCTACCGGATAAAGTCAGGAAATTTGCGGCCGAAAACCACCAAGGTGTGCTGAGCTGCTTTCGCAAGAACGGCATGCCCCAGATGAGCATAGTCACATGTGGGCCTTATGGTGATGGCGTGGCGTTTTCGACGACGACAGACCGCGCAAAACTACTTAATCTTAAGCGTGACTCCAGATGTTCGTTGATGGTGTCCAAACAAGATTGGTGGGGTTACCTTGTCCTAGAAGGTAACGCTACCGTGCTGGACCCAGATAACACCCCGGCTGACAGGCTTCGATATGCCCTCCGAGACGTCTACCGAGCTGCTACCAACGGTGACCATCCCAACTGGTCTGAATACGACCAAGCCATGATCAATGATCATCGGGCTGCAGTAATAGTGGTCCCGGACCAGATTTATGGAACGGCGGTTTGATTGGTCGAGCGATGTGTAGCTAGGGACAGTCGCGGTCAAATCTTACAACTATGCTGTGCTACCATTTCCCAGTCACGACGTATTAGAGGACAGAATAATGGCAGATTCTGATAAAGAAGCTATCCGGGAAGCCGTACAAGAATACGAAGATAAGCTAACTGATGCTTTGGCTCGTCAGAAGGAGCCTAAGCCCGCTTCGGAGACGAGTTATGGAATGCCTCTGAAAGCGGTTTATACTCCTGAGGATATCTCTGGCCAGGACTATTTAAGAGATTTGGGCTTTCCTGGCTCATACCCTTTCACCAGAGGTATCCGCCCTGATATGTATCGTGGGCGGCTCTGGACCATGCGCCAGTATGCAGGATACGGTACGGTTGAGGAGACTAACTCACGGTTCCGACACCTGCTGGATCAAGGTCTCACCGGTATGAATGTCGCCTTTGACCTGCCGACGCAGCTTGGCATGGATCCTGATTATCCTCCGGCCACAAGTGAAGTGGGTAAAGTGGGTATTTCCTGTCCGTCAGTGCGGCAGATGGAGACGCTCTTTCACGAAATACCCTTGGATCGAGTGACACCTTCCTTAACGGTCAATGCGTCTGCTCAATCCGTTCTATCGATGTACTTAGTCACTGCTCAGCAACGCGGACTTGGGCTCGAGCAAATCGGAGGTACCACTCAGAACGATATACTCAAAGAGTTTATAGCCAGAGGTAACTATATCTTCCCTCCAGGGCCGTCTTTGAAGATGGGGGTCGATTTATTTGAGTATTGCGCTCAGCATCTTCCTCGGTGGAACTACATCAACATCTGTGGCTACCACGTACGGGAGGCCGGATCAACCCTGGTCCAGGAACTGGCCTTCGCTTTTGGGAATGCATGCGCTTACCTGGACGAAGCCCTTTCCCGAGGTATGGAAATTGACGATTTCGCCCCTCGGATCGCCTTCAATTTCAGTGTGTTTAATAACGTCCTAGAAGAGGTCGCTAAATTCCGGGCCGCCCGTCGACTGTGGGCACGGCTGCTCAAAGAACGATACGGCGCGAAGAGCCCACGTTCGCTGACATTCCGTACCGGTGCAGGTAGCGGTGGGAGCACTTTAGTGGCTCAACAACCAGAGAACAATGTCGTCCGGGTTACGTTGCACACCGTGATTGCCGCCATGGCAGGAGTGCAATCTATGCACACAGCTTCGATGGACGAGGCCCTTGCTTTGCCGTCTGAAGAGGCCGCCACTTTGGCTCTGCGGACTCAGCAAATTGTGGCATACGAAAGTGGATTGGCGGATGTGATTGATCCCATGGGAGGGTCCTATTACGTAGAGAATCTTACCGATCAAATTGAAGAACAAACCGAAGCTTATCTAAAGCGGATCGAAGAACTGGGTGGGATGGTGACGGCTATTGAATCCGGCTGGGTTGTCCAAGAAATTGCTGAAGAGGCTTACCGGTTTCAGCGGGAAGTTGAGCTAGGCGAGCGTGTGGTGGTTGGCTTGAACCGGTTCAACACAAATGAAGTTCCTCCAATCGAACTTCATACCCCGGATCTAACGGTTTCTCATAGCGCGGTTAAGGAAGTTCAGGAACTCAGGCGAAAGCGGGACGGTCATGCCCTTGCTAAGGCCTTGGATGAATTGAAGTCTGTTGCCAGTGAAGGCGGAAATACTATGCCTCCAACTCTGGACGTTGTTAGGGCCATGGGCACAGTTGGTGAGGTGTCTGGAGCGCTGCGGGAGGTTTTTGGAGAATGGCAGGCACCGAACGTTTAGTTCAAAAACATTCTTAGCGTTTGAATACGATGACTTATATGGATCCTGGTCAAAGAATGTAGTTCCGCTTGGTAGTTATACGGATGGGTTTAGCCGATAAACGAGTTCTGCCCAATGCCTTCCCCAAGCCTCGCAGATAGAATTAACTTGGGATTCAGGGAAATCGCGTAGGCCTATGGGGCCATAGTGAGAAGTGTGTGCGTTTCCTTGGATAACCATGCCGTGATTCAGTAGGATGTGCAACATGCTCAGCAGTGCGAGTTCCGCGCCACTGCCCGGAAGTCCGCCCCCAGTGAATGCCCCACCGACTTTTCCTGATAACGGGCCGGGGTAGCCCTGAAAAGCAGTAATGTCGAATAGACGTTTGACTTGCCAGTCCACGTCACCAAACCGCACCGGAGTTCCGACTATGACTCCCTTGGCGGACAGCATATCGTCCCAATCGACTTCCTCGACAGTACGAATTAGAATGCTAGCGCCGGCTTCCTTGATTCCATGGCTGATTGGCTCCACCATGGCTCCAGTGCGACCGTTCTTCGAGGTATAGACGATCAGCAGGTCATGTTTGGGCATTTTGGGAATCTCCTAGAAAATCCTAGGTTTGGCATTTGGAGCAGAAGTATGTGCCCCGACCCCGGACACGGATTGCAGTCATGTTTGTACCGCAGTTAGGGCAAGGAGACTTAACGTCTCTAGGATGACTCCATGTTGTCAACGCGGTGGGAGGATTCGGCCAATCTTGTTCCCGGGCACGGTCGTACACTTCATAGGCGGCACTTAGGGCATCGATTATTGACTGCCGAAGTCTAGCTATCTCATCTACGGACAGTTCGGTAGCCGGGCGTTCGGGGTGAATCCCCGCTATGAATAGCGACTCGTCCGCATACAAATTTCCTAGGCCGCAGGCTATTCCTTGTTCTAATAGCAAGGCTTTTACGGGGGCTCTTTTGTTTGAAAACGATTCTGCCAAGGTCTCAACGGTAAAGTCATCATCAAATGGTTCTGGACTCATGAATGGCAGGGCTTCCGATGTGGAATCGACTAGCCACAACTTACCGAATTTACGGCTGTCTAAGAAGCGAAGTTCTCGGCCATCATCCAAGGAAAAAAAGTGACGCATCATAGGGTCTGACATTTGAGATTTGGGTTGCACTATGAGCCTCCCTGTCATACCTAAATGAACGATGAAATTGGCTGGGCCATTGCCCGATAGCGGCAGGATTAAGAACTTGCCACGTCGTTCTATTGACTGGATTGTCCGTCCCTTTATCATGTCTGCTAGTTTCGATGCAGATGGTTTTTTTACGGTGTTAGCCCAGGTAATGTTGGCGTTCGAGATTGTAGAACCGGTCAACCCAGCCCGTATGAGATTTCGGCGTGTGTTCTCTACCTCAGGCAGTTCGGGCATGTTCCGGTTATCCTCCTTTAATTGGCATTCCTATTCTATACGGTGATACTCTTTACGACGAGTGGCAATCGTTGAAACAAAGGTGATCACCATATGAAGTTTGGAATTTACAGTTCCATAGCGGATCCGCCAGCAGGTGAAGACCTACCGAGGTGTGTAGACGAGGTTATAGAGGAAGCAAAATTGGCTGAACAGGCAGGATTTGACTCGTGTTTCTTTGGTGAACATCATCAGGACAAAGATGGGTTTTTACCGTCACCTTTGATCGTCTGTACGGCAGTAGCCGCGTCCACTACGAAGTTACGAGTGGGTACTTCGGTGATTTTGCTGCCACTGCACCATCCGGTTCGCTTGGCCGAAGATGTGGTGACGCTTGATATCGTATCGAAAGGGCGTGTGACCGTCGGTGTCGGACTGGGATATCAGCAGGCGGATTTTGATGCATTTGGCGTAAACATGTCTGACCGGGTGGAGCTGTTTGAGGAGAAAGTCGAGATTCTCCATAAATGCTGGTCAGGTGAAGAGTTTTCTTTCCACGGCAAACATCACCAGATTAACAAACTTACTGTGCGACCTGAACCTATCCAGAGACCAAATCCTCCGCTCTGGATTGGAGCTAGTGCTCCGGTGAGTGCTCGGCGTGCGGCAAATATCGCCGACGCGATTGTTACCACACCGAGTACCACCTTGGAGAATACAGCTAATCTGATTGGTCACTACAATCGCGCTGCTTTAGCTGCTGGCAAGACTCCTAAGCCCATAATCATGCGCGATGCTTGGGTTGCTAACTCTCGCAAGGAAGCGCGAGATGTTTATGGGCCTGAAGTGATGGAAGCATATAAATATTATTGGCAGAACGGACTG
>Ga0209034_10001264_pt1 | contig 12425 bp, 15 predicted proteins | sample MarorgKNORR_S2LV_2_FD_188219 | JGI IMG/M metagenome (GOLD analysis project Ga0209034, IMG submission 188219) | Marine microbial communities from the Southern Atlantic Ocean, analyzing organic carbon cycling - 250m_A/KNORR_S2/LV (SPAdes) (version 2) | ecosystem: Environmental > Aquatic > Marine...
ACTTCTAAAAGTATTCTAGATAAGAAAAAGAAGGCAAATAATGTTGATGCTGAAGTCTTAGTCACTGTAATTAAAACTAACAATGAAGATCATCAAAGAAAGATTACCAAGTACAGAAATTCTCAAAATGCAGTTAAAGGAAAGGATTACGTTTCATTACAGGATTATTTCATATCTATCCATCAACAGCTTACAAAGTTCAATTATTGTTTTGAGCATCAACAGGGTTTATGGTTAAATCTTACACCATCTGAAAAAGCCAAATTTCAAGGAGATGAGACACTTAACAAATATCTTCCAGAAGTGAAAGATAGATGTAGGATCAAAGATGATTCAGCTATTGCATCATTTGTGTCATACTTTGAGCAAAAACCACATGAAGTCTACGGTGGAATTTCAAAATACCTTCCAAATGGATCAAAATATGAAACTGTGTTTAATGATCAGTTAGAATGTGATTACAAATATTTCCTAATTCCACAATTAATTCGCGAATTTGCTAAACATCAATTAGGATATGATAGAAAAAACAATCAAACTAAAAATAAACGATATGCTCAAAATCTATTTGTTGCTGTAACTGCAAGAGTTATTCACAAAAATATACTTGGAAAAAATGATGATTTCAAAAATGATATTGTAGAATTGGAGAAGATTATTCAGAATTTTGGATTATGTGAGAAGATTTTGAGAGTAACAGATAGAGTAATAACAAAATTCCTAGAAGACTCTGCTGTTGAGTCTGAAATTGAAGAATCCAATACATCCCATAATTTCTTTTCAAATAATGTCTATAGTAATGAAATGCTAAAAATTATTGATAGAAAGATAAGTCAAGAATCTGAAGAGATAAACTTTATCAAAAAAACAATTTTTGGGATTTAATCAAGGTAACAATCCGGCCAGTGTAAAATCTTGCAGGAGGTTACATTGACCAGACCATTACCGATCAGCATAAACAGTAGTAGTATTTAACATCATTTTTTACTACAAATCATTTTATATTCAAATTATATCTGAAATTCAAATGGCTGGGAAATGTACCGTGTGTGAAAAAGATATTGTTAACACAACTTATGTTCCAATGGATGAATGGAAAATTAAAGGAAATCTATGTAGTAAGTGCTATTCACAAAAAATTGAGGAACATTATCCAGGTAAGCACATTAGAACAAATAGACTAGAAGATTTTGAATGATATCATAGAAATTATTGTTCTTTGTTATATTTATGACGATTAAAACAATTCCAAGCTAAGGAATCATCTTTAACCTCATCTTCAGTCATGAACTTAATATTAGTAACAACTTTTTTCTTTTTTAACAGATTAACTTGAAACGTTTCATATTTTTTGCAGCCACATTCTTCGTATAGACAATAGTTCTCCTGTTCATCATCGTGATCATCTTTTCTATGTCTACAGTTACATAATTCATCATTTTTTACATCTTTGAAGAATTTTTTGGCATAAACTGAAAATCTTAGAATGGCACTGCCATGATTACCTTTCTTAAATCGATCATAATTTTCTGATATTGGTAGGATTTTGTAAAAATATTTGTTAGTTGAGGGTTTTCTTGAATCAGCACCGATAATAAACCAATAATCATCTCCAATCTCTACAAATCTGACTTTGATTGTATGATCGTTCCACCAATGTGCAGTTTCCAGCCAAAGATCTGATGCTTTTTTCCTTTCGGGAAACATCAAAGCAATATTCATCCTTACATCAAAGTATCTATATGCTACACCCAAGAAATCTTCATACCAAATGATCGATGTACTTTCAGACACGTCAGAATGAGAATTTACTGGATATTTATCTCATGTTAGATAAAATCAAGCAATACTATTATATCACATAGTTAGAGATCACTCAATATGGCATATAGAACTGGAATGCAAATAGTTGCTGATATGCTGTACATTACTGAACAATCTGGACAGGAAGGTATCAAAACAACAACTCTTCTGACAAAAGCAAATTTATCACATTCTAGATTAGAAAAATTTGTGACAAATTTGACTGGTGCAGGTCTTATGAACAAGATAGAGTTTGATGGAAAAAATGTTTTTGTCATAACCCAAAAAGGAAAACAATATTTAGAATCTTACAAAAGATTTTCTGATCTTGCAGGTTCATTTGGTTTAGAATTATAATTTTATTTTTTCTTAAATTTTCTTCTTCTTTCACGCCTAAGTTCTTGCTGCTTCTTTCTATTTTGGTAAGAACTGTATATTATAACAACAAATGCTCCTGCTACAGAAGCCCAGAATAAAGGATAGAATGGTTCTGGACGTAGCTCCCCAGTAGTTGGAGATAAGAATGCAATTGCCATAGTAACAACCATCATAGCTAAAACAATTGAGAGGTATTTACCCATAATTTATCTAAATCGTTAAATCATTTATCTTTTTTACTCTATTCAAGCATGATAAAAATACTAGAACTTATAGGATTTGCCTTAGTGGGTGGGATGATCTATGCATTTCTTGGATTAATGGCCCAAGGTGATCCTATGGGTCAGTATATTTTTTGGTCGTGTGCTGTTGGAACATTAGGAATAATTTTGTATCGTAAACAAAAAAGGAAAAAGGATCAAAATAATCAAAATTGAATTAAAGTCACATTGTTGGATAACAATGTTTTAACCGGCAGATCTATAAAGGACTAAACAGAGAAAATTATTGTTATATCTTGGCTGAAGAAAAAACTGATTGGTGGTTAGGACTAGGGAAAGAACTTCAAGAAGATATTGAAACTTTTGTGGATGAAACTTCCTAACACGTAAAATTACTCGTGTCAAAATTTTAAAGCCTCGAATGGGATTCGATCCCACGACCTAACGCTTACGAGGCGTTCGCTCTACCAGGCTGAGCTATCGAGGCACGAACGATTTGCAGTCAGAGTTTATAAAAAGCCTTTGTGACTTTTAATAGTGAAAATCTCAATATCAGGAGTTAGAGGAATTTTTGGAAATGATTTAGGACCAAAAGATATTTTGCGATTTACAACAAATTTCTCTTCACTAATTAAATCTGGAAAGTGTGTGATTGGAAGTGATACTCGCCCCACAGGTAAAATAATAATGAATTATGTGACTGCTGCATTAATGCAATGCGGAATAAAGGTATACAATCTTGGAATTGTTCCAACTCCAGTTGTGTTTAAAGAAGCAAGAAAATATGGCTCCGGAATAATAATCACATCATCTCATAATCCACTTGAATGGAATGGCCTAAAATTCATTTTAGAAGGAAGAGGAATTAATGAAAAAGAATTGGAAATGATTAGTAATGATCAGAAAATATCTGTTTCAACTATAGGTAACGAATCATTTGTAGAATCAGATTACATTTCAGAATCGACTAAGATTATAGGAAATGTGAAAGGTAATCCAAAAGTAACTATCGATGTCGGTGGTGGTGCTGCAAAAAACTATGCAAAAAGATTGTTAGAAAATGTAGGATGCCAAGTAAATGCAATAAATGAAAACTTGGTTACTTCATCACGAGGACCAGATCCTACAGTTGAAAGTCTTGATGAATTGATTAAAAATACAAAGGATATTGGTTTTGCATTTGACTTAGACTCTGATAGGGTTGTAATTGTAAAAGATGGTAAAAAAAAATCTCCTGATATTACATTAGGTCTAGGTATAGTAAAATCAATTCAGTTAGGATATAAAAAATTCGTACTTAGTACTGATAGTAGTATAGGTATTGAAAAATATATCAGAAAGAATGGAGGAACCGTTTGGAGATCACGGGTTGGAGAGGCAAATGTAATCAAGGAAATGATAGAGAAAAATGCTGATGCCGGAGGTGAAGGTAGTAGTGGTGGATTTATTTTACCAGAACATAATTTTTGTAGAGATGGTCTTTTGGCATCAGGATTAATTGCTACTATGCTTGATGAAAATTTTAATGAGCATCTTGATTATTTTGAGAAATATAAACAATCAAGAGAAAAAATCTCGTTTCCAGCAAAATTTCATGACAAAATAATAGAAAAATTACAAACTAAATTACAAAATAAATATGAAATAGAATTACTTGATGGTATAAAATTCAAAATAAATGAAAATAGCTGGGCATTGATTAGAAAATCAAATACTGAAGACATTATTAGAATATCTATCGAATCAGATGATGAATCAATGATAACTAGTCTACAAAAAAATATTATAAAATTGTTAAATGAGAGCTATGAAGAAATTAAGTGAAAGGCAAATTATTAGATACTTTCAAAAACAAAATTTAAAAAAATTTGTTGCTGAAGATGTAGAAATTTTTTTGTCGGGAAAAACGAAATTTGCAACTAGTATTGACACACTAGTCCAAAGTACAGATATACCACCAAAAAGTAATTTTTCTGATATTGCTAGAAAGAGTATTGTATCAAGTGTTAGTGATTTTGCATCAAAAGGGATAATTCCAAAATTTTGTATTGTTTCAATTACATTCCCAAAAAATATTTCAAAAAAACAAGTAGTAAAACTATCAACTGGATTCACTAAAGCTTGTAATGAATTCAATCTGAAATTATTAGGGGGTGATACTAATGAAGGGAAAGAAATTGTAATTCATTCAGTTTTATTTGGCTCGCCAGACAAAGTTATTCCTAGAAATGGTGCAAAAATTGGTGATGTGATTATAACAACAGGAGCCTTTGGATATCAAGCTGCTGCATTAGATATAATGAATAAAAAGAGAATTACAACAAAAAAATTCCTTACCAAGTCTAAAAAATTATTTTTTAGACCTATTCCACGCTTAGAATTTGGTTATTCTGCTAGAAATCTACTCTCATCATCAATGGATTCTAGTGATGGACTTTCAACATGCTTAAATGAATTATCAAATCAGAGTAAAAAGCAATTTGTTATAACAAAGCTTCCAATGAATTCAGATTTGATTGATTTTGCAACAAAAAACAAGATGAATGTTTCAAATCTTGTTTTTAATGGTGGAGAGGAATTTGAACTGGTGTGTACAGTTTCAGTAAAAAATTTACCAAAAATTTACAAAATTGCAAAAAAGAAAAAGATCAATTTATTTGAAATTGGATATGTTACAAGAGGTAAAAATGTGGTATTCGAAAGTAATGGAAAGCGTTTAACTATTCATGATAAAGGATGGAAACACTTTCAAATATGATCTAAAGTGAAATATCATTATTCAAAATCTATTCTTTTATAAAGCCATTAAATTGTGGATTTTCATTGTCTGAAACAGAAACACAGGAAGTAATAGAAGCTGAAAAAGTTGAAGAAGTTTCTCAAGTAGAGGAAGCATCAACTGAGGTGGAAACTAAAACTGAAGTAAAACCTGAAGAAAAGTCAGAAACTAAAACTGAAGTAAAACCTGAAGAAAAGTCAGAAACTAAAAAAAAGGTACAAGATAAATGGGGAATTGCGCATATTTACAGTAGTTATAATAATACAATCATTCACATAACAGATCTTACTGGTGGTGAAACAATTGCAATTAGTTCTGGGGGTCACCATGTTAACGCAGATAGATATGAATCATCACCATTTGCTGCAATGAAGGCTGCAAATGTTGTTGTTGAATCTGCAAAAACAAAAGGCTTTACAGGTTTACACATTAGAGTACGAGCAGTTGGAGGAGTAGGTTCTAGAGTTCCAGGACCTGGTGCACAAGCTGCTATTAGAGCATTAGCAAGAGGAGGTTTTAGGATAGGTAAGATTGATGATGTTACACCAATTCCTCATGATACTACAAGGAAGAAGGGTGGAAAGCGAGGAAGAAGAGTTTAGATTTCTTCATCAACAAGTTTTACTCTAATTTTACATCCTTGAGATTCAAAAAAATCACTTATAAAATTATTAAACTTTTCTTCTGGTTTGTTTCCTTTTGCTTTTTTAATCATATCACTAAATTCTTGTGATATTGCAAGATATAGATTCGAATTAATTGCAATTGAAAAGAACGTCCAACCAAATTTTGAAGTTGGTTCACTTACTGCATAACCATCAGATAATTTACAAAGTTTTTGAACATTATTCATTACTTCAATAACTAATATTTGATCTTCAACAAATTTGGTTGTACTAAATTCAAGAACATATACCATTATACTTATTCATCCTCAGAATTACTTTTCTCTTCTGTGTTAACAAATTTTTCGGAAATTGAAACAAATTTACCATCTTTTTCAACATTGATTTTATTATCCATTCTAACATGAATTCCTACTGAACGAAATAATGTCAATAACTTTCCACCATCTAATATTTCGTCTATTTCTCCAGATATAATTAATTCTGCTAATTTTTCTTCAACAATTCTTGTTTCATTAGGAAACTGTGATTCTGCATTAGTTAATACTTCTAAACCTCTATGACCAAGTTTTTTTATAATTTGTTCTCTAGGTGTAATACTATTTTTATCAGAATTAGATTCGTTTTTTTCTACTTGCTCATTTTCTTGTTCTGCAAGATTTTTCTGCATTTCAGCTAAACGCTTTGCTTTTAGAATCTCTAATTCTTTATCGTCTTCTATCATCCTTTAATCACACCGATTGGAACTAATTTTGCTACTTTAGTAGCTATACCCAATTCATGTGAAACATTTACTACTGAATCAACATTTTTGTAAGCCTCTGGTGTCTCTTCAACTATACCGTCACGTGTTAATGATTTGATAAAAATTCCTTTTTCGTTTAAGGATTTTTTTACTTGATCTTCTGTAAAATTTCTCCTTGCTTTGGAACGTGACATCATTCTGCCAGCCCCATGTGCAGTAGAGCCAAAACTTTTACTCATGGAATTTTCTTTTCCAAGTAAAATCCAGCTTCCAGTTCCCATAGAACCTGGCACCAAAACTGGCTGACCTAAATCTCGATATTTGCTTGGAACTTCATCAAGATTTGAAGGAAATGCTCTGGTTGCACCTTTTCGATGAACCACAACCGGTTTGTTTTTGCCATCTATTTTATGATTCTCGACTTTAGCAATGTTGTGTGCAACATCATATACCAACTTCATATCAAGATCAGATTCTGTCTGATTAAATACTCGTTCAAATGATTTTCTTGTCCAATGTGTAATCATTTGTCTATTACTCCATGCAAAGTTTAATGCTGCAAACATTGCTGCTCTATATGATTCTCCCTCATCAGATTTGTTTGGAACGCAAGCTAATTCTCTATCTGCTAGATTAATGTTATATTTTTCTTGAGCCTGTTCTGATATTCTAAGATAATCACTGCAAACTTGATGACCAAATCCTCTAGAACCACAATGAATCAATATTGTAATACTACCTTTTTGGATTCCCATTCTTTTTGCTGCTTCCTCATCGTGAATTTCTTCAACTCGTTGTACTTCAAGAAAATGATTGCCAGAACCGAGACTGCCAAGTTGTGGTGCGCCACGTTTTCTTGCTTTGTCAGAAACTTTGTTTGGATCAGCATTTGCCATTTGCCCATTCTCTTCACAAACATCAGCATCATCATTAGTACCATAGCCATGATCAATAGCCCAATTCACACCTTTAACCAAAACCTCGTCAAGTTCTGACTGAGTTAATCTAACAGCACCCTTAGAACCAACTCCTGATGGTATAGATTTGAAAAGATCGTTTACTAACTCAGCAAGTCTTGGTCTTACTTTTTCTTCAGTAAGATTTGTTCGTAAAAGTCTTACACCACAATTAATATCGTATCCAACACCACCAGGACTAATCATCCCTTCTTCTGCATCCATTGCTGCAACACCACCAACAGGAAAACCATAACCTTCATGTCCATCTGGTAATACTACAGAATGTTGTTGTATACCTGGTAAAGTTGCAACATTAATTGCTTGTTTAATTGTCCTATCAGTCATCATTTTTTCTATTAAGGTTTCATCAGCATAGATAGTTACAGGAACATTCATCCCAAGAGAAGAATTTGCTTCTATTTGGTATTCCATATTAGCAATCTTTTTTGGTTTTAAGTCAATCAATTAGATGGAGATTGTTAAGACATAGGCAATTTAAATCAAATTCAATCTCTTGAATAAATTAAAATGAAATGACAATTTCAATAACAATATGAAAAAAGCAATTGTTTTGGGTGGTTCTAGAGGAATTGGTAAGGCAATTTCAGAATCTCTCAAAACAATGGATATTGAAGTTGTTGCAGCATCTAAGACGGATATTGATACATCAAATATGGAAAGTGTAAGAAAGTTTTTACAGACTTATTCCAATGCAGATATACTTGTACTAAATACAGGAGGACCACCTGTTATTGAATTTAAAAAAATTTCTGAAGAGGATTGGAATAATTATCATAACCAATTATTTCTTGGATTCTGCACCATATTGCAACAAATTTCAATCAATGATAATGGATACATTTTTGTAATAACATCAAATGTGATCAAAGAACCAAGTTCTAAACTTATCATTTCAAGTGCATATAGAGCTGCGTTTGCTAGTGTTTTTAAAATTCTAAGTAAAGAATTTGCAAAAAGACAAATTAGTTGTATAAATATTGCACCAGGACCAATCAACACAGATCGAACTAAAGAATTAATTGATAATGTAGATGAATTTGTAGATACACTTCCAATGAAACGCTTAGGTGAACCAGAAGAAATTGGAAATTTTGTAAAATCAATTATAGAAAATAATATCAAATATCTTTCAGGCACAACAATTAATTTTGATGGTGCAAACTCAAATTCTCTATTTTAGATAAACATAGATTTATTTTTGTACAAATTTTAGTAAAAACATTGGCAATTCTACCTATAGATAGTGGGCGTTATGGAACAAAAGAGATGCTTGCAATATTTAGTGAGCAAAAAAAGATTGATTATCAGTTAGCAATTGAGGCAGCTGCAGCACTGTCACAAAGTGAAATCAAAATGATATCACGTAATGTTGCAAATGACATTGCAAAAATTGCTAAATCTGGTAAAATCACAAGCAAACGAATTAAGCAATTAGAAGCAAAAAGTGATCATGATACTGCAGCACTTGTAGAAGCATTAGCAGAAAAATGTAAAAAAGAATCAAGACCATGGATTCATTATGGTCTGACAAGTAATGATCTAGTTGATACAAGTAATTCATTACAAATGAGAGATGCATTAAAAATAATTCAACCAAAAGTTTCTAAATTATCATTAATTCTTGCAAAGAATGCTATAAAATACAAAAATGTTCCAGCAGTTGGAAGAACTCATGGACAACATGCTAGTATCATTTCTTTTGGACTTAAGTTTGCAAATTGGGCTGCCGAAATGTCTACCCACCTAGAAAGATTAGATGAAATAAAGAAACGAATTCTAATATGTAAAACACTTGGTGTTGTTGGAACTGGTTCATTAATGGGCAAAAATGCAATAAAAGTTCAAGATAAAGTATCAAAGAAACTTGGACTTTTTGCAGCAAAAGTAACCACGCAAGTCATTCCCAGAGAAAGATACGCAGAGTATGTGTTTCATTTGTCACTTTTAGGTGCAACTCTAGAAAAGATTGCTATTGAGATTAGAAATTTACAAAGAACAGAGATTGGTGAAGTGGCAGAATATTTCAAAAAAGGCCAAATGGGTAGTAGTGCGGTTCCTGTTAAAAGAAATCCAATTAAAAGCGAAAGAATATCTTCTTTATCAAAACTTTTGAGAAGTCAAGTTAGTACATCGTTTGAAAACATTCCTTTGTGGCATGAAAGAGATCTATCAAATTCTGCTAATGAGAGATTTGTTATTCCAATGACATCAATTCTTCTTGATGAAATGTTAGAAACAATGAATCGTGTTATCGAAAATCTACATGTTAATACAAAACGAGTTAAAGATAATCTTAACATTACAAAAGGTCAAATTTTTGCTGAGTTTGTCTTAGAGGCATTAATCAAGAAAGGTATACCACGATTCAAGGCATATAGGGATGTACAGAGAGTTGCATTTGACGCACACAAAAAAGAAATTAACTATATTGATGCACTGCTAAACGATAAAGCCATTTCTTCTGTTCTTTCAGATAAAGAGATAAAATCAATATTTGTTGCAGAAAACCATCTTGGAGCATCACTCACAATTATTGATAATGTAAACAAACATGTCAAATTGTATTCTAAGAAGTTTTTCTAGATTTTAATAGTGATTTGTGAATCTGAGTTCCATACTGTAGTGCTTTTTTCTGTTTATATGCAGAAATCTTAGGTACTTTACATTCTATTGCAAGTTCACGTATAACATGTTTACGTAGTAAATCATCAGGTCCATGTATTTTTTTACTTATTGAAATTGTTTTTGCATAATCTATGAAGGAATCAGTTAACAATGGTTGAACGATAGTAACTCCAAACTCTGAAGATACATTGTTTACTGCAATCATCATATCCTTTTCATTTTGTAATTTTAAATCCATCATTTTTTGAACTTCATTTTCACTAATACTAATGGCTTCACGATATGAATTATAACCGCAAAATAATTCATCAATTCCATTTGCAGTTATAACTGTAGAAATACCTAAACTTTTTGCTAATTTTGACACATAATAGAATGCAATAGAATTCTCATTCCAAGATAGATTGTCTGTTTTAATTATATCATGAATTTTTTCACTTGTTTCTTGAAAAGATTTAGGTTCTATTTCTAAAATATTATGTTTGAATTTTAGAATTTCGTTAACCTCTTTTGCAAAATTAATGTCATGTGAATCATGAAAACCAATTGTGAGAAGATGTATATCATATCCGGCATCATGTAATAATTTTGCAACAAGAGTACTGTCTACTCCTCCTGAAAAGGCAACACCAACAGAATTATCTAATACACTTGTTTTGATAGCACGTTGAGTCTCATCAAGTAATTGATTCATAGTTTTGGAAACTGAATTGCATAATTTATTATTGTTCATAGATATCCACAGAATATGGAAAAACTTTCAGATGTGGAGGTTCAAGAGAATCTAAAAGAATTGAATGGTTGGACTGTCGTAAACGGTAAATTACACAAAGAGATTGAATTTGCCGGCTTTAATGAGGCATGGCAGTTTATGACAATTGCAGTTACACAGATTGAAAAGATGAATCATCACCCAGAGTGGTTTAATGTCTATAACAAACTTGTAATTGATCTTATGACACATGATGCAGGCGGAATTACTGAAAATGATATCAATCTTGCAAAATACCTAGATAAGATACCAGTTATTCCATCACTTTAGAGATTTATAGACAAAGATCAAAGTTTTAGATATGGAACCAAAGATTAGTGAAAAAGCATGGGAACCAGTTCTTGAAGAAAAAATTTTAAAAAAATGGCAAGATACAGGGATAAATGATTTTGTAATTCAAGATTCTAATTATACAATAGATACACCCCCACCTTATCCTTCAGGAAGACCATGGCATATTGGTGCAGCGTCACACTATGCTCAGATAGATATGATTGCAAGAACTGCAAGAATGTCAGGGAAAAATGTGTATTTCCCAATAGGCATTGATAGAAATGGATTACCTGTTGAGCTGTATACAGAAAAAAAACACAATATAAGAATGCGCGAAACTGAAAGAGGTGAGTTTCTTGAGTTATGTAAAAATGCATTAGATGATTTGGAAAATGAAATGATTCAGATAATGAAAAGTCTTGGAATAAGTGGTGACTTTAAAAATTATTACAGAACAGATAGTGAGGAGTATAGAAAATTTACACAATCTACATTCATTGAACTTTGGAAAAAAGGAATTATCTATCTTGCAACAAGACCAAATAATTATGATTGGGTATCTGGAACAACAATTGCAGATGCAGAAATTGTATATGACGAAATTCCAACTAAATTAGTTTACATGAAATTTTTCATTAAAGATACATCTGATAAAATTGTCATTGCCAGTACCAGACCTGAATTACTTTGTGCATGTAAAACTGTAATTGTGCATCCAGAGGATTCTAGATATTCAGAACTGATTGGAAAAAAATTGATTGTACCACTAACAAATAGTGAAGTGGAAATTAAACCTCATCATTCGGCAAAAATGGAATTTGGTTCAGGAGCTGTTATGGTATGTAGTTATGGTGATCAAAACGACGTAGCACTATTTCGTGAATTACAATTAGATGAAGTGATAGCAATTGGGCTTGATGGTAGAATGACAAAAGTTGCAGGAGATTATGAGGGTCTAAAACCAAAACAGGCACGAAAAAAGATTATCGAAGATTTGGAAAACGCCAAATTTGTGGAAAAAATCGAAGATATTTCCCATAGGACACCATTATCTGAAAGAAGTAAAACTCCAATTGAGATTATTCCAATGGAAGAATATTACCTTAAACAAAAAAATTCTGTAGAAAAAATGAGGCAGGCAGGAACTCAAATCAAATTCTATCCTGATATGCACAAACAAATTCTAATGAATTGGCTTGATTCCATTTCGATTGACTGGCCTA
>Ga0209034_10001266_pt1 | contig 12423 bp, 7 predicted proteins | sample MarorgKNORR_S2LV_2_FD_188219 | JGI IMG/M metagenome (GOLD analysis project Ga0209034, IMG submission 188219) | Marine microbial communities from the Southern Atlantic Ocean, analyzing organic carbon cycling - 250m_A/KNORR_S2/LV (SPAdes) (version 2) | ecosystem: Environmental > Aquatic > Marine >...
TAATTTAGTCGATGGAAATAATCTGATTCTAAAGCTAACTAGTTATCAGGAATTAACTGCTAGCTAGCTGTCTCTCTCCACCTCATTGCCTTCGTTATTCGCCTCAAGGCAGGCTGTAACCAACCAACTTATCAGAGGCGGCTATCACTAGGTACTGCTTGTTATCATTACCCATGTAAGTCATAGGATTGGCATTGCCTCGCCGCTCCAGTACTTGTTCCCACAGAATATCGCCACTGGTTGCACTCAACGCGCGCAACCGGTTGTCGTCAGTTGAAGCGATAAATAGCAGGCTATTAGCGGTTACTAATGCCGCGGCGCGGCCAGGTCGACCGGTGTTTTGCCGCCGGGCTGAGAGACCCTCAGTAATACCAAGCGGAATACGCCAGGCAATATCTCCCGTAGTTGTATCTACGGCGGTGAGGTGGCTCCAGGGCGGTTTCTGGCAAGGCATATTAATATTGTTAATGTTTACGCTGAATCCTGCCGGACGGGGGCCGCCCCTGGTATAGGGAAAGTCTGATCCTGCCTCGGCATCTTCCATCCATCCAAAGGTTCCAATGTCCGTTGAGAAGACGAAGACGAGTCCGCTATTGGCATCGTGGGCCACACCCCCCCAATTGGGACCACCGGTGAGACCAGGAAAAAGCAGTGTTGTTGGCCCATTACTGCCAGTAGGACGGTAGGTCCAAGGTGTAAATGGCCCCGCATTGTAAACTTCTCCGATATTGGCTACCAAACGGGCACAAGCGGTCGCGTGTACGGCAGAAGTATCCAACGCGGTGACCAATTCAGAGGGACCGAAACTCACACGAGCCATTGGTGGCGGTTTGACCGGAATGGGCTGGGTCGCGAAAGTTTCTTCCCCCGGCACTGCACTCTGGGCCACCGGGCGTTCTTCCACGCCAAAGAGTGGTTCACCTGTTTCACGATTGAGTAGATAAAGATAACCAGACTTGGTAGTCACGCCCAGAGCAGGGACTGTTTCACCATCGATTGTAGTATTAAACAATGCTGGGGGAGCAGGCGGGTCGTGATCCCATAGATCATGATGAATGGTTTGGAAATGCCATACGTACTCACCATTGTGAATATCTACCGCGACAATGGAATTGGCGAACAGATTTGATCCGCCACGATCACCACCGTAACCAAATGGAATGGGCGATGCCAGGGGTATATAAAGAAGGTCGCGCTCGGCATCCACGGTAAAATAGAAGGGCCAGGCGTTTGCGCCAAGACGTCCCATCCAGCTATCGCCTTCCCAGGTGTCGTGGCCGATACTGCCCGGTTGAGGAACCGAACTGAACTCCCATACCTTGTCCCCAGAAAGTGCGTCGAAAGCGCGGGCGTTGCCGATGCCACCGATAGCGCCCCGTGGGGTGTTAGCGCCAACCACGATTATGTTGTCATATACCATTGGTACTGAAATATAAGGGGTGACCAGGTCAATCTCCCCGCTTTGCCCGAAATTCAAGGCAACCTCACCAGTTGCAGCATCAAGGGCAACCAGGCGATCGAACGCAGTGAAGAAAATTCTGGGAGGGATGTCCTGATTACCAGCCCAGTACGAAACACCGCGCCGCGACGGCGCGTTTTCAGAGACGGCGTGTCGCCAGATTTCCTGGCCCGTAGTTGGATCTAATGCCACTACGCTGTCTACCGTGGGCAAGTACATGATGCCATCAACCACTATCGGCGTAGCTTGCGAGTTTGGTTCCCGAGGATTATCAGCCTCATCATTTCGTAGCGAGAAACTCCAGCTCTCCACCAGGTTAGTCACATTAGACGGGCTGATCTGCGTTAGTGAGGAGTAACCGGTGCCGGCCAGGTTGCCTCGGTACATAGGCCAATTTTCTCCAGCCGTAAATACGCCGCTGGTTTCATTACCGGAAGGGGAACAATTGGCAAGAACGAGTGTGCCCGCGAGTAAAAAACCGAGGGACCTGAATGGGTGAGAGGCAGTCATGAGACCTCCTATTTTTATTCTAATAAGGGGATGCCTTGTGTGATGCAGTGTACGCTAATGCCAGTCCCTTGTATTCACGAAGGGGTGGCTAATTCGGCGGAGGCAATGATCAAATCGCTATATTAAACAGGACGCTGATAGATACTTATAGTTCGATAGAGAATATTACTCTAACTTTCTTTGGCTTATGGCTTCACTTCCAGTTCAATAAACTCCAGCCCAGAGATTTCTCCCTCGGTTTTCAGCCGCATATAGACATCGTACTCCTTGGGATCCGCAGGTGAGATGTTAACTATGTTAACGCGAGGAATGTAGAGCAATGACTGAATGGAATCGAAAGCGGTACCGTGTAACCAAATTGAAGTTGCACCAGTTTCTTCTAAGCTTTTTAAGGTAAAGAGTGAACTACCTTCCGCCGGAGGCTGAAGTACGCCAGAATAAACCATATCATCGCCCAGAATCTGCAGTGATTGAAATGACAATTCTGCCGTAGCATTGTCAAAAGAGTTGAAGCCAGTCGTCCCGATTTCATTTTCCCTACTGAAGGTTGGGAGCGAGCTAGTTACAGCCAGCGAAGGATCGTAATTACAGTTATCCTGGTTTGCCGCCGAGGTCCGGCAGGTCGTGTCTAGATCCAGCGGAGTGGGTTGTATACTGCCGTTAACCCAGTCAGTAAGTTCGACCCAGGCAGCCAGACCCTCGTCGGTAGAAAAGCCACAATGACTGGGGCTGTTTGAGTCATCTACTATGCCGACTGTTAATTGATTTTCTGGCAGGGTATTGATAAGCGCAGATTGGTTCTGAACTCTCACTAGGCCATCGTGTGAAGTATGAATTGAAACGATCTTGGTGCTCCCTATGTTGCCGCTGGGAGTATAGTTTGCGAGCAAAGTATCTTCAGCTGAAGGAAGGGCAATGGTGCGCAGTGAACCCTGATTGATTGAATCATCATTGTAGTCAATACCGACATTCTCGAAGGGTATGAGGCCATTAAGTTGCGCCACATCGTTAATCAGTCGGGGAATCTGGAAAACGGCGTACCACAAGTTCAATCCCAGGAAATAGATATTCTCAATTTTGGCTTTGTCTAGGATTTTGTTTAGCCGGCTAGCTGCGTCGGGATTGATCAATTCCCATGCGTAAACTTCCATGGGATCATTTTCGTCAATAAGAAGTCTGGAGCTGATGTTTGTACATTTATTTAGGGAGTCAATAAACTCCACCTCGCCAAACAGGAGTTCAGGTCGCTCGTACCATGGCTGAGGCAGACCTGCTCCGGGAACGCTATCGCAAACAGCTTCATAGATCATGCGCAGATCGAAAGCCTCGTACCAGTTTATTGAACCGGCCACAGCTCCGCACAAAATCAGGGCGCCGTCGGGGTTAGGTATGAGGTCTGCTTCAATGTCCCTTATCGTGACAATTCCGCCTAGCGATCCTCCTATTATATAAAATTGGTCCGGTGCACCGAGTTCCTCCTCAGTCACAATAGTTAGAAAACGGTTATATAGCTCGCTGTTGGAGATATGGGAATCAAATACTGCCCAACCAGTCTGGCTATAACTCGAGGCCGCCATGGCATAACCTTCTTCCAATATGGTCTCGGCATAGGGGCCGAGCCCTGGTTTCGCTTGTACTTCACCAGAGTAATAGCCGTCCCATGACGGGTTTAGAATTGATAAAAGGTCAGCCGTTTCAAACCCGGTCAGAAAACTCTGGAAGCCGTGATTCCATATCACCAAGCCATCTTTTTCGGTCCAGCCTTCGGGCTTAGCTATGGCGTAGTAGGCTCCGCTTGTGGTCTGGCCATACCAGGCTGGGTAGCAGGTACCGTTTTCAGTTCCATACTGTTCTTCCATACAAGAAGCTGCAAATAAAATACCGGAGGCGAAATAGCAGCAGGCACAAAAAAACGGGAAAAATAACTTTTGCATATCTGAAGACGGTCACACAGGGCAATTATACTCTCTCAAATAGTAGCGGTTCGCGGGAAGATAACTGAATAGTTCGCCCTGCTTATATCGGTTTGCGAAATTTGTTCGCGGATAGATGATGTGATTTTTAGTAACTAAATATCCATCATTTGGTCGATGTCGGAAGCGAGCTCGGGTTTTTTGGTTAACATGGACACGCCGATAAACAGCACCATGGATGAAGCAAAGGCGATTAGCTGTCCGCTAATACCATAAGGTAGGGTATAACCTCCGAGCTGGGTTACAAAATTGATGAGCAAGGCAGCAATAATTGCGGTGATTGCACCTGGTACTGTCGCTCCCTTCCAATTTAACCCAACAGCCACAACTGGGAAAATAGAAGCGGCAAAGGTTCCCCAACCAAACGCGCCGAGAATGGCTACCAAGGTAGCGTCTCGAAAGTGCGAATAAAGGGCAAAACTCGCGGCCACGATTGCCAACAAGACAGTAACTACGCGTGCCCAGAATAATTCGTTTCGGATGCTACGGCCTCCGATTGCCCTGGGAATGTCATGAATGATAGCGGCGGTCCCGATGTTTAGAAAAGCATCAGAGGTTGACATGATGGCTGCGAATAAACCGGCGAACACGACACCGGCGAGAAGCGGGTTTGCAAATACTGTAAGGAACATGGAGGCGGCATCATCCGGTAGGGTCAAAGGATCTACTACTCCATCGATTACTGCTGCACGCATGATAATACCGATGGAAATCCATAAGAGAGCCGCCATGGCATAACCAAAGAGAGACATAGGCAAAATCGTTCGGTTATCGCTCATATTTTTGTTCATCATCATTTTGGTAATGATATGAGGTTGTCCAGCAAGGCCCAGGCCAAACACGAAGAACCAACCTAGAGAGGCCATTATGCCTGCGGCTCCGTACGGCATAATGGCCTCGGCATCATCGGCAAGAATAATAGAAGAAGCTTCCTGCATGCCGCCATCGAAAACCGACATGGCAGTGAAAAGGATCAAGGCCCCTGCAATAATCATGATGGCGCCTTGCACAACGTCGGTGTAGACAGATGCGATGATTCCACCGGTTACGCAATAAAAGATAAGTACAGCCGAAGAGATGACAACGCAGGTTACTAACCCAACTTCAGCAAAAGTCTCCGTCCCTGCTAAAATAGCCTGCATCACAACTGCCATAGCTAAGATCTGAGTCGCTAAATAACCCATCACCCCAAGTACAATTGTTATGGCTATTAGAAATCTGACTGATTGACTACCGTAACGTGCGGCAACAACATCAGGCAAGGAAATACAGTCCCTTAGCTCTGCAATCATTCGAATCCGCTTGGCCACCAAAAAGAAGCCCACGGCGTAGCCGGTAGAGGAGATCACTACCATCCAGAACGAGGTAACGCCGACCGAATATACCAGGCCAGGTCCGCCGACAAAGCCGAATCCGCTTAAGGTGCTAGAGAAGAGCGCCAGAGCAACTACTATTGGACCTAGGCCACGACCTGCTATGAAGAAATCGCTGGTGTTATGGGTGCGGCGCATTGCCCATAGGCCCGTTAGTACACAGAAGATCATGTACACGACGACGCTGCCGACAATTATCTCTTGCCTAAACGCTTCCATGAAATTAGTCGTTCGCTTGCTCTGTTTTGTCAGCTTTCGCGATTAAGAGTTTTTTGTACTGTTCTTCGTCCTCTGGCGTGTGAATATATTTATGAAATCCTACGCTGTAGAGGATTACGAGCGGAATGGCGCCCAGCCAAGTGCCATATACCGCCCATGCAGTGGCGGTGGGAAAACCCAGGAAATAGCTAGTGATGCCTGTTTCTAGATATTGCAAATGGGTTGAATACATCTGCCAGGCGATGAATAGAGTTAACACTATAGTGCCACCCATATACACAAGTATTTTTCTTGAGCGGTAACGTTCGGGAATGCCCAGCAGAGATAACAACACAATCTGGATTAGTAACAAGCACTGGAAAGCAAATCCCAAGTTCCCGATTTGTTCAAACCGGGCGAGACCGTCACCCCCGACTTGCATGCCGGGGAATTGAGGATGAGCCTCCCCACTTGCGTTTATAACTGGTTCAGCCAGGCTAATGGCTAGCAGTATGCCGGCCATCAACAGACTGACAACGAAGATTATGTAAATCAACTTACTTCGCATGGGTAGTTCGTTATCTGGATGAGATTTAAACTGAGTCTAATTTCTCAGCTTAAATACATACAAGTGACCCCCTTCAGGTATAGAAACGTCACCGCCAGCGAAAGCCGCGATACCCTGAAAGTTGCTAGAACCAATAGCGACATAAGCTTCTCCATCCACCTGATAGGCAATTGGTTGGCTACGAATTCCGCCACCCAGTCTGAATCGCCATAATTCCTCGCCCGTTTCTGCATTTAATGCGAATGCATGACCAGTTTGGCTGCCAGTGAAAACTAAACCACCTGCTGTGCTCAATGTCCCTGCCATCATGGGTTGAGGATCCATAAACCGCCATCGTACTTCACCTGTTTGGTAGTCCATCGCAGTTACATGGCCGTAGGCGGTACCATCGGCAGGATCTACCGGGATAGGAAGTCCGCCGGTAAAGAACTGCCCCTCGAAATGAATGCTAATCCCTTTTTGCATCATCTGGCAGCTTTCAATTACCGGAATAAATGCCAAGCTTAAGTCGGGGTTTAGGGACCCAGATACGGCTCCGTTCATTCCACCGAGGGCTCCTGGGCAGACCCGATAGGTTGGCTCTTCAGTCGGCAATGCTTCAGGGTTTACTACAGGCCGGCCACTTTCTTCCATGGCGGTTGCCCAGTTGAGTTGCTCCATGTAATTGGTTGCCCGAATAAACTGGCCGTTTTCGCGATTAATGGCATAAAAGAAACCATTCCTATTGGCCTGCACTAGGGCTTTAACGGTTTCACCGTTCACCTCGAGATCGGTTTGGAATAGATGGCTATTACCATCGTAGTCCCACACATCATGTGGCGTAAACTGGTAGTACCACTGCTGCTCACCGGTATCCGGATTCAGTGCCAGCACGCTGTCAGAGAATAAGTTATCCCCGAGCCGCGCGTCGCCGTTCCAATCTGGGGCCGGGTTGCCGGTAGTCCAGTAAAGCAGATTCAGTTCAGGGTCATAGGTACCGATAGTCCAGGCCGGTGCGCCGCCAGTCTCGTAAGAGTTACCCGACCAGGACTCAAAACCGGGCTCACCTTCAGCGGGTACAGTATAGTGACGCCAGGCAAGCTCACCGGTATTAACGTTATAGGCGTCGAAAAATCCACGCACTCCGTATTCACCACCGGCGATGCCGATAATAGCCATGTCTTTTACAATAAGTGGTGCCGAAGTGGCGCTGAAGCCTCGAGCGTACTCGATTATTTCCGTATTCCACAATATTTCGCCTGACATCCGGTCGAACGCTAGCAGCCGGGCATCCAAGGTTGCCATTAATACCTTGTCGTCAACTATTGCGACCCCGCGATTGGCAGGTCCACAGCATATTCGCAAGTCTTCCGGTTGAGGATGATCATACCGCCAGTAGAGTTGCCCGGTAGCCGCATCCAACGCAAATAATCTGTTATAGGAGGAAGTAACATACATGATGCCGTCATAGACCACCGGTGATGCTGCAAACTGACCTAATGTTCCCGTCGGGAATCCCCAGGCAAATTGCAGTTGATCCACGTTTGCGGGAGACAATTCGGTGATAGGGCTATGGCGGTTGTTGCTATAGTCGCCTCCGTATTGAAGCCAGAGTTCCGGATTAGCGCTGTGCGGTTGAGAAAGCAATTCGGTGGTGACAGCGCCCATACCGTCTCCTATGGGAGCTTCGTTAAGCCAATGAGTAGTGCTGACCACTAAAGCCTCAGCTACATCATTTGGGTCTAACGTTGCTCCTTCCTGACTAGCGAGAGTTTCGCTCATATCTGGAGTTTCGCTAGTTTCCGGGCTATCCGGGCTACATGCTACTAGAAGAGCTATAAGAAAAACGCTCGTCCACGGCAGTAATGGAAGTGATAGAAACTGTGGTTTTTGCATGATGGGCCCCTTTTCTTTGGAGATCGAGTTAAACAGGGAGTTCTTATAAACTCCGAGAAAGCAGTTATTCGGTAGCGAAGCATAATAACCCTGATTACTCTAGTCTAGTTAAAGCTTCAAGTTGAACCACTTTTGGGCGTTACAGACAGGCTTTCTTGACAATACTTCCCGGAGAGGTCATGTTCTCATGCTACGTCAAAGGTCTGTTCGAATCCTAAGAATAGCTAAATAATAGAAGGAAAGAGAGGTCAAAATGATTACAACAAAGAAATCCGGCCCAGGACTCTTATTAAAAACCGCATTAGTGGGACTCATTATTTCTGTCATATCTGCTGGTGCAATGGCACAGCGAGGATCGATGACAGAATCGGGCAAGCCGGCTGCTCATGCTGGCCAGCAACCAATAAATAATTTACCGAATCCCTATGTGACAGAGCGTAATTTTGGCTCTTTGCCGGATGGGCGTAGTTGGGGTTCTGTAAGTGCTATGAATGTTGATATTGATGGTGTGCACATATGGGTAGGCGATCGTTGTGGAACTAATCAATGTGCAACGACGCCTGATATCAATCCAATTGTAAAACTGGATCCAAACGGCAGAGTTGTTGCTCAATTTGGCGCTGGACAAATTTTATGGCCTCACGGTATGGATGTTGATAGCGAAGGTAATATCTGGATTGCTGATGCCCGAGTAGCCAACGGCAATGAAATTAGTCAAAATCCGGCCGCCGCCAACATAGGTAGTTCAGTCTTGAAGTTCAGCCCAGATGGTGAACTCTTGCTGACAATTGGTACACCTGGTGAAGTTGGTGATCCGCCATCTCATTTAACTGATCCTAATGATGTGTTGATTGCTCCTAACGGCAGAATTTTTGTTGCCGAAACGCATGGTGCGCAATTTCAGGGTGAGCCCGGTGCGGATACAAAAAGCCGCATCACCATGTGGGAGCCAGATGGCACATATATAGGCCACTTCGGTGAATATGGATGGGATGATGGTCAATTCCGCTCGCCCCATAGTTTAGCCATGGACTCACAGGGTCGATTATTTGTGGCAGACCGTGGCAATAATCGCATCCAGATTTTCACTCAAGACGGTGAATGGATAGATACCTGGTATCAGTTCAGCCGCATCTCTGGTTTGTACATCGATCCAACCAATGACATGTTGTATGCCATCGATTCAGAATCCGATGAAAACTACAACCCTGGTGGTTGGAGAAAAGGTCTGCGGGTAGGAAATGCGCGCAATGGTGAAGTACTTTATTTCGTTCCAGAGCATATATGCACAGGAAGGGGTTTCTCCGGCATGGGTGGAATCGGCTGCATGGGTGAAGGTGTGACGGCAGACAGAGATGGAAATGTTTATGGCGGTGAAGTAGGTGTAATTCAAGGAGTGACTCGCTTTGTACCGCGTTTGATTCCATAGTAGTTCACGTTTAAATCGAAACGGGCGTTGTCGCAGGACACCGCCCGTTTTTTCTGTATTATTTGTTTTATTTTTAAGAGTAGTTATGAGTTCTCTATTTTCGCCACTTGATTTCAAGCGCGGCCCGAGTATGAAGAATCGTTTTATGCTTGCGCCATTAACCAATTTACAGAGCCATGAAAACGGCGTGCTTTCTAACGAAGAATTTCATTGGTTAACTATGCGGGCCAAGGGAGGCTTTGGATTGACAATGACCTGTGCTGCGCATGTGCAGAGGATTGGCCAGGGATTTCCAGGCCAGCTAGGTATTTTCGATCGCAAACACGTTGAAGGATTAGCTCGACTAGCTAAAGCGATAAAAGATCAGCACAGTGTAGCAATCTGCCAACTTCACCATGCCGGGATGCGATCACCGGAAGGCCTAATCGGCGAAAAACCCGTATGCCCGTCTGACAATGAGAAAACAGGCGCTCGATCACTAAGTTATGAAGAAGTCGTGCAGCTCAGAGATGATTTTGTCACAGCGGCAACGCGAGCTGAGGAAGCTGGATTTGATGGCGTGGAGATACACGGGGCCCATGGATACGCACTTTGTCAGTTCTTTGCGAGCACAATCAATCATCGGAAAGACGAGTACGGTGGTTCCCTTGCGAATCGCTATCGTATCCTGTTTGAAATTATTGAGGGAGTGCGTAAATCTTGTCGGCCGGATTTTATGTTGGGTGTGCGTTTGTCCCCTGAGCGGTTTGGGATGAAGCTTCATGAAGTTACACAAATTGCACAACGGCTTTTTAATGAAGATAAAGTCGATTTTCTTGATATGTCTCTTTGGGATGTTTTTAAGGAGCCAAACGAAGAGGGCAAGCAAGAGCGAAGCTTGCTGTCATACTTTACAGATCTTGATCGTCAAAATGTGCGTCTAGGGATAGCAGGTCAAATTCGCACGCCGAAAGAAGCAGAAAGGGCGCTAGCCGCAGGTGTCGACTGGATAATGTTAGGAAGGGCGGCAATTCTTCACCATGATTTTCCACTACAGCTGCAGAAAAACCCTGACTTCTCACCAGTAAACCTGCCGGTGTCAAGAGAGCATTTGGAAAAAGAAGGTGTCTCAGAAAAGTTTGTAAAGTACCTTAGTTCCTGGGAGGGATTTGTTGCAGAGAGCTAGACTACTTTCTGAAACTTATTTCCGTTTTTAATAAAAAATTGTAGGCTGATAGAATGATATCTGAGCTAGAAATAGCAACGAGAAAATTATGCGAGCCCTTTTCAAAATCCAAACTCACGCGATATTTGGTTTATTTTTCATTGCAGGATGTGGTGCCCCGGAAGAAAATTCTGAACCTCTTGAAATAGCAACCGGTGTCGCAACGAGCGATGATGTGGTAGCCATGGAAATTTTGGAAGACCCTTTTATCTGGTTAGAAGAAGTTGAAGGCACGAATTCACTGGCTTGGGCGGCGGAACAGAACGCGTTGTCCATTCCAAGGTTGCAGGGCGATCCGCGCTTCGAAACTATTCGTTCAGAGATCGAAGCGGTGCTGACCTCCGAGGACCGTATTCCATCAGGCTCTCTGGTAAACGGCAGAGTGTACAATTTTTGGCAGGACAATGACCATGTGCGTGGAATCCTCCGTCGCACTACCCTGGAGAGCTATGCGGATGACAATCCGGACTGGGAAACCGTGCTTGATATCGATGAATTGGCGACCATTGAAAATGCTAATTGGGTGTATAAAGGTCGCACCTGTCTTCCCAGCAATCCAACCCGCTGCCTGATTCACCTAAGTGATGGGGGCAAAGATGCGGTGGTCATCCGTGAATTTGATCTCGATGCAGCTAATTTCATTGATGGCGGTTTCTTCGTTGGCGAGGCTAAAACCAATATCGACTGGGTGGATGCCAACACACTGCTTGTTGGTTCGGATTTTGGGGAAGGATCTCTCACAACTTCCGGTTATGCGCGTACATTGAGATTGTGGAAGCGAGGGACGGCACTTGAAAATGCTGAGCAGATCATCGAGACCGTTGTCGAGGATATGTCTGTTGGAGCTTTTAGCGTTTTAGCGGATGAGTCGGATCTCAGCTTCGTCGTGCGCCGACCCGATTTCTTCACTGAGGAGACCTGGTTGTTGACCGAGCAGGGCATTCTCGCGAAGTTGCCCTTACAAATAGACGCAAATTTCCAAGGAGTTCTAGGTCAGCGAGGACTGGTGTTGTTACGTTCTGATTGGACTCTCGCTGATGGTGAGATTTATGCGGCGGGTAGCCTGGTGTCTTTAGATTTACTCGCTAGCATCAGGACCCAGACCCCGGTGGCAATTACTACTGTGCTTAATCCGAAAACTAATGATCAACTCGACGCTATAAGTAGCATCGGCATTACAAGTGACTCGGTTTATGTAACAGCTCTAAAAGATGTAGCGGGGACATTGTTGCGCGCTCGGCCTGATGAGGATGGCTGGCAAATCTCCCGCATTGAGTTGCCTGAGAATGGAAATATACAGATTATTTCCGCTGATCACTCTACTGACTCGTTATTGGTTAACTACGAGAGCTTTCTGATTCCAGACACCCTCTACTTGATCGAGGGAGAGGTAGCTCCGGAGCCTATCAAAGCACTGCAACCCCGTTTCGATGCCAGTGATTTTGTAACGGAGCAACACTTTGCCTCGAGTGCGGACGGTACGCGCATACCTTACTTTGTGGTGCGCCCAGTCGGTGTAGAGATGGATGGAACCAATCCCACCGAGATGACAGCTTACGGTGGTTTTGAAATTTCCCGCACGCCTACTTACATGAGTGCGCTGGATCAGGTATGGCTGGAACAGGGAGGTATCTACATTCTCGCTAATATTCGCGGTGGTGGGGAATACGGGCCGACCTGGCACCAGTCGGCTTTGTTGGAAAACCGACAAAGGGTGTTCGACGATTTTATTGCTGTTGCCGAAGACATTATCAGTTCGGGATTGACCAGTTCGGAACACCTGGGTATCCGGGGAGGCAGTAATGGGGGTTTATTGGTAACCGCTGTAATGGTC
>Ga0209034_10001272_pt1 | contig 12395 bp, 12 predicted proteins | sample MarorgKNORR_S2LV_2_FD_188219 | JGI IMG/M metagenome (GOLD analysis project Ga0209034, IMG submission 188219) | Marine microbial communities from the Southern Atlantic Ocean, analyzing organic carbon cycling - 250m_A/KNORR_S2/LV (SPAdes) (version 2) | ecosystem: Environmental > Aquatic > Marine...
CAAGACTGATCGGAGGTGGTAGATTTGTTTTTCGAAGATGTTGAGTTGGGAGACGATATTGGACCCTTGGAGAAAGTTGCTTCAGACCAAGATGTTATCGATTTCTGCAGTCTGTGGGGGCCGCCAACCCCAAACCGTTTTACAGATCCCGATGAGGCTGCGAAGAGCAAATTGTCTGGGCCTATTGTTCCCGGTATTATGACTATGGCATTGATGGCTCAATTATTCACAGAGTGGGCTGATCAAGATAGCCTTAAAGACTTGAATTTGGTATTTAGACAATCAGTACCTCACAACAAACCTCTGATTATCGCTGCTACAGTCACCGACACGCGCCAGGAAGGTCTTGAGAATCTTATTGATTGTGATGTTGTAATGACGGGGCAAGAAAGCGAGCGTTACGTTATAGGCACCGCTACTGTTTCATTACCAAGTCGTGAGAATAAGTAAAACCTGAGTATGCTGCATAAACTTCGACAAATTAGTATGCTCGTGTCAAATTTGCCGGAAACAGCTAGGGTATATAAGCAAGTTTTGGGAATGGAATCAATCTTTGAGGAAAAATCCTCTGTATATTCTTTGCAATCCCAAACTCTGCCCGCGGGTAATGGCACTTTTGTAGGGTTAATTCAGCCCAATACAGATAAAGATCCAATCAGTAAATATCTAAAAAAGAGAGGACCTTCCCCCTATTTAATCTCCTTCGAAACAAAGTGTTTCGATAACTTGATTTCAAATTTGAAAGCCCAAAATGTTGAGATCACGGAAGAGGGACTAACTCTTACTTCTAGGTATGCGTTCCTCCACCCAAAATCTACGAATGGCGCGTTCATAAAAGTGATAGAACGACTCGATTCTGCAGATGATTGGGTCGAGGATAGCAGTGATGTGGATGCAAATACGGTGCGGCCTAGAACTCTCCAGTTAAGGCAAGTGGCCGTATTGGTCAAGGATTTAGATAAAGCTACAAAACATTGGCAAGATATGTTTGGGGTGATTCCTACTCGACGGTTTCAAATCAGCTTTACGGATCTAGAGATTGCGGTACTTCCCTTAGGTGATAAGAATACTTTTATTGAATTAGCACAACCGACTAGTGGGGATGCCCCATCGGCTCGATTTTTGGACAAGTATGGTGAGGGAATTTATCTGACTATATTTGAGATCGAAAATTCACTCGAACTAGATCGATATCTGTCCGGACAGAATGTTCGTTATACAACTTCTCGCCAGACTAATAACTACGTGAATCTGGGATTTAACAGTATATGGATTCATCCATCTACTATTAGTGGTGCATTTATACAGCTGTCCCAGGTATTGGATCCTGTTAATCCATGGCCACCGGCCGGAGACGACTGGTACTAGTAGGAGTCACTACTATGGGGAAACGAATAGATTATGTATCTTAATTGCCAAGTGCGATTATTCAGAGAATCGTTATTTGTCATAGAGGCATGTAGGTGTTGAAGAATTAATGTCCAGAGATCGGTATTAAAATCTAAATTGGCCAAGCGTACGGAGGAAATTATATATGTACGATTTAGATGGGAAAGTAGCGGTGGTTACAGGCGCTGGCGGGAGACATGGTATAGGCCGGGCTATTGCGACTCGGTTAGCCACTGAGGGGGCTGATGTGATAGTAACCGACGTAGAACAATCACTAGAGGCAATACGACCTGAAGACAGACGGGAAGGCTGGGAAGGGCTTACAAGCGTTGTGAAGGAGATCGAGGACATCGGACGGAAAGCAATGGGTATGTTTTCAGATGTTTCTGATAGTAGACAAGTGAACGATATGATTACGCGGACATTAGATCGATTCGGGCAAATTGACATCTTGGTCAATAATGCCGGATCCAGGCCGGGTAAAGACCGCGTTCCAGTGGTTGAATTAGAAGAGGAAGCTTTTGATGAGGTTATGAGAGTTAACGTGAGGGGGACTTACTTATGTTCCCAAGCTGTTGCTCGTCATATGATTGAGAGGGGTGGAAACGGGAAAATTATCATTATCTCGTCTGGTGCTGGTAAGAAAGGGATCGCCCGATATGCGGCTTACTGCGCCTCAAAGTTCGCTTTGATAGGATTTACTCAGTCGCTCGCCCATGAACTTGCTCCGTTTAATGTTAATGTCAATGCCATATGTCCGGGTTTGGTTGATTCGGAGCGGGTGGATTTCATTGCAGCGGCGTTAGTACCCGAAGGCCAGTCAGCCGAGGAACATCGAGCTTTGATGGTTAGAGAGAGAAACACGAGAGTCCCCCTCGGTAGAATAGCTGTCGGGGACGACATAGCTAAAACGGCAGCATTTTTGGCATCTAGTGAATCGGATTATTTGACGGGTTTATCTATCAGCGTGTCCGGCGGCTCCGAAATGAGTTAACGACAATTGATCCATACGTTTTATTTTGTAATAACGTCGGTTATCGGCCGTAACGAAAAATTATTTCACTGGCAACGTTGGATCAGCGGGATATGGTCTACGAATCAATATATATATATACTTATTTAATCTAGGGTGAATCAACGGGTATATTATGGAACTAGACATAGAGCAGGTTAAGCATTTGGCATCATTGGCTCGAATTGACCTTTCATTGGAAGATTGCCAAGAACTATCTCAACAACTAGGTGATATATTCGATCAATTTGAGTCTCTTCGGGATTTAAATCTTGAGGGCGTAACTCCTACGGCGCATATAGCTGATTCGACAAATGTAACTCGTGAGGATCAAGTAGGACATTGTCTTGCTACAGAGGATGTCTTAATTAATGCTCCTGTGAGAAACGGTGACTTTTTTCAGGTCAATCCTGTATTAGAGGAGTGAATTGTCTAATCTTTGGGAATTGTCGATAAAAGAAATACACTCTGGGTTGTCCGGTGGGGCTTTCAGTGCGCATGATCTGGTGACGTCCTATATAGAGAGGGTACGGGCGGTCGAGCCGACCGTACAATCGTTCATTTCGATAACAGAAGCCCTGGCTCTTGAACAGGCGACCAAAGCCGATGAAGCTATATCTACGGGGGCATTCCATCCTTTGACTGGTGTGCCGGTACAAATAAAAGATATTATATCTACCGCTGGAATCCCAACCACATGTGCTTCCAAGATGCTAGAGAATTATGTTCCTCCATTTGACGCAACGGTGGTTTCTAAGCTGTTGGATCAAAACGCTGTCATCCTCGGGAAAGGAAACATGGACGAATTTGGGATGGGTTCGTCCTGTGAACACTCCGCGTTTCACGCTACTCACAATCCTTGGGATTCGAAAAGAGTACCGGGTGGTAGCAGTGGAGGAGGAGGAGCATCGGTGGCAGCTAATGAAGTTGCATATGCCTTAGGGTCGGATACAGGCGGGAGTATTAGACAACCGGCAGCTTTTAACGGAGTGGTAGGACTCAAGCCGACTTATGGTTCCGTTAGCAGATATGGTCTCATAGCATACGCATCATCATTCGACCAAATTGGGCCGATCACGAAGACTGTTTCCGATTGTGCGATAGTCTTTGATGCGATAAGAGGGCCCGATCCGTTGGATGCTACATGCGTATCGCGTACCTACGACGAAATAGCCGTCAACTTGGACCGAAATATTAGTACTTCGAGTCCATTAAACGAGGGTAGCCCAATCCGAATTGGTGTCCCAGAGGAGTTTTTTACAGAGGGTATCTCCCCTGAGGTAAAAAAGGTCATTGATGACGCTATTAGACAATTAGAGTCGTTGGGAGCTTTGATTGAGCCGGTATCACTGCCAAACACAGTACATGCTCTAGCCTGCTATTACATAATCGCTCCATCGGAATGTTCTGCTAATCTGGCCCGATTTGATGGAGTTAAATTTGGATATTCAGACCGTAATACACCAGATATGTGGGAATCAATGGAAAGAACACGTGGCCATGGATTTGGACCGGAAGTGAAGCGCCGTATTATGATGGGGACATACGCTCTATCTAGTGGATATTACGAAGCTTATTACACAAAAGCACAGCGAGTTAGGACTTTAATTAGACGAGAGTACGAGGAAATATTTACCAAAGTAGATGTTCTAGTCACTCCAACATCACCTGTGATAGCTTTTCCTCTTGGTGACAAGTTAGATGATCCGGTTGAAATGTACAATGTGGATATTTGTACGATCCCTGCTAATATCGCAGGGTTGCCGGCTATTTCCGTTCCCTGTGGTTTTTCAGAAAACATGCCAGTCGGTATGCAATTGATAGGGAAAGCGTTCACAGAACCGGTCCTATTCAACATGGCATATGCGTTTGAACAGTCTACCAGGTGGCATCAGATGAAACCCCAGCTTTGATCAAGGTGAATCTCTATGCTTAATCGTAATCGGGTTAAAGAAATCCTTAACAGGGAAGCTTCGGGGGGCCAAGTCCTTGTGCAAGGGTGGGTCAAGACTAAACGGTCATCGGGTTCAGTCTCATTTCTTCAGGTCAGTGATGGGTCAACTTTGAAGGACCTCCAAATAGTGATTGAACCATCCCTTCCAAATTATGGAATTGTAGAGAGTATTAATACGGGATGCAGCATCAGCGTATCTGGTGAATTAGTTACTTCCGAGGGTAAGGGACAGAAATTCGAGGTTAAAGCAAACGAATTGAAATTGTTGGGCTTATCTGACCCTGACACCTACGTTCTGCAAAAGAAGAGACATACGCTGGAATTCCTTCGCGAAAATGGCCATTTACGCCCGAGGACTAATACTTTTGGTGCTATGGCCCGTGTTAGGAATGCGACCGGTTACGCCATACATCAATTCTTTCAACAGAATGGCTTTCAACACATCCAAACCCCCATGATTACAGGGAGTGACGCTGAAGGTGCTGGAGCGATGTTTCGAGTTACCACACTGGATCCATACTCGGCGTCTGAGAACAAGGATGATATCGACTATTCACAAGACTTTTTCGGTAAACCCACTTTTCTGACGGTCAGCGGTCAACTAGAGGCTGAGATATTCGCCTCTGCTTTATCGGATGTCTATACTTTTGGTCCGACTTTTAGAGCCGAAAATTCGAATACCACTCGCCATCTCGCAGAATTCTGGATGGTTGAACCGGAAGTTGCTTTTTGTGATTTAGGAGGCTTAGCCGAGTTGGCTGAAGAATTCCTTAAATATATTTTTACCCAGGTTTTAGAGAATTGTTCTGAGGACATGGAGTTTTTCAATCAGTGGTATGACAAGACGGCGATTTCTACCTTAGAGGCAATAATCGCATCGGACTTTGAGAGATTGACTTATTCCGAAGCGGTGGACATCCTGATTAAATCAAACCAAGAGTTTGAATTCCCAGTAGAGTGGGGACTTGATCTACAATCTGAACACGAACGCTATATCACGGAAGAAGTAGTCAAGCGACCTGTTGTCGTAACTGATTACCCGAAAGATATAAAAGCCTTTTATATGCGATTGAATGATGACGAGAGAACCGTTGGTGCTATGGACGTACTGGTGCCAAGGATTGGCGAGATCATAGGAGGAAGCCAGCGCGAAGAACGGTATGACGTATTAGTGAGGCGACTCAAAGAATCCGGACTTGATGAGGACAATTACTGGTGGTATTTAGATTTAAGACGATTCGGGAGTGTCCCTCATTCGGGATTTGGACTGGGATTTGAACGAACCGTGCAGTTTATTACAGGTATGCAGAATATTCGGGATGTAATTCCGTTCCCGAGAACTCCGAATAATGCCGAATTCTAAATTTCCGTGGTTTGTTATCCGCAGTCTATTATGTTCGTAGATGGGAGATTTGTCGGCCAATTTGATCTATCTTTCCTCCTTTTCAATGGTTAGTTTGCAACTTTGTTGACTGTCAAAACAGCCGCCGAATATAATTACGTACTAGGAATCCTTGCTTGACTTGTAATTGGTGAATAATGTCAGAGGCAAGAGGTAAATAAAATTCATTATCCTGAACCTCGCCTGTGGGTGAGGGTCTCGGGAAACCAGGAGGCACTATGACGACCCACGAAGCGGTACTGCATCCCCCAGCTTTGATTAATGAGCTCAAGAAAAATGATATAACTCACATAGTATGGCTGCCTGATAGTGAAACCAATTTCATGTATCAGATGCTTCAGGCAGAACCAACTATAGATTTAGTGCCAGTTTGTCGTGAAGGCGAAACCATGGCAATTGCCGCCGGACTCTGGGTAGGAGGTAAGAAACCGGTCGTATTAATCCAGAATACCGGTATATTCGAATCGGGTGATTCTATCAGAGGGTTAGGTCTAGATATTAATCAACCTCTAGTGATGCTAATAGGATACAGGGGTTGGACTCGGAGAGGAGCTACTCCAGACTCTGCTGCTAGATTTACCGAACATATCCTTCATGCCTGGGGTATCAATTATTACCTAATTGAGACAGACGAAGACGCGGATCGAATTGGGCTGGCTGTGGAAGAAGCATATAGGACTCAAAGACCTGTTGGAGTATTGATAGGTGCTGAGTTCGGATCTGAGTAAAATACGGAGGAATATGTAATCATGATTAATAATCAAGATGCAGTAAAAGCGATTGACAATAAGAGAGACGGAGCAATCATTGTACCCACAATGAATGCAAATAACGTCCATTTTGGATTGCCTACTGTAACGTCCAACCAAGAATTGGACCTGCCAGTCTCCGGTGCAATGGGCAAAGCTTCATCGCTCGCTTTGGGGTTGGCGTTGGCTCAGCCTGATAAGAAAGTGTTTTGCCTCGATGGAGATGGAAGTTTATTGATGAATCTTGGGACGCTGGTAACTTTGTCAAATAAGGCGCCGAAAAACCTTTATCACTTTCTATTCAATAACAATGTATATGCTGTTACCGGGGGGCAGCCAATCCCGGGCGCCGAAGTATCCGATTGGGAAGGGATGGCCAAAGGGGCTGGTTATGCGTCTGTATTTTCTTTCGACAACCTTGAAGACTTGACTACAGGATTGGAAGAGGTATTGGCCTGTGAAGGTCCGGTATTTATTCACCTGCGTGTTGAGCCAGAAGTTGAGAATACACCAGTCCAATTCCGTCAAAGGCCCAGCAGAACAGTACAGCAGGCTTTTAAAGACCTACCGCAGGCTCTGGGAGTCAAATAGTATTTGGAAGCACGGAGTTAAGCTTAATTACCGATGCCGCGACGCTAAGCCAATTGCTTCGCGGCATTTGATATTCTGACTATGGTTAACTTTTTGTTACGAGGTATTTTAGGGCGGGTTGTTGGCTATGCCGGACTAGTATTGGGATTCTGGCTGCTATACAAGGCTTTCCTATCTACCTTTCTATTAACAGGTCTGTTATTGGGGATCTGCGGGTCGTGTACGATCTTGTTGGCTTTGTATATCCTGGTTCGGATCAGGCGGGTCCCGGAAAGCTTAATAACCAGTGAGTTAGGGAAAACAGAAACCGAGGTAACGGATGATCCCATCAATAGAAGCAGCCCGAGCGATTAATTTTCATCGCAAAGAGGCCATAGTAGTCTCGACTTCGTCCGCGTTAAGAGATTGGAACGCAGTATCAGATCGTCGGGAACTTGACGTAGATCTTACCGATTGCATGGATCGGGCTCCCGGAGTTGGTTTGGGTTTATCTCTGGCACAGCCCGACAAACAAGTACTGGTTTTGGATTGCGATGCAACTATCCGAACTGATCTGGCAGCTTTCGCAACTATAGGTGAATCGAAAACCTCAAATCTAGTACACTTTGTTTTTGAGGATTTAAGTAATGTGTCAACGGAAGGTGTTCCAGTAGCGGGCCAGAACAATATTGATCTCCAAGCGATGGCTCTCGGTGCCGGGTATACCGGAACTTACAGGTTTAGTAATGTAGAAGAGTTATTTCTAGGATTGGAGTCGGTTTTATCTCAGGAAGGTCCAATTTTAGTTATGGTAGAGGTGGGGAGAGATTTGGATCAACTCCCATTCCCTGAAAGACCCATGGCTGAGGGATGGGCTGTAGTTAGGGAGACTTTGAGTAATGATCAGTAGAGGATGATCCCTTTACGAGGAATGTTTATGTGTTCTAATACTGACTCTGACGGCGTTTAGTCGCTGAACATCAACGCGATTCAAGTATATTATCGATTCTTAATTAATAACTTGGGTACTACTACCCAGAGGCTAAAAAGTGTTATAAATGCGCCCGCTGCTGCTACTATTTCCATGGTTACTACTCCCACTTCAGTTTCTATACCCTTATGATGCCTTTAAAGTGTTTCGCAGGTTTTGCTTAATTGTTAAATGTTTGTTACTTAACGCGTCTGTTGAGATGGCTGTGATATAGGTGTTCCGGAACTCAATAAAAAAAAGCCAGTGGGTTTCCCACCGGCTTTTTTTATTGTATAGGCGATTGACTACTTATTTTTCAGTAACAACTTGGGTACTATTACCCAGAGACTAAAGAGCGTTACGAATGCGCCTGCTGCTGCTATTATTTCCATGTTGACCACCCCTCCTCAATTAGTACACTGTTAGTATGCTTGGAAAGTGTTTCAAAAAGTTTAATAAGTTGTTACATTTTTGTTAACCAATTTAAAGTTCTGTATAGGTCTTTAAGTCGTGCTCCGATTTATCTAGACCAACAGTCTCCTCAGATTCTGTGACTCGGACTCCCATAGTTGTTTTGAGTAAGAGAAACATCAAGAACCCGGTTCCAAGGGCCCAGGCCAGAACCACACCTATACTTAGTAACTGAGAGACAATTTGTACTCCGTTGCCTCCAATTAGTCCCGTAACCCCATTGTTACCATTAGCAAATATTCCGACGGCTAGTAAACCCCAGAGGCCAGTTGTCCCGTGGACTGATATTGCACTTACCGGATCGTCGATTTTGAAAACCTTTTCAATGAAAGAGACCGACACCATCATGATCGGGGCTGCGATTGCACCGATGATGACAGCTGCCCATGGAGCTACGAATGCAACTGGTGCTGTTATGCCTACTAACCCTGCGAGGGAGCCATTGCATGCGAGTAGCACATCGGTCTTACCAGTTTTTACCAAGCCAATATAGAAGGCTACTACGGCTCCAGTTGCCCCTGCTAGTAGTGTATTAATAGCATTTAACCCTATTGAATCGCCTGTATTAATGTTAAATCCAAACCATCCAAAGAATAAGATAAAAGTTCCTATAACGACAAATGGGATGCTGTGTCCTTGTAGGATATTTGCAGTACCATCTTGATTGAATTTACCTATCCTCGGACCTACAACTGCTGCTCCTGCCAGTGCTATGAACCCACCGACCGCGTGGACTACGCCCGAACCTGCATAATCGGATGCTGCGGGCAGTCCTATGGCCTCAAGATTCCCAAGCCATCCTCCTCCCCATACCCAGTGCCCGTATAATGGATAGATGACAGCACCAATCAGGAAACTATAAGCCAAATAAGTCTGTGTCTTGGTTCTCTCTGCCATGGCTCCGGCTACAATGGTAGCTGCTGTTCCGGCAAACACCATTTGGAACACCCAGTCAACATAAGTTTGGCCATCTGCTGCATCGAGTAAAAAGAAATTAGTGGTACCTATGATACCCATTGCTGATGTTCCCCACATTAAAGCGAACCCAAATGCCCAGAAAGACAGGGATGCTATCGCGAAGTCCATAAAACTTTTGGTCAGATAATTGGTTGTATTTTTCGACCTTATGAGTCCGGCTCCCAAAAACGCAAACCCGGCCTGCATAAAAAACACTAAAAATGCACCAACCATCCATATAACGTTGGTACCCTGATCAAGTTTCGCTGGATCAGATGTGACGTCCTGAGCAAATGCGATGTTATAGCCACCTAAAATGCTTGCTGCCAGTATTCCGGCCGCGATCAGCGGTAAACTCTTACGCAACATGACATCCTCCTGATTGTAGTTGGATGCAGTCTAATCTGGTGATGTTACATAGAGGTTTCGTTTTGATTACTATATTGTTACCAAAATGTAACTTTTGTGTGTCGAGACAGTGAACTAAAAATCAGAGGTGATTAAGAAATCCCAATCGAACGGGGGTTCACAACTCAAATATCCTAACGATGATACGGGGGAGAACCCTCGGATAAATATTAATTACAGGTTAGGGGTAGATCAGATGAAGTATTTTTAGGTTAATCTAGGCGAACTGGTTACCCCTGTAGGACCAAAATTTGCTGTGCCACGTTATAACCCAGGGAAACCTCTCCTATGTTTGTATTAATGGTCAAGACTCCTCTATACGGAGCGGTTTCCAATACTGACACTTTACCACCAGGGGTGATTTCCCATTCATCCAAAAATCTCAACAAGTCTACATCTTCTTCTGGGATCCTTTCGACTACGTATGCCGAACCGGTTGTGGCTTGGCCCAAGTCTATAGCTCCTTGCGGGGTGTGGGGTTCGCCAGCTCCGGGTATTGGGCGCCCAAACGGAGATTTGGTTGGATGACCAAGGCATTCTGTAAGCTTTATCTGAAAATCGTGGGACATGCCATGTTCCAGTTGGTGTGCTTCAACATATGCCTGGTGAAGATTCATTCCCAGTAACCTTACTACTAGCCATTCGGCCAATCTATGACGGCGAGCAATATCTTCACCACCCTTAATCCCACTATCGGTCAGCCTAATTCTCTTATCTGATCCGACATCTACGAGCCCCTGCTTCTCCATCCTTCGCACCATGCCAGCAACCGAGGGGACTGATGTGCCGAGCCCCTCTGTAAGTGGTAACTGCTTTAAGTTGTCTGTCAGTTGAGTGACGGTCGGGAAGTCCGAGTCTTCCCAAAGTTTGTATAACGATAATAAGTAATTTTCAGTTACTGGCGAATGACGGTCGTCAGTTGTATCAGTGCCTGATCCTACTGTTGGTACAGTTCCCGAAGTAGATTTGGGCATGGCTATTCACTATAAACTAGAGAGATGAATTAAATATGATCACGAGTTGTGTTATGTGGATCTATGATATCAGAGAGGCATTTGAGAGTCGATAGATTGCCCTTGACTGAAGGCTCTGAGGGCGTGTTGATGACGGAGGGTTATTTTAACCTGAGAGCCCAGTGGGAAATCGTTCGTATGGGGCAAGAGGCATCTCACGGTTTCGCCGGTGACCAACTTAACATAGTACAAGAAAGAAGCGCCCCTGAATTCTTTAGACTCGATAGTCCCATTGGGATTATCAGAGCAAAGTGAGCAGTCGAGGCAGTCAGGTCGTACCATTACTTCAAATGAGTTTGGGTTTTTAGTCAATATATCTATAGGACATTCCACATTGCCAATAGGGGATACGATATTTGATCCATCTAAGTGGGCGTCAACAAAATCTGCCATTCCGATAAACTCTGCGACAAATTTGGAGGTAGGCTGGTGGAATATGACCTGAGGAACATCGAACTGTTCGATATTGCCTTGATTCATTACCGCTATTTTGTCACCCATCACCAGAGCCTCTTCTTGATCATGAGTGACAAAAATCGCAGTAGTGGAGTTTTCCTTAAGGATAAGTCTCGTATCTAACCGGATTTGGTCACGGAGAGAAGGGTCTAAATTTGAAAAAGGTTCGTCAAGTAATAACAGTTCAGGTTCGGGGGCTAACGCTCTTGCCAAGGCCACTCGTTGTTGTTGCCCACCAGATAGCTGGTGGGGCATTCGATCTGACAAACCATTTAGTCCCACAAGGTTCAATACATCATTAATTATGTTCTTCCGAAAACCATTCTTCATCAACCCATATTCTACGTTTTGTTGGACACTCAAATGTGGGAACAGAGCACCGTCCTGAAACACCATCCCTACGTGCCTCTTCTCTGTGGGGATCTCTTGGCCCAATGATGACACAAGTCTATCCCCAAGAAATATGGATCCGTTGCTAAGTCGTTCAAATCCGGCGATTAAGCGCAATAACGTAGTCTTGCCGCACCCACTAGGGCCTAGTAAGGATACAATCTGCCCCTTGCTAATCGAGATGGAAAGGTCGGAAATGGCTTCCACCTGGCCATACGACTTAGAGATTCCCTCGCAACGTAAAATCTCAGATGTTGCGGTTGCTAACATAAAGTTTCCAAATGTCTAATAAAAGAGTACGGAGAGGTGTTCCGAGTTACCTTAATTGGGTTCATGTGCGAATTTATCAACTGCGTCAATGGACATTGGTTTGTCCCTATTAACATAATAGTGTGCATATGTAATGAATGTATATGAGCTAGCGTGAATTTAAAAATTAGTGTACCAAGGTTTGATAAAGTGTATTTACATTTGGAGTACTTGTCAATAAGGACCCATATCGACGGCAACAACCTTAATAAAACGGGGCGGGCTGATAGTAGAGCCAACAACGTATTGGTACACCGGATAGACTTCTCGGTTTTATTGGTGGTAAACGCACTAGATAAGATGTTATTTTGACCGTAACTTGGTGCGGCGTTGCTACTTAGTTGA
>Ga0209034_10001274_pt1 | contig 12386 bp, 16 predicted proteins | sample MarorgKNORR_S2LV_2_FD_188219 | JGI IMG/M metagenome (GOLD analysis project Ga0209034, IMG submission 188219) | Marine microbial communities from the Southern Atlantic Ocean, analyzing organic carbon cycling - 250m_A/KNORR_S2/LV (SPAdes) (version 2) | ecosystem: Environmental > Aquatic > Marine...
CAGTAGGTCACATCAGCGATCTTCAGGCGACTCCAGATTGAAGCCACTCTTAGGTGAGTCCCTCAAGCTTCTTGCAGCCCGAGACCTCCTTGAAGCGTTGGCGCTCCCGCGACGGTGCATCCAAGCGAAGGGGTTCACCTTACGCTGCACGCGCTTGCGCCTAATATTGCCCCCGGTATCCATAGCTCGCTCAATATCTTCAGCAGTCTGGGTGTACCGACCAGGCATCCCCAGCCAGAAGCCGACTGCAAGGGCAACAATTCCCAGGATGAGCAAGCCCACCACTACCTCTGCTTTGTAGCTGTCTCCAACACAAGCAATCCAAGGCCGATGGAAAGAATGATTGCAACGGCATTGGTGCCCACAGCAACGAGTCCAACGACTGACCAGAAGATTAGGTGGGTGAAGATGTAACCGCCTGGGACTAGATCTCGCATTGCTCGCCGCTGTTCAGAAGTCTTGGGAGTCTCTAGGCCGGGAATATGCTCGGACTAGCCTGCAATGTCACCCCCCACCGCCGGCTCTCGCTGCGGCTATTCAAGGCTTGAGTCCGAGCCCTCTCGATCTCTATCCTCGACGCGCTTTCTAGCTTCAGTTAGGTAGCCCGGCTCAAGCCTCAGAAGATTCCAAATTTTTCTCATTAAGTATGCTTCTTCACCAGCAATATTTCCGTCGGAATACACAACGCCCCACATCATCTCTGCAAGTACAAGTTTCTGTCCGACAGAGTACTTCTCGGCGATCGTACTTGTGAACTGCCATAAATCAACAGCCCTTGAGCGCTCCGCTTCTGCCAAGTCGAGTAGCCTCCCAGCCTCTTCCTGGTTGAGGCCAAACTGCCGCCTAACAGCAGACTCTAGGTATTGCTTCTCGTCATCCGTAAAATCGGAATCAGCGTGGGCGATTTCCAACAGCAAAGCACAGGCCACGAAGCGGATATCCTTCTCAGATTGAGATGATTCAACCGGAATCTGAGGACTTGTCTGCACGCCTAGTAAGTTCTTTATGGCCCTGAGCATCAAACAAAGTCTTCGCGCTGCAGATTAATCATCCTGCAAGTGACCCCCCCTGCCGTTAACCAACTCAGCCGCAGTGTCCATGAGTAGAACGAGCCGTTCGCAGGTTATGCCAGGAGTTCAAGGTCCACCGTAGCAACAAAGCCACCAGCTTCTCTAGTTACGAACTCTGCAGCTGGCGAGCACGCCTGTACATATTGGCAGCCGCTACAGGCATCTCACTCCGGTCGTACAGATGCCCGAGGGTGTAGTAAACCCTCGGGTCATTTGGCAACAACTTCACTGCTTGATCCATCGTGTGCATAGCTTCATCAAACCGGCTTAAACGGTTGAGAGCTTCTCCCATGTAGTAGAACGCGAGCCCATTTTGCTTGTCTTGAGCACACACCCAACTCAGCTCGATCTCAGCTTCGAGGTACAGCCCGCGCCGAAAATAGAGAATGCCTATTTCTCTTCTAACATCGATGTCCTCGGCTAAGAGCTCTTGTGCACGTCTTAATAGTGCCTCTGCTTCTTCGTACCGTGCTACCGATGTGAGCGTCGAAGCGTAGTTAGTCAAAATCTCGACGTCGTCAGGAGCTAGCGCCTCAGCGGCCTCAAAATGTCCCAAGGCAGCATCGTATTGCTTAAGTTCGTTTAAGAGCACCCCAAGTTCGTTATGAGCCTTAAGGTTCGACGAATTCGTTTCTAAAATCCCCATGTAGAGCTCAACAGCTTCGTGCACTTTTCCCTTTTTAACGAGCTGCTGGGCCTGGGTGAGGTTGCACTCTTCAGTGTCTTGCACGTGGCGATTGTGCACGAGTGTAGGCGAGTCAGTTAGCTCCGAAGGGACTTCTGAAGATACAGGTTCGAACATCCCGGACGCGCCATCGGGAGATTCGTGTCGATCTTCAGCCTTCGTGGGAGCCCCTACACCTTCAGTAGACGCTGGAGACACGGTCTCCAACAGGAGCTCGACCTGGAAGGACCGAGGCACCTGAGGCTTTTTCTTGCGTTTCCTTTTTTCGCCGGAGGCCAGTGGTACAGCCTCCGGTAGTAGCTCAACCTGGAAGGACTGAGGCAACTAGTGCTCCTTCTTTCGCTTCCTGGGAATCATGGAACGGAACCCACTTCGGAACGCACCCATTGAAGGTATGGTTCGTAGCCTTCCTGTACAGGGAGGACGATCAATTCAGGTACATCGTACGGATGAAGGTCGACAATCCGGCGACGGAGGTCGTCAATACCTTGTCGCGTCGTCTTCATAATGACCAAGACCTCAACTTCGCGTTCCACACGACTTTCCCATCGAAAAATCGATACGGCACTCCCGAGCAGATTAGCACATGCAGCCAGCCTCTCCTCAACCACTGTCCTTGCTATGCTTTCTGCCACCTCCGGATCCGGTACAGTTGTAATTACTGCAACCACTGCTTGGTTGGAGTCACTCACTGCGGCATATCAGACACAAAACTAAGGCTAATCTCAATCTCAGGATCCAGAGAATGAAGCACGCTACAATATTTGTCTCGAGAGAGATCCAGAGCCCTTTGGATTCGATCCGCGTCCTCCTCACTGGGCCCTCGCAAATAGTACTTTAGTGCGATCGACGTGAACTTCCTCGGTACTGATTCAGCGCGAACCCCGATAGCCTCAACTTCGATCGAGTCAACTAACACACGAGACTTCTCTAGGATAAGCTTCACATCCACAGCCATGCAGCCAGCTAGGGCTAGGAGGAGGAGGTGCGTGGGGGATGGGCCTGCATCTAAATCGCTGTCTAGATTAATTAAAGGTCCGCCATCCGGACCTCCCGCGAACGCGAGCCCTTCTCCAGTCCAATGCAATCGTACCTGGCGGACATCGGGCTCAGACATCTTCGACCGGCGGTTCTGTTATGTCGCGCGCCTGACCGAGAAGCTCTGCCAGGGTCGACCGAGCATGCTCGATATGGAAACCCGCTTCCTCCCCGTCAGGAGGGTTGGACAAGAACAGCTCAAGATGCTGTATCGCCTCCTCCTGTCGCTCGTCCTTGAGAAGGAGGAAGGCCAGGCCGTAATGGGCCCCGACCGCCTGAGGATTCTTTTGCAGCACGTGCTGGTACGTCTTGACGGCCTCTTCATTCATCCCCACACGGGTGTAGCACATCGCTATTTCCTGGAGGACGAAGGCGTCACCAGGTGCCTCCTTCAGCGCGAGCCGGAAAGACGTCAGGGCTTCGTGGAACTTTTTGTCGTCAAAAAGCTCCTTGCCCTCACGGTAATAGTCGACGGGTTTTCGCTTTGTGCTACCGAGTAATTTCTTCCAGAACGCCATACGGTCGGTTAGCTGAGGCCTAAAACCCCTATCGGGGAGCGCACTCGGGCGATCTCACGCGGGTTGTCCAAGGTAGGCGAGCGGCAGGGTGCGACGCAACGCTTAATCTAGCACAGCTACGACCATTTCGGCTTCCGCTACAAGTATCTTAAGCCCCGTCTTTTCGAGTATCGAAGGAGTGTTCTTGGTCGCACTCGAGACAACAACCCGACCGCCAGGAGAAACTACGCGTGCAGCTTCTTCAAAGAGGTCTTGACCTAGGCGTCCGTCAACTGCCACTGCCCGTATGGAAGATGCAAAAAATGGCAGTCCAGGGGCCGAAAATATACGACTGAACGTTGTCGGCGCAGTCCAATGTCGGAGATCTGGATCGATCCCCACTATTTGAGCGTCCCCAAGGTATTCTGCAAATAAAGGACCGTGCCCCGCAGGCCCTCCGACCAGAGCGACCGTGCCGGTTCCCCCAACTATTCCGAGCAGGGCAAGCAGCTGCTGCCCTTGCTCCAGTAGAGGATTTCCCGGCTGTCCAGCAAACCCTGCCGGAAGGCCTTCGCGAGGAGGTGCCCGTAAATCACCAAAACCCTCCTCGATTAGAAAAGAGTCGCGACAGTTTGAGCATCCCAGCAAACCATCATGCACGTTGCGTTCCTTAAGCCGATTCGCAAGAAGAATGAGACCAAAAGTTGGTCCACATCGGGGGCAAGTCAGTCGGTCAGTTAGAAGAAGGTGCACGGCCTCAAACGAATCAGGCTTGCTCAATCTGCAGTACCGGAATCCGGACCAGATCCGGGCGACTCACAACGAATAACACCGCCTCAGCTACATCTTCTGGCCTGAGCATTTCAGTCCGATTAGGAAGGCGCGGGTGTGAATCAGGGTCGAGCGGGTCCCAAAGAGGGGTATCGGTCGCTGCTGGTTCAATCAACGTCGCCCTGACTCCTGTCCCTCGGATCTCTTCTAATAGCACTTCGTGGTAACCACGAAGTCCAAACTTAGATGCCGAATAAAGAGAATTGCCCGGATAGGCCTTTCGGCCGGCAACAGACCCAACATTAATGATAGTCCCCGACCGGCGCTCAAGCATATCCGACAGAACAGCTCGGTTAACAATGAAAGTGCCACGTAAATTGACCCCCATCCGTTCATCAAAATCCTGCACTGTTGCCTTCGATACAGGCTCTACTCCGAAGACGCCTGCTGAATTGACAACAATATCTGGGACACCCCCAATGGCGTCTTTCATCCTATCGATCGCCGCCCATGTAGCTAGGTCGTCTGCGACATCTGCTACAAGAACCTCTCCGCACGTTTCGATAGCGAGTCCAGCCAACGCAGATTCTGAACGAGCAAGGCCCCAAACAGCGGCGCCCTCGCTAGCCAAGAGTTGAGCAACGCTGCGCCCGATCCCCCGACTCGCACCGGTAACCAAAGCAGTTCGACCCACCAGACTTTGACCATTAACCATCAGAGAGGCTCGTGCACACTCGTTGTTAGTCGCAGAAACTCGTCCCGAGTTCGATGGTCTTCACGGAATAAACCCAGCATAGCCGAAGTGATCGTCTTCGAATTTTGCTTCTGAACTCCGCGCATCATCATGCACAGATGATAAGCCTCTACCACAACTGCCACTCCTTGTGGCTCAGTCACATCCATTATCGCCTGAGCTATCTGTTCGGTGAGGCGTTCCTGCACCTGAAAGCGTCTAGCAAATACCTCGACTACCCGGGCCACCTTAGAGAGTCCAGCGACCTTACCATTGGGCACATACGCAACATGGGCCTTGCCGAAAAAGGGCAGCAGGTGATGCTCGCATAATGAGTAGATTTCGATGTCCTTTACTAGGACCATGTTCTCGTGAGACTCTTCGAATAGCGCATCCCCGAGCACCTTCTCAGGGTGCTCGCCATAACCCTTGGTGAGAAAGGCCATCGATTCTGCCACGCGCTCCGGCGTCTTGATCATGCCGTCCCGGCCAGGGTCATCTCCGAGCCTCCGGATCATTTCCGACACTAGATCCGGGAACGGGACCTCCGAAAGACCTGCTCGGGAGGCTGCACCCACCATTACGTCAGTCATCCCGCCATTGTCTCCTTACGGTCACTGTGCTGACTTCGAATTGCGAAACCAGTCACGGACGCCGGTGAAAAGTTTTGTAAGCTGGTCCTCCATATGCTACGCCTGCTATCCCCCAGTGTACTCCACCCAATTCCGAGGTGTCTCACGCAGAAGGACCTTTACCAACTGCACGCCCTTGGGAAGCTCTCTGACAATTCGCTCCCAGATACCGGCAGCAACATTCTCTGTAGATGGGTTGATCCCATGCAGCCACGAGACCTCGATATTGAGATTCTTGTGATCTACCTCTAAAACGACTCGCTGGTCTAGTAGCTCTTTCAGTTGTGAGAGGTCCATAACGAACCCGGTCTCAGGGTCCACAGAGCCCTCAACAGTCACCTCGAGTTCGTAGTTGTGACCGTGCCAGTTAGGATTTGCACAATCGCCAAAGACTTCCGTGTTGCGCTCTTCGGACCAGTCGGGACGGAATAGCCGATGGGCCGCACTGAAGTGGACTAGACGCGTGACTCGAGCTACAGACATCTCAGATCCGCTAAGCCTCGGGTTACTGGAAAGCGAGAGGCCGGCGCCCGCTCCACGAAAATCGTGGAAAGACGTCGGCCCCCGCATACGCATTGAAGGAGAATTATTGAAGCCCGGGAATCCATCTGTGGTGACCTCCCCGAGACTTGCCGCTTTCCCCTCTCCCGGGGTTTAGCGTCGTTCTCAGGAGTCAGTCCCGGCTTACGAGTGTTGGCTCAATAACAGAGCCCTCCAATGCGCGCGACGAATATATGCGCTTACGGCTATACCGGACACCCTGATTTCCTTTCAAGATGGGGGCTCACCTTGAAAATGCCTTCAGAATCAATCACGGAAACTCCGAAGCAGCCCAAGGTTTGTTCGGTCAGCAAGGACACCATCGTCACCCTTAGGTGTTTCGAGCACCTTAGGGACGTGCACCAAGCGCTCGTCCAGCATAAGGCGACGGAAAGGCTCGGCACCTAAGGTGCCTTGGCCGATTGTCTCGTGACGGTCCTTATGAGAGGCGAATGGGTGCTTGGAGTCATTCATATGGATAAGCCCTAGCCGTTCTATCCCAATGATTTGATCGAAGGAAGACCACACCTTGTCATATTCATCTACAAGATCATAGCCTGCGCTAAAAGCATGGCAGGTATCAAAGCATACGCCGACCCTGTCACGATGAGCACTGGGGATCATCTCGGTAATCGCCTGAAGGTTTTCAAAGGTGCTCCCCACACTTGTCCCGGAACCAGCAGTGAGTTCGAGCAGCACACGCGTCGAGCCCTCTACGGCCTCAAGCGATTCTGTTACACCTTGAGCGTTCCGCTCTATGCCAGCTTCGTACTCTCCGTCCGTTGCGTTCCCTGGGTGAGTAACAAGGAAATCGAGTCCCAGTGCCTCGCAGCGACGCAGCTCCGCTTCGAAAGAACGCTGTGACATTCTCCATAATCGCGAATCCGGAGAAGAAAGGTTGATCAGGTACGAATCGTGTGCTCCCGCCACACTTATTTCGTGCGTGGCCCGTTCATCACGGAAGATGCCCGCAGTTTTGTCATCGATCTTGGGCTCCGCCCACCGGTTCGGCTGCTTGGTGAACAACTGCAGGACCACGGCATCGATCTCATGTGCACGGGCAGGAGCTTTATCAACCCCTCCCCCGGAAGAGACATGAGCCCCTAACTCATCCCTCAACGCTCCGGTCATATGTGCGCAGCTCTCCGGAGTTCGCCACGGACGCTAGACTGTTTGTCGAGCCAAGGGCTGCGGCGAGCGCGCATTTGCGACTCAGTCCTCAAATCTAACAACCTCACTTAATCACTCGGGAAGGCCCGGTTCCGTCATACCTAGCACGTCGAGGGCTTCATCAATCTTATCCTCAGGCAAAAGCCTTTTCTCTAGAACGACAGCGCGAACACTCACACCACGCTTAGCCGCCTCCTTGGCTACCTCAGCAGCGGCATCGTACCCGATATATGGATTGAGCGCAGTGGCGATAGAAGGATTAAGCTCCAGGAGTTCGCGAGCGCGTTCCTCATTGGGCTGTATCCCGAGAATGCAACGGTCGGTGAACTCGCGCGCGATATTACCAAGTAGCGTTATCGATTCTAAAAGTGCGTGGGCTAATACTGGCATCATCACGTTGAGCTCGAAATTCCCTCGACTCCCTGCCACAGTCACCGTCGTATGATTCCCCATCACGCGCGCAGCAACCATCATCATCGCTTCTGCCATGACAGGATTTACCTTTCCAGGCATTATGGAAGAGCCTGGTTGGACCGCAGGGAGTTTTACTTCGTGGATTCCTGAGGTAGGCCCCGAACCCAACCATCGCACATCGTCCGCGATCTTCATGAGACTTGTAGCCAAGGTATTCAACGCTCCGGCCATATCTACTGCCGCGTCTTTAGCCCCCTGAGCCTCAAAGTGATCCTCAGCCTCCCGTAGAGACACGCCCGTAGCCGTTGCCACCCTTGCAATTGTCCTCTTAGCAAAGTCAGGGTGCGTGTTAATACCTGTCCCTGTAGCCGTGCCTCCCAGCGCGAGTTCCTCCATCTCTAAAGACGATCGCCGCACCCGCTCGATTCCCTTAGCTACCTGAGTGGCATAACCAGAAAACTCCTGCCCTAGCCGCACTGGTGTTGCATCCATCAGGTGAGTCCTACCGGACTTTAAGATCCCGTCGAATGCTTGCGCCTTCTCGGAGAGGGCAGCGCGCATATGTTCAAGAGATGGAAGCAACTCTTGCTCGATAGCAACCCGAGCCGATACATGGATGGCCGTCGGAATCACGTCATTGGAGGACTGCCCAAAGTTTACATGATCGTTTGGATGAACCGACGCCACCCCTTCTAGGATTTCCGTAGCACGCCGAGCCACCACCTCATTCGTATTCATATTTGTAGAGGTGCCAGAGCCTGTCTGATAAATGTCGAGCACGAAATGGTCGTCCCACTTGCCTTCGGCTACTTCAGTTGCAGCAGCCGCAATCGCATGGCCTAACGTACCGTCAAGATTACCTAACTCGACGTTAGTCTCTGCTGCAGCTTTCTTGATCAGGCCCAACGCTTCAATGAACCGGCGCCCAAACCTCTGGCCACTAATGGGAAAATTCTCTACGGCCCGCTGTGTCTGCGCACCATAGAGTGCAGTTTCCGGCACTTTCATCTCGCCAAGCGAGTCCTTCTCAATTCGAAATCCGTCAGACATCAAGACACGGCTCCTAAGTAGATCGTGTAAAAGATACCTCTCGAGAGGCGGACATCGGGAATCTAGCGAGACCTCGTGAGCTCAGCTTTTATGTGGCTGGCTCGGGCGCATTTCCATTCGACTGACATGAGCCTCCTTCGGATATTCAAGTAGCTGCATGACAGCTAGTGCGCAGTCGTCAGCCTCTAGTGGCCAGGAACGCTCTTGGCTCTGGTCTTTGCCCCCAAAACGAGTATTCACACTACCAGGCATGATTATGGACACTCGCACGTCGTCATGGCGGACATCCAGCATCATGGCTTCCGTCATACCAATGAGGCCAGCCTTACTAGCATTGTACCCAGTCCCTCCAGGAAAGAAATTACGCCCTGCTAGTGACCCAATGTTGATGATAAAGCCATTTCCGGTAGCGCTCAGGTGAGGGATCGCTGCCTTCGACAAATAAAAAACGCCGCCTAAGTTCACATCAATCTGCTGTCGCCACTCCTCGATACTCATTTCGGTAACCGATTTGAGAATTCCTGCCCCCGCATTGTTTATGAGCACATCCAGACGACCAAAGCGCTCGACAGTCTGGCCAATAAGCCGCTCGCATGCCTTAGGGTCTGAAACATCGCAAGCCATACCTACCGCAGCCGACCCCAGCTGCTCAGCCACGGCCTCCACATCAGAGGTACTACGCGAATTTACCACCACGGATGCGCCCTCATTGACCATACGCTCAGCGATGGCTAACCCGATTCCCTTGGTACTACCGGTGACGACTGCAACTTTGCCCGTCAGATTTGGCATATCATTTCTCGTGTCTAAGTCTTCCAGCCAGGCCTGCGCATCAGGCACGGCGGAGTAGGAGTCTGGGGATGAATGGCAGCCAACCGCAACGTGTCGCTCTAGTGACCAGCGGCGCAGTACGCCTGGGGCGTGCAATCAGCCTTGGTTTGGTGGGCGCGGGTTACAATCTGCTGGTTCTATACCGGTCCTCGGAAGAGCTGGCAAGAATCCTGAGAGAAGAGGTACTGGCAGCCGGAAGACGCTGCGAACTAATTCAGGTGGATTTGACGGATCCCGATGCCGCTGAGTCTGCTGTTCGATACGCGGAGGATACCTATGGCCGCCTGGACCTTCTCGTAAACTCTGCGGCAAGCTTTGAACCCCGCCCACTGCTTGCAGTCGAAGCAGAGCACTGGGATAGGGTGATGTCCTTGAATGTACGGGCTCCCCACTTACTCGTGCGGGCTGCTGCAGAAATGCTGGCAGATGTAAAAGGAAGTGTTATCAACATTACAGACCTTTCAGCATTTCAGCCTTGGTTAGACTACCCACATCATGCCGTCTCTAAGGCAGCCCTCACGCAGCTGACCCGCATCCAGGCGCGAGCTTTGGCACCCAACGTCCGAGTGAACGCTATCGCCCCCGGAACTGTGATGCGCCCCTCCGGGTGGCCGGACGACCAATGGCAGGAACTAGTCGACAAGGCACCGCTTGGGAATATTGGCTCATCCTCAGATGTTGTTGAAGCAGCACTCTACCTTGCTGGTGCTCGCTATGTGACGGGACAGGTTCTCACCGTTGATGGTGGCCGGCTGCTTTGCCCCTAGCCCTAGATATAAACTCATGCGGATGCACGATGTACACTCATGCTTCCGTCTCACCGTGTGCAAGCCAACGCTCAGCTTCGAGTGCGGCCATACAACCTGTACCAGCAGCCGTGACCGCTTGCCGATAAAAGTCATCCATCACGTCCCCCGCAGCGAATACTCCCGGAACTGAAGTCTGGGTGCGCCAGGCGAGCGGCGTCTCAATGTAGCCATTCTCCTTCAAAGCAATGGAACCTTCAAGAAATGCCGTGTTTGGCGTATGTCCGATGGCCACGAAAAGGCCACCGACTTCCAGATCTTTTTCTTCTCCAGTCACTGTATCCTGGAGCCGCAGCCCCGTAACGACTTCCTCCCCCTGAACTTCAGTAACAACCTTATTCCACTCAAATCGGATCTTCTCAGTCTCGAGAGCACGGTCGGCCATGATCTTCGAGGCTCGTAGCTCGTCTCGGCGATGCACAATTACCACCTCCTTCGCAAACTTAGTGAGGTAGAGAGCATCCTCCATCGCTGTGTCTCCACCACCAATTACGGCGAGCACCTTATCGCGAAAATGTGGCAGAGCCCCATCACATACCGCACACGCACTCACGCCACCGCCCGACTTTGCGAGCCGTTCCTCGTTCGGGAGGCCGAGCCACTTGGCATTAGCCCCTGTCGCTACAATAACAGAGTCCGCAAATACTTCTAAGCCAGACGTCGTCACTAACCTGAATGGGTGCTGTTGGACCTCCACGTCTAAAACGTTCTCAGTCAATACTCGTGTCCCAAAGCGAACTGCCTGTGCCTTCATATCCATCATAAGGGCCTGCCCATCTACTCCCTCTTTGAACCCCGGATAGTTCTCAACCTCAGTTGTGAACATCAGCTGTCCACCAGGAATCATCGTGCGGCTGAAGGAACCTTCTATGACAAGGGGCTTCAGCTCCGCACGGGCGGCATATACCGCAGCAGTCCACCCCGCAGGTCCAGAACCAATGATGACGACCATCTCCCGGTCACAGGAGCCGTTATCCGCCATGGGTTTCACCTCTTTTCAAATATTAACGGGCCTCTTGGCCCTCAAGCTCACTTCGGCAGATCAGGCCTCTGCCACTACCGCACCATGGTGGTATTTTGACAGACACGGGCGTCATTGAATTTACCACCACCGCCCGCCCAAGCAGAAAACCGAAACAAAAAGAGGCCCACAGCTTCACCGCAGGCCCGAGCACCCCCTACTAACCACTGGCACTATTCTTCCGGCTCATTCTGGCTCTCTAGGATGAACTCGACCTCCTCGGTCTTTCCCTCCTCATCAGTCACGACGTAGGCGATACGAACCCGCTTGATTGATGCTTGTGGGTCAGTTACTGCAACCTCGAAATCGAGAGACTGATCTGTGGAAGTAACCCGTGTCCGGACCCGATCCCCAGGTTCAGCCTCCGACCCCAATGTAGGATTTCGAAACAATGTCTTGGTTGACTGACGACCATCTTCGAGCTGGCGTGCGACCTTAACCCGTTTCAACCAATCCGGCTGGTAACTGACCCCGTACTCGAAGCCGCTCTGGTCGGCACCGTTTCCATCACGATTATGTCGCGCCAACCCACCCCTCCGTAAGTCTAGGTTTTCCAGAAAAATTCAGAAAGCGAATGTTTTTTGGGATGCGGTAACAAGTCAATGTTTCCCCAACATCATATGCCAAATTATATCTGTGATTAAAGAGCATGCAGGCAACGATTTCTCAATAAGTTCAACGAATTATAACTCCAATGGGATCGGCACAAATGTAAAGAAAAACATTGCAGTTAGAGCCCATCCCAGAAGCTGCCGTCCCCTGCCAATTGTCTTTTCATGTTGAATAACACTTGGATGATTCACCCGCCCTCTATTCACAAACAGCACCACAAAAGCCCACGCCCACCACCCCCACCACACGAACCCCAGGGGTATCAGTACGAACAAAAAGATCTTGGCTATGGCTCCATGATGCTCTGGGATCAGAGCATAAAGAATATGACCCCCATCGAGCTGCCCCAGCGGGAGTAAATTTAGAGCTGTAACGAATAGGCCCAGCCATCCGACAAGCGCGAAGGGGTGCAGAAGAATGAGTGACTCACCCCCGAATCCAGGCGCGAACAGGGCAGCCAAGAGATGTGTACTAAGGCTATTTCCCAACCAAACTGTTTGTCCGACAAATTCAATG
>Ga0209034_10001277_pt1 | contig 12367 bp, 15 predicted proteins | sample MarorgKNORR_S2LV_2_FD_188219 | JGI IMG/M metagenome (GOLD analysis project Ga0209034, IMG submission 188219) | Marine microbial communities from the Southern Atlantic Ocean, analyzing organic carbon cycling - 250m_A/KNORR_S2/LV (SPAdes) (version 2) | ecosystem: Environmental > Aquatic > Marine...
TGATGAAGGGTTGCGATGTGGTTTTGGTAGGTGTTGAGACTGTGTTTCCTAGCGGAGCTTTCACAAATACTGTAGGTACGCTTGGTGTGGCTATATGTGCTCAGTACTATGGCGTTCCTTTTATGCCGGCGACTGAGACATTAAAAGCTTCTAATGATATGGATGAAAACATTGATTATGGTAGCGTTCAAAAGGATTTAGTGGATTTGTTGAATAATAATTGGGAATTGAACAAGGAGAGAGTTGTTACCTGCTATCCTGCAATTGAGTTGATACCTGCTACTCTAGTTACTTCTTATATCACTGAGCGCGGAAATATCAATCCAGACGAGTTTTGTGATGTAGCACAACTAAATGAAGGTTAGAGTTTGTCAATAATTTTGGTGTTAAGAACTGCGGTTGGACTTGATTGTTTTAGGGTCTGGAACTCCCTTTCGTAAGATAATATTGGCGTATTTAGCCATTTCGCCTGTCATTACTATAGCAAAGGCATTTTTAGCTCGATCATAGAATTCATAACGCTCGATGTGATTCGCTGGTGGTGTGTCAGGCCAGAAGTGGCGAATCGTTTGTTGGTAGGATTGTTCTATACTAGGTTCTAAGTGGTCACTACCCGCAGCGGCCATCATTGTAATTGGAGTATCCACATAAGTGTCGAGGCTGATGAGAGGTAGGATGCCCTTCAAAAGGTCATTGATCGAAATTCCATCGCATCTGATTACCCGTTGGCCATAAGTGTCGCCCGGAAAAAATGCATCAGCTAATAATATTTCGTCGCCATGACCCATACGGTACAAAACAGATAAAAGCTCTGGTCCAACTACTGGAGATATGCCAATTAACATTTACTGGTGAATAGAATTGTATATTAGTGTAATCCGTATTATATAGGCTATTGCAAAAGTGTAATATGTATTTGCTTGGGAATAGGTTGGTGGTCACGGTGCCGAGTCAAGTGTTCGGCAATTTAGTTTAGTTGAAAGTTAGTATAATATGTATTCATTGCGTTCAATAATTTGTTTCACTAAGGTGTTATGCTGTATATGAGTAGATCTGATTGAGAGAATAACTTGTGGATAAAAGAGTTTTGATACGATTAAGTATTGCTATGTCTGTGGGTGTTTTATTGCTAGTCAATGTTGCTGCTACTTATGAAACATATGGCAGGGATGGATATCTGCATGAAAAACTTCAAGCTGCGGTTGAGGCGGGCAAGATAACACAAGAGCAAGCGGATCGGAAGCTAGACTCAATGGCAAACAGGAAGACTAAGAAGTGGAAGCAGTGGGATGCCGAGTCTCTACGCGAAAAACTTCAAGCTGCGGTTGAGGCGGGCAAGATAACACAAGAGCAAGCCGATGAGAAATTGGAGAAAATACACAGCATGAAAGGTGAATACTGGAAGGATAGGAAACCAAATTATAGCCGCAAGAGCATCCCCTGACTAAATGAGAGCTGTCCTCTATCACGGGTTTTGTGAACCCCTTACAGTAGAAAATGTATCTGATCCAACTCCTGCTTTAGATGGGGTAGTGATTGAGGTTAAAGCTAGTGGGCTTTGTCGTAGTGATTGGCATGGTTGGATGGGCCATGACAAGGACATCCAACAGTTCCCGCATGTGCCTGGGCATGAGTTGGCAGGTGTCGTTGTCGATGTTGGTGACGAGGTTCTTAACGTACGCATGGGAGACCGCGTAACTGTACCTTTCGTATGTGCATGTGGTAAGTGTCCGCAATGCGCGATTGGTAATCAACAGGTTTGTGACGACCAATTTCAACCGGGATTTACTCACTGGGGTTCTTTTGCTGAGTTTGTATCAATTGGGCGTGCAGACGTCAATATTGTAGCGCTTCCGGATGAGATTGGTTTTGTTTCTGCAGCTAGCTTGGGCTGTCGTTTCACCACCTCGTATAGAGCAGTGGTCGACCAAGCTGTCGTGATTCCTGGCGAGTGGGTAGTAGTGCATGGATGCGGAGGAGTGGGTTTGTCAGCAATAATGATCGCTTCTGCACTTGGTGCCCAGGTGATAGCAGTTGATATTTCTAGACCGAAGCTTGAACTTGCGCGTAGTGTTGGCGCACACAGTACTATCGATGCTTTAGAACATAATGATGTGGTGGAGAGTGTACAGCAACTTAGTGGCGGAGGACCACATGTCTCAATTGACGCTCTGGGCAGCACAATTACATGTCAGAATTCTATAGCTTGTCTACGTAAAGGCGGGAAACATATCCAAATCGGATTGCTTACTGGCGATGAAAGTAGACAACTTGTGGCAATGGATACAGTGATTTCTAAGGAACTGCAAGTAATTGGAAGTCATGGTATGCAAGCCCATCGCTATCCTAATATGTTGAAGATGGTGCAGGACGGATTGGTTAGTCCGCAAGAGCTAGTGGGAGAAACAATCAGTCTAGATGAAGTGCCTTCGCATTTACCCGCGATGTCCGAATTCAAGTCGGTTGGACTGACTGTTATAGATAGGTTTTGAGTGGACAGGAAATTGTAATAGTTAGGGTAATGGCGGGCATCCTGGCGGGCAAAAGCCATCCGGAATATTTTGTCCTGGAATGTTGATAGGAGCATCTGCTGATGCGATAGCAATTGCCCAACCCCAATTTTCAGTGTCTGATATTTCAAATGCTACTGACCCTGGCGACATTTGCGGAGTAGCGGACATTGAAAAATTTTGTTCTGGACTTACGGTGAACATTTGTGACTTCCTTTGACCGTTTTGTTCATGGAATACTATATGGAAACTAGCTGGGCCTCCTATGCTTGCGACAATTGCGCGCCAGTTAGTATCTAAAGAAATCACCTCAGTAGTAGTGCTGCCATTACCTTCGGTGCTGTATATAACATCTGCTTCGTCAAAACCAAGTGAAGTACTATCTAGATAGGCTGTACCGCTGAGGTCCTTATCGCGGATACCATCATAGAGTAAGACATCAAGAGGATAGTCGCCAAATGGGTTCTCGGATGAGTTTATCATCCAACCCATACCGGTTGGAACTCCTCGTCCTCGGTTCCAGTCATGACCGTAGCTGGGACTATTCCAGCCTTCCGAAGGATTTCTATATAAATCAGAAAATTGAGTCACTATTTCTTCTGTGAATATTGCGGGTGCGTAAACATCCCATGGTCCGGCCTGATCCCTCATTAGTGAGAAAGCTATATGCGGTGAATTTGGTCCGTGGAGGCGGTCAGCAAATGGTGATACGTACATGTATCCGATTATTTCACCCTTTTTTACCAGTTGATTATCTTCAACCAGGATAAAGTCTTCAAAAAAGTTTTCAGGTTTGTTGTGTAAGATTACGTAAGGTTCCATACTGTATAGAAAATTTACATTGTAGCCTTCATGGGTGGCAACTCTAATAGCAATTGTGTAGCCAACATGCCACCAGGGTGGATTGTAATTTGTGTGATCTATTACATTAAAGTACGGATAATTTGGTGGATCAGATAGTTGAATTATGCCATCAGCTACTGCATATATGGGTGGGTAATCTGATGGTTGAGATGCATTGAGCCAACGCTCATCTGAATTTGAGAAATATACTTGGGCATCATTATGTGGTTTTGGGCTACGTTGGCCTACATGTGGATGGCCAGCGATTATGTCCTCGAAATCGACTAAGAAACGATCAGATTTATTGTTTGCAAAATAGCTTATGTCAGGCAAGTCGATAGAGCCTGAGATCATTTCTTGTAATACTTTCTCAATGGTTTTCGAGGCGGTGTTCGTATCAAGAGTTGCTGATTTGATTTCAGGTTCATTGGATGGTAATGGATCAGCAGTTGCTGTAGAGGCAGTTTGCGGGTCTGTCGGTTGAATATTAGGTATTGGTGTATTTGTTGATATTGAGTCGATTGTTTCGATGGAAGATATAGCTTCTGTCAATGTCGGTGTGGATGTGCTTGCTTCTGGGATGTCGTCAGTAGTGGGAAGTGTATTTGTGGCAATTATGTTGACTTCATCTGGTGGCGGTGTTGCCAGGCTTGGACTTTGTCCGCAAGCTGATATCAATGTGGTTATTAGTACAGTTATTATGATGGTTCGCATTTGTGCCTCGTTTGTGCCTCGTTGTGATCCTTCGAGAAAGTGAAACGTGACATTATAATAAAATTCGCGTGAATAATCAAATCAGTATATCGATTTCAACTATAATAATTGCAGAACATACATATAGGAGGTCGCAATGAGTACAATAATGGTTATAAACAATACTGTGGAAGACTACGATCGATGGAGAGCTATTTTTGACTCTCAGAAAGATGCGCGACTTGAGTATGGCCTCGTGCAAAAAGCCTTATATCAAAATAAGGCAGAACCCAATAAAGTTATCGGTATTTTTGAGGTAGAGGACATGGCACGTTTACAAGCGTATATGAAACATATTCAGGAAGCTGGCATCATGGACGATGCAGGTTTGATAGATAATCAGGCTACGCCTGTTAATGATGTTAGCTAATATTCGAAATAGAATATAAGTATTTGGTATAAATGTAAACGGTTTTTATCGTCTATAAGGAGGGAGTTTTTATGGGAAATATGTCTGCTAAAAGGATGGCTGGTTTGTCAATTATGTGGGGCCCAGTGATTACATTGATTTGCTATTTTGCCCAGCAATTGGTGATTTTGGCTGGTGTTGACTGGAGTGATGCGGCGGCTAACAAGGATGCATGGGTGGCTGGCGGATCGCTTACTGTTATTACTTCGTTGATTATTCCGATCGCACTTTTTATGTTGGTTTACGGTGTGTTCCATATATTGGATGAAATGCGTGATGGTGGCAATGGTGATGCGTTGGCTCGGTATGCTAAACCAATGATGTTGATTGCTCTGGCTGGTTATGCGTACGCTAATGGATTCCCTATTGTAGTGGTAAATAATCCAGACATGGGAGTTGATGCAATCTATGCGCAATGGGCTATTTTCAGTATGTCCGGCATATTGTTCACACTGGCGTTTTTGATTACGTTTAGCGCTATGGGATCTCGTGATGAATATAAAGGCACATTCAATACTGTTGCAATTTGGGTTGCCGTCTTGGCTGTGGCATGTTCAATAATTGGATTTGTGAATAGTGGGTTAGGAGGTACTATGACCCAGATTGTGGGTGTTACTTATCTGGTTCATACGGTGTATGCGATTAGCTTAGGTAGAGGGATGCTTGCTGGAGAGTAGTTCTTAGTGCTTATAAATTGATAGTAATAGAAAGCCACCAATACATCAGGTGGCTTTCTTGGTTAAAAGCTAAGAAGTTGCAGGGGGTTAGAGTTTTGTCACGCTAGACTGAGGCAAATAGCTCCCGCTGTGATGATAGTTGCCGCCAATAATCGGATACGAGCTGCTGGCTCGCGAAATATAACTATTGCTGCGACTGCGCCAAGGACAATACTTACCTGCCTAACGCCTACAACATAGCTGCTTTGTGGACTAAGTTGATATGCCCATAGTACGAGCGTGTAAGAAACAAACATAGCTAACGTGGCTGCCACTGCTGACCACCAATCTTTACCAGTTGCTCTAAGCTGTACTGATGTGTTGCAAATATATAGTGTGAGCCAGTAGGCTATTAGCCCGAAGAATAAGGAGATTATGTGGTAACGAGTAGCACTTTCTAACCCAGTGTGGATTAGTCGTGCTGCGGCACTATCAGCGGCAGTATATGTGATGGTTCCTAGTGCTGCTACACCGATCCAAACTGTAGTTTTATTCCAATACATGTTGATCGAAAAATTACGCACGGATGTCAAGGGAGCTAGCAAGCATCCAATTACAATTAGTATCAATCCTGTCCATCCCATAGGTGATGGGGATTGGTTACGAGTTACATCTAATAGTGCTATTATCAATACAGGTATTGCCCGTGAAAGTGGATATACCACAGTGAAAGTGCCGCTGAGATAACCATTGGTTAGACCTAGATAATATAGTGCTTGGCCAATGCCCGCTAAGATCAAATATGGCCAGACTAATGGTAATATCGCTGAGCCTTGATATTCGAGTATCAGCGCGGGCACCAAACCTAGTACTGAAGAGATAAGATTGAGCCGTAAGAAAAAGATTGCGTCACGCTGGCTACGCGCAAATATATTCCAGGCTACATGGAGTACAGCTGAGATGAGCGCTAGCAGTAGAGGTAATAGTGCCATAGGTAAAGTTTTGGGTTATAAATAATAAAGCCACCACTATTACTAATATTACGGGTGACGCCAGTAGCTATATGAGTGCTAGTAATATACACTTGCATTGTACCAGCAGCAAGGTCAAATTGATTATGCAATATAATATATAAGCATCAAGAAAGGAGATCAGGAGGTTTGGAATGGTCGAAGTAAGGATAAGTCATTCACTCAAGATTATTGGTGAATACACTTTGATACACAAGGATGGTACTAAAGAAATAGTGAATGGTAAAAGATCGTTCTGTCGCTGTGGGTTGTCAGAAACTATGCCTTATTGCGATAGTACGCATCGATCGAAAGATTGTTGGGTTCGAAAAACAGAAGATACGTAGTCCGGTGAGTTTTGAGGAGCGTTAAGAAGACTTTCGTGATTGGTAAGGAGGTTTGCTATGGCTGAGCGTAAAGGTGATATGGAGCTGGGTGACGATCGTGGCACTAAAGCTGAGCAGGGTATTGGTAGAGAGGAGGCAGAGGGACAGGATCGCGGCACCAAGGCTGAGCAGGGTATTGGTAGAGAGGAAGCAGAAGGACAGGATCGTGGTACCAAAGCCGAACACGGTATTGGTAGAGAAGAAGCAGAAGGACAGGATCGTGGCACTAAAGATGAGCATGGTATTGGCAGGGACGAGGGTGAGAGCGATGATCGCGGTACCAAAGCTGAACATGGTATTGGTAGGGACGAGGCTCCGATTGAAGCGCAAGGGACTAAAGAAGAATTAGGAGCTGGTAATGACCCTAGTTGGCTGAAAGACCCTAAAGAAGAACTTGGCGGTGCAGATGACCCTACTTGGCTGAAAGACCCTAAGGGTGAAGTGGGCAGTCATGGCTCTAAGGCAGATTCTTTTGATACGAACATGACATATGACGAAGCGCTCGCTGCCACAATGGACCCGAATAGTGCATTGTATGGGAGGGAGATACCAGCAGATCTGGTATTTGCCGAAGAAAGTGACGAGGATGCTGATTGGGACGATGCCCCTGAAATGGAAGTTGACGTAGATGTTGAGGTTGAAGTGGATATGGATACAGATGTCGACAGCGAGAGCGACGATGACAACGACTCCGAGAGTATTATCTGGCCGGAGTATTAGTACGTATTTACGAGTGGTATATTGGTTGGATGTAGAGGAAGATATTAATTGTTGAGGAGAATATCATGAAATTCGTCCCGGAAGCAGAACGCGGCCATGGTGTTAATGAGCAAGTTACAGGCACTGTGCATTTAGAGCGTATTATGAGTATGCAGGAAAAGGAAGGTGTGCAGTTAGCGTTAGTGCGTTTCGATGATGGTGCCTTAACCCATTGGCATACACATCCTGGCGAGCAAATCCTCTATGTTGTAGAGGGACAGTGTCGCTTTGGCAACGAGGGAGGCGAAAAGCTTGTGGCGCAAGTTGGTGATGCTATCCATATTCCTCCTGGAGAAAAACATTGGCACGGTGCTGTCGCTGGTAACAGTATGGCTCATCTGAGTGTGACTACTGTTGGAGGACCAAATTGGATGGAGCCTGTGAGTGATGAGGACGGTAAGTTATGAAAATAGTAGTTACTGGCGGTAGTGGTCTAGCTGGATTTGCGGTTGTTAGACATCTTCTTGAGTGTGGGCATGAAGTAGTTAGCCTAGATCGGGTTCCACTGCCTGAACCGATCACGGAATACCGGTTTGTGGATTGTGGGGACCTAGGACAGGTTTATGGTGCGTGTGATGGTGCCGATGCTATTGTGCATCTTGCAGCGATTCCACGTCCTGTTAATCACACCCCAGACCAAGTTTTTCGCACGAACATAATGGCTACCTTCAATGTATTAGAAGTGGCTGCTACCCTTGGTATTGCGCGTGTTGTCTATATCAGTAGTGTATCGGTGTTGGGACTTCCGTTTTCATATGGACCTGTTACATTAGAATACTTTCCAATTAATGAAGAACATCCACGAGCACCGCAAGATGCTTATGCACTCTCGAAAACTTTGGGAGAGGACATAGCGGTGGCTTTCGTGCGCCGAGCTAGTGGAAACTTATCTGTAGTAAGCTTGCGCTTGCCCTGGATTCACACCCCGGAGACTTTTAAAAGCACACTTACTCCTTTCTGGCAGGATCCAGCAGGTGGAGCATCGAATTTATGGAGTTATATCGATACAAGGGATGTAGGTCGGGCTTGTATGCTGAGTGTCGATGCCAAAATCACTGGGCATCAAGAAATATTTGTAAGTGCAAACAATACCTTTATGAAACAAGATACATCCAAGTTGATCAGCGAATACTATCCGCAGGCTAAGGTCAACTTAGAGTTTGAAGGTAATCAAGCTGTGATTGATACAACTAAGGCCAACACTATGATCGGTTACGAAGCCAATTATTCATGGGAGGATTACCAATGGAATTAATGCGAATCCAAACTGTCGTTGAGGTGGTGTATGAAGAGGGTTTTCGTAAACTTAGTAAGCCATTATATAAAGTAGCTAGTGGGGCGGTTATCAAAAATCCTTATGCTGGGAGTTACGTGGAAGAATTGACAGAACTTATTGAGGCAGGTGAAGAACTAGGTAAATTGCTCGGTGAGACAGCAGTTTCGCAGCTTAATGGCGATCCCCACAGCTATGGTAAGGCTGTTGTTGTGGGTGTAAACGGCGAACTGGAACATGCAGCAGCACTGATGCATCCACGTTTGGGTGGGCCATTGCGCGAGGCAGTGAACGGAGGCACCGCAATTATTCCATCTGCCAAGAAAAAAGGTGGTCCAGGTACGGTTATTGATGTGCCTCTGCACTATAAGGATGCCATGAAAGTGCGCTCGCACTTCGATGCAATGGAATTTCGCGTTAGTGATGCTCCAGCTCCAGATGAGATAGTAGTGATAATTGCCGTCACAGATGGAGGTAGACCACATGCTCGTGTGGGTGGATTGGTATTAGAGGATATAAAGGGAGAAGACGGACTTACCTAGGTGAATCAGTCAGTAGGCTTAGGTATTGATCGAGTAAATTTAGTAATAAGGAATATGAAATATGGTAACAGCAAATACATTTTCAGAAAAACAGTCCAGTGAAGCTAAAACAGATGCAATTACGTTCGATCCATCTAGTACAGCGGTACTTGTAGTAGACATGCTCAAGGATTTTTTCTCGGATGGTGGGGCAATGGTGCTTGATGGGGGAGATGTACTGTATGAACCGCATCGTGAACTGCTTAGTGCCGCAAGAGATAAAGGCATGCCAGTTTTTTGGCTAAACCAGGATCTTCCTCCGGACGATAGCCTATTTCAAACTCGAGCGGTACATTGTTTGTCCGGAACGTGGGGTGCAGAGATAGTGGATGAAATTCCGGTCGATGCGAGCGATATCATCATCTCTAAGAGGCGTTATAGCGGGTTTTTCCAAACTACCCTTGATCTCAATCTGCGTGAACGGGGCATCGATACCGTGATTGTTACCGGCGTCGTAACGAATATTTGCGTGCGATCTACTGTGCATGATGCATTCTTCCTGAGTTACAAGGTTTTAGTACCTGAAGATCTTGTGATGGCTACGAGTGATCAGGCGCAAGAGGTGACATTGTACGATATAGAAACACACTATGGTGATGTTACTAACCTTAAACAAGTGATGACTGTGCTTGGTGATCAGTAGAGGATATCATCATGAGCGCTATGTTAATTCATAATATCGGTCAGATAGTTTCCGGCGATTTTGGCTCTCCTATTTTGGAAGGAGACTCAATATTGATCGATGACGGCAGGATAGTTGAGGTTGGTTCAAGTATTGAGACGGTTGAGGGAATGGTTAGGGTAGATGCAAACGGAACAACTGTCTGTCCCGGTTTGATCGATTCTCATGTACATCCGGTTATTGGTGACTATACTCCCCGACAAAAGATGGTTGATTTTATAGCTAGTTGTGTGCACGGGGGAGTTACTCGCATGATATCAGCTGGTGAGGTACATATGCCAGGGCGTCCCACAGGTGCTATTGGTACGAAATCCATGGCGATAGTTGGAGCAAAATCATGGAGTAGCTACCGTCCTGGTGGTATGAAGGTGCAAGGTGGGGGTTTGCTTTTACAAGCGGGGCTCACTGAGGCTGATTTTAAAGAGATGGCCAGTGCAGGCGTAAAACATCTGGGTGAGGTCGGCTTGGGGGATTATCACGATTGGGATAAGGTAGCCGAGATGGTACAGTGGGCGAAAGCTAGTAAGATGACAGTTATGATGCATATAGGAGGCGCGTCTATTCCTGGGAGTGACGCTATCCGAGCTGAACATGCTATCAAAGTTGATCCTGATGTAGCTTCACACCTAAATGGTGGGCCGACTGCTGCGACATTGGAGGATATTGAGCGTATCATCATTGAGACAAATGCTGCACTCGAAATAATCCAATGCGGTAATGTGGCTATAGTTCCGCAGATAATAGAGCTGGCACGTCAGCACAAGGCTCTTGAGCGAGTGATAATTGGTACCGATATGCCGTCTGGAACGGGTGTAATTCCACTTGGGATGTTGCGGACAGTTGCTTGGGTGAGTGCTTTGGGTGCTATAGCTCCTGAACAGGCAATAGCAATGGCTACAGGTAGTACAGCTGATGTTTATAGGCTTTCTGCAGGGCGTATTGCCCCTGGATTGGAAGCAGATCTTGTTATTATGGATGCTCCTATTGGGAGCGCAGCTAAAGATGCGCTGGAGACCATACGTATTGGAGATACACCTGGGATTTCAGGGGTAATAATTGATGGTGAACTTGTGGTGCAAAAGAGCCGTAATACGCCTCCTGCGCAACACCAAATGGAGGTTTGCTAATGAATAGGTTCGAAAATAAGGTTGTATTAATTACCGGGTCCGGTGGTGGTTTAGGTAAGGCAAGTGCATTACGTTTTGTTGCAGAAGGCGCCCGGGTGGTGATAGCTGATATCGACCTGGAGAGTGCCGAGGCAGTGGCAGATGAGATTGGATCTCAAGCTAAAGCTGTAAAAGCCGACGTAACTAATATTGATGACTGCAAAGCTATGGTGCAAACCGCGCAGGATACCTATGGTCAACTAAACGTGGTTTTTGCTAATGCGGGTGTCGGCGGTAATAAGACAGAATTTGTGGATATGTCAATTGAAGAGTGGGATCGAGTTGTTGATGTCAACTTGCGTGGAATGATGCTAACCTGTAAGGCTTCAGTTCCTGCCATAATAGAGTCTGGTGGCGGCGCTTTAGTATTAATGGGTTCTTCAACCGGTGGTTGGGATACTATACTTGGATCGGGCCCCTATATGACCAGTAAAGAAGCAGTGAAGGGGATGGGTCGTAATCTGGCACTAGAGTTAGGGCGCTACAATATTAGGGTCAATGTTATTTGTCCCGGTATCATCCAGACACAGTTGAGCTTTCGGCAAGGAGACCAGGACCCCGAGGCCTGGAAACAGTTTTTTGGTAAATTTTCTGATCGGATACCGTTGCGACGAGTTGGTCAACCTGAGGATGTCGCGGCAACGGTTGCCTTTCTTGCTTCTGATGATGCCAGACACATTACGGGTTCATCTTTATTAATTGACGGCGGGCAAACACTACAGAGTTGGAGTAACTCTCCAGGCGAAGAAACATACCCCTAGTAGCGATAATAATCCGCAGTTACGTATAAAGATATTGCGTATAAGCACTAGTTATTGTTATCATTTTGTGCTAAAGATAACATCCCTTTGAGGGCAATCTCGATGCAATTTCCCTCGCCACGGTGATATTGTTCCATTCCCCATTCAGGTTTAGTTTCGGTGGAGCTTCCGTCAGATGTGTATATCGCGCCAGTTCGCCAATTACGGTACTGTCCGATTATATAAAGTGCGTCACTTTCCATCTCGGCCGAAACTACATTGGCGTTTACTAACATATCTCTGTTTGTGACCTTTGCCGGAGAATAAAACGCATCTCCCGCAGTGCCTACTCCAGTGATATAAGGTAATTCAAGGCTTTCTGCTGCACGAACTAGTTCCCGTAATACTTCAAAGGTTGGTACAGCTGGGAAAGCCAGAGGTAAATAGGTAAGTGAAGTCCCACCAGCGCGAAATGTTCCTGTGGAAATAATTACATCGCCAGGTTGTTGCCCTGGTTGAAAAACACCGCATGATCCGACTCTTATAAAAGTATCTGAGCCTAGGTTTGCCAATTCTTCTAGGGCAATGCCTACGGCAGG
>Ga0209034_10001278_pt1 | contig 12359 bp, 6 predicted proteins | sample MarorgKNORR_S2LV_2_FD_188219 | JGI IMG/M metagenome (GOLD analysis project Ga0209034, IMG submission 188219) | Marine microbial communities from the Southern Atlantic Ocean, analyzing organic carbon cycling - 250m_A/KNORR_S2/LV (SPAdes) (version 2) | ecosystem: Environmental > Aquatic > Marine >...
TCTTATTCAGCAGAGTCTCTGCATCAGAGAGTAGTTTTCGGGCCTCTCCTCCGATCGTTTGATTGTCTAGAAGGTCTGGATACTTGCCATGTAATTCCCAGGCCTGGAAAAACGGGGTCCAATCGATGTAGGTCCGGAGCTCAGCCAGCGGGATAGCTCTAAAGACATGTATTCCGGGGGATAATGGCGCTGACGGATTGATCTTCTTTAGGTCAATTTTAAGCGCCCGGTTGCGCGCTTCATCTAGAGATAGGAGCTCTCTGCTCGCCTGTCGCTCTGTTCGTCGAACTCGAACTTCTTGGTATTCATCCCTCAATCCAGCGATAAACTGGTTCCTTCGATTTTGGTCGAGTAGAGTTGCCACTACCCCAACCGCTCTAGACGCATCCAAGACGTGCACCGTCGCACCGTCGTAACACTGCTCGATCTTCACAGCAGTGTGTGCTTTCGAGGTGGTTGCACCTCCAATCAGCAGTGGTGAATCTGACCCTGTTCGTTGGAGTTCTTTAGCTACGTGAACCATGTGGTCGAGAGACGGTGTGATAAGACCCGATAACCCAATGACATCTACATCCTGTTCTATGGCAGTTGCTAGGATGCGCTCAGTGGGTACCATGACTCCGAGGTCCACAACCTCATAACCGTTACACTGGAGCACCACTCCGACGATGTTCTTTCCGATGTCGTGGACATCACCCTTCACAGTAGCGAGGAGGACGCGTCCCTTCCGTCTGGCATCTACCTGTTCCGCCTCGAGGTATGGGACCAGACGCGCGACCGCCTTCTTCATGACCCGTGCGCTTTTTACGACCTGAGGGAGAAACATGCGTCCGCTACCGAAAAGGTCACCCACCACGTTCATTCCTTCCATCAGTGGCCCTTCTATTACGTCGAGAGCCCGATCGAGCTCCAAGCGGGCCGCTTCAGCGTCCTCTTCGATGAACTGATCGAGTCCTTGGACCAATGCGTGAATGAGGCGTTCTGTGATAGGGAGTTCTCGCCAGGACAGATCCTCTTCAAGTCGGCGTTCGGTAGTGCCCTGACGCTCCGCCGCTAGGCGGATCAATTCTTCGGTACCATCGACGCGCCGAGCGAAGAGCACATCTTCAATCGGCCCGAGAAGATCGGGTGAAATTTCATCGTAGACCGGCATTGCTCCGGCATTAACGATACCCATATCCAGCCCAGATTCGATCGCGTGGCGGAGGAACGCTGTATGCATTGCTTCGCGCACTTCTGCGCTGCCCCGGAAGGAGAAAGACACATTGCTGATCCCGCCACTCGTCAGTGAGTGTGGACATAGTTCTTTGACTCTCTTAACGGCCTGTATAAACCACATCGCGTAGCGGTCATGCTCTTCAATACCCGTAGCTATAGCAAAAACGTTTGGGTCGAAGATGATATCCTCCGGCGGGAAGCCTTCCTCCTCCACTAGGATTGTGTATGCGCGATGGCAGATCTGGACCTTACGCTCGAGGGTGTCTGCCTGGCCCTCTTCATCAAATGCCATTACAACGGCGGCAGCCCCGTAGCGGCGCACTGTTTGGGCCCGCTCACGGAATGCTTCTTCTCCGTCCTTAAGTGAGATCGAATTTACGACGCCTTTTCCCTGAATAGTCTTCAGGCCAGCTTCAATAACGGTCCAGTCTGACGAGTCGACCATGGTTGGAACCCGGGCCACGGCAGGCTCGCCCGCTAGCAGATTGAGAAAGCGACTCATCGCCGCTTCAGCGTCGAGTAGCCCTTCATCCATGTTGATGTCGATGATCTGGGCCCCTCCGAGCACCTGCTCTCGTGCGACCTCTACGGCTGTTTCGTAATCGCCTTCCTTAATCAGTCGAGCGAATCGGCGTGAGCCAGTGACATTGGTGCGCTCCCCAACGTTTACGAAGAGAGAGTCCTGACTGATAGTGAGTGGTTCTAGACCTGATAGTCGCGTTTGGGGCTCAAGTTTAGGAATTTGGCGGGGTGGTAAATTGTGTACCGCGTTTGTGATAGCGGCGATGTGATCTGGTGTTGTGCCGCAGCATCCACCAACGATGTTCACGAAGCTGGCTTCCACAAACTCAGCAGTTACTCGCGCCATGTGCTCTGGAGTTTGGTCGTACCCTCCAAATTCATTGGGTAGTCCCGCATTGGGATAGCAGCTTACAGCAACGGGAGCTACAGCTGAAAGTTCCTCGATATGCGGGCGGAGTTCATCAATCCCTAGAGCGCAGTTCAGGCCAACAGAGAGTAAGCCAGATCCACGTTCCGCACCCGGTTGTACGCCATGCGCGACCGAGTTGTAAAAAGCTTCAGCAGTTTGGCCCGAAAGCGTGCGCCCACTCTGGTCAGTAATCGTTCCTGAAACCATAACCGGCAGGTCCACGGCTAGAGCAGCGAGAACTTCTGACAGGGCGAAAAGAGCAGCTTTCGCGTTTAGCGTATCAAATGCCGTCTCTACCATCAAAATGTCGACACCGCCACTTATCAGGCCGTGAGCCTGCTCCGAGTAGGCTGCGACCAGCTCGTCAAAAGTGACATTTCGGGCGCCGGGATCATTAACATCGGGTGAGATTGAGGCGGTACGATTGGTGGGTCCTAGGGCACCTACCACCCAAATTGTCCTTCCCGGCTCTAGAGATTCTGCTTCATCCGCCACATTCCTAGCGAGTGCTGCCGCTTGGTAATTCAGCTCTTCTGCGATTTCCTCGAGATGGTAGTCCGCTAGGGAAATGCGGTTTGCGTTAAACGTGTTCGTCTCGATCAGGTCGGCGCCGGCAGCTATGTACTCAGCATGAATCTTGCCAATAATCTCAGGTCTAGTGAGGCATAGAAGGTCATTCGCGCCTAGTAATGAATCAGAGACGTCCGTGAACCGCTCTCCCCGAAAGTCATTTTCGGTGAGGTTGTGGCGCTGAATCATGGTGCCCATAGCCCCATCGATCACCAGGATTCGGCGCTTGAGCGCTTCGCTCAACTCGCCAATTCGCTCTACGCGCGTGCGTGGATGAGTGGCCGTCACCATGGTTAGCTCCAACAAAAGGCCCCTCGCGTCGACAACGCGATGGGGCTATTGGCTTTTTAGCGTGTTCGCCGACGTTTAGGCGCCGTGCGGGCCGCAATATGACTTAAATCGCCCTGTTTCTCTTAATTTCCAAAGTAGCACCAGTGACTTTGAAGGCCAAGGCTGTTGGGTGGGAGCTGCCTTCGCGTTAGCGTGGGGTCATGACATTCCATCATGATCGCCCAATCCTGAGCTCAGTTTTCTTCAAGGCGCATGGTTTGGGAAACGATTACCTGGTTTTTGAGGAAGGTGCCTCCTGGTCGGCCACACCAACCGCGGTGTCACAGGTCTGCGACTCTCACCGGGGTGTGGGCTCGGACGGGATTGTCGTACTGCTTAAGGACCGAAGCGAGGGGGTTCTCCGGCTCCGGATGTTCAATCCGGACGGAAGCGAATTCGAGCGAAGCGGTAACGGTCTCAGAGTTCTTGCAGCGTACGTGGAAAGTAAGGGCTTAGCTGAGTCTCCCTTCGTAGCTGAGGTTGGGGGTGATAAGGTCGTTCTTTCCATTAATCCTGCTAAGGTGGATGCCTACGATATTTCAGTGGAGATGGGGCGCGCCCGATTGGGCCCTGAGGCGATTGAGTTAGACGGGAAGATGCTCGATGAACACGCACGGCTCGAGGGTCCGTCCGGTGAGCCACTCGATGTTGTAATGGTGTCTATTGGAAATCCGCATATCGTCGTTCTAACTGACGACATAAATGACTCTCAACTCAATGCCCTGGGCCCATTTCTAGTGGCTCATCCAGGACTAGCTCATGGTGCCAATGTGCAGCTGGCCACCCCTATAGATTCCGCAACATGCGGGGCACTGATATGGGAGCGCGGTGTGGGCCCGACGTCTGCTTCGGGTACTAGCTCATGCGCAGTAGCGGTTGCAATGGTCGAGAGACGACTTATGGCGCCTGGGCACGTACGGGTTCGGATGCCAGGAGGTGAGTTCGAGGTGACAGTGTCTGAAGACTTCGACGTCCTTTTGCGTGGTCCTGTGGAGGAGGTTTGTAATGGGCAGCTGTCCGATCAGCTGCTCAGTCTGCTGAATACTTGAGCTATTCTTAGGTCCTCACCCGAGCGAGCAAAATCAAGGCTGCTCCGAAGAACAAGATGTTCGGCGTCCACGCAGCAGCCCAAGGTGAGATCGCACCCGCCTCACCAAGTGCACCTCCAACCTTGAGCATCATAATGAACACAATGACCGTGGCTAGAGACACGCCAACGCCGAAGGCTGCACCTCCGCGCCTACTGCTAGTGGCTAGTGGTGCGCCGAAGAGAATGATGATGAGAGTTGCTACCGGTAATGAGATTAGCTGATTACGGCGTACGAGCCATTCAGCGGCGTTGCCGCCTGTTCGCTCGAGGATACTCGCCAGCCGCCCAATTTCAGCATATGTCATTTCTTCTGGTTCTCTCGGGACCTCCAGTAGCTCTTCCGGACGCTCGGTAATTTCAGGGACGTACAAGCGATCGAACTCCATGGCTAATTCGGTGCTGTCCGGTCGTAGCGTTCTCATATAACCGGCGTTCATTGTCCATCCCTCGAGTTCGCGCCATGAAGCGGAAGCTGCAGCAACGTGTAGGCCGGACAAATCTATCGTTGGCGGGCGCTCGATCACCACGTTGGTCATCTGACCGTCAGAGGTAGTAAGCCGCGCAACAGACCAATTCAGACCGTTCTCGGACCTATAAACGAAGTCTGATCTCCAGGAGCGGTTGGGCCCTTCAGCTTGCTGGATCCGAGATGCGACACTGTTTCCCCTGGGAACAACCTCACTGAGTACGAGAGCAGCAGTTGTTAGAATGATACCAGTCAAGATTAGTGGGGCGATAAGCCTCTGGAACGATATCCCTCCGGCTTTGACGGCCACGATCTCTCTATTCCGTGTCATCGTATGGATTGTGAAAACTGTTGCTACAAGGGCTGCAATTGGAAATGCGTACTGGATGAATTCCGGGAGCTTATAGAGGTAGGACAGTCCTACCTCTGCCCGGGTAAGCCCTCTATCAAGGTACGCATCAAGGTTCTCCGTGAAGTCGCCCAGCACGAAGAGGGGCGGTACTGCAACCAGGACTACCCCAAAGAGCTTGAGGAATTGTGAAACGACTAATCGGTCGAGTGTGCGCATCAGAGAGAAATCCTGGAAACCCCATCAGTCGTGGTTTTTCTTCTGCTGAACCAAGCGGCGAGTGTTGATTTGAACTCTTCAAATCCTCCGCCCCGGACATTCACGCCTGAGCGGCCCATACGGCTCGCCATCAAGATGCCTGCTAGCAGGAAGATTACGTTGGTAACCCACATTGTTACTGCCGGGTCGGCGACCCGGCGATCTGCCATACTCTCACCGGCAATGAGGCCAACCCAGTACACGAAGAACACGAGGCTGGAAAATGCTACTACCAGTCCTACCCCTCCTCGGGGGAAGCGCAGTGCCAGCGGGGGGCCTAATAGCGTAAACACCATACAGGCTAGTGCGATGGCCAATTTCTTATGGTACTCGACTTCGAACCGATTCACCGTCTGTTGAAGCGAGACTTCACGGGCCGACCTCGATCGTGTTTCGGTCACAGTTTCGAGGGTCAGAAGGTCGTCAAAGCCCATTGAAGGGGTGCCTTGTAGGTGGACCATTCCATTCTCGACCGAGTCAGCGGGTATCGGTTGGTTGAGGGCGATTCGGACCGCGTGCAGCGCCGCCTTGTGATTCTCTTCCTTAACGCTGTCCAGCTGCATCTGGCGGGCGAGTGCATTTTCTGAGAGAAGTGCGAACCCCATTTCTCTATCACCACGATCGGCTCCACCAAGCCTGCGTTCCAGCTCGTTACCCACCTCCCTGAGTGGAATGACTTGCTGGTTGAAATAAAGCCGCTGAAATCCGCCCTCGCGGTCTTTTTGTACTTCGTGTACAACGCCATCATAAAGCGTCAGGTAGAGATCAGTGCGTGCATTGTTAAATGCCATCTCTCCATGGGAAGCGTAAGTCGTGCGCTGACGCAACGGATCATTAGCGTCGAAGATAGTGACCTCATCAAGTGTATTATCCTCATAATTGATTCGGTCTGCCGTCAAAAAATAGAGGTCGTTTCCACCTCCAGGCTGCAATTCATTTACGATCCGTTCCCTTAGCTCCAGTGTTGGAGTTTTACGACCGACATCCAGAATCAAGTTCTTCAACGCATGATTGGATTCGGGCAGCACCGTGTCATTGAAGTAAAACATCACTGTTGTTGCAAGCACTCCCAGCCCGATTACAGGCACGAGCATGCGAGCTGGTCGAATGCCTCCTGCCAGCAAAGCAGTGATCTCGTTTGCGGAGGCCAGGTCATTAAACGCGTAGAGAACTGCGACTAGCACAGCCATCGGGAGGGCGAGCGCGATGACATGGGGCAGTGATAGGACTAGAAATTCAGCAATCACAGTCCACGCAAGACCTTTGCCCACTAAGTCCCCGACTCTCTGTGCAATTGAGTTGAGGAATATAAGTGCCGTGATCGCAGATAGTGCGAACAGAAATGGGCCGATGTGGGCCCTAATCAGGTATCTACTAACAACTCCCATGGGCATAGCCAATTCAGTAAGCCTGTCGGGTGGGGCCTCTACCCTTAAGCGCCTACCTACACCGGGGTCCTCTGGTCGGTCCGACCGTAGAGCTCATGCCGGGCATTCCTTGAGATTCTATTTGATCACTTGCTTCGCCGATATCGACACTCTCCGTTGCACCTTTGCGTTGGCCTTTTTTCAAGCCGACCGTTCTGAATTAAGGAATCGTGCGTCTTATTTGATTAATCCGACATACCGTTCTCGGTTGGGACACTGCCCTTCCTACTCGGCGTAATGACACAGAGCCAGGTAATAAATCAGTAGCGGTAATAGTCCGGCTTGTACGGCCCTTTTTTCTGTACGTTGATGTATTCCGCCTGCTTGTTGGTCAGCTCTGTCAGCTTAACACCCAGTTTTTCGAGGTGGAGCCGGGCCACCTTCTCGTCGAGGTGCTTTGGCAGTACGTAAACCTTTTTCTCATAGTGGTTCGTATTCCCAGCCAGCTCAATCTGTGCAATCACCTGGTTCGTAAAGCTCGCAGACATCACAAAGCTGGGGTGCCCTGTGGCGCACCCTAGATTCATAAGGCGTCCCTCTGCCAGGATTAGGATCGAGTGGCCATCAGGAAACGTCCACTCGTGGAATTGCGGCTTAATCTCCTTCTTGGAGATTCCATCTATCGCGGCAAGACCAGCCATGTCGATTTCATTATCAAAGTGACCGATGTTCGCAACGATCGCCTTGTCCTTCATCCGTGTCATTTGTTCAGCAGTGATAACGTCCCGATTTCCTGTGGCCGTGATGAATACATCGGCACCCTCGAGCACGTCTTCGAGACGAGCAACCGTGTAGCCCTCCATTGCAGCCTGAAGCGCACAGATCGGGTCAACTTCAGTAACTATTACCCGGGCTCCCTGGCCTTTTATAGCCTGCGCACAACCTTTCCCGACATCGCCATAACCAAGGATTACCGCGGTTTTGCCGGAAAGCATGACGTCGGCTGCACGGTTGAGTCCGTCGATTACGGAGTGGCGGCATCCATAGAGGTTGTCGAACTTTGACTTAGTGACTGAGTCGTTCACGTTGATTGCAGGGAAGAGCAGAGTACCAGCCTTCTCCATCTCGTAGAGCCGGTGTACGCCGGTCGTAGTCTCCTCCGAGACACCACGACAAGCCTTTGAGATCCGAGTCCATTTATTGCGATCCTCCGTCAGTGTCTTCTGAAGAAGATCAAGGATTACACCCCACTCCTGCGAATCATTGTCGGGGTCAAAATCTGGCACTCTATTATGTGTCTCAAACTCAACGCCCTTGTGCATGAGGAGGGTGGCATCGCCTCCATCATCTACGAGAAGGTCCGGGCCCGATCCATCTGGCCAAGTCAGCATCTGATCAGTACACCACCAGTACTCCTCAAGGGTTTCACCTTTCCAGGCAAAAACTGCCGCACCTTTGGGGTCTTCAACTGAGCCACTCCGGCCAACCGCGACTGCTGCTGCCGCGTGGTCCTGTGTTGAAAAAATGTTACAAGAAGCCCAGCGAACGTCTGCGCCTAGATCAATAAGCGTCTCGATCAGGACAGCGGTCTGCACCGTCAAGTGGAGCGAGCCTGCCACCTTCAGTCCTGCCAGCGGCTCCTGTGGGCCGTACTCTGCTCTGGCCGCGATAAGCCCAGGCATCTCCTGCTCTGCAAGCCGGATCTCGTCGCGACCCCATTCAGCTAAGCCCAGGTCCTTGACCTTAAAGGGTGGCCGTGGGGCAGCCGGCATTGGTGCTTCTTGGGGTAACACTGCAGTTTCACTCATCAAAACACTCTCTCAATAAAATTGATACAATCCGTGATTATTTCTTAGCTGACGCTAGGAAGAATAAGGGACCTTTTGCATCTGCGTCAGGAGGCAAGGGTGCCAGCCGCACATGATTAAATCCCCCATCCAAGCTTTGATCCGGTCCATTTCACAGCCCGGCCACACGTGTCCCATATTCTGGCCATACTTTGAGCCACGGTCATGAAGCCTCATATCGACCAGCACGATGCGGTCTCCGGGACGGAGAAAGCGAATCACCTCTAAAATAACCTTGGGTGGGTCGACGACATAGTGAAGTACGAGGGCGAGGACGGCGACGTCTAAAGATCCTTGGCCCGCGATTCCGCCTCAATTAGCTTGCTCAGCGTTGACACCTGCGGTTCTTCTAGGTCAATAACCCCTATAACGGAGCAGGGAGTGGATCACGCCCACGCGCCGCACAACGATATCGTATATCCGGCAGCTGTTCCCTTTGTCCTAGTTCATCTTGCGTGCTTCGCAGCGATTTGGACGGGCATCTCAATCGAGGCCCTCACGGTAGCAGTTGTGCTCTACCTGGTCAGGATGTGGGCCATCACCGGTGTCTACCATCGATATTTCAGCCATCGCTCTTATAGGACGAGCAGAATCCTTCAGTTCCTACTCGCATTTCTGGGGCAGACGTCCGCTCAGCGGGGTGTGATCTGGTGGTCAGCTGTTCACCGCCATCATCACCTTTATTCGGACTTGCCGTCGGACGTTCATTCTCCTCGGCACCATGGGTTTTGGTACTCGCATATGGGTTGGATCTTCAACCCCACGAACTGGGCACCGGACTACGGCACTGTTAAGGATCTTACCAAGTATCGTGAGTTGGTAATACTGGATCGCTTTACCTACACTCCTGCGTTCATCCTCGGGTTTGCAATGTGGTTCTGGGGTGGCTGGACGATGTTGGTCGTCGGCTTCTTCTGGAGCACGATGGTTCTTTATCACTGCACATTTTTCATCAACTCACTCGCTCACGAGGTAGGCTCACAGCGCTATCTGACTGGTGACGATTCGCGGAATAACTTTTGGCTGGCTCTGATTACCTTGGGTGAGGGATGGCATAATAACCATCATCATTATCAGAGTTCTGCTCGCCAGGGATTCAAGTGGTGGGAGATCGATATCACCTACTACATTCTGAAAGTGATGTCCTGGACGGGCTTGGTGTGGGACCTACGAGCACCTCCGGAGGCCATCGTTAGAGGCGACCTGCCGGTGGGGCGAAAGATCGTTGAGAAGGTCGCAGGTGAGTTGGCGGAGTCGTTCGGCGTGGAGCGCTATGCAGGTCGGGTCCGCGATGCTTGGGCTGAATCCCATACGCTCGAGGATCTAGCAGACTTGGCCAAGCGTGCTCGTGGTCAGGTGGAGGTAAGATTAGCTGAACTTTCATTGCCCCACCTTCCGACTGTGCCTGAACTGCGAGACAAGGCGGAGGAAATGTTCAGCGAATCACCGTCGCTGGATGCGATTGTGGTTCGGGCTCATGAGCTCCTAGCCATGGCAGTAGCCGCTCATGTCTGCGACTTGGCTCTCGCCACCAGGTAACCCTTCATACCTAGCTAGCGCAGGAGACACGGCCATGGATTGGCTCCAACCGCTGGTCAATTTTCTACGCACCTACGTCGTGGAGATCGGGGTTCCCATCAATGGTGAGAACGTGCCGTTCATGGTCATCCTGTTGCTCGGGACTGGCCTCTATCTGACCATCCGGACGGGCTTCGTCCAAATTCGGCATCTGGTTCATGGTTTCGGGGTGACTTCCGGGAAGTATGACCATCCAGATGATCCTGGGGATGTCTCTCACTTCCAGGCTCTTACGACTGCGCTCTCAGCCACGGTCGGCATAGGTAATATCGCGGGTGTTGCTATGGCCATTCACTGGGGGGGGCCTGGCGCGCTATTCTGGATGTGGGTTACCGCGTTCGTGGGCATGGCTACGAAGTTTTCCGAAGTCACCCTCGCGCAGAAGTACCGCGAGGTAGATAAAGCCAGCAGTGGACAGGGATACGACGGTGCTGTCGCTGGGGGGCCCATGTATTACATAGAAAGAGGTCTGGGTCCGAGTTGGAAGCCTCTGGCGGTATTTTTTGCTGTAACTTTGGGATTCACGGCTTTCCTGACTGGGAATGCTGTTCAGTCACAGACGGTTGCCGACAGCATGTTTTCAGAGTTCGGCATTCCTATGTGGATTACCGGCCTTGTGACTGCATCTATCGTGGCTGGAGTCATCCTTGGTGGAATTACCCGTATAGGTAGGGTGACTGCTTTTCTCGCACCCCTCATGGCGGCTGTGTACGTGACGGGAGCGCTAGCGATTATCGCATTGAACCTGGCTGAGGTAGGGCCTGCTTTCACTACTATCTTTTCAGAGGCGTTCAACCCCCGGTCAGGCGTCGCTGGAACGGGTGCCGGTGTCTTTGTCATGACCCTCATGTGGGGGGTACGTCGAGGGCTCTTTTCTAATGAGGCAGGGCAGGGTTCAGCCCCAATTGCACACGCTGCAGCGAAGACCGATGAGCCGGTATCCGAAGGTGTCGTAGCTCTGCTTGAGCCCTTCATCGACACGATTGTGATCTGCTCGATGACTGGTCTTGTGATCATCATGACAAATACCCACGTGGAGCGATTTCCAACTGAGGTAAGTCTAATCGGTGGTGACATTAGCTATACGCTAGTTACTGAAGACAACCGTTATGCCAGTGCATCCAATGCCGGTCCTATCGAGATAGTAGAAGGCAGACACCTGAATACCGGAGTCGGTGCAGCGCTCGTCTCGTGGCACGAGGCTTCAGTGGACGAACTTTTCGTAGACCTTGATCATACTCGACTGTTCACTGGGACAGTCTTCCCTGAAAGGGGGGAGGCCGTCGCCACCGACGGAACGATCCATACGGTCCTTTATGGGGATGCCGTCGAGGCGGGTGCGCCTTTAACAATGAACGCATTTCGCGAGGGCCTACAGCCCCTAGGTGACTGGGGTCACTATATCGTTCTTTTGGGCGTGCTGCTTTTTGGGATATCGACCGCAATCTCATGGAGCTATTACGGTGACCGCTGTGCGAAGTATTTATTCGGGCATGGGGGGGTACTCCCTTATAAGTTTGTTTTTGTTGCTCTGCACTTCGTCGGTGCGGTTGGCTCAGTTGCTGTCGTGTGGGACCTTGCCGACGTTGCCCTTTCTATTGTCATCTGGCCCAACTTAATCGCACTTCTTTTGCTCGCTCCAAAGGTCGTTGAAGAGACGCGCAGTTACTTCGAACGTCGTCCTTGGGAGCAGCTACCTCAGAAGGGGGCTGACAGGGTTTAGGCCTGAGACTCTTCACGGATTGATTCGTCTGGGCTGACGAGGCACACCGACACCAATTTCGCAGGACCGTGTACCAGAATTGCTGACCAGAACACCCGTGCGTAAGATGCCACGAACCTAGTTCCGCTACCTCAGTTACTGAAAATCAGAACGGTGTCTGGCAACAGAGCTTGTCCGCTATGCCTCAGCCTGTTCTGAGAACACCTAGGAGCCAAGATACATGTCTTACCCTTTTGCACTTCCCAGCCTCGGATACGACCACGATGCTCTTGAGCCACACATTGATGCGCGTACAATGGAGATTCACCACGGCAAGCATCACGCAGGGTACACGTCAAAGCTTAATGCTGCTCTTGAGGGCCATGTGGACCTTCACAGTAAGTCGGCAAAGGATCTGCTCGCCAACTTGAATCAACTGCCTGAGGAGATCCGAGGAGCCGTGCGAAACAACGGCGGTGGCTATGTTAACCACGCTTTATTCTGGGACGTGATGACTCCTGGAGGGGCGGGAGCGCCTTCAGGCACCTTAGCCGGAGCGATTAGTGAAACATTCGGTTCGCTCGAAACCCTTAAGGCCCAGTTGCAGTCCACGGCTGCCGGTCAATTTGGGTCTGGTTGGGGATGGCTATGTA